>Ga0182024_10004069_pt1 | contig 34028 bp, 31 predicted proteins | sample P32metaG_FD_120480 | JGI IMG/M metagenome (GOLD analysis project Ga0182024, IMG submission 120480) | Permafrost microbial communities from Stordalen Mire, Sweden - P3-2 metaG (Illumina Assembly) | ecosystem: Environmental > Terrestrial > Soil > Wetlands > Permafrost | place: Sweden: Stordalen... | reverse complement strand
GCCGCGCACATCCCGGTCGTGAGCGCCGACACGAAAGCGGCGGATGCGGGTGTCCTGTCGGCCGTTGCGTCGGACAACCGCGCGGGCGGCCGGCTCGCCGCCACCTACATGGTCCGCGCGCTCGGCGACTCGGGCGCCGTGGCGGTGATCGGGCAGCCCGAGACGCAAACAGGCCTCGACCGCCAGCAGGCTTTCATCGACGAACTGTCTCATCACCAGCGCATGGCGGTCGTCGCGGTGCTCAACGGCGGCGGGGTCCGCGATCGCGCCCTCAAGGCGGCGGACGACATCCTCCAGGGTCACCCGGATCTGAGAGGCATCTTCGCCATCAACGATGAGACCGCGCTCGGCGCCCTGGCCGCGGCACGGGCGCGGGGCAAGACCCCCGCGACGTTCACCGTGGTGGGGTATGACGCGACGCCCGAGGCGGTCGCCGCCATCAGGTCCCACTCCATCCTCAAAGCGGACATCGCGCAGCAGCCGCGCGAGATCGGCGCGAAGGCGATCGACGCGGTCGCGGCGTATTTCGGCCACCTGCCCACCGATTCGGTGATCACCGTGCCGGTGCGGCTGGTCGAAGCGGATGCTCCATGAGATGACGGCGCCGGTGCTGTCCGCGGCCGGGATCACGGTCCGCTATTCGGGAGTGCCGGCACTGCACGACGCTGGCATCGATCTGTACCCGGGCGCGATCCACGCGCTCGCCGGCGAGAACGGGGCCGGGAAGTCGACGCTGATGCGCGTGCTCGCCGGGTCCCGCGTCCCCGACAGCGGCGCGATCACACTCGCCGGCGAGGTCATGCGGTTCCGGACGCCGCGCGACGCACACCGCGCCGGGATCCGCATGATCCAGCAGGAGCTGAGTCTCGTCCCCCATCTGTCGGCAGCCGACAACATCGTACTGGGCGCCGAGCCGCGGCGATGGGGCGTGATCGACCGGCGCGCACTCCGGCTGCGCGCGGCGCAGGCCATCGCCAGCCTCGGCGTACCGATCGATGCTGACGCACCGGCCGAACGATTGTCGCTGGCGCACCGGCAACTCACCGAAATCGCAAAGGCGCTGGCGGCGGACGGGACCAGCAATCTCCGCGTACTCATCCTCGACGAGCCGACGGCGATCCTCTCCGCGCACGAAGCGGACGCGCTTCACGAACACCTGCGGGCGCTTCGGGCAAACGGGCTGGCCATCCTCTATTGTTCTCACCGCCTCGACGAGATCGAGCGGCTCGCCGATCAGGTGACGGTGTTGCGGGACGGCGCGTGCGTGGCCACGGGACCGGTACGCGAGATGCCGGCGCGGGTGCTCATCCCGCTCATGGTCGGCCGGCCGATCGAGCAGAAGAGCTGGCTCAACGCGGACAGCACCGGCCCGGGGTCCGTGGACCTGCCGGTGACACTGGCTGTCGAGCACCTCTCGACGGGAGCTGAGACGACAGCGCGCGCCTCGAGCGCCGCCTCACGCGCGCACACAGCCGCACGATCCGGCGATCCCGCGATCGCATCTGCAGGCACGGTGCTCGACGCGAGCTTCGTGCTGCGTGCCGGCGAGATCGCGGGGCTCATCGGGCTGGTCGGTGCGGGACGGACCGAAGTCGCGCTGGCACTCATCGGCGCGTTGCGGCGAACGGGGGGCACCGTGACGCTGCGCGATGTGCGAATCCACCCGCGATGGCCGCGCGAGGCGATTCGTCACGGGATCGGATATATCCCGGAAGACCGCGCCGCGAGCGCGCTCATCCTGCACGACTCGGTGCGCGCGAACACGACACTGGCCGCGCTGCGCTCGCTGGCGCGTTGGGGCGTCGTGCGCCGCGCCCGGGAGCGCGACCTAACACACCGGTGGGCTGGCGCGCTGAGGATCAAGACCCGGTCCATCGAGACGCCCGTGCAGCACCTGTCCGGCGGCAACCAGCAGAAAGTCGTGCTGGCGCGCTGGCTGGCGGCGGGCGATCCCGCGCTCAGTGTGCTGATCGCTGACGAGCCGACCCGCGGCGTCGACGTGGGGGCGCGCGCGGAGATTTACGGTGCATTGCGTGATCTCGCGGCCAAGGGGACAGCGGTCCTGGTCATCACGTCGGACCTAAGCGAGGCGATGGCGTTGTGTGACCGGCTACTCGTGATGCGCGAGGGACGGCTCGTGGGCGAGCTGGCGGGTCGCGACCGGACCCCCGAGCGCGCCGCATCGCTCATGGTGCCGTCATGAACTGCCCGGTGTGCGGCGTATGAGCGCTTTTGCCGGTACGTTCTTCTCGCTCGGTAACCTGGTCAACGTGGCGCTCTCCATCGCCGTGATCGGAATTCTGGGCGTGGGGATGACCGCCGTGATCCTGATCGGCGGCATCGATCTCTCGGTAGGATCCGGGGTCGCGCTCGCCGGCGTCGTGGCGGCGCTCGCGGCGCACGCTGCGGGCGGTGCTGCGGGCGGTGCTGCGGGCGGTGCTGCGGGCGGTGCCGCGGCGGCGGTCGCCGCCGCGCTGGCGGTGGGCGCGATCGGCGGCGGTATCACTGGACTCGCCGTGTCGAGGCTCCGCGCTCCGGCGTTTCTCGTGACCCTCGCGCTCCTGTCGATCGAGCGGGGATTGGCGTTTCTCTTCTCGTCGGGGCAGGCGGTGAGCGATCTCCCAGCCGGCTTCGACTGGCTGGGCCAGGGGATTCTGCTTGGCGTGCCGGTTCCGGTGTGGCTCACCGCGGCCTGTTTCGGCGGCGGCTGGTTTGTCCTGTCGCGCACCGTGTGGGGGCGGTGGGTCTACGCCCTCGGCGGGAACGAGTCCGCTGCGTGGCTGGCAGGGATCGACACGCGGGCGGTGGCGCTCGGCACCTATGTCGCCAACGGATTGCTCGTGGGGCTGGCAGCGGTCGTCCTCACAGCGCGGCTGGGGGCAGCCGTGCCCAACGCGGGTGTGGGGTACGAGCTGGACGTGATCGCGGCCGTCGTCGTCGGCGGCACGGCGCTCACCGGCGGCCGCGGCAACGTGCTCGGTACATTGGCGGGCGCCGTGTGCATCGGGATACTCGACAACGCGCTCAACCTCGCCAACGTCGATCCGTATCTGCAGCGGGTGGTGGTCGGCGTCGTCATCCTCCTCGCCGTGCTGGGCGAGCGCATTCGGTCTCGTGCCCGCGCATAGGCATCCGGCGGCTGCCGAGCCGACGATCATCGGTCTCGACATCGGTGGCACGAAGACCGCGATCGTCGAGGGAGATCCCGCGACGGGTGCGACACTGCAGCGCGAGGAGATACCGACTCACGCGCGGGTGCCCTTCGCTGAGCGGGTCCCGGCGATCGCGTCGGTCATCGATCGAGTGCGAGAGGAGGCGGCGCGCGCGGGGCGGCGCGTGCGGGCGATCAGCGTGTCGGTGGGTGGCCCGCTCAGGATTGGCGAGGGCGAGCTGCTCGATCCGCCGCATCTCCCCGGTTGGCATGGCGCGCCGCTGCGCGCGACACTCGCAGGCCGGTATCCGGATCTCCCGGTGCACGTCGAACACGACGGCAACGCGGGGGCGCTGGCCGAGTTTCGGTTCGGCGCCGGGGCGGGGCGGCCGGGACTTCGGCACCTCGTCTTTCTCACCGCGGGCACGGGTCTCGGTGGCGGGATCATCGCCAACGGCGCGCTCCTGCGTGGCGCGAGCGACACCGCGGGCGAGTTCGGATTCTTTCCGATGACGGCACCGGCTGGTGGGGGTGACCGCACCGCGGGCAGCTGGGACTACCTGGCGTCCGGTTCGGGGCTGCTGCGGCAGGCGCAGGCGATGTTTCCGGACCGGTGGGGTGGAGCCGCGACGATCCGGGATGTCGTGAGTGCCGCGGTGGCCGATGATGCCGAGGCGCTCGCCGTGGTCACCCGCACGGGCGAATGGCTCGGGCGGGGACTGACGCTCATCGTCACCGCCCTCAACCCGGAAGTGATCGCGGTCGGGACGCTAGGTGTGGTGCTCGGCGATCGCCTGCTCGCGCCCGCGCGCGCGATCGTGGCGGCGACCGCACTCCCGGCCGCGGCGCGTGCGTGTGCGATCGTTCCGGCGGCGCTCGGCAACCGGATCGGCGACGTCGCCGCGATCATGGCCGCGTTAGCGGCCGGCTGGTGACAAATCCTGGAGCCGGATTAGCTCTGTGGCCGGACGGCGGCGGCCAGGACCTCGTGGAGCCGGCGGCCGACGATCACATCCTCGCCGGGCAGCATCATCCATGGTCCGACGACGATTGTGTTCGCGTCGGAGTGCAGGCCGGACGCCCCGGAGGGTTGGCCCGTGCCGGGATTGAGCTCGATGGATGGGGTGCCATTGCGAAGCGCGACCGCGACATCGGCGGGCGAGATCCCGATGCGCTGCTGGTCGTAGCGGATCATCAGGTGCGGGATGTGATTCGCGACGGGCGGTACGAAGACCTCGGTGGTGAGCGTGGGCAGCGTGTGCACCGCGGCGGCGATGCGTTCCGCGCGGCGGCGGGCTTCGGCTTCGATCCCTTCATCGGTCTGTGCCAGCAACCAGTCGAGCGCGGCGACCATGCCGATGATCTGCTCCTTGGCGACCTTCATTCCCCGTCCGATCGACCGGTCCGTGGGATTGTCGTTGAGCGCGGCGGCATCGATGAGATCTTTGCGGCCGAGGAGGAGACCGGCATTCTGGGGGCCGCGGATGCCTTTGCCGCCGGAGAACGTGACCAGGTCGAAACCCATCTGCGTATAGTTCCAGAGATTCGCGATAGGCGGGACATCGGCGGCGGCGTCGATCATGCACGGGACGTTGTGCGCGTGCGCGACGCGCACCCAGTCTTCGCGCGAGACCTGCCCCACTTCAGCAGCATTGAAGAAGAACGCCATGCCGGTCTTGGGCGTGAACGCCTGTTCGTAGTCCGCGAGCGTCTCCACCTCGATCAGTTTGGTGCCACACATCTCGATTGCGTGATCGTGCGGAAAGCGGTGCCCGTGCTGGATGAGGACCTCGTTCTTGAGCGTGCCGGCGCGGGCCGGCACGTCCTTGGACGCGTCGGGGTTTCCGGCCGTGAGGCATCCAGCGGTGCCGAGCGAGAGCGCCGCGGCGGCGCCCGACGAGACGAGGGCGCCCTCGGCACGCACGCGTTTCGCGATGTACGCGCCGGCGGCGGCCTGCAGATCTCGCAGGCGGACCGGATGCGAGGCCGCGAAGGCGACCGCTGCCTGCACCTCCGGCGGCATGACCGACGCGGTGAGGTACGTGTACGTGCCGGCGGCGTTGATGATCCTGGAGACCCCGAGCTTGGCGTAGTAATCGATGGCGCCGGGTGCATCCAGCGTCGCGGGCCGGGCGAGGGCTTCGAGTGCCGATGGCCGGAACCCGAGGAGCGCGCCGCCAGCGACCGTGTTGCGGACGAACGTGCGGCGAGACGTCATCGCGAGGAACCCGCATGCGTGTGAATCGCGACCGAGGCAATCTCGATCTTGGCGTTGTTGACCAGGTGCGCGACCTGCACCGTCGCCCGCGTCGGTTTGGGATCCGGGAAGAACGTCTTGTAGACCGAGTTCATCTTGTCAAAGTCATTGATGTCGGCGAGGTAGACCGTCACCTGCACCACCTCGCCCGGTGTGTAACCTGCCGCATCGAGTACCTTCTTCACGTTTTCGAGCGCGGTGCGCGTCTCGGCCTCGATATCGCCGCTCACCACACCCTCCGTGCCCGCGACCCAGAGCATCTCGCCAACCTGGATGCCGTTGCTGAAGGGGAGATTGGTGGGGGCGCCCGGCGGGTTGAACACGCGGCGTTCCTGCGCGTGGAGCGAGGCGGGGGCGAGCGAGAGACTGAGCGAGAGGCCGAGCGTGAGAGACAGCGCGGTGAGCAGCTGGCGGCAGGGCCGGGTGCAACGCATGGTGTACTCCGAAAAGCAGAAAGTAGAAACGCAGAAAGTAGAGAGTAGAAAAGACCGAAAAGCAAGAAAGCAGATAAGGAGAGGAGCAGAAAGGAAATGACAGACTCCAAAGTGCCATCCGCCCGAGTACCGGTCAATCAGGTCTCGGACTGTGAGACACGCGGCGCCAGGCGCCGTGAGAGAGGAGAAAGGTGAAAGGAGAAAGGACATAGATGACCAGCCCGGGGCGTGTCCGGTGGGCGCTCGTGGGGTGGCTGTGCGCGCTCAGCACGATCGCCTACCTGGACCGGGTCAACATCGCCGTGGCGGGGCAGTCGATTGCCCGGGAGTACCATCTATCGAACGTGCAGCTGGGGTGGCTGTCCAGCGCGCTGCTCCTCGGGTATGCGGCGTTCCAGGCTCCCGGCGGGCGCGCGGCGGACCGGCTGGGCGCGCGGCGCATCCTGACCGTCGCGGTCATCTGGTGGGGCGTGTTCAGCGCCGCGATGGCGATCGTCCCGGTGGCGGGGTCCGCCATCATCGTGATGGCGGCGTTGCGCTTTGCACTGGGGTCCGGTGAAGCCGTGATGTATCCGGCGGCGAACCGGATCGTGGCGTCGTGGATCCCGGTGCGCGAGCGCGGACTGGCGAATGGACTGATTTTCATGGGACCGGGCATCGGGGCGGGGATCACCCCTCCGATCGTCACTGCGCTCCTGGTGCGGTACGGATGGCGGGCGTCGTTCGTCGTGTGCGCGGTCGTGGGCGTGTGTGCAGGCGCGGTCTGGTATTTCCTCGCGCGCGACACACCGGCGGCGCATCCGCGCGTCTCGGCTGATGAGCGCGCGTATATCGAAGCCGCGATTCCGGCGCGGGTGGTCGCGCCTCCCCTGGCGTGGCGGACGATCTGGGCCGACCGCAACGTGCGCTTGCTCACGGCGAGCTATTTCTGCTACGGCTATCTGGCGTGGATCTTTCTCGCGTGGTTCTACATCTATCTCCGCACGGCGCGCGGGATGGATCTCGGCACCACGGCGCGCTACGCGATGCTGCCGGGCATTGCGATGGCGCTTGGCTCCGGCGGAGGCGGCATCCTCAACGACATGTTGTCGCACCGCTACGGCCGCCGAGCGGGCCGGTGCGGCGTCGCCGCATTCGGCATCGGTCTCGCGGCAGTGTTCATTGCGCTGGGGACGCAGGCCGAGGGTGCGCGGGTCGCGAGCATCACCCTCGCGGCGGGCGCGGGGTGCCTCTATGTCGCGCAAAGCTCCTTCTGGTCGGTCAGCGCGGACATCGCCGGCTCGTCGGCGGGTGCGGTGTCGGGCGTCATGAACATGGGGGCGCAGCTTGGCGGCGTGGTCACGGCCTCGCTCACGCCATGGATCGCGGGGCGGTTTGGATGGACCGCTTCATTTCTCGTCGCTGCCGTGCTGTGCGTGCTCGGCGCGTCGGCGTGGGGGTTCGTGCGGCCGGCGGAACCGATCGTGGCGGGCTAGAGAGGAGAGAAAGAGAAAAAATTGGGGCAGAAAGTAGAAGGGCAGAAAGTAGAAAGTAGAAACCCTACAACACGATCGTTCCGAACGGACCTTTGATGGTGGCGTGCAGGCGCGGTGAGGCGCCGAGCGTCGCGGGGAGATCGATGCCGAGTGCGGTCGCGGCGGCGGACCAGCGAGCGGCGTCCGCGTAGATCACGTCGAATCCCACCAACTCGCAGCCAGCGGGGGCGTCGGTAGAGGGGTTGATGGATCCGGCGTCCCACTCGATGAAGAAAGGCAGCAGGCCGTGCGCGTCATCCTCGGGCACGACCGTGCGCCATGAGACCTTTGCGCCGTCTGGCCGGATGCGGGATCCGGCGTGTGGTCCGGTGAACGCGATGCCTGCAGCGCGGAGATGCTGGGCGACCGCGCCGATGTCACCGGCGGATGCTGCCCATCCGATGAGGCGAGGCTCGCTGATCTCGCCGATCCCGCGAAACCATTCGAGCCTTGGCTGCTCGGGGTCGGGTGCGATGATCTCGAGATACCGCAGCGTGCCGAGCGAGAGCAACGCGTTGCGGGTTCCTTTGCCCTGATGCGTACCGCCCGCGGCGGCGCGGACGCCCGTGGCCGCTTCGATCACGCCGGTCGCGTGCGCGAGATCGCGGCATCCGACGATGAGGTGATCGACGACCGTGTGCAGTACAGGCACGCCAGTGCGGCCTAACGGAGCGAGAGAGCGGCGGCCGCGGCAGTGATGACTGTTGCGCGGCTCACGACTGCCGGCGGCGTTTCGGTGCGCGCCATGCCGGCGAAACGTCTATGCCCAGTGCGACCACAATGCCAACGACGGGCCACAGCGTCCAGTGGCCGCCGAACCAGTTCTGCACGGCGGTGTACCAGAGCAGCGTCGTCGGAAGGAACATGAAGCCGACGACTGGCCAGAGCACGGTGGGGAAGATGCCGCGGAACCAGGTGGTCGCGAACCAGAGCACGATGACGACCAACCGTGGCGCGGCGAGGGCCAGCAGGACGAACAGACATGGCATACGGGGTGCTCCGCGCTCAGTTAGGCGTGCGTGTCCATCCGGCCGGTGATTGCAGCATCATGCTGCAGCATCATATAGTAGTGGTCTCCTGGTGACTACGTCAGAGACTCGCTGGTGGCGTGGCACGAATCGCACAGATCAGCGCGTTCAAGTGCACGGCGTGTGACGGAAAGTGTCAGAAATAGCGCCTTTCGGCGATCGATGTAACTCCATAGCGCGCGGATGTAACCGCACCGCCAATCACGCGGGAAGATTAGGCGTTGCGGCGGCCGAGTAGCGACTCTACGTTACCGCACCTTCCCTGGGAGCCCCTTGATGCTGCAGAAACTCGGCAAGGTTCTCGCGCTGTTTACACCGGAGCAGCCGGAGCTCTCGGTGCGCGAGATCGCCCGGGTTTTCCGGTGGCCCAAGAGCACGGCATACCGGATCCTCAGCCGGATCGAGGCCAGCGGGTTTCTCGACCGGGACGAGCATTCGGGTGCGTACCGCCTCGGCATCCGTCTCGCGGCCTACGGCGAGCTAGCGCGTCATTCGACATCATTGCAGCGGGTCGTGAGTCCGTGGCTGCGGAAACTGAGCGATGCGACGAGCGAGACGGCGACCCTGATGTTGTACAACGGTACGGAGGGCGTGACCGTCGACGTCGTGGAGAGCTTCCAGCCACTGATGTTGCCGGGATTGCTGGGCGGGAGCATGCCGCTGCATGCGACGGCTGGTGGCAAGGCGTTGCTCGCGTGGGCGCCGCCGGGCCGGCAGTCGGCATTCATGAACCGTCCGCTGCCGCGATACACGCCGACGACGATCACCGATCCCGGGGAGCTGGAGCGCGAACTCGAGAAGTCGCGGAAGCGCGGGTATACGACGGTGAGCGGGGAGCGTGTCGAGGACGTGTACGGAGTGGCCGCGCCGATCTTCGATCATCGCGGCGAGGTGAACGCGGCGCTGACGGTGGGTGGCCCGCGCCGCCGGGTCACCGGGAATTGGGATATGATGGCGGCCGCCGTGATGGATGCGGCATCATCAGTGTCCGCGGCGCTCGGCTATCATGGGCGGCCGCAGCCGGGCTTCCTGCCTGCCCGCAATGGGCGCCAGTCACCGCCCGCGGGGAAGCGCGCGGTGACCAGCGTGCCTCACACCAATGGACGGAGCGTTGCTGGCGCGCTGCCGATCCCGCACGAGAGCGCGGCGTCCAACGGACGTACGAAGACGCCGCGCATTCGCGACGTCAAGGCGCCCAGTGCGGCGCGGAAGACCACTTCGAAACGTCGAACAACTCGGGGTTGAGCGCGACGTTGGTCTTGATGTCCGCGTAGTCCTCGGTGCGCTGGCGCACCGAGCCCACGTAAAACTCGACATTCGGCGCGATCCATCCGCCGGCGATCGGCCGCCACTGATTGAAGCGGATGTCGCGGAGCGTCGCGGCTCCCGGCTTGGCGGGTGTGAAGATCCGGACGAGGAGCAGCCGTTTCGCGTCGATCCAGAGCTGCGGCACGTTGAGATTGCCCGGGTCCGCGCCCACGACGTAGACGGACATCCCCTGCCATGTGTCCATGTGGACTTTGGACAGATCGTATCCCGCGGAGCGGACGACGCCGAGCGTCTTCTCGACTGGAGCGACATAGACATCGAACGCCATCGTGAGGAGGATATTGCCGCCGGCGCGGGCGGAGGTGACGGCACCGTGCTGGACGACGTACGTCGAGTCGTGGATGGCGAGGACGCCGTTGCCGTCCGACCGCGGTGCGAAGTCGATGCGGATCGTACCCGGGACCTGGAGGCTTTCGTACCAGGTGGCGACGGTCTTGGTACCGGCCGAATCCCACGCGCTCGTCGTCTGCTGGAACGTCATGTTGTGGTACCACTTGCCGGCGTACCGGTCGTGCATCTGCCGGATGATCTCATCACCGGACGGCGCTGGGTGACCTGAGCGAGGCACTGCAGTGGGCACCGCAGGCGCAACGAGCACGATGGACGCGACGATTCCCCATACGAGCGATGACACGCTTACCTACTTCGCCGCCGCGGCGGCGTAGAGGACGGGCGACGGGCTGTAGAGTGCGGGGAGCACCGATGCCAGCCGCTCGACCTTGGGCTTGTCGTTGATCACGATATACGGCGCATCCGGGTTGTGCACGAAGTAATCCTGGTGGTAGCCCTCGGCGACGTAAAACCCTTTGAGCGGCGAGATCTGCGTGACGATCGGACGTGAGAAGACCTTGTTCGCGGTGAGCTGGCGGACGTACGCTTCCGCGGCGAGCCGCTGCGCGTCGGACGTGTACCAGACGACGGAGCGGTACTGTGTCCCTTCGTCCGGTCCCTGCCGGTCGAGCTCTGTCGGATCGTGGACCGTGAAAAACACCTTGAGCAGGTCGGCATACGACACACGCTTCGGGTCGAATGTGACGCGCACCGATTCCGCGTGCCCGGTGGTGCTGGTGCTCACTTCATCGTAGGTCGCGGTATTGGCTGCGCCGCCGGTGTATCCCGAGGTCGCGCTGGTGACGCCGCGTACGTGCTCGAACACGGCCTGGATTCCCCAGAAGCATCCGCCGGAGAACACCGTGACCTCATCGCCAGGCGCTGGCGCCGCGAGTGTTGCGGGGCTGGTAGCCGTAGATGGCGCCGCCGTACGGTGCGTGGCGCCGAGTGATGCCGCGAAGAGCGCAGTGCACGCGAGCGCGGCGATCCATCCCTGCCGGCGGCCACGGGTGTCGGGGCGCAGTCCAGGGGCTGCCGAAGTACGATCGCGCTGCGTCATCATCTTGCTGTTCCTCACGAGAAAGCGTGTCCGTTTCCGTTCCATTGTCTACGCGTAACAGTATGCCGAAACGGGATCCGGGGTTCCCGGAAGCTGGTGCGGGGCGGAGGGGTGCGGCGTTCGCGAACGGCCCCCTGCCGGCATGCGGTAGTGCCGGGGTAGGGCGACCATCCGGAGGGGCCGGTCATGACCGGCCGCTACCAAGGACGGTTCCGGTGCGATCCGGACGGCTCGGCCGCGGCGTCCGGGGGCCGCGTTGTAACATATCCATACTGTATGTAACTCGTTCCCTTCGAGACACTTCGGGTCTGGCGTAGCGGTCTCGGCAGCACCACATTGGGGGCCCGCCAACACAGAGCCAGCGATGCCAGCGTTTCGCCGCCGTGCATGCCTCGCGCGCGCGATCTCGTGGGTGGTTCCTTCTCTGACGGCAGCGTTGTTCCTGGGCGTACACCCGGCCCGCGCGCAGCAGGAGCGGCCAGGGGGCTCCAGCGCATCGCCGCCCTTGCCAGCCTCCGCCGCCGCTCCGGTCACCGGCCCGTTAGCCGCGACGGCAGCGGCCACGGCGGGCCCTAGATCGCCGGCGCCGCCGGGTGCGGGGGCCGAGGGGGGCGGGGCAGTCGCTGCGATGTTTGCGCGGGTCATCCGCGACACGACACTCGCCAACGGCCTGCAGGTGATCGCGATCGAGAATCACCAGGCCCCGCTCGCGACCGTGGAAGTCGTCGTGCACACCGGCGCCTTCACGCAGGAGCACGGCCAGGAAGGCGTGCCACATCTCTACGAGCACATGCTGTTCAAGGCCTATAGCGGCCCGCACGGTAACAACTGGCGGGAGATGATCGGGGAGCTCGACGGCGGCTACAACGGCGAGACTGGCGACGAAGACGTCCGCTATCATGTGACCGTCCCGTCGGACAAACTGGAGGGGGGCATGCGGGCGCTCGCGGAGCTGGTGCGCGATCCCGACTTCACGCAGGACGATCTCAACGAAGAGCGGCGCGTCGTGCTCGACGAGTTGAACCGCGACGCGTCGGATCCGATCCGTGGACTGTACGACCGCGTGAATCAGCGCCTGTGGACGACCGCGTGGGGCCGCAAAGATCCCGGCGGCGACCCGGTGTCGCTCGCGGCGGTGACGCCCAAGCTGCTCAAGCAGATCTTCCAGCAGTACTACGTGCCCAACAACGCCGTCGTCATCGTCAGCGGCGACGTCACACCGGCGCGGGCATTCCAACTGGCGGACGAGCGGTTCAGCCACTGGAAGCGGCAACCCGATCCCTTCGCGAATGCCGCGCCGTACGTGGTGCCGCCGATGCCGCGGTCGCAGGCCGTCATCGTGCAGGGGGAAGCTGCCGACGTGATCGTCGTCGTCGAGTGGCAAGGTCCCAGCGTCACCACCGATCCCGAGGGGACGTACGCCGCGGACATGCTGTCGGCGATCGCCGACCAGCCGGGATCGTCATTCCACCGGCATCTGATCGATACCGGCCTGTTCGCATCGTGCCAGATCTCGTACCTCACCCGCACCCACGTCGGCCCGATCACGCTCACCGCCCACATGAGTGTAGACAGCGCCAAGCGGGCGATGATCGTCCTCGCGACGGAGCTACAGCATCTCGCCGACAGCGACGCATTCACCAACGACGAACTGGTGAATGCTCGCCAGAGCAGACGTGTCGGACTGGCGCTGGAGCTGCAGGAACACGAATCGATGGCGGACGACGTGGCCGAGTTCTGGGGAAGCGCCGGGTTGCCGTACTTCAGGACGTACGCCGACCGAATGGGCGCGGTGAACCGTGAGCAGATGCAGCAATTCGCGAAGCGCTATCTGATCGGGACACCGATGTCCATCGGCCTGCTCGTGCCGCCCGCGACCGGCCAGCAACTGCGTCCGGCAGTCGTGGCTTTCCTGGGGGCCCAATGAGAGCCACACTGAAAGCATTGGCCTCGGGCGCGATCGCTGCTGCGATCGTGTCGGCCGGCTTCGTTTTGCCCCCCGCGGCTGCCGCCGGCGCCCCACGGAGCGGCGCCGGGGCCTCGCCCACGCGGCGAGCCACGGCGACTCGCCACAGGCCAGCGCGCGGCCCCGCGCCGGATACGCTGACATCCGCGTACACGGTCGCCGGCGTGCACGTTGTTCAGCGCCTGACGCCAAACAACAACGTCGTCGCGGTGAACCTCTATCTGGATGGCGGTGTCCAGCAACTCTCCGCATCGACGGCAGGCATCGAAGAGCTGGCACTCCGGGCATCCGTGTACGGTTCCACGCGGTATCCTGGTCTCGCCTCGCGCACGGCGTTCGGCAGGACCGGGAGCCAGTGGGCCCTCCAGCCCGAGACCGACTGGACGATGACCGGCTTCCGCGGTGTGACCGACCAATTCGATTCGACCTGGGCGGTGTTCGCCGACCGGATCGTGCATCCCACACTCGATTCGGCGAGCGTAGAGATCGTCCGCGACCGCATGATCCATGAGGCGAGGCTACAGTCGCTCGACCCTGAGCGAGCGGCGTTTCTCCTTGCCGACAGCCTGGCGTTCGATGGGCACCCCTATGCTCTCAGTCCTGCGGGCACGGAAAGCTCGCTGTCGACTCTCTCGGCCGATCTCGTCCGCCGGTATGTGAGCGACGAGTTCGTGACGTCACGAATGCTGCTGGTGGTGGTCGGCAACATCCCGCGTGCGCGGCTCGAGCCGCTCATCGCCGCGACGCTGGGCACGCTGCCGCCGGGGTCGTACCGATGGACGATCCCGCCCGACGTCCCGCGGCGGCCGTCGTCTCTCACGTTCGTGCCGCGAGTGATCCACACCAACTACATCGTGGGGTATTTCGCCGGGCCGCCGGTGACGAGCAAGGATTATCCCGCATTCCGGATCGCGAGGGCGATCCTGAACGGGCGCCTCGCCTCCGCCATCCGATACAACGCCGATCTGTCGTATTCGGCCGGCGCGCCGTACCGGGACCGCGCGGTCGCGAGCGGAGGGTTCTACGCCAGCACGAACTCTCCGATGCTCGTGATGGCGCTCATGCGGCAGCAGCTCGATTCGATGAAAAAGGCGCAGTACAACTTCTTCGGGCTGAGTGAGTTCGAGACCGGGTTCCGGTCCGATTATCTCGTCGAGAATGAGACCAACGAATCGCAGGCCGGATTGCTTGGCCGGGCCCAACTCCTCGAGGGTGACTATCGGCGAGCGAGTACCGAGCTGGATGTTCTCGAGCACGTTACGCCGCTGGAGGTCACACGCGCTACCAAGGTATATATGCGTGATATTCAGTTCGTGTATGTCGGCGATACGACGCGCGTGCGGCGCGATTGGATGAAATCGATGTAGGTGCGATGCGCGTGAGTGCGGGGCGCGCGAGATTCCGCGGCGCGTGAGATGGTGATAGTGCCGCGGACGCATCCGTCGGGGCCGGTCATGACCGGCCCCGACCAGGGACGATTCCGGTGCGATGCGGCCGACGTCGGTGGATGATGCTGGTACAATACGGCCGGCGTCAGTCTCCGCTCAGGTAGGCGACCAGGGCGTCGACTGTGAGCGGGTGGCCGGTGGCGCGTACGACCTTCGTGGGCCATGGGACGAGGCCTCCGTCGGCGTAGACGTTGGTCGTGAGCCAGGTGGCGACTCGCGGCTCCTGGGACAGGTCGATCGTGTGGAACTGGTCGCGCATGGCGGCACGGAATTGCGTCGCGATCATGTTCGCGTAGAGATACGACTGGAAATAAAGCGGGCCGGTCGCGAACATCGCGCGGTCACCGAAGTACTGGCCGGGCGGGAGCTCCACGCCGACGAACCTCTGGTAGGATTCGTGGGTCAGCCCCTCCAGGTCTGCGTGGAGATTCGAGTACGCATTGAGCTCGATCCACGCGTTGAGGCAGATCGAGCGGCGGAGCCAGAGCAGGAGTTGTTCCTTACCGACCGTCTCGAGGGCGGCTGCCTTGGCAGGCGTCAGGTTGGCAGCTCGGGCGAGCCAGTGCCGGTCGTACGCGAAGTGTCCCACCGTCTCGGCGGTGCCTTCGCTCATCGGTGTCTCGTCGCCACCGAGAAAGATCGGTGACAGGTCCTGGCGCATGAGCACCGCGTTGAGCGCGTGGCCGTACTCGTGAAAGAGCGTCTCGTAGAAGTCCGAGCCCGTAAAGGGATTCGTGAGGAGACGCGCCTCGAACGGAGGGCGGATCGGGAACGTGATGCCGCCGGTGGGCACGTCCCAGACACGCACATCGATCGGGAGGCTGTCCGAATGGAAGCCGAGCGCCTTGAACAGATCGCGGAGGCGGGTGAGCCCCTGGTCCTGCTGGTACGCATCGGCGACCCCGCGCTCCTGTAGAGTCAGCCAGTAGTCGATGTCCCACGCCTCGACGCGCGTGATGTGCAGGTCGGTGCGGATCCGGCCGAGCATGGCGAGATAGGCCGGACGTGTGGCGCGCTCAAACGCATCGAGATCGTGGAGGACCTGGGCGCGGTTGAGACTCGAGAGCACGAGGCCGGCGTCCGCGCCATTCGCGAACCCTTCCTGCCGTCCGATACTGTCGGTGAGCGCCATCGCGTAGAGGACGCTGGGTCCGATGACCGGCGTGCGCTGGGTCGCCGCCACATACGCACCGCGACGGAGCTCGCGATCGCCGGCCGTATCCACGATCTCTCCGAGCGTGGTGGATGTATAGCGCTGGCCGCCGAAAGCGTAGCGAAACTTCTCGATCGAGTCCTGGATCGCGGACTGCAGGTTGGAGAGCGCCAGTACGAGGCGCGGGTTGGCTTTGGCTTGCAGGAATGCCCGGGCGTGCAGCGCCACGCGCCGCGCGAGTGTGCTGTCAGAGACCTTGCCTTGCCACGCGTTGACGATCGCCGCGTAGTCGGGGCGGTTCAGGAGATCGTTCGCCAGGTCGCTGGTGGCGGCCGCCCGATGCGTGGTCTCGCCGCGCCACTGGTAGTACGTCTCGATGCCGAGCGCGGTGTTGATCGCGAACTGCTGCGACTCGAGATCGTCGAGGAAGGCCTTGAGATCCGCTTCGGTCCGAACCGTGGGCGGGGGGCCGCCGAGCGTCATGCGTGCGTGGGCGGGTTCCTGCGCGCGGAGGCCGCGGGGCGCGGCGATCGCGGCGGCGCTGGCGAGGAGCGCGATGCAGGGAAGCATCATTGCGCGGCCAAGCTGGCGGGTGGCTGCGGGCAACCGGTTCGTGTGCGTCATGCGTTCAGTGGTGCCTCACGTTGTCGTACGAGTTGCGTGTGGTTGTTTGTCCGCGGGGTCCGCGCGTAGCGTTGCACGCCAGACCCACGCGATCAGCAGGACCTGCACGGGGAGGCGGATCCACAGAATCGTCTCGAACCAGTGCGGCGCATGGGCTGTCCGGGCGCTCACGAGCATCTGCACGTTGGCCGGAAAGACGGCGATGAGGAGCAGGATGAGCCCGCGTCCGGCGAGCACCCGGACCTGCGGGAAGAGCACACCCACCCCGCCTGCCACCTCCGCGAGTCCGGAGAGATAGACAATCGCTAGCGGGTGCGGGAGCATGTAGGGGACGATGCCGGTGTACCGCTCCGGGCGGACGAAATGCCTGATACCCGCACCGATGAAGAGGATCGCGATGGCAACCGGCGAAAACACCCAGCGGCGCCAATTCACCGTCTGCGCGCCGTCTGCAGCGGACATACGCCCCGGGCGCCGGGACGGGCGGCAGATTGCATGGCAGGGAATGTAGGGGCGGCATCGGGTGCCGCTATCCCGGCGGGCCCGCGCGGCGGGTGGCGCGGGAGGATTTCGATGGCGATATGTTGATACGGCCAAACGACGGATCCACCTCCAGCATGGCCCGGCCGATGGCACGGCACGCGTCCACTCCGAAGACCAGCCGACGGGTCAGGCGAGAGCCTCGCATCGCGGGGGCGATTGCCGCGGTCTACGCATTGTGCGAGCACGCGCGAGATGAACGGACGCGAGTGCGGGCCGAGGCGTTTCGTGTGTTGGGGCGGGTGCCGCCTGACCGCTACGCGATTCCCACGTTGATCGGCGGGATGCGCGATGCAGAGGCGGTCGTGCGTATCGCGGCGATCCGTGCGGTGCGGCAGTATGCGGGCGAGTCTTCGGCGGGAGTATTGTTGCCGCGGTTGCTCGATCTCTTGAACAGCGCGCGCGGCGGGGAGCGCGAGGCCGCCTCGCAGGCGGTGACGGCACTCACCGGAAATCCTGCGCGGCGGTGGACGCGGACGGCGCGCGACCGTGTGGAGCGCGCCCTCACGCACGAGTTGGCGCGACGCGAGTTGCCGGCACTTCCGACGGAATCGGATCGCGAAGTCGATACGCCGGCGCCGGTGCGGGACGGGTGAAAAGCAGAGAGTAGCGGTGCAGAACGTAGAGAGTAGACGAAGACCACTGCATCGCCGCGCGAGAATTACGCCGCGTGCAAGCCCGCGAATTGGGGGTTGCGGATTTTTTTCTGTGTGCTCATAGTAGGACCGAGCACGCAGTCGCGCGAACCAACCCAACACCGGGGGCGCGCGACCGGGCAAAGCCGCCGAAAGGCGGTGACGCAAAGCTCTGGGGGCTACGGCCAGCGCGGGACGAATGCGCGGCTACGCCAGCCCGGCTACCCCACATTGCGGTGAGAGGGACCAGCCATGCGCCTAGCGCACGACTGTGGCCACTCGTTTGCGCGGCCGCGCGGCTGCTTCATGCTGGTGCCGTGCGCATCGCCCGGGCTACGAGGACTGTGGCGAGGAGGTCGCCGGTGGCGTTGAGCAGGGTCGCGAAGATGTCTGGGATCGCGTCGACGGCGATGAGGATGCCAATGCCTTCGACGGGGAGGCCGATCGCGAGGAAGAGCGGTGCGAGCACGAGGAACCCGCCCCTCGGGATGCCTGGTGAGATGAACACCATGAAGACGCTGGCGAGCCCGATGATCGCGAGCTGGGGCAGGTGGAGGGGGATGCCGTAGAAGTGGGCTACGAAGAGCGAGCCGACGGTCCAGGTGACCGGTGCGGCGGGCTTGAAGACCGACACGGCGAGCGGCAGCACGAAGCCGGACACGCTGCTGTCCATCTTGAGGTCGCGGTCCGCACCCTCGACGAGTCCCGGGAGCGCCGCGATCGAGGAGCTGGTGCTGAACGCGATGAGCTGGCCGGGTAGCGCCGCGCGGGCGAACTGGCGGATGGGGACACCGCCGCCGATCGCGGCGGCCGGATACAGCAGGAGGACGACGACGATGCAGCCGATCGAGTAGATGGCGATGTACAGACCGACACCGCCGGCGAGTGCCGCCGCGCCGCGTGCGGCGAGCGGCAGGATCAGCGCGAACACGCCCACGGGCGCGAGCGCGACGACCCACCGCACCAACTGCAGCATCGCGTCGCACAGCGCCTCGAAGAAGCCGACGAGCCGTTCGCGGGAGGCGGCCGGCGTTCGCGTGATCGCGAGCGCGAGCAGGATGGTGAACACGACGAGCGGCAGCATCGCACCGGTGGCCGCCGCGGCGACGGGATTCTGCGGGACCAGCGACGTGAGCCAACTCGCGAAGCCGTTCCCGGTTTCGGCGGCCGTGAGCTGTCCGGCGGCAGCCGCGGCGCCTTCGGGGAGCGGCGGGCGAACGGAGCCGGTCGCGGGCAGCATGGCGAAGACCGCGACCGCGGCGGGCATGAAGATGAGTGCCGTCACGGCGAGCTGCGCCACGAAGATGGCGATCGTGCGGCCGCCCATACGACCGATCGACGAAAGATTTCGGGTGGACGCGATCCCCGTGATCAGGAGCGAGACCACGAGTGGAATCACGGTCATGCGGATGGCGTTGACCCACAAAGTGCCGGCGGGGGCGATGAGATCCGCGGCGTGGAGGAGGGCTGGGCTACCCGAGGCGGCGATCGCGGCGCCCATCACCAGGGCCAGGGCGAGCGCGACGAGAACGGCGACGCTGCTTTTCATCCCGCCAATACTACATCATCAGGTCACCGCCGTTGATGTCCAGGGACGTTCCGGTGATGTAGCCGGCGGCGTCCGAGGCGGCGAAGCAGATGAGATCCGCGACCTCGCGGGCCGTGCCCAGGCGCGGCACCGGGAACGCCGCCGCGATCTGGGCAAGCCGTTCCGGGGTGGCGCTCTCGCGCGTGAGCTCCGTGTCGATCATGCCCGGGCAGACGGCGTTGACCGTGATGCCGAAGGCTCCCAGCTCCTTGGCGGCGGCGCGGGTGAGGCCCAGGAGCCCCGTCTTGGACGCAGTATAGTGGGCCCCGCCGAGGGTGCTGACCATGCGGCCGGCCGTCGAGGAGATGTTGATGATGCGGCCGTAGTGCTGCGCCTTCATGGTCTCCAGCGCGGCTTTGATCATCAGGAACGGCACCGTCATGTTGACCTCCAGCGCGTGGCGCCACTCCGCCGCGGAGATCTCGGGGAACCGTGTGGTCGGCGCACTCGCCGCGTTGTTGACGATGATGTCGACGCGCCCGAACTCCTCGAGCGTGCGGCGCACGATGGCGTCCGGCACGCCCTCCTCCGTGAGGTCACCCGGCGCGGCGAGCGCGCGGTCTCCAAGCGCGGCCACGACCGCGCGGGCGCGCGCGGCGTCGCGCGCATTGATCGCGACAGAGGCTCCGCGCTGGTGGAGACGGACGGCAGCGGCGCGGCCTAATCCACGCGCGGCGCCTGTGACGATCGCGACGCGGCCGGCGAAGTCCTGCGGCGTGACCTCGGGCGTCATGGGGTATGCTCCGGAGTGTAGGCACTCGCCTGGTCGAGGAGATCCGTCGCGGCGCGATCGAGCCGCAGGGTGGTCGCGGCCACCAGGTCGCCGAGCTGGCGCGCCGAGGTGGCGCTCGCGATCGCGGCGGTGATGCCCGGGCGGCCGATCAGCCATGCGATGGCCACGGCGGCGAGGCTGGTGTGGTGCGCGTGTGCGGTCTCGCCGAGTGCCGCGACGATGCGGAGGCCACGGTCGTTCAGATATTTCTTGCCGACGCCAGTGCCGCGCGTGCTCACGGCGAGATCGCTCGCCGTCCGGTATTTCCCAGAGAGGAAACCATTGGCAAGGGATGAGTAGGAGATCACGCCGATGTCTTCGCGAAGGCACAGTGGCTCGAGCTCCGTCTCGTAGCCGGCGCGATCGTACAGATTGTACAGCGGCTGGAAGCTCTCGTATCGCGGGTAGCCGTGCATGCGGCTCACCTCGAGTGACATTTCGAGCCGTGCGGCGCCGAAGTTCGACGCGCCGATCACGCGCACCTTGCCTGCGCGGACGAGCTGGTCGTACGCCTCGAGCGTCTCCTCGGGCGCCGTCTCGGGGTCATCGCGATGCGACTGATAGAGGTCGATGTAATCAGTCTGGAGGCGCCTGAGCGAACCTTCGGCGGACGCCAGGATGTAGGATGGTGAGAGGCCTTTGCTGGTGGGGCGCAGCTCCCATCCGACTTTGGTCGCGACGATGATCCGGTCGCGATTCCCGCGGCTCTTCATCCATTCGCCGATGATGGTTTCCGATTCGCCGCCCTTGTTGCCCGGTACCCAGATCGAGTAGCCGTCCGCGGTATCGAGACAATTGCCGCCGGCCGCCGCGTAGGCGTCGAGCACGGCGAACGACGCGGTCGTGCCGGTGGTCCACCCAAAGACATTGCCGCCGAGGACGAGCGTGGAGATATGAAGACCGGAGCGGCCGAGTTTCCGTTTCTGCATGGAGCGCGGGGGAAGCGGGGTGGGGCGAGAGAGGAGAAAGGAGAAGGAGAAAGGAGATAGAAGCGACAGGCCGCGGGCGTGGGGCGACGTGAAACATATCGATTGGCCGCGGGTTGAATGGCCATCGCCCAGTGCACATCCGAGCCGGCCCGGAGAAGCGCCATGGCAGTCGACGCCGCGTCGTCACCCGAAGCTGGTGACATCCCGCTGGCCGCCACCATCGCGACGATCGCGGTCGCGGGCCTCGTCGTGGGCACGCTCGACATCACCGACGCGTTTCTCTTTCTTACGCATCCCGGTTTCGGCCCGTTCAGACTCGCGCAATTCATTGCGAGTGGCGTACTGGGTCCGGCGTCGTTTCAGGGTGGGTGGCCGACGGCTGTGCTGGGCATGGTGTTCCACTTCTCGATCGCGACGACGGCGGCGGCCGTGTACGTGATCGCGGCGGGCAGGTGGCGGGCGTTGGCGCAGATGCCGGCGGTGTGGGGGCCCCTGTTCGGACTCGTGGTGTTCGCGGTCATGCACTACGGTGTGGTACCGCTGTCCGCCGCGCCCAGGTCTTCGACGACGCCGGGCGTGCTCGCGAATCTCATCTTCGCGCACGTGTGCTGTGTGGGGTTGCCGATCGCGTTCATTACGAACCGGTCGTATGCCATGGCGGCGAGAGCCGGACCCGGTTAGGGGCCGGACCCACTTGCGGTGCGGCCAAATGCCGCGATGTTACACGCCCCGTGTGTTACCCAGGGGCCCGGCCGGCCGCCAAGGGCCGTGGCCGGGCGACTTCCACCGGTGTGCCGTTTGGAGGTTGTCCCCATGATCGCGCTCTCGCATCTCTGGCTCCCGATCATCGTTTCGGCGGTTGCAGTGTTCGTGGTCAGCGCGTTGCTGCACATGCTGTTCACGTACCACAACTCCGACTACCGGAAATTCTCCAACGAGGACGACGTCCGCGCCGCGATCAACCAAGGCGGCGCGACGGCGGGGCAGTACATCCTGCCGTACGCGGTGGGCACGGGGTTCAAGGACCCGGTAGTCCAGCAGAAGATGAAAGAGGGTCCGGCGGGGTTCGTGCTGCTGCGGAAGCCTTCGGGTCCGGAGATGGGGCCTGCTCTCGTGCAGTGGTTCGTGCTGACGCTGGTGCTCTCGTGCCTGGTGGCGTACGTGGCGGCGATGACGCTGGCGCCGGGCACGGACCATATGGCGGTCTTCCGCGTGGTGACGGCCACCGCGTTTCTGGCCTACGCCGGCTCGGTGGCAGAGGAGTCGATCTGGCGCGCGGTGCCGTGGTCCGCGGGGATCAAGGCCATCTTCGACGGCCTCGTCTTCGCTCTAGTGACGGGCGGCTTATTCGCCGTGATGTGGCCGGCTCAGTGACGGGCTCAGTGACGGGCTCAGTGACCGGCGGCCGCTGCGTGCCTCATACACCGCTTCACTCGACGCCGTAGATCTCGCCTGTAAATCCGCCGGCTTTGGTGTGTTCCGTCTTGGTACCGAACACGGACGGGATGAAGAGGTAGGCGAGGAGGACGAGCCAGAACTCGCGGAGCAGCGTGACATCGAGGCTGGTGAAGACGCTGGCGTTGGCGCCGAGGTGGGCGGCGACGCCGGTGGCGGCAGCGAGTCCGGCGATGATGATGAGCGCGCTATTGCCGAGCCGGCGGTGGCGGTGTCCGAGCAGTGCCGAGAGGGGGATGAAGCCGGCGGCGGCGAAGACGCCGGGGAGATAGAGGTAGTATTGCCCTGAGGCGAAGCCGAGTGCGGCGAATCCGCCGATGATGGCGCCGACGCCGGCGAGATCGGACGCGAAGCGCCGGGCGGGGTAGTTGAAAAGCGTCGACGGCTCGGTGTGTTCGCCGATCAGGTGGGCGTACCAGACGCCGTGATAGACGAGGAACCAGACGCCGAACCACATGGCCCAAGGGATCGGTCCGTCTTGCCCCTCGGGCGGCCGCCGGGTTGCGGCTTCGACCCACCAGGATAGGGCAGCACCGAGGCTTGCGGGGTAGAGCAGCCCTGTGACGATGCGATAGCGGACCTTGCCGCTGATACTGGTCATGTGGGCCGGTGCATACCTCGATGACGCCTACGCGGACCCCGGGTTACCGTGGCGGAACGGCCAGTCTGGGTGAGGACGGATGGTAAGGGGGTAGTGAATGAACGGGGCGCGCCGCGCTCGCGGCCTGAGACAGTCACCGTGTCACGGCGGCATCCGTAGGGGCCGGTGTGGTTACATCCGGTATCGATCAGTGACACCACGTATGGGAAGACTGCGAGCGTGTCGTGACGCGTGTGGTTGTTGCCTTACCGTGCCGATGGTGATTCGTCTGCTAGCAGAGCACTACACCATCACTATTCCCCGGCCGGTTCCGAATGAAAGCATGTCCATATTGTGCCGAAGAGATTCAGGACGCGGCGCTCGTTTGCAAACATTGCGGTAGCCGGCTCACGCCTGCGAGAGTCTCGGGGAGCTCGCAACCGCCCCGGTACGTGGGTGTGATCGGATTGGTCACGGTGATTCTCGCGGTCGCCACCGCGCTGGGCGTCGTACATGCGCGGCAGGTGGCGGTCACGCGGCAGCGTGCGACCGGCGACAGCATTGCGGCCGTGCGGGCGAAAGCCGCGGCGGAACGGATGCGGGAGCCCCGCCCGGCAGACGGGGTGGTGGCAGCTATTCCACGGGGGGAGTGAGGCCGTTCATTTGCGCGGCGGCGTCACGGCCGGTTCCAGACCGTCGAGCCGAGCGGGCCGACCCATGACAATGTGTGCGGATCGGTGACCTGGTAGGTGCCTTCCAGGATGCGGCCCGTGTTCGACGCGGTCCGCCACCGGTTGTTCGATGCCTTGAGGGTGCCGGCATCTTCTGTGGTCGACGTGAGGTGGTAGGTCCCGTCCGTCCGGCTATCGATCTCCTGGTGTACCAGCGAGCCATTCACGATCGGCGACGCATCCCAGATCCCGTAGAGATCCGACGTGCGGCTCGGATTCACCGATGAGGGCTGGCGGGTCCATCGCACGGTGCCGGCCGATGTGGTGGTCTCGAGCGTCGTCGGGTCGACGAGGATGTACGTCCCGTCGGTCACGGTCTGGGCGGTAGACACGAGGTGAAAGTGACCGGGCGATCCCGTCATCGCGCCGGATTCGAGCAGCGAGATCTGCAGATGATACGTCCCTTCCTTCGTGAAGCTCAGGTTGGAGACCCAATGGCCTGACTGATCATCCTTGGTAAAGCTCCACTGGCCGACGAGCGCGCTGTCCACGCTCTTGCTGCGGCCGAGGACTGCGTAGCCCGCGATCGCGACGAAGAGGACAATGAGTCCGGCTAAACCCATCTTGCGGCGCGATGTGGCGGCCGCGGCACGGGGCGCCGGGTGGGCGGATGCGGCCGGGGCGGGCGCTGAAAAAGGCGGCGCCGAGAAGGGCGGCGCAGAGAAAGCAGGCGCTAATGCGGGACCACCCGCGGACGCGGCAGCGCCGGCACCGGGATTCGCTGACGCGAACGGCGGGTCATGCAGCGGCGGCGGTGCGGACGCCGAGTCCATGTCCGTCGTGTCGTCCGAGGTTTCGCTTGGCGGTCCGGGGCGAGACAACAACAGCGTCACCGTGCGCGCGAGGTAGTCGAGATGCTGCTCGAGCGGCGGCGTGAGGGCGTCCAGCCAGTGCTGCGCGCTGATGAAGTACTCGAGCGACTTCGACATCGGGACATCCTCGATCCGGAACGGCACGATCGGGATTCCCTTGTGCACGCCACGTTCGACTTCGCGGCGGATCTGGCCGGACTCGTTGGCGCTCGCGGAGTAGACGAGCACCATCACGCGCGCCCCATTGATGGCGTCGATGATCTCCGAGCCCCAGTCCATCCCCGGCGTGACGTCGCGGGGCGCGATCCAGCATCGGATCCCGCGCGATTCGAGCAGCGCGGTGGCGGCGTCCGCCACGGTTTTGTCGTGCGAGGAGTAGCTGATGAACGCGTCGTGTGCCACGCAGCAATCCAACGAAGATGTTTCCGGCGCCGCAACCCGCCTGGCCCCAGTGGGAACTCGCGAGAGGCTCGGCGGCCTCGTCCGGTATGGGGCGCTGTAAAGGTTGCTAGATTCACAATTCACCGCAACGCCACTCGCGCCGGGTAAGGGAATGCCATGACGGCGATCGCGATCGGCCCGCGGCAGCGCGACTCCCGAGGTGGGCCTGGGCCGGACCGCCCAACGACCTGGCGAGAGAAGGTGGCCATCCTCGGGGCGCTGCCGAAGCTCCTGGGCCTCGTCTGGAACACGCACCGCGGGTACACCATCGCGATGGTGGCTCTGCGGCTCGTGCGCAGCCTCATCCCCGTGGCGACGCTGTGGGTGGGGAAGCTCATCATCGATGCCGTGATCCACGCGGCCAAGGGTGGCGCCACGGCGCCGCTCTGGCGCTATCTGGTGATCGAGATCGTCATCGTGCTCTCGGGCGAGTTCCTCGCGCGTGCCTCGTCGCTCATCGAGTCACTGCTTGGCGACCTCTTCTCGAACGTCGTGAGCGTGCGGCTCATGCGGCACGCGGCCACGCTCGACCTTGCGCAGTTCGAGGATCCCACGTTCTACGATCATCTCGAGCGCGCCCGGCAGCAGACCACCGGGCGCATTGGATTGATCGCACAGATAGTGGGGATGGCGCAGGGCGGCGTGACGCTCGCGACCCTCGCCGCGGCGCTGCTCGCGTACAACCCCTGGCTGCTGCTCCTCCTTGCCGCGGCCGTGTTCCCGAGTTTCCTCGGCGAGACCCATTACGCCGCGCTCAGCTACTCCCTGCTCTTCCGGCGGACACCCGAGCGCCGGGAGCTGGACTACCTCCGCTACACGGGTGCGAGCGACGAGACGGCGAAGGAGGTACAGCTCTTCGGCCTCGCGCCGTGGCTGACGGAACGGTACCGCAATCTCGCGCAGCGGTACTTCGAGGAGAACAAGCAGCTCTCGATCCGGCGTGGCGTGGTGAGCGCGCTCCTCTCGGTCCTGTCGACGGTCGGGTACTACGCCGCGTACGTCGTGATTCTCCAGCGGGCCGCCGCGGGTGCGATCACGATCGGGCTGCTCACGTTTCTGGCCGGCTCGTTCATGCGGAGCCGGGATCTGATCCAGCAACTGCTGCTGGCGGCGAGCGACGTGTACTCGCAGACCCTGAACCTGCGGGACCTGTTCGCGTTCTTCGAGATGCGCCCCACGATCGTGTCGGGTACGGGCGCGCCGCCGGTGCCTCAGCCGATTCGGGGGGGCTTCGCGTTCATCGATGCCGGGTTTCAGTATCCGGGGAGTGATCGCTGGGCGGTGCGCCATCTCAACTTCACCATCCGGCCCGGCGAGCGGCTGGCGCTCGTCGGCGAGAACGGGGCGGGGAAAACGACGATCACGAAGCTGATCGCGCGGCTCTACGAGCCGACCGAGGGGCGGGTGCTGCTCGATGGCCGGGATCTCCGGGAATACGACCTGCTTTCACTCCGGCAGGCGATCGGTGTGATCTTCCAGGACTTCGTCCGGTATGACATGCGCTTCGATGAAAACGTCGGCGTGGGCGAGATCGAGACGACGCGGCCGTATCTCGAGCGGCAGAACGCGGAGACGGGGCCCCGCGACATGGTGGATCCCGGCGTGGTACCTTCGCCGATCACGGATGCGGCGGACCGGTCGCTTGCCGCGTCGCTCCTACCGAAGCTTCCGCACGGGTACCGGCAGATGCTCGGGAGGCGCTTCGCGGACGGCGTGGACCTGTCCGGGGGGGAGTGGCAGAAGATCGCGCTGGCGCGAGCCTACATGCGTACGGCGCAGTTGCTCATCCTCGACGAGCCGACCGCGGCGCTCGATGCGCGGGCCGAGTATGAAGTGTTTGTGCGGTTCGCGGAGCTGATGGCGGGGCGGATGGCGATCATCATCTCGCACCGGTTCTCGACCGTGCGCATGGCGGACCGGATCATCATGCTCCGGAACGGGGAGATTGCCGAGGAAGGGACGCACGACGAGCTGGTGGCGCGGGGGGCGGCGTACTCCGAGCTGTTCGAGATGCAGGCAGCGGGATACCGCTGAGGCGGTACCCCGCTGTTCTGTCGTAGCCGCGGTGCGCGGGACGCAAGCGTCGTGATACGGCACCTGTAGTCCCGTCGGGGCCGGTCATGACCGGCCCCGACAAAAAAACTATTCGGCCTGCTTCTGCGCGGTGGGTGGTAGGACGCCGTTGAGCCGGAGGTAGATCGCGACCTGGCTGTAGTGGTCGGCCCAGTCGCCGGTGGTGATCATCATGACTGACGCGCGGGATTTCGTCTTGCCGCCGAAGAACGGCAACTGTTCGGCGAGCTTGGAGTCGTTGACGCTGGCGAGGGACTTGGTGCAGAAATCGAATGTTTCCTTGAGTCGCGCGACGAGGGCGTCCTTGGGATCGGTCGCGGCGACCTTGGTGCGCGTCGGGGCCTTCGCGCCGGCGATTTCACCACAGAGGTAGTCATTGCCCTGGGCGAGGTGTGTCATGATGGCGCCGAACGTCATCTGCGCCGGAGTGGGTGCGAACGAGAACTTGTCCGCCGGCATGAGCTCGGCAGCTGCGATGAGGTGTTTCGCCTCGTTGCCGGCGAAATCACGAAATGCGTCGGCGACCGGCGCCGACTGCGCGGCGGCAACAGCGGGGAGGAAAGCAAAGGCAACGGCCAGGAGCGGGAAACGCATGGGAAGGCACTCGGGTTGAGGAGACGTTGATGTTGCGTTGATTCACACCCAAAGTCCAGCCACCGCAGCGTTACAGTTGCCAGGTCCGTCCTACGGCTGCCTGGTATAGCGGTGGCGGTGATGGGTAGAGGGGCCGGTTCCGCTCGTCGCATCGTATTCGTCGCGCAGCGATTTCCCGGCGCCGGACACCACCAGCCGCCCGCGCTCTCCCGCCACGACCTTACCGCCTTGCAGGATATCGATCGCATACACGACGCTGTCCGCGTACGGGTGCACCGTGCAGTGCGTCGATGCACCGCCGCCGGCATCGGCCGCGGCGCCCTTCGTCGTGCACTCGAAGGCGGACTTGCCGGGTCCTTTGCCGTCATCTGTCGTCGCAGCGATCTGTAGCGCCTGGCCCGCGTTGGAGAACACGAGGGTCTCGCTCTTCGGCAGCCCGTGGTCGTCCGGGCCGTTCGTGGAATCCATGACCCACGTTCCCGCCAGCTTGGCGTAGACCCCCGGCTGTGCGGCGAGGCGTCTGCTGGAAACCGCCAGCGCCAGCGTTCCGGCCACGACCATGATCGCGAGACGACGGGTCATGTGACTCTCCCAAAAGGTGGCACTGGACGAGATACGGGTCCGCCCATCGCGCGGCGGTCGCGGAATACTAGCGGACGCGGTCCAGGATGCCACCGCAGAGTGCACCGCAGAGTGCACCGCAGAGTGCACCGCAGCGGCCGTGGCGTGCGGGCACTGCAAACCCTCCAGCCCGAGGCGCTGTCTCACGCGAAACACTTCCCCGGACCGATGACGCCATTTGCATGGACGGACTTTCGGGATGCCGTGCGTGGACTGCGACGCACGCCGACCGTCACCCTCTGCGCCGTAGCGTGTTTGACGCTGGGATTGGGCGCCACCACGGCGATCGCCAGCGCGATCGACCAGGCGCTGATCCGGCGTCTCCCGTTTCGCGATCCCGGGAGACTCATCACTGTGTACCGGACCAGTCCGCAGTCGGATGCGTGGCCGTTCTCACCGGCGAAGTTCCTCGACCTCGCGCACAATGCACGCCGGCAAGAGCTGGCAGCGTTCAGCCACACGGTCCAACTGATCTCGCTGCCGGCTGAAGGAGTGCAGGTTCCCGTCGTGCGCGTCACGGGGAATCTCTTTCCCATGCTCGGCGCCCGGGCAGTGCGCGGCCGTCTGATCGGCGAGGCCGACGACAGCGCGGGACAGGGGGCAGTCGCAGTCATCAGCGACGAGTTCTGGCACCTGCAGTTCGGGGCCGACCCAGGGATCGTGGGGCGCACGCTGACCGTGGACGGAACGCCGACCACGATCATCGGCACCCTGCCGCCAGGATTTCACGTGCCGCACGGCCGCTCCGAGGTGAGCGCTCCGCTGTGGGTAGCCATGCGGTTCACCGCCGAGGAGCGCAGCCATCACTACGGCAACTTCCTCAACGTGCTCGGGCGGCTGAAGCCCGGGGCCACGGTCACGAACGCGAATCTCGAGCTGCGGTCGCTCGTGGACGCGATGGTCGCGATTTATCCGGAGCTGCGCGGCGAGTCGGCCCGCGCCGTGCCCCTCCAGTCCGACAGCGTGCGGGGCGTGCGGACGCCACTGCTGCTCGTGTTCGGCGCCGTGTGCGCCGTCCTCCTCATCGCGGCGGCGAACGTCGGCAGTCTCATGCTCGCGCGTGGCGTTCACCGCGAGCGCGAGAGCGCGGTGCGCACCGCGCTCGGCGCCAGCCAGTGGGCGATCATGCGCCCCGTGCTCGCCGAATGCCTGGTCCTCACGACCGCGGGCGCGCTCGCGGGACTCGCAACGGCGTGGCTCGCGGTGCGCGCGATCGGGACACTCGCCACCGCACAACTCCCGCAACTGGCCGGCGTGGCGATCGAGATGCGAATCGTGGTCTTCGCTGTCGCCCTGTCGGCGCTCGTGGCGCTCGTGTGCGGCGCGCTGCCGGCCTGGCACAGCATGAGCGTCGATCCGCAGCACGCGCTCCGTGGCGGAAGTGGCGGGGGTGCGACCCGTGCGCAACACCGGGCGCTCGGCGCTCTCGTGATCGGCGAAGTCGCGCTCTCGCTCATGCTCCTCATCGGCGCCAGCCTCGTGCTCCGCGGATTCTCGACGCTCGTGAACCGGGACCCCGGATTCGACCCGCGGCCCGTGCTGACGCTCACCGCGACGATTTCGCCGGAGCGGTACGGCGACACCAGCGCGACCCGGGAGTTCCTGCGCCCAGCCCTCGCGGCGATCGAGCAACTGCCCGGCGTGCAGAGCGCCGGCGCGATCTCCGATCTGCCGTACATGGAATGGGGATCGAACTCCAACATCCGGTACGAGGGGCAGCCCAACACCGATCCCGAACACCTCCCATTGGCGGAAGATCGCGACGGGACCCCGGATCTCTATCGCGCCTTCGGACAGCGGCTCGTCGCCGGGCGGGCGCTCCGGTGGGATGACGACGACCGGTCCGGCGTACCACGTGTCGTCCTTGTGAACGAGGCGCTCGTGCGCCGCGACTTCCCGCACCAGGATGCGGCCGGCAAACGGTTTTACCTTTACCCGAGCGAAACGGCATTTGCGACGATCATCGGCGTGGTGAGCGACATTCCCAACGCCGGTCCGATCGATCCGGCGATACCCGAGGTGTACTGGCCGTATGCCCAGGGGGGAGCCCGCGGGAACTCCACATACGGCATCGTCGTGCGCGCGGCGCGAGGCGATCCCGCCGCGATGGAGCAGTCGGTGCGTGCCGCGATTCTCTCCGTGGATCCAGGTGCCGCGATTACGCGCATGAAGCCGATGACCGATGTCATGGCGGAGAGCATTGGGGCGCCCCGGTTCTATCTCGCGCTCATCGGCACGTTCGCGCTCGTCGCGGTCCTGCTGGCGGTGGCCGGCCTCTACGGTGTGATGAGCTATGCCGTGGCGCAGCGAACGCGCGAACTCGGGATCCGGGCCGCACTTGGTAGTCCCCGGTCACGGACGTTGCGCATGGTTACCCAGCGGGGGATGCGGCTGGTCGGCATCGGCGTCGTGGGCGGCGCCATCGGTGGTGCGCTCGCGACCCGTGTACTGGCGAGCCTGCTGTATGGTGTGAGTCCCGCCGACGCGCCCACGTGGATCGTCGCCACGCTGGCGCTGGTGGCGGCGGGCGTGACGGCGTCGGTCATCCCGGCAGTGCGCGCGATGCGAGTCGACCCGGTCATCGCGATGCGAACGGAGTAACCGCGAATCAGGTGATGGGTGACCCACTACCGCGCATCAGGCTGATTCGCGCGCAGGGGGTTTCCTCTGCATACGTTCATGCCAATGCTCGCCCAATGCGACCGATGCGGTGGCCGCCGCAGGAGGGCTGGTCATGACCGGCCCCAACCGGGGACGATTCGCGGCGCCTTCACTGCCGTAGCCGCCGCGCTGCTGGCATTGGCAGGCGCCGGTCCGGTCGCGGCCCAGGACCAGCCGGCACCTATCCGGCCCGATTCCGTTATGACGCCAGGTGCGGTCCTCGATGTGTCGGATACGGACGTCTGCACTCCCGGGTACTCATCGCGAGTGCGGCATGTGACGGCTCAGACCAAGCGCGAGGTGTACGCCGATTATGGCGTTACGGTGCATGCGCCGGGCGACTACGAGGTCGACCACCTCATCAGTCTGGAGATCGGCGGCTCGAACTCCATCAAGAACCTGTGGCCGGAGTCGTATCTCACGCAGCCCTGGAACGCGCACGTCAAAGACGCGCTGGAAAACCGGTTGCACCGGATGGTGTGCGCGCACGCCATCTCGCTCAAAACCGCGCAGGATGCGATCGCCAAGGACTGGATCGCGGCCTACAAGCAGTACATGCCGGCGCGGCGGCGGGTGGTTCCCATTCACTGAATTTGTAGGCGAAGCCAACTGAGGGCGGAAAGCGCACCGCCAGGCGTATCCCCGAAAGGGGGTCGCGACACAGATGCCGGAATGACGCGACCGGCCAGCTGGCTTCCACGAAGCGTCACAGGAGTAGTCCTGTGGCGCTTCGGTGCATCTATCCTTCCTTTCCTCGGTCTGGCGTTTGCTGCCCTCCTCTCAATGGCACTAAACCAGAAACTCACACACCTCATCGCGGGGCGGTCGGTGGCGGGCGCCGACACGGACGCCGCGCAGTGCGTCGTGCATTTCGACGACGGGTCGAAGATGATCGTGAAAATCGCCGCGCCGCCGGTGTCCGCGGACAGCCGCGGCAAGGTCACGAGAGTGCGGCAGGCCGGGACAGCGTTCGACGTCGATCTCGATGGCGGCGCGACGATCTCGTTCACGACGCCCGAACCGATGGCGAGCGTGATGGTGCGGGCCGCGAGCGGGGCGATGGAGTACGCGGACTAGGCTGGGTGGCGAAGGCCGAACATGGCCATGTCGCCAGATCGGAGGCGCCGTCGCTCATGCTTGCGTCCCGTCGCACTTGTCCGTTACATTACAGTACAGACATAATATAGCTTTGTACATATAACCTAGCTTCGCATGCCGTCGGCCAAATCCACAAAACGCCGCAAGCGGTCCACTCCCGTCCGCAAGAACTTCCGGCTCGATCAGGGTCGCCTCGATGCGGCCCGCGAGGCACTTGGCGCTCGCACGGAGACGGAAGCCATCGAGCGGGCACTCGACCTCATCCTATTCCGTAAGGAGCTCGTCGACGGTGTCGACGCCCTGGTCGGGACGACGATCGAACCGTTCGGCCGGTAGTTCCACTCGGGCTCGATCGTCAGTCACGTGCCCACGCCGGCCAAATACGCGCTCGACGCGAATCTGTTTATCCGAGGATATCGCGATCGAGCCGGAGCGGCAGAGCTTAAACGATTTCATGCGCTCTTTGCCCCGTACGAGTTTCTGAGCGCTGTCGTCGTCCAGGAGCTGCGCGCCGGTTTCCGCGCTGTGGACGCAGTGAAGCGCTTCGATCGCACGGTGGTCGAGCCGTTCCTCCGTCGAGGGCGCGTGATCACACCGACATTCGCGACGTGGCGTGAGTCCGGCCGAGTGCTCGCGACGTTAGTCGCGGACGATGGGCTCGAGCTTCGTCGCGTCCCCACACACACGGTCAACGACATCATGCTCGCGCTGTCGTGCCGGGAGGCGGGGATCACTGTTGTCACGGAGAACACCAAGGACTTCACCCGGCTTCGCCGGATCGTGGCGTTCGACTTCGTGGCGCCGTGGCCGGCACCGCATCTGTAGCCCGCTACCGGATTACCGCACGGCGATGACGGTTGCCGGTGCCTGCACGTTCAACAGCAGGGGCGCCGTCAGGACCATCCCGTTTCGCTTCACCTGCACCCAGACGTGGTACTGGCCTGGCTGCGGGAACGAGTACGGGAACGACACAGTGTCGCTGGCCGGCATTGGCATCGTCATCGCTGCCGCGGTACTGGCGGCAATCCGGCTCGCCACCTGGCCGTCGATCGTATCCGCCGCGGTTCGCACCGCGAACGCCATCTGCGAGGCTGCGGAGATCGTGCCCATCGGGTGCAGGTGGATGAACACCGAGCCGTCTTCGCGCTCGACCACGGCGTGGCCGGCCATCCCCATATAGGGTTGCAGCACGGCAGGCCGTCCGTCCGGCGCGTCGATCACGAACCGGAGCCCCGCGTCGCCGCCGGCGACCGGCACGGCTCCGCCGGAGACCCACCGCAGCGCCGATCCGTCCGCCAGCGCCACGCGATTGCCGAGCGGCGCGGCAGCCGTGGCGCTCCATGCGTCATCGGAGTCGTGAGCGGCAGGCGCGGCTGGCGTTGCAGCCGGTCCTAGCAGGTCAATCGTCGCGACGAGGGTCTTGTCGAATCCGCTCTCGTGCACGATGTCCGCGAACACGCGGTACCGGCCCGCGGCCAGTGGCGGGATCTGGACGGTGAACGTCGTCGAGTCCACGGTCGCGGGATGCAAATGCGCGAACGCGAACGGCGCGGCCTCGCCGATCAGGAACAGGTGCATGATCTTGCCGTGGTCCGGGATCAGCGGGCCCCAGTCGGTCGCGCGGTGTGCGATCCGCCACGTGGTGTCGCCCCGGTGGGTCCACTCGCTGTCGACGATCGTGAACGCGAGTGCGCGGCCACCGTCCCTCACCTCGGCGCGCGTCGCCATCGGGTGATACAGCTCGCGCTGGAAACTGCGGTCCTCGCTGTTCCACCAACTGCGGCCGCCATACAGGATGAGCGCCACGACCACGGCGGTTGCGGCCATCGCGAAGCGCGCCCGGCGGCGGCGCGCGGCGTCCGGCACGGCGCCCGGCGGCAGCGTGCTTTCGCGTACGGCGGCCCCGACGATCGACACGGCGCCGAGGAAGAGCGCGATCCCGATGACGGCCAGTACGGCGCCGAGCCAGGGGTAGAGGGTCAGTCTCTGTGTCGCGACGGCGACGACCGGAACAACGGCGGATCCCGTCCCCGAGGGTCCCGTGACCTGCACGGTGACCTCGTTCGAACCAGCCGCCATGATCCACAGCTTCCCCAGATACGAACTCGGGTCGGCCGCATCGCGCGTCGCGTCCTCGAGCGGCGGCGCGGTCACGGTGCTGAAGTGGTTGACACCGACGGCCACGCGGCCGGGCGGCGTGCCGG
>Ga0182024_10004068_pt1 | contig 34033 bp, 32 predicted proteins | sample P32metaG_FD_120480 | JGI IMG/M metagenome (GOLD analysis project Ga0182024, IMG submission 120480) | Permafrost microbial communities from Stordalen Mire, Sweden - P3-2 metaG (Illumina Assembly) | ecosystem: Environmental > Terrestrial > Soil > Wetlands > Permafrost | place: Sweden: Stordalen... | reverse complement strand
GATTTTTCGCGTCGCTCATACACCGGCACCCGTAGATTCTCCTGGTTCTATATGGCGCAAATTGCGCCACTTGATTCCTTCGTGGAAGGCCAGCGCCAGGCCCAGCGGCACGATCACTACAAATGTGATGATCCACAACACTAAAGCGATTCCGCTGGCAGTTTCGAGCGTGATGCCGAAAAATTCGGTCAGGACCAGCACAGTCACGATCTGCATGCCTCCGCCGACACCCGGAATCTGCACAATGCTACCAAAACAGACGAAACCGAGCAAAATCACCACGTCGGTTATGCCCAGTTCATGGGTCGCGGGAAACGCTTTAAAAACGCAACCGAACGACGCCGCGATGATGCACCATTCCACTATCGTGTAGAAGACTAGCAGCGCCGTGCGGGCGCCGCTGCGCGTCGATTCCATCCCTTCGCCGAAGGATTTCAAGGCTTTTTCGATTCTCGCGGCTAGGATCGCCGGCAGGAAGGAAAGACCCTCCATCAGCCGCTGCTGCACGCCTCCTTGAAACTTCCTCAACCCCAGCAGCAGAGCCAGGCACGCCGCGCCGATCACGCCCGCAGTGTAGCCGCCGGCTTCCAGGACGATTTTAACGCGCGGGCCGTGCTGGATCGCGCTATGCGAGATTTGCGACAAAGCGATCCCGAAAATCACCAGCACCATCAGCAGGTCCAGCATTCGCTCGACAACCCAGGCGGCGACCTGGCTCGAAAAGGTCACGTCTTCCCGTTTGGAGATGAGATACGGGCGGACGGGCTCGCCGGCGCGACCGAACAGGACGACGGCGGTGAAGCCGATGGCGGTCGCCGAAAAGATCCGCCACAGGCTTGTATGTTTTTGTAAAGGCCGCAGCATCACTTCCCAACGCAGCGCGCGGCCCACGTAGGTGGCCATGATCAGCGCCAGGGCGAGGAAAAGCCAGGACCAGTCGACGCCGGCCAGCGCCGTGGTGAACTCGTGCCAGGCAAATCCGGACGTCCGCCAGCGGTACACCACGAAACCGGCCATCGCCAGCGCCGCAGCGATGCCAAGCCCTAGGCCAACGTGTTTCCTGGTCAAAAGGTTACCGCCGGCCCCGGGCTGTCCGGCACGTCATGCCCGGCTCGTGGGCTAGAATGTAGATCGAACTTCTCATGATCGTTCTTCGTTCTCATTACAGGTACGTAATATTCTCGGGCACCGAACGAAGAAACAATGGCAACCATAGCCACAGTTGGTCAGATTAGCACGATAGGGACCCTGGCGGGTTTGAAACCGGGCCTGTGGAATACATTTTTGGATGCGGACACCCAGTTAATCGAGAGGTGCCTGGGAGGCGAAGAGGCCGCTTGGGAGGATCTGGTAAAGGTCCATACCCGTCGTGTGTACTCGATCTGCTACCGGTTTGTGGGCTCGGATCAGGAAGCGCAGGACCTGACGCAGGAGATTTTCCTGAGGGTGTTCCGGTCGCTTAAAAGCTTTCGATCCGGCGAAGGTTCGTTTACCGTATGGCTGTCGAGGTTGAGCCGCAACCTGCTGATCGATCATTACCGGCGCACCAAGCTCGACCGGGCGACCGATTCGATTGAGGAACAGTTGCCGATGCTGGAAGAGAAGACGGCGATGTCGGCCAGGACCGACGGCCTTGTCGCGGGGCGCGAAGCGAGCGAGATGCTGCAAGGGGCGCTTCAGAAATTGTCACCGGAGTTGCGGGAAACGGTAATCCTGCGCGATCTGGAAGAGTTAGAATATCGGGAAATCGCACAGGTATTGAATGTGCCCGAAGGAACGGTAAAATCCCGTCTAAACCGTGGCCGAGCCGAACTGGCGCGGGTGTTGCGGAGGCGGATGTGAGGAGAAGTAGCCAGGAGCCAGGAGCCAGTAGCCAGGAGAAAACCATCCTGCCTACGGGCTTTGGGGCAACTGCCGATGTGTGTTTGGCTCGCAGCCGTAGGGCTGCGAAAGTAATATGACTACTTGCGCTGACGTCGAAATCCTACTCGCCGATTATGTGGACGGCACGCTTGCCGCGGACCGGAAGTCTGCGCTCGAGAGCCATCTGTCCACTTGTTCGACGTGTAAGGAGTTGGCGGACGATGTCGCAGGCGCGGTTTCGTTCATGGAGCGTGCGTCGGATGTAACCGCTCCTCCGGAGCTCGTCACCCGAATTCTGTTTGAGATTTCCAGCGGGCCCAGCCATGTGGCGGTGAAGCCGTCATGGGTACGGCGGATTTTCGGCAATCGGCTCGGCGGCAAATACCTGGAGCCGGTATTACAGCCCCGTTATGCGATGGGCATGGCGATGACGCTGCTCTCCTTCGCCATGCTGGGACGGTTTGCCGGAATCGAGGTCCGGCATTTGACGCCCGCCGATCTGGATCCGGTGAAGATCTGGACCGCGGCCGAGGATCGCGCCACGCGCACCTGGCAGAGGGGCGTGAAGTATTACGAAAGTCTGCGGCTGGTCTATGAGATCGAATCGCGAGTGAAGGAGTGGAGAGACGACGGCAGCGACGTGGCCAATAATCAGCCCGCCGCGGCCTCATCCCCGGCATCAAAATGATCCCAGAAGAACCTAAACCGGAAGTCACGCTGGAGCCCGAGGCGCACAAGGCATCCCCGAAAGTGGTCGGCTATTGCCGCGCCTGCGGCAAACCGCTGGATGAAACCAATGTGCGCAACGCGCACGGCACTATTTATTGCGAGGAGCACATTCCCATGACCCAGACAGCGCCGCCGATTCCCCCCATGCCCGAATCTACCTATGCATCGCCCTATACGGCGGCCGTTCCGCCGCCGGTGGCCAATCACGACGCGTCGCCTGGACTGGCTTTTGTGCTCGGCCTGATTCCCGGCGTCGGCGCGATTTATAACGGCCAATATGCGAAGGGACTGGTGCACGTCATCATCATCGGGCTCACCATCAGCATCCTCAGCAACGGCGCGGCGCGTGGATTCGAGCCTCTGGTCAGCCTGCTGCTCGCCGCCTTCTTCGCTTACATGGCGTTTGAGGCGTATCACACCGCGCGGCGGCGCCAGCAAGGACTGGTGGTCGACGAGTTTTCCAGTCTTTTCCCGATGCGCGGCGGCGCGCATAAATTTCCGGTCGCGCCCATTCTGCTGATCGTGCTGGGCGTGATTTTTCTTTTGAACAATCTCGATTTCTTCCAGGTGGAGCGGATCATCCGCTACTGGCCGGTGCTGCTGATCGGCCTGGGCGTGTACATGCTGTACGCCCGCATGTCGGGCTCTGAAACCAGTTCATCTCAAAAGGGAGATGTTCAATGACACCGGGAATTCTTTGCGCGATCCGCGGGCCGATCCTGCTGATCACTCTCGGCACTCTGCTCTCCATCGACCACTTCGGCACGGTCAGTTTCGCCCGCACCTGGCCCGTGCTGCTGATTGTCTTTGGCATTTTCAAACTGGCGGAGCGTTCGAGCGTCCGCAGTTCTCAATAGAAGGAAAACATGAAGCGTACATCGATGGTCGCGCCATTGCTGCTCATCGGAATCGGAGTGCTGTTCCTGGCCCGGAACATGTATCCGGACCTGGCGCTGATCGATTATTTCGCCCGATACTGGCCTACCCTGCTGATCTTGTGGGGCGTCCTTCGCCTGGCGGAAATTCTGTTCTGGGCGGCGACGGAAAAAGAGCTGCCGTCGCGCGGAATGTCCGGCGGCGAATGGATTCTCATCGTCTTCCTCTGCATGATCGGGCTGAGCGTTCATACCGTTCGCGGCTTTGAGAGCTGGTGGCCGCGCAGCGGCATCACCATGGGCGGCATCGACATGTTCGGCGAGAGCTTCGATTATCCAATCTCCGGCGAAAAGCCCGCCTCGAAAGCTCCGCGGGTGATCATTGAAAGCTTTCGCGGCAACGCCCGGATCACCGGCGCGGATTCCAGCACGGTGAAGGTCACCGGGCATAAAACCATCCGCAGCATGGAACAGAGTGGAGCCGATCGCGCCAATAACGACTCGCCTTTCGAAATCACCGGCGGCGGCAATGAACTGACCATCCGCACCAATCAGGAACACGTCTCCGGCAACCAGCGCATCACCGACGAAATGGAGATCACGGTGCCTAAAGGCGCGACCATTGAAGCCCACGGCCGCTATGGCGATTTCGACATTACCGACGTGGCCGGCAATGTCGAAATCGTCTCCGACAACGCCGGCGTCAGGCTCCAGAACATCGGCGGCGAAGTGAAGATCGACACGCGCAAGAGCGACATTATTCGCGCCATTAACGTAAAGGGTCCAGTGGATATGAAGGGGCACGGCGCCGACGTGGAATTGCAGGATATCGACGGCCAGGTCACCATCGCCGGCACCTATTCCGGCGTCATTCAATTTCGCAACATTTCGAAGCCGCTGCGCTTCAACGGGCAGCAGACCGATCTCAACATCGAAAAACTTCCCGGCCAGGTGCGCATGGCGCTCGGCGATTTCACCGCGACCAATTTAGTGGGCCCCGTGCGCTTGACGACGCGTTCCCGCGACGTGCACATCAGCGATTTTACGAACTCGCTCGAACTTTCGGTTGAGCGGGGCGACGTCGAGCTGCGTCCCGGGAAATTGCCGGTCGCGAAAATGGACGTGCACGCGCATTTCGGCGACGTGGAAGTATCGCTGCCCGCGGCCGCGAAATTCGACCTCACCGGCACCACCGCGCGCGGCGAAACGTACAGCGATTTCGGCGCGCCATTGCACACGGAGCGCAACGGCAACGGCGGCTCCATCCGCGGCTCGTCGGGAGGCCCGGTGATCAACCTGCAAACGGAGCACGGCAAAATGACCGTCCGCAAAGCGACCGCCGACGACAAACCGTTCACACCTGAAGTGGACGCCCCGTTGCCCACCGTCACGCCCGCGCAGCCGCTCAAGAAAGTCGACCAGTAGCCCCATGCGTCAGAGTCTGCGTGAAACCTGTCACGAGCTTCGTGTGGGGCGGGCTCTCAGCCTGCAGCCTGCTCTCAGCAGGCTTGTTCGCCGGCCAGCGGAAGCCGCCTTGAGAGGCGGCTGCAGGCTGAGAGCCGCCCCACACTTCGGGACTGGCGTTTTTCACACAGACTCTGACGCATGGGGCTAGCCTCCGGTACTCTTAGTGTTATCCTTACCAGACGAAAAGGACGACATCCAGGTGGCCATGTCAGATACGTTCGACTTCATCGTCGTAGGCGGCGGATCGGCTGGGGCGGTCATCGCGGCGCGGCTTTCGGAAGACGCCAACTGCCTGGTCGCTCTCATCGAAGCGGGCGAGCGTCCTCCAGACGTGGAGCAGATGCCTGTCGCCTGCTCCGCCATGCAGTTGAATCCCGCCACTGACTGGATGTATACAGCCGACCCCGGGAAAGCCGGCCTCGGTCTCCATCGGCGAAGAATGCCGGTGCCGCGCGGCAAGATGCTCGGCGGTTCCTCCGGCTTGAATTACATGGCCTACGTGCGCGGCCATCCCGGCGACTTCGATTCCTGGGCCGCAGGCGGCGCCACGGGCTGGAGCTACGCGGACGTCCTTCCTTACTTCCGTAAGAGCGAGGGCCTCTGTCCATGCGACAGCATCGCCATCGACGCGCAAGCGCACAACGCCGACGGACCCCTGGGAGTCTCGGTGCGCTCTCCCATCCTGCCGGGCGCCAGTGAATTCGTCGATGCCGCCGTTGCCGCCGGCATTCCTCGCGGCGATTACAACGGTCGCGACCGAGGCGGCGCATCCGGCGTCGCGTCACTGTTTCAGACGACGACAAAGAAGGGCAAGCGGTCGAGCACCTACCGCGCGTTCCTCGAAGGCGAGGTGGAGAAGCGGTCGAATCTGACCATCCTTACCGGCGCGCACGCTACCCGCATTCTCCTCGATGGGACGACAGCGAAAGGCGTCGAGTACCGCACGGCCGCCGGGTTGAAAACGGTTCGCGCCAACAAGGAAGTGATCCTGAGCGGAGGAGCCGTCGGTTCCCCGCACCTGCTGATGCTCTCCGGCATCGGCCCTCGCCCGGAACTCGAAGCGGTGGGCGTGCCTTGCATCGTCGATTCGCCCCACGTCGGAAAACACCTGAAAGATCACCTGCAGGCCGCTCTGTTTTTCCACGCCCCCGGCGTCGGCGTGCCGATTGTCGAGGTCGCGCTCTCCATGGGACCGGACGCGCTTCCGCCGGCCATGGAGTCGCTGAAGGAAGAAGCGCAGCGCCGCCTGATCGAATGGGCGACGACCGGGAACAGCCTGGCATCGTCCTCTTTGTACGACGCGGGCGTCTGGTTCTCGACAGGCTTGGGCGATACGCACAGCCACGACGCTCAGATCGCCTGCTTCCTCTCCGGTTACACACCGGAGTTGTGGAGCGCCTGCCTCAACGTCGACCTCGCGCAATATTTTGACGACGCGGCCACGCAGCTCGCGCCCGATAAAGAGAGCATCATCATCCTCGCTAATCCTGTATTGCCGCACAGCGAAGGCGAGATTGTTTTAGAAAGCGCCGACCCCGCCGTGCATCCCGCCATTCGCATGAATTACTACGCCGATCCGCACGACGTAAAGGTGATGGTGGCGGTCATGCGCCGGGCGCTGGAAATCGTCGCGAACTGGCCGTCGCATCGTAAGCTAGGCCCGATGCACGTGCCGCCGGTTATCGCGAAAAAACACAGTTACACCGAAGGCGAGCCTTTGACCGACGATCTGCTGGCCGATATGGCCATGCACTTCTCGATCACCGTTTATCACCTGGTTTCCACTTGCCGCATCGGCAGTGTGGTGGATTCGCGCCTGCGCGTGATGGGCGTGAACAACCTGCGCGTGGCTGACGCCAGCATCATGCCGAACATCGTCAGCGGCAACACCAACGCGGCGTCGATCATGATCGGCGAAAAAGCGGCTGAAATGATCGCCACCGATCACGGAGTGAAGCTGGCCGAGTTTGTGGGGCGGGCTCTCAGCCTGCAGCCGCCTCTTTAGGCGGCCCTTGCCGATGAACGAAACAAGCCTGCTAAGAGCAGGCTGCCGGCACGAGTGCCCGCCCCACATTGGGCCATCTATTTTGCCGCCGGCTTCGGCTTCGGCGCCCAGAAGTCCGGGTCGGCGGCGATGTATTCTTTCGGCGGATAGCTCATCTTCGGATTGACCACAAAGAGAGTTCGTTCGCTCGAAATAACGATGTCCTGATACAGTTTGGTGTTGCGTTCGCCAAGGGTGCCACCCGCACTTCCATCTAGTTCCTTCAGAGATTCCATCCCGAAAAGGACAATATACGTCCCGAGTGGTGCGCCCGAGACTACGCTGTAAACTACCCTTCGTTGCTTGTACCCATTCTTTTCCCACGTGTCGTTCGCGATTTTGCGCATCTCCGCGAACTCCGCCTCGTGTCCCGGGCGGATTCGCCAGGTGTTCACCTGGATGTAACGATACTTCGCCAGGTTCGCCGGAACCGGAGTATAACTCAGGTCCTTAATATACCGGGCGATCATATTCCGTTCGCCCGTACGCAGCGCCCCGTCCGCCTCGTCCAGTTGATCGAGAGTGGTCTTCAAGGGCTCGGCATTGGCGATTTTTGAAGCTTCTTCGATCGCCGCGTAGCTGGCGTATGGCTCCAAAAACCAGACCTGGCTGGGTCCGGTAGTCGCCACCCAAGCCACGTAATTCGGATACTTGGATTTCGAGAAGGCTCGAACATAAGCCATCTCGGTCTTTTCATGTGCCGCCCCTTTGCCGGACTTAATGTCCTCGCGGTCAATCTTGAAGTAAGGAGAGGGCTCCTGCGCCAGAACGTGCGATGCTCCCGAAAACACCAGGCTCGCCAGAAAAACCTTCATAATTCTTCTTTTCATGGATAATCCTCCAACGGAACTGCACGCGAGAGTATATCCTAAATTGCAACGCCGATCCGCGGGAGCTCATTTCTTCAGCCCCGCCTGCCAATTGACCAGAACCGTGAGCGGCGCGTCTTCTGAGCGCTCGGGCACCAGCGCGAGAATCCGGCCGTCGGCAGCCACGTCGTATGGATAAAAGCGCCCCCCGGCTGGAGGCACAGTGATTCGCAGCGGGGCTGGCGTGCCGAACTCTAAGCCGTGACCGGAGTCGCGGACCGCAGCCACCATCAATCTTCCATCCGGCGCGCGATAGAACAGCTCCTTTCCATCTTTACGCCAGCGCACGAAGCCGCCGCCGCTGTTGGATACCTGCACCCTCGCATCAGGTTTTGGGAAGCTTTGCACGTAAATCTGCTGCGGTCCCGACTCACTGGAGGCATAGGCGACCCACTTCCCATCCGGCGAGAACTGCGCGTTGAATGCACCAGCTCCCGCCGGGCTTTTCAGATACAAAGCCGGTTTGCGACCGGACGCGCTGGAAGGCGGATAAGGAAGCAGCCAAAGGTCAAAGACCCCGGCGCCCTCCGACTGCTCATACAGAAGAGTATGCCCATCGGGAGAAAAATCATCGGCGTAGACTGAGCGCGACGATTCAAGCAGAGTGTCTGGTGAGCCTGCGCCGTTTGCGTCTCGTTGAAAGATGGATGTGCCAAAGACCTGGTAGTACACGATCTTTCGGCCATCCGGAGACCACAGTGCGGACAGTGAGCCAGTTCCGGACGTCACGTGTGTTTGTATGCCGCGAGCGAAATCCAGAGTATAGATGTCCCGTCCCCCCGACGAGTTAATCACCGAAAGTGCGGTGCGAACGCCGTCGGGCGAGATTCGCAGCCCGAGATAGTTACCTGGCTGCGAAGGACTGCTCAGGACTTTACCTTCACGACTCAGCCAGCTCAGCCGGAACAGATTGCTACCGTTACCGGCCAGAATCGTGCCATCGTTCGATACCGAGAAACCGGAATTGTAGCTAAGGGAGACGAAGGCGATCCTTTCCGCGCCCGGCACCGGCAGCGGATCACCGGAGAATTGCCCGCTATCGGGATCGAACGCCTGAGCGAAGGCCGATGCTTGCCGCAGCCACAGCAGATAGCCAGGGTGGCGCAGGTGCGGCGGAGCATAGAGCGCGGCACTTTCTGTTTCGACGATCGCTCTCTTCTCCTGAGGATGATTGACGGAGGCCAGATAGATGGTAGTGTCTGAAATGATTTCAGACACTACCAGATAGATTCGGTGCCGCCCATCCGTGCTCTGATTCATATAAAGAAACTTGCGTCCGCCGGGCAGGAATTGCGGCCAACGATGATTTACCTCAGGACTTGCCGCATCAAGCTGTGTATAGAGGGTCTGCGTCCCACCGCTAGCTGGGATTTTCTGAAGGCCTCCCGTGGTCTGCGGGGCAAAAATGATCGTACCGTCTTCGCTCCACGCTCCTCCGCGAGCGTTGGTGGCCTCCGTGAGCACGGCGGCCGGACCACCCGAGGGATCGATCCGCTTCAGTTTGCCATCCGCGAAGAAGCCAATGGACCGGCTATCGGGCGACCAGAATGGAAACTGCGCGCCATCGGTCCCGGGCAGTTCGCGCGCAGTGAGAGAATCGAGCTGCTGGACCCAGAGTTTGGGAGTCCCGCCGGAAGCCGCCACGAACGCAATCGAGCGTCCGTCAGGAGAGATCGCGTTTCCGTTGCTGGCAAGCACAAACTCCGCGCCTGGGGGCACATTCACATGGAATCGAAATGCACGCTCTACCGCGACGGGCGCGCGCCAAAGCGCCCACAACGCGACTGCCGCGACGATGGCGAGAACCGCCGCGACGATCCATGGGAGAGGTTTTCCGCGAGCGACGGGCGCCCCGGCTTGCGGGGCCATGGCAAGATCCAGTGCTGCTCGCAAATCGCGCGCGGATTGCCAGCGCTGCTCCGGGTCCTTGGCCAGGCAGCGGGAAAGGAGCCGGTCCAAAGCCGGCGGGGCGACACCGGCGACGGAAGGCGGCTCGCGTTCCAGGATCGCGGCGATCACACTGGCGGCGCTCGCTCCTTCGAAAGCGCGCTTGCCGGTGAGCATTTCGTGCAGCACCAGGCCGAAGGAAAAAATATCGCTGCGCGCGTCCGCCTCCTTCGACTGCAACTGCTCGGGCGACATGTAGTTCAGCGTGCCGACGAGTTGCCCCTGTTGCGTCATCGCCTGCGTCAGTTCGGTTTCCTTCAGCGGACCGCTTTGTTTGGCGAGCCCGAAGTCCAGCAGTTTGATCCCTTGCCGGGTAACAAGTATGTTCCCGGGCTTCAGATCCCGATGGGTGATGCCCTTTTGGTGAGCTGCATCCAGCGCGTCGAGAATCTGGCGCGCGTAGTCGATGGCCCTTTCGAGCGGCAACGGACCCTTCAGGGGCACGCCGTCGATCAGTTCCATCACCAGGTAATTCGGGCCGACGTCGGAAAGCTGGCAGATATTCGGATGATTCAACGCCGCGACTGCCCGGGCTTCGTGCTCAAAGCGCTCGCTGAACTGATCCTTGGAAACCTTGATGGCGACGTCGCGGCCAAGCCTCGTATCGCGGGCGCGGTACACTTCTCCCATTCCACCCGCGCCGACCGGCGCAAGGATCTCGTAGGGGCCCAGGCGAGTTCCGGGGGCCAGATGCATAGGGCGTGGAACGATTCTACCCTAACAATGGTGAACGCGTTAGGGCCGCGGAGCTGAAGACGATAGAATGGACACATGCGCAATGCGTTCACTGCGATTGTTGAGCAGGACGGCCCCTGGCACATCGCCTATTGCGCCGAAGTGCCCGGCGCCAACGGCCAAGGCAGATCGCGTGAAGAATACCTCGCGAACCTTCGCGAAGCAATTTCGCTGATTCTGGAGGAACCCGACGCGCTCTTCACTCCACCAGCACGACTCGAACATCCATAACATTCGTCCCCGTCGGCCCGGTTTTTATCAGCCCTTCGACCTTCTCGAAAAAATGATACGAATCGTTGTTGGTGAGAAAGGCCGCCGCGTTCAGGGGTTTCGCGCGTGTGACTGTCGACGAGTCCGCGATTGCGCCGGCTGCGTCGGTGGGGCCGTCGGTGCCGTCGGTGCCGGCGCTCAGGACAGTTACATCGCCCGCACCATCGAGGGCGATTGCGGCGGCCAGCACGAATTCCTGGTTGCGGCCGCCCAGGCCCGTGCCTCGGATGGTCACCGTTGTCTCGCCGCCGGAGAGGACGCAGGCGGGGGCGCGCAGGGGGCGGCCGGTCGCTAAAATCTCTTTGGCGATCGCGGCGTGGACTTGGGCTACGTCGCGGGTTTCGCCTTCGATTCTGGTCGAGAGCACCATGGTCCGGTAGCCCAGCGCCTTGGCCTGTCTGGCTGCGGCGTCGATGGCTTGTTCGTTGCTGCCGACGATGATGTTCTGCACGTTGTCGAACGCAGGGTCGCCGGGCTTGGGGGTTTCGTGAAAGTCGACGCTTTGCGTGATGCCGTATTTCGACAGCACCGCGCGAGCATCGTCGACCGTTGCGCGATCGCCTACGGTAGGGCCTGAGCCGATTACGTCCAGATCGTCGCCGATCACGTCGGAGAGAATCAGGGCGATGGTCGTCGCCGGGTATGCCAGCTTTGCCAGTTGGCCGCCTTTGAACGACGAGAGGTGTTTGCGGACGGTGTTGATTTCGTGAATAGTCGCGCCGCTGGCCAGCAGTTTTTTGGTCAGCTCCTGTTTGTCGGCGAGCGTCATCGGGGGGATGGGGGCGGGCGTCAGGGCCGATGCGCCGCCGGAGATCACCGAGATCAGCAGGTCGCGCGGGCCGGCTTCGCGCGCGATCTGCTCCATCCGGCGCGCGCCTTCGACACCGCGCTCGTCGGGGACGGGATGGCCGCATTCCTGTTGATGAATTCTGCGCAAATGCGCGGTGTGGCCGTCCTTGACGTTGATCCATCCGCCCGAGATGCGGCGGCCGAGAAGGCGTTCGACGGCGCGGGCCATGGCGGCGCTGGCCTTGCCTGCTCCAATGATCTGGACGCGGTCGAATCTCTTTATGGCGTATTTTCTGCGCGCGGCGGTTAGGATGCGGCCGTCGAATTTCAGATGACGGAGGACGGCTTCCTGGGGATCGGCGGCGGCGAGGGCGGCGCGGAAGATTTGCAGGGCGTGTTTGCGGGGGTTGGTCACGGGAAGAGCCGCATGCTTACGCATGGCGGTTCAGAACAGGGGCAGCGCGAGAATACGCTGCACCGTCGCCATGGCTTCCTCTTCCGGAGCTTCCACGCGATAGTGGGCTTGCGCGTATCTGGGACAACGAACGTCGAACAACTCGCGCAGCTTTTGAGGTTCGCGGGCCAGAGGGCGGTGGGACTCCGCCGACACGCGTTTCTCAATCAAATCGAACGGCGCGTCGAGCCATACAACGACGCCGTGGTTTGAAACCAGCTCGAAATTCTTATCGTCCATGAGCGCGCCTCCGCCCAGCGCGATCACTTGCGGATGCCCCGCCTGCACGGCGCGCACGCGCTTCGCCAGGGCCGAAGCTTCCAGCGCGCGAAATATCTCTTCGCCTTGTCTATCGAAAATTTCGCTGATGGAGGAGCCCGCGCCATCCTCAATCTCGTCATCCAAATCGAAAAATTTCCACCCCAGTTCGTCGGCGAGCGCGCGTCCTACGGTCGACTTGCCGCACCCCATGAACCCCACAAGGTAAATGCCCGGCGTGCGTTTGAGCTTAAGAATCATGTTGTTCTGACAGCGCGTGCGCGCGAAAGTGATAATAGTAGCATGCAGCAGGGCTTGTTGCCTCTTTTTCCGCTCCAGGTGGTGCTGCTGCCCGGCGCCGAACTGCCTCTCCACATTTTCGAGGACCGCTACAAGGAAATGATGGGCGAAGTGATTCGCGACCGGATCGAGTTTGGGGTGATCCTGGCGAACGAAAAGGGAATTGTGAATACCGGCTGCACCGCGCTGATCGATAAAGTGCTGCGGGAATATCCGGACGGGCGAATGGATATTTTGGCGCGGGGGCGCAGACGGTTCGAGATCATGATGCTGAACGACGAGAGATCGTTCTTGCGCGGCTCGGTCGAGTATTTCGACGACGAAGAAGAATCGCCCATCGCGCCCGAAATCCGGCAGCGGGCCATCGACGGGTATCGCGAAATGTCCAAGGAAACGCTCGATCTGGACGAGCCGCAGTTGAGTTTCCGGCTGGCGCAGCCGGTGTCGGATCTGGGTTTCCGGCAGTCGATTCTGACTTCGCGGAGCGAAGCCGACCGGATCCGGCAACTGGCCGATTTTTTTCCGGTTCACAACTTGCGGCAGAAGCGGATTCAGCACGTAAGGGAGGTCGCGCCACGCAACGGGCACGGCCGGGGCATGAGCGGAATCGAATGAACCTGGTGTTCGACGCGGACGACACGCTGTGGGAGAACAACATTTATTTCGAGCGCGCGTTCGAGGATTTTTGTGCGTTTCTGGATCATTCGGCGTTGACGGCTGCGCAGGTGCGCGATGTATTAAATGAGATTGAGCTGGTGAATGCGAAGATTCACGGGTATGGGTCGATGAATTTCGGAAAGAATCTGCAGCAGGCGTACAGGCACCTGGCGGAGCGCGAAATTCGGGCGGGCGATCTGGACCACGTAATGTCTCTGGCAGGGCGGATTTTGGAGCAGCCGCTGGAAGTGATCGAGGGAGTGGAAGAGACGCTGGCGGAACTCGCCGGGCGGCACGATCTGACATTGTTCACCAAGGGGCACCCCGAGGAGCAGAGGCTGAAGGTCGACCGGTCGGGGCTGGGGCGCTATTTTGCGCATGCGGCGATTGTGAAGGAAAAAGATGCGCCGGCTTACCGGAGGCTGGTGGAAGAGCGTGGGTTTCTTGCGGCGGAGACGTGGATGATCGGGAATTCGCCGAAGTCGGACATAAATCCGGCGCTGGAGGCGGGGCTGAATGCGGTGCTGGTTCCGCATCCGCATACCTGGGTGCTGGAGCATCAGGATTTGCGGGACGGTGGAGAGAGACTGCGGGTTGTGTCTCATTTTGGGGAGTTACGGAATTATTTTTAAAGGCGCTCGCTCGCGGGCCGATAAGGGAGGCATGATCGACTTTACTACTCCTCTTTCAGGCATGCTGCAAGCCGAAACGACGGTCAATCAGATTGCAACGCGGCTCGCAAATCCGGCGAGAGACACGGTCGACTTGAGCACTGAAATGGTATCGCTGATGGCGGCGCAGAATAACTTTGCCGTAGACGCGAAACTCGCCTATACCGAGGACCAGATGACCGAGAGCGCGCTGAGCGTGCTGGCGTAGTAGAATTCGGGCATGCGGCTTGCGGTCGTGTGCTTGTTGTCGTCCGCTGCGTTCGGACAGTTGCGCTCCATTCAAACGGAGCAGCACGGCGATGTGATGACCGCCACCATAACCGCGAAGGTCCAACGCACGTTCACGAAAGGGTCGCCATTCTCCGGAGACATGGTTGTGGAACGAGTGCAAATCATGGGCGACGGAACGCGTATCGCCCGGCCTCGGCGGATTTACAAGATGAGGCGCGACTCTCAGGGGCGCACGAGGACGGAGATCTGGGAGGCACCGTACCAGCCTGGTGAGAGCGGAGGATTCACACTTACCGAGATACACGACCCAATGGAAGGATTTTATTACGTTCTCGACGAGCAGAATAGAGTTACCCACCGGGTCTTGCTTGCGACGCTGCCTTCGAAGGGTCCGCCGACGGTTGCGTCCTCGAAGGCTCGACCGGAGCGATCCTCGGAGAGCCTCGGAGCAATGGACATCGAGGGCATTCACGCCGAGGGCACAAAGACAACGATCACGTTTCCAGTGGGCGCCGCGGACGACGACCGGCCGTACATAGAGATTCAGGAGAGTTGGTACTCACCGGAGTTAAAGATGGTTGTGCGCTCAAGATTCTCCGATCTCGCTAGGGATGACACAACAAAACTCATCAATGTGAGTCGGGCCGAGCCAGAGGGGTCAGGGTTCAAGCCGCCGGCAGGCTATACGATCGTCAACGAAGAGGGTTCCTTTAAAGTGATTGTGAAGAGGCAGTAGTGAGGCGAATTGAAGCCTGCTCAAAGCAGGCTGCAGCCAATATTGGCCGCCCTACAAGACGTTACTTCAGGACCGTGCGGCTGGCATAGTCTAGGATCAGCGACGGGAAGATTCCTAGCACTAGCGTTCCGAGGGCGGAGGCGTAGACGGCTACTTTCAGGCCGAAACCCACGGGCGGCAGGTTGTCTGCCGATTCGCCGGGTTCCTTCATATACATCACAACCAGGATGTGCAGGTAGTAATACGCCGCGACAGCGCTGTTCAGCAGGCCCAGGACGGTCAGCCAAATCAGGTTCGCGTCCAGCGCGGATTTGAAAATATAAAATTTGCCGAAGAAGCCGCCGGTTAGGGGGACGCCGATCAGGCTCAACAGGAAAATCGTCATCATGGCGGCCATCATGGGTTGGCGCTGGGAAAGGCCGGCGAAATCGTCGATGGCGACGTATCGTTCCCCTTTGCGGGCGAAATACGTCACGACAGCGAAGGCTCCAATATTAGTCAGCGCGTAGGCAGCCAGGTAGAACATCGCGGCAGCGGCTCCGGTATCGGAGTGCGCGGTCACGGCGACCAGCACGTATCCGGCGTGGGCGATCGAGCTGTAGGCCAGCATTCGTTTAATGTTGGTTTGTTGCAATGCGGCGAAGTTTCCGAGGATCATCGTGGCCAGGGCGCAGGACCAGACCAAGGGCGTCCAACGGTCCGAGATCGGGCCGAAGGCGGTCAGGAAGATGCGCAGAAGAATCGCGAAGGCGGCGGCTTTCGGGCCGACCGAGAGAAACGCGGAGACCGGCGCAGGCGCGCCCTGATAAACGTCGGGAGCCCACACCTGGAAGGGCGCGGCGGAGATTTTGAAGCCGAGTCCGACAAAGATTAACGCGGCGGCGACTCCAGCGAGGGCGAAGGAGTCGAAGCCTGGGGTTTCAAGGGCGTGGCGGACCAGTTCGAGATTGGTAACGCCGGTGATGCCGTAGATCCAGGCGACACCGTATAACAGAAATCCGGTTGCAAACGAGCCGAGGAGAAAATATTTGAGGGCGGATTCGTTGTTGCGCGTATCGTCGCGCAGATAGCCGGCGAGGATGTAGCTGGCAATCGACGAAATTTCGAGGCCGATGAAGATCATGATCAGCTCATTGGCGGTGACCATGACGCACTGGCCCATGACGCTGAAGATCAACAGGGCGTAGAATTCTCCGCCCGGATGATTTTCGCGGGTCAGGTATTCGGAGCTCATGAAGACGGCCAGGATACCGATGCCGATGACCAGGACGCGGAAGAAGGTGCCGAGGGTATCGACGATCAGCATGTCGTGGAAGGCGGTGCCGGGGTCGGCGGTGGCGGCGGCGACCAGCGCAGCGGCCAGGCCGACGATGGAGAGAGGGGCGAACAGGCGCGAGGCGCCGGGCGCGGGGCGCGAAGACGCGATATCCGACGATGGTTGAAATGCTTCCAAAAACATGATCAGGATGCCGGTGATGGTCAGGATCATCTCCGGCAGGAAACGCATGTATTCGGCGTTGGTGGGCATCATGCTAGCGGGCCTCCGTACCGGGCGTCGACACGAGTGTCGACGCGGCACGCCTGGGGGCGTGCGCCACAAGCGGCTGGGCAGGCTTTTGGATTTGTTGGAGGATGACCGCGTTTTGCGTGGTGATCCCGGGCATGAAGGTTTGCGTGAACGATCCCAGCCAGAACATCATTGCCAGCAGGGGAAGGATGGCCGCCCATTCTCGCGGAGTCAGATCGGGGACGTGTTGCGTCACGGATTCCGATGGTTTTCCGAAGAAGATGCGCTGATAGAGCCACAGGAGGTAGCAGGCGGAGAGGATCGGGCCGGTCGCGGCGAAGATCACCCAGTTGAAGTTTGCTTGCGCTACGCCCTGCATCACCAGGTATTCGCCGACGAAGTTGCTCAACATCGGCAGGCCCATGGAGGCCAGCATGGTGATCATAAATACGGCGGCGAGATTCGGGGCGGGCGTGGCGACTCCGCCGTAGGCTGAAATTTCGAGAGAATGGCGCCGCTCATAGAGGTAGCCGACCAGGACGAAGAGCGCGCCGGTGGAGATGCCGTGAGCGAGCATCTGGTAGACGGCTCCGTCGAGTCCTTGCTGGGTAAAGGAGAAGATGCCGAGGACGACGAATCCGAGGTGGCTGACCGAAGAATAGGCCACCAGCTTTTTCATGTTGGGCTGGACGAGAGCGACCAGAGCTCCGAAGATGATTCCGGTGACGGCGAGCGCGTTGACCCACGGCGCGGAGCGATGCGCGGCGTTCGGGAACAGAGGCACGCAGAGGCGGAGCAGCCCGTAGGTGCCCATCTTCAGCATGACGCTGGCCAGCATGACGGATCCGGCGGTGGGCGCTTCGACGTGCGCGTCGGGCAGCCAGGTGTGCAGAGGGAACAGAGGGACCTTCACCGCGAAAGCGAAGAAGAAGGCGAGGAACAGGAGCATTTCCGCGCGGTCGGTAAGGGCGAGATGGCCGCTCGCGATCAGGCTGCGGATGACGTTGTAATCGAACGTGCCAGTCTGGTTGTAGAGATAAATGATGGCGCCGAGCATCAGCACCGATCCGGCCATCGTGTACAGGAAAAACTTGACGGTGGCATAGATGCGGCGGTCGTGGCCCCAGATGCCGATGAGGAAGTACATCGGCACGAGCGCGACTTCCCAGAAGACGTAAAACAGGAAGAGGTCGATGGAGACGAAGACGCCGATGAGGCCGAATTCCAGAAGGATCAGGAACGCGAAGTATTCTTTCACGCGGTGATCGATATATTTCCAGGAAACGACGACGGCTATGGGCGTCAGGAATGTCGAGAGCAGGACCAACCACAAGGAAAGGCCGTCCAGGCCGACATGATAGTGAATCGGCGGGTAATTGATCCAAGCGTGGTTGGTCTCGAAGGTGTAGCCGGTGGGGTAGGTGAACCAATACGGCGCGAGCAACGCCAGCGAGACGACAAAGACGCCGATTGAGATGACGAGCGCGGCCCAGCGGGACACGTTCGCGTTGTCCTTCGGAGTGAACAGCATCAGCAAAAAGCCGATGAGCGGCAGGAAGAGGACGATATCGAGAGTGGTCATTTACATGACCCCCTTGAGGCCCATCACGATGACCACCAGGATCGCTCCGGCGACTACCCATCCGGCGTAACTTCTTATATAGCCGGATTGCAGATGCCGGAGAACGCCTCCAATGCTGCGCGCAGTTTTGCCGACGCCGTTGACGGTGCCGTCAATGGCTCCTGCGTCGATGGTGCGCCAGAGCAGCGAACGCGATCCATCGATGGTGGGGTTGACGACGGCCGAATCGTAGGCTTCGTCGACGAAATATTTGTTGTAGAGCAGAGTGTAGACGGGGCGGAAGGCGTTGGCGATCGATTCGGGAAGGCCGGGCGCGAGGACATAGAGGATGTAGGCCAGCCCGATGCCCGCGAATCCGAAAACCGCAGGGGTCAACGCGACGAATCCGGGCAAAGTGCCTTCGGATAGGGGAAACATTGGCTCCAAATATTTCGGGATATTGATGAAGCCTCCGCCGAGGCTGAGCGCGGCCAGGACGGCGAGCGGTCCCCACATGACGAAGGGAGATTCGTGCGGATGCTTGTTGCCACGATATTCTCCGGTAAAGGCCATGAAGAACGCCCGAAAGACGTAAAAAGCGGTCATGCCCGCGGTTAAGACGCCGACCCAGTAAATCCACGGCGCGTATTGATAGGCCGATTCGAGAATCAGATCCTTGCTGAAATAGCCCGAGGTGCCTGGCACTCCGGCGATGGCGAGGCTCGCGCAGAGAAGCACGACGCAAGTGATGGGAATTTTCCTGGCGAGTCCGCCCATTTGCCGGAGGTCCTGTTCGCCGGAGAGAGCATGGATGACGCTGCCGGCCCCGAGGAACAGCAGAGCCTTGAAGAAGGCGTGCGTCATGACGTGAAAGATTCCGGCGGAGAACGCGCCGGTGCCGAGGCCGACGAACATGTAGCCGAGCTGCGAAACGGTCGAATAGGCGAAGACCTTTTTTATATCGTTCTGCACCAGGCCGATGGTCGCGGCGAAAAATGCCGTCGCGATGCCGATGATCGTGACGATTTCCAGCGCCATGGGCGAGTGCAGGAAAATCGAAGAACTGCGCGCGACCATATAGACGCCGGCGGTGACCATGGTCGCGGCGTGGATCAGCGCGCTGACGGGAGTTGGGCCGGCCATCGCGTCGGGCAGCCAGACGTAGAGAGGGATCTGGGCGGATTTACCGGTCGCGCCGACCAGAAGCAGCAGAGCGATGGCGGTGATCCAACCGGGAGACGTTTCGATGGGCAGATTCTTCGCTTGCGAGAAGACGCTTCCGAAATCGAGCGAGCCGAAATGGATCGCGATTAAGAAAATGGCCAGCGAGAAGCCGAAGTCGCCGATGCGGTTCACGATGAACGCCTTGTTGCCGGCGTCGGTGGCGAATTTTTCGCTGAAGTAGAAGCCGATCAGCAGGTAGCTGCACAATCCCACGCCTTCCCATCCGACGAACAGCAGCAGGAAATTCTGCGCCAGCACCAGCGTCAGCATGAAAAACATGAACAGGTTCAGGTAGGCGAAGAAGCGGTAATAACCGCTTTCGTGCGCCATGTAGCCGACCGCATATATATGGATGAGCGTGCCGATGCCGGTGACGATCAGCAGCATGACGGCGGTGAGGCGGTCGACCGCGAAATCGACGCTGATGTTCAACACGCCGGATTGGATCCAGGTAAAGTAGTGCTCGACGTGCGGCACTTCAAGTCCGCCTCCGGAGAAGGCGCCGAGCGAGTTGAGGGATTTGAGGACCCAGAGAAAGGCCAACAGCACCGATCCGACGGCGATCGCGTTGATGACGGTTTTCGAGAAGCGCCGGCCGAACAGGCCATTGAGCGCGAAGCCCGCGAGAGGAAGTAAGGGAATGAGCCAGAGTTGCTGCATCGTTTAATTCTTAAGCGAGCTGACCTCGTCGATTTCGAGTGTCTGGCGATTCTTGAAAATCGTCAGGATGATGGCCAGGCCGACTGCGGCTTCGGCCGCGGCGACCACCATCACGAAGAAACTGAAAATGTGACCGTCGACCTGTTTATATTTGTACGAGAACGTGACGAAGCTGAGGTTCACCGCGTTAAGCATCAGCTCGATGGACATGAACACGGTGATGACGTTGCGGCGGAACAGGAATCCGGCGACGCCCAGGGTGAACAGGATCGCGCTCAGGATCAGGTACCAGGTCAGCGGCACGCTTTGGGGCAAGGAAATTTCGGGCATTACTCCACCTCCTTGCTCGCGAGCACGACCGCGCCCAGAATCGCGATCAGGATCAGCACGCTGGTGACTTCAAACGGCAGCAGGTAGACCTGGAACAGGCTGCGCCCGATCTCCTGTGGGTTGCCGTGGGTCATGGCGCCGAACTTCGCGCCGGGGCTGGGGGGCAGCATGCGCTCAATCACAAACGCGGCGACTCCGATGAAGCCGGCGAGCAGAGGAACGCCGGCGTAGGTCACCCATAGGCGGCGAGGAAGCTTCCGCTCTTTTCCTGCGTTGAGAAGCATAATCACAAAAATAAAAAGCACCATGATGGCGCCGGCGTAGACGATGAGCTGCGCGGCGGCGATGAACTCGCCTCCCAGCTGGAGATAGATCAGCGCCAGTGCGCCCATCACGCCGACCAGCGACAGGGCGCTAGAAATCGGGTGCGTCTGGACCACCAGGTTGATGGCGCAGACCACGGCGATCGCGGCAAACAGGAGAAACAGTATCGCGTCTACCATAATTATTTCGAAGTAAGGGCCACCGTCAGGGCCGTCACGAAAAGATTTATGATCGCCAAAGGGAACAAGACCGTCCAGGCGAAGTTCATCAACTGATCGTAACGGAAGCGCGGGAGAGTACCGCGAATCCAGATGTAGATAAATAAAATGATGCCGACTTTAGCGAGGAACCAGAAGAGAGGAAGCAGGATGGTCGCGGCGATCGGGATCAGGAAAATTCCCGCGATACCCAGAAACACCACGCCAAACACAGGCAGAGTGATGCGGTCGAAGGGGCGGGCGGGGTTCAACGCGTGAGAGAAGCAGATGAGGCCGGCGATGCCGAAGATGATGGTCGGCACGAAGCCGGAGCCGTATTCGACGGGCCAGAGGGGCTGCCATCCGCCGAGAAATAAGAGCGCGGCGACGCAGGAGACGGTCACCATGTTGGCGTATTCGGCCATGAAGAACGCGGCGAACTTCATGCTGCCGTATTCGACGTGGAAGCCGGCGACCAGCTCATTCTCGGCTTCGGGCAGATCGAAGGGTACGCGGTTGGTTTCGGCGAACGCGGCGATCAGGAAGATGAGGAAGCTAACGATCTGCGGGAACGGAAGCTGAAAAATGCTCCAGCGAGGGATGAAGCCCAGGAAGAATCCGCCCTGTCCGTCGACCAGTTCGCGGAAGCTGAGCGAGTTTAGCATCAGCAAAGGCGCGGCGATGGCCATCGCCATGGGCAGTTCATAGCTGATCATCTGCGCGGAACTGCGCAGGCCGCCGATGAGCGCGTACTTATTGTTCGACGCCCAGCCGGCCAGCGCGACGCCGTAAACGCCTATGCCGGATAGGCCGAGGATGAACAGGACGCCGATGTTGAGGTCAGTCAACTGCATCGGTGTGGAGAAGGATCCGATTTTGATTTCGGTGCCGAAGGGGATGACGGCGATGGAGATCAGCGCGAACATCACGGCGATGAAGGGCGCGAGGAAGTAGAAAAATTTGTTGACATGCGAGGGAAGTATGTCTTCTTTCGTAAGAAGCTTGATGACGTCGGCCAGGGGCTGAAGTAATCCGTGCGGTCCGACGCGCCGTGGTCCGACGCGGAGCTGGATGTGCGCGAGGACTTTACGTTCCACCCACTGAATGTAGGCCAGCGCGGTTAAGAGAACGAAGGCCACCAGAGCTGACTTGATTAGGCTTACGATGAAGAAGTTCATAGGCAAGCGGCCAGGGGCCAGGGGCCAGGGGCCAGTCTAAGATGGCGGCCTTGGGCCAGTTTACGATGCTGCGGCATGTCGCTCCAATGAGTGCATCAATCCAACAAGTAGGCGGCCTGTCTCTGACGCCATCTCCAGGACCGCCGCGGAATCGGCAAGGTACCCGAGGCGATGCGCCAGAATCAACTGGGTTTCCACCTCGCCTAAGGATCCGAGAGCGATTGATAAGTGGTGAACGAATTCGCGCCGCCCGTTCCGACAGTGACCTTCAGCGATATTCGAAGGAACCGAAATCGCCGCCCGGCGGACTTGGCTGGTCAAGCCGTAGAGTTCCTCCTTCGGAAAGCTTCGCGTGATTTTGTAGATTTGCTCCACTAAATCCATCGCCTTCTGCCAGGCGATCAAATCGTTGTAGCGTTTGACAGTCATCGCTACTGGCCCCTGGCCCCTGGCCCCTGGCCCCTATAGAGAGCACCCGGTGATTCCATTACTTCGTTCAAAATCTTGGAGTACCTGGTCAATGATCCGGACGTGAAAAGAGTGTCTCCAGCGGATTGGATCACTCCAGGCAGCGCTGCCACTCGGCCGTTGAGCGGGGCCGTTGCGGCTGCGCCCAGGTCGAGAACTACCTTTGAAATATCGTAGCCGTGGATGTTTTTGCGGATCTCTTCGAAGACTTTATCCGGCAGCCAGATGCCGAGGTCGAGCTTCATTTCCTTGGCGATCAGGCCCATGATTTCGAGGTCCGTTTTGGTGCCCATCACTTTCACCGCGTGCTTCAGCTTTTGCACTTCGCCGCAGACGTTGGTGACGGTCCCGGATTTTTCGTACGCGGAGGCGGCGGGCAGGACCAGGTCGGCGTGCTTCGCTGTTTCGCTCATGAACAGGTCCTGCACAACGATGAAGGATTTTTCCGTCACGCTCGCGTTCTTCAGGGGATTCGCGCCGACGACCCAAAGGACATCGAGGTTTGCACCCAGCATCCGCCGAAGAGAAAGGCCTCCGTTCTTCGGAACGACACCCATGTCGAATGCGCCTCGGGAGTTCGAATAGTCGACCAGGCAGACGTATTTTACCGGCACGCCCAGCGAATCGCCGAAGGCCACCAGTTTGCGGACACCATCGCCCTGAATCGCGTCGCCGAACACGATGACCAGTTCGGATTCTGCCTTCAGCTTGTCGCGCAGCGATTCGACGCCCGCGATCTCGCCGCCTTTTTGAACGCGTACGCTGGCCGCGGCTTGCTGATCTTCGCGCACCGGACCTGCGGTGACAGCATAGATGTGAGCCTGGTGATGACGGAAATTCGCGCGCGCCTGGTAAGCGAGGAAAGGATGCTGCTGCGAGAGGTCGGCACCGACAACCAGGATCGCTTTCGCGCTGTAGAGGTCGGCTGTAGTGGCGAGAGCGTTGTTCTTGCCTGAGAGCGCATCAAACAGCGTCGGCAGGTCGCCTGTTCGGTGATGATCGATGTTTTCGGTACGCAATCCCTGGCGTGCCATCTTGGCCAGGAAATAATTTTCTTCGTTGGTGGTGTGGTTCGAACCGATGACGCCGAACGATTTCGCGGCGCTGAATTTTTTCGCGACGATTTCGAGCGCTTGCGCCCACGAAATCGGCTCAAATTGATCGATGCCGCGGAGCATCGGCGATTGCAAGCGTTCCGGATGCTCGACGAAATCGAAGGCGTAGCGCCCTTTCACGCAGAGGAATTCGCCGTTGATGCCGGAGCGGTCGCGATTGTTGCCGCGGATAATTTTGTCGTTGCGAACACCCAAGGTCGTGCGACAGCCATCCGCGCAATGGGTGCAGATGGTGCCGACGTGATTCATTTCCCAGGGGCGGGTCTGATAACGGTACGTGCCGCTGGTGAGCGCGCCGACGGGGCAGATGTCGATGCAGGCGCCGCATTCGTCGCACTCCAGATGATCGGAATGGTTGGGAACAATCTCAGCGATTGCTCCACGATTCGAGATGCCGAGAGCCTTCACCCCCATCCCTTCATCGCAGGCGCGAACGCAGCGGTAGCAGAGAATGCAGCGCGGGCCGTCGTAAAAGACCACCGGCGACCACTGCTGTTCAGCGGTGTGAAGCTTGCGCTCCGTGAAGCGGCTTTCGCCTGCGCCGTAGCGGAACACCATGTCCTGAAGCTCGCACTCGCCGCCTTTGTCGCATACCGGGCAATCGAGAGGATGGTTGGTCAGCAGAAGTTCGAGCATGCCCTTGCGCGACTGCTTCACAACTTCCGATTCGGTATGCACCACCATGCCTTCGGCGACGGGCAGCGTGCAGCCGACCTGCAATTTGGGGGTCTTTTCGACCTCGACCAGGCACATGCGGCACGCGGCTTGGAGCGTGAGGCCTTCGTAATAACAGAAGGAGGGAATTTCGATCCCGTTCTGCCGCGCGGCTTCAATCAGCAGCGTGCCTTTTTCAGCCGTGAGGTCCCGGCCGTTCATCTTGAAATTGACTAGTTCCGCCATCTTTTAAACCGCCACCAGATCGCGCGCGAGCCGCTTCTCGAAATCCTCGGCAAACTTCTCGACGATGGAAATGGTCGGCAAGGCCGCCGCATCGCCGAGAGCGCAGAAGGTACGGCCCAGCATGTTTTGTGAAACCTCGCCCAGCAGAGCGATGTCTTCATGTCGGCCGTGGCCGGCGTTGAAGCGCTCTAAAATCTTCTTAAGCCATGTTGTGCCTTCGCGGCACGGAATGCACCAGCCGCAGCTTTCATGCGCGTAAAAACGCATGATGCGGAGGGCGAATTTCACCATGTCGGTGGTTTCGTCGAGCACCACCATGCCACCGGAGCCCAGCATGCTGCCGACCTTGGCCAGGCTGTCGTAATCCATGTTGATATCGCACTCGTCGGCCTTGAGCAGCGGGCAGGACGATCCGCCGGGCACAACTGCTTTCAGTTTTTTCCCGTTGGGAATCCCGCCGGCGATTTCGTTAATCGCCTTCATCATGGGATAGCCGAGGGGCAATTCGTAAACGCCGGGTTTATTCACGTGACCCGAGATGCAGACCAGGCGCGTGCCTCCGGCTTTCGGAATGCCGAGTTCGAGGAACGCCTTTCCACCATTCCTGATGATGGCAGGAATAGCGGAAAAAGTTTCGACGTTGTTGAGCAGCGTGGGCAGCGCCCATGCGCCCGAAACGGCTGGGAATGGCGGCTTCATGCGAGGGATGCCCCTCTTGCCTTCGATCGAATCGAGCAGCGCGGTCTCTTCGCCGCACTCGTACGCGCCCGCGCCGGAATGCGTGTAGAGGTCGAAATCCCAGCCCGTGCCCGCGATGTTCTTGCCGAGATAGCCCTTCGCGTAGGCTTCTTCCAGCGCGCGATCGACAGCGTCGATCAGGTAACGATATTCACCGCGAATATAGATGTAGCCGACGTGCGCATCGACGACCAGACTCGCGATCAGAATGCCCTCGATCATCTGGTGCGGATCGTATTCCATCAACAGGCGGTCCTTGCATGTGCCCGGTTCGCTTTCGTCGGCATTGACCACGATCACGCGCGGCTTGGGCGAGGTGTGCGGCACGAAGCTCCACTTGAGGCCAGTGGGAAATCCGGCGCCGCCGCGGCCGCGCAACGAAGAAGTCTTTACTTCGTCGAGAATCGACTCGCGCGTCATCTCTGTCGCTTTTTTGAAAGCGGCATAGCCTCCGTTGGCGAGGTAGACTTCCAGGGTTTCCGAACCTTCAATCCCGAAGTTCTTGCTGACGACGCGCGTTTCGAGAGGGCTGGGCTCGTTGTAGAGTTTCTTGGGCATCTCAGTGAGCCTTCCTCAGATCGTCGATCAATTTATCTAACTGCTCCGGCGTGACGAAGTGATGAAAATCGTAATTGATCTCGACGGCGGGGGCCCAGGAACAGGCACCCATGCACTCGACTTCTTCGAGAGAAAACTGGCCGTCGGCGGTCGTTTCTTTGTGGCCGATGCCGAGCTTTTTCTTCGCGTGCTCGTACAATTCCTCGCCGCCCACCAGCAGGCAACTGATGTTGGTGCAGACCTGCACGTGATATTTCCCCTGCGGCTTGCGATGCAGCATGGAGTAATAGCCGACCACTTCATCCACCTGCAAAGGCTCCACGCCGCAGCGTTTGGCGATTTCGGCGATCAACTCCGGCGTGATGGCGCCGACCTCGTCCTGCGCGTAAATCAGCATCGGCACCACGGCGCTGCGCGTGCGGCCCGGCGGATAGCGGGTCAGCATTTTTGCGAATCGGTCTTCGAGTTGCGGCGAAAAAGTCATGCGTTAACGGTCCGTATCTCCGAGCACAAAGTCCATGCTGCCGAGCGAGGCGATCGAATCGGCGATCAGGGTATCCTTCAGCATCGTCGGCAGCGCCATCAGATTGGCAAAGCTCGGCGTGCGCATGTGGAGGCGATAGGGCTTCGCGGTGCCGTCGCTCACGATGTAATATCCGATCTCGCCACGGGGCGATTCGATGCACTGGTATACTTCGCCGGCCGGAACGCGGAAGCCTTCGGTGACAATCTTGAAATGATAGATCAACGCTTCCATCTGCGTCTTCATTTTTTCGCGGTCGGGCAAAACCACGTGCGGCGCGTCGGCCACGTACGGGCCCGACGGCATCCCTTCCAGCGCCTGGGTCACGATTTTCGCGCTTTCGCGCATTTCCTGAAGACGGACGCGATACCGGGAGTAGACGTCGTTGCCGGTCTGCGTGGCGACGTCGAAATTGAACTTGTCGTAGCTCGAATAAGGCTCCGTCTTGCGGCAATCGAGAGGCAGGCCGGCGCCTCGGATCATCGGACCGGTGACGCCCAGATCCAGCATATCTTCGAGAGAAATGTAACCGACGCCTCGCGTGCGAATGCCCCAGATGGGATTCGCGTCGAGCAGATTTTCGTACTCGTCCACCTTCGACGGGAATCCGCGAATGAATTTTCCAACCGCTTTTTCCCAGCCGCGCGGAGGTTCCAGGGCTATTCCGCCGATACGGATATAGCTGGTCATCATGCGCTGGCCGGAGAACATTTCGAGAATCCGAAGAATCTCTTCGCGCTCGCGGAAGCAATAAAAGAAGATGCTCATCGCGCCGATGTCGAGCGCGTGCGTGCCGAGCCAGACCAGGTGGCTGCTCAGGCGCTGAAATTCGGTCATCATCACGCGCAGCCATTGCGCCCGCTCCGGAATTTCGATCTGCAACAGTTTTTCGACGGTCAGGCAATAGACGAGATTGTTCGACAGATTCGCCAGGTAATCGACGCGGTCGGTCAGCGTCAGCGTCTTGGCCCAGGTCAGCGCTTCGCACTGCTTTTCGATGCCGGTGTGCAGGAAGCCGATGTCGGGCGCGGCGGAGCGGATGGTTTCGCCTTCCAGCTCCAGCACGATGCGCAGCACGCCGTGGGTGGAAGGATGCTGCGGCCCCATGTTCAGCGTCATGCGCCGGGGCGCCGACGGACTGGAGGGAAACTCCTCCAGCGCCGGAACCGTAGAAAAATTATCTTCGAGGCTCTTATTCATTGGGGTAGCTGTATTTATAACCGTGGACCGGATAATCTTTGCGCAGCGGATGCCCGTCCCAATCGATCGGCATCAGGATGCGCACCAGGTTCGGATGATTGCGGAACGAAATGCCGAACAGATCGAAGACTTCGCGCTCATGCCAGTCGGCCGAGCGCCAGACGCTGAACACGGAGTCGATTTCAGGATTCGTACCGCTCACTTTGCATTTAATGCGGACGCGCTTGTTTCGTTCTATGGAGTGCAGATGATAGACGACTTCAAAGCGAGGCTCGGCCGGATGCCAGTCGACGGCAGTGAGCCCGCTGAGACGGACGAACTCTTCTTCGTCCTTAAAATAACGGCACAGGGAGACGATTTGCGAAGGGTCGGCGATGTGGGTGATTTCGCCAAAGGCTTCGATGGTTTGGAGAATCGCCGGGTGACTCATTTCCTGCCTCTGCGCGCGGCCACATCTGCCGAGAGCTCGCCCGACCAGTCGAGCACGCCTTTTTTATACACGTAAAAGTAACCCACCAGCACCAGCGCAACGAAGATCAGCATTTCGAAGAATCCGAACATTTTCAGTTCGCGGAAGACCACTGCCCAGGGATAGAGGAACACGGCTTCAATGTCGAACAGGATGAAAATCATCCCGACCATGTAGAATTTTACGCTGAACCGCTCGCGCGCCGACCCGGTGGGCGCCATGCCCGATTCATATGGCGTGTCCTTCAGAGGGCTGCGGGCGCGTTTCCCGAGCGCGAACGAAGCGCCGATCAATCCGGCAGCGACGGCCATCGCAAGGCCCACCTGGACCAGAACAGGGAAGTAGATTTGAGTAGCGGTAAGGGTTTCTGGCATGTGCGGCTGTAAGTATTGAATATACCCCAGACAGGTTTTTGTTGTCTACAACTTACTGATTCCCCGTGTTTCCATCGTCTTACCAAGACGCACGGAACATCAAAAACACCCTCAAACTGGTACATGTACCACCGCCCCAAACCGAGTAGAATAAGACAGAAAGGCCGATTTATGTTCTACCCCAAATACCAGCGTGCAGATTGGGTGAAGCAGTACGGCTTGCCACAGCACCACCTTCGCATCGTTGACGTTCAGTTTTGCTACGCAACCTATCGTTGGAAGTACCAAGTTTTTGACACGACATTGAGCCGCCGCTTCGCCGATTTCTTTTGGATGGATGCCGCCGAATTGGAACTCAATTCCGAACTCGTCATGAACGCTGACAACTTCCAACACGCAAACGAGATCATCGCCCGTTGCGGTCAGCTTCGAGGATTGTGGTATTCCATCCCGGCCCGAACGGATTGTGAGAGCATTCAAGGCTTCATCCAAGCGGGACAGGAAAAGGATCGCTTCAGCCCTCAAGTTCAAGGGGCGTTGGGAACCGTCGCCATTTTGATCTTGCTTGGATGGTGGTTCGGTGACGGTTCGGCGTCCGCATAAGCTAACCGAATTTGTCGTTTACACGTCTGACCCGTAACAGGAGATTACCTTTATGATCCGACCGATTGCTGTTTTTCTTTTTGGAGCCGCCCTCGCTTTCTCGCAGGACGACCATCAGAAGATGGTCAATGAACACGGTGACCATGTGATGGGGTTTTCGCACGAAAAGACGACGCATCACTTTGAGCTTCATTACGACGGCGGGATTATCGACGTTCGGGCGGACAATGTGAAGGACGTTGAAAGCCGTGACCAGATTCGCAGCCACTTTCACCACATCGCACAGATGTTTGCGGCGGGCAATTTCAACGCACCGATGCTAGTTCACAGCACGAACGTACCCGGTACGGCGGAAATGACCAAGCTCAAGGATCAACTTCATTGGGACTTGGAAGAAACGCCAAGGGGCGCACGGATTAAGGTCACCGCCGATAACAAAGCTGCGCTGACGGCCTTGCACCAATTTTTGAAATTCCAAATCGAGGATCACAAAACGGGCGATTGTCCGATGGTTCACTGAACTCAATGAGAGATCACGACGAACGTTTTGCTTCACCGCCGCTTTGTGATGAATGCGGAGAGCCGTTTCGGATGGGCGAACCAGGAGTGCCGGGAAGATTGCCTGGAACCATGTATCACAAGAGTTGCAGGGCGGAAATAGACAGCAACTTGGAAGGGGAGCCGCTCCCAGATTTCAAAGAGGAATGAAACTGTTTGGACAAAACCAGAGCCGATTCGGGGCGAACCCCTGAACCGGGCCGGTGTCTGTCGAAGGCGGGCGTTCCTCCGATGCGTCTACGGTTGTTTCTGTGCGTTCGTGGTCACTTCCTTCGCCCTCCTTTGAATGCGTGTCGCCAACGACAAGGATTCAATATCCGTATTGTTTGAAGGATTCTTGAGTTTCGAGATCGTCGGATAAAACGACGGTCAGAAGTTGATGCCACTGGACGAGAAGAGTAACAGAACTTTTCTTCTCGTCTTCTCGGGTAAATTTGAACCACAATCCTTCAGAACCGAAACTCTCAAAACTTCCTGACACCAGGAAGGCATCCGCTTCATAATTGGGCGTTCGCCCGCTCAAAAACCTGTTAGCGCCTACGATCCAATCTTTCGTAGTAGAGATCAAGATCGGCGTTCCTTTTTTGATTTCCATTTTTTCTCCTGCCCCATCCTACCGCCCGCATCGCCGGAATGAAAGATGATGCACGCAAGAGCGGTAAAATGTTTCCTATGCAAGAGCGAATTCAAGATCTGCAATATCTGATTGAGCATCCTGACGTAAAGCTTTGCCTCAGATGCCTTCAGGCCCTTGCCGATGCAGAGGGCTTTGAATTGGTGGGACGGTCCAACCCGCACCAGCCGGGTGTTGCCTTTGGACGATCTAGGACACCGGAAAAATGCGCACAATGTGGACAGTATCAAGATGCGATATCGGCGAATGTTTTGCCCAAATAAAAACCCGTCCTCGGACGAACCGTCATTTCAGTGAATGAGCCGCATCGTAGATTTTTTGCGCCGCCTCGATTCGTTTTGCCGCTTCCGCCATAACTCGAAGTTTGATTTCAGGCGTAAGCCGCCCCTGTAGCATCACGGACACGTCGCCCTCACTGTCTTGCTCAAGAGTTCCGTTTATGGCACTTTTGACATTCCATTCATAAGACAAGATTTTCAATCCCAAGCCGATGTCCTCAGGATTTCGGCTTGCTTTGGCCTTCGCTTGCATCTCTTCACATTCCCTGTGTAAGTCATCGACCGCCAGTGCCCGAACCGCACGCCGTCGCTCTTGTTCAGCAAGTTGTTGCGCCTTCTGTCGTTCCTGTTCAGCCAGTTTTTGAGTCTTCTGATGTTGAACCGCAAATACGACCGCTATCCCAATCGCTACGATCAATAGGAGAGCAAGCAATAGCCGTTTGCCACTCATATGTAAAATCACTCCTTTGGAAAACGCCGGGTAGATGATAACAAAACAGAAGGCCGTTTGTGGTCCTTCAAGCTCTATCAGAAAAAGAACAAGTTCCTGATCTTGCCGGATGTGTTCCGTGATTCAGTGTGCGCCGGGACGAACCCGGAGAGCGTTGCCGATGCGCTGGAGCGTGCTGGCTACCTTCACACGTCAGGACCAAATCGGAAGAAGCGACAAGAACGCATCGATGGCCAGTTGGCGTACTTCTATTCGGTCCCTGACACAATTTTGAAGGCTGAATGAACTCGGAACGGTAAGCAATGTAATCGCTGTAATCGTGTCAGCGAACACAAATTGAGGGCGTGTCGTGGGGGTGGCAGATGCACTGTGATCGGGTTCTGAAATGCGATTACTGCGATACGAGTGATTACACGATTGCCCCGCCCGATTCGCCAAACTTTAAAGATTCGCTTAAATTGGGAGCATGAACGTCGTCGCACCCGGCATCACTCTGGAAGACTACAACAACGGCAAGGCCAAGCCGATTGACCTTTTTGAAGGCCGAATCAAACACTGGATTTTGAGTTATGCAAAGCACCTCGCACACGACTACGAAGAAAAGCAAAATGCGGGAATAGCTGTGCTCATCCTCACAGCGGCGATAATCCAGCCATTGGGTGCGGTGCTGCCCCCGCCGAAGGGACGCAAGAGCAACGAAGCGATCTTTTGTAATGGATTCCTCCATGTTTTTCCAGAGGTGCCCGGTGCGGAAGACACATGGAAGTTGGCCGAACGGGTTTGCGACCTTTTGCGGAACGGTCTCTTCCATGAGAGCTTCATCAAACCCGGCCTGACCTTGAGGTTTAAAGACGAGCCGATCTCAGAGAAAGATGGTGTGATTTACGTTGATCCAGTTCGATTCCTCGATGCCGTGGAGTCGGCATTCAGCCAAGTTTGCAACGAGATTCGGAATGCTGAAGACGGGAGTCCGATCCGTGAAGCATTCGATTCCTACTGGAACCAGAAGGCAACGGAGCAAGCGAAGCGGATAACCCCGACAATCAAAATCGAATCGGATTCTGCGACAACCCTTTCGACCAGCACGCTGGCTCCGAATCCCCTGGACAAGATTATCAAGAATATGTGAATCTCACTTTCCGCACAGCCACGGCTGTTTTAGGTTCCCGACAAAGCTTATACAAATCCGCTGATTTTAAATCCATTGGACTTCGCAACTCGGCGCAATCCTGTGAACGGCACTGCCGAACGCCCGTTTGAAACTCGCCTCATCAAATGGTATGTCCGAGGTTATCGTAATCCGCACCGTCGTACCGTCGATATCGAACTCAGCCTTGGGCGAGAGTTCGTTGCCAATCAGCCACGATTTCTCCAATGCGCTTCTTTCGATTGTTTCATCGAGTAAAGCGGTGAATGTCTGCATCTCTGCGATTCCTCACCCTTCCACGGGCTGTCCCGACTCCGGTTGTGATCGATAATACTCAAGTTGCTTCTCGGCACGATGGTACGCCACCCGCACTTGGTGGGGATCGCTGGTGTGCCCAAGCAGATCAAGAATCGTGAGAATCATGGGCATTTCCTTATCAGGTATGCACGAATTCTAACATGCGGGAATGGCCATGAAATCGGCGGTTCCGTGGCAGCATTACCGGACGCCCGAACATATCCCGGCATACAACCGCTCTCCTCGTGAATCGGGCACGATGCGCTGCCACTTGTTGATTTCGGAACTGCTCACTACCTCATCGTTCGCACTATACACCACGGTCGAAGTGACATTGACTCGCCTTCCTGTGCAGTCAAGTTCGTAGGATTGAAGCGTGTACGTCTCGTCTTCGTTCACGGTCTTAAGCCACAACCGTCCAGGTGCGCTCTTCGAGAATTCGATAGTCTTCACGTCGAGGTAGTACTTTTCTCCACTCGAACCCGATTCCAATAGCCGCCATCTGTTCACCAAATGTGCGAACATCGGGATGCCTCTGAAAATGCGGTTAAAATCAAGCACTGCTCGTTTGAAGTCCATGCTTGCAAAATAGGCGTCTCCCCGCTTCTCATACAGGCCGTTCAGAACCTCATCAATCGGCCATTCCTCGTTTTCCGACTTTCTCGATGACAAATTTTTTGCAATGACGTCGTACTCGTATTGCGGCCAAAACAGCTTGTTGATCTTGTGGCCGAACGCCTCGTCGGGCACATCGTTGTACTCAGGATAGAGCGCCCGGAACTGACCGATATTGAACATGAAGCCTTGGCTCCCAAGCTGAAGAGCGATAGCCTTTGTGAGATCGCCGATTGCGTCCTCGAAATGGCCCAGTTTGACATGACAGTCCGCCCGATTCTCATACACGTAAGATGCCGATATGTCAAACGAATTGGGTTTTGCCCGCTTGATGACCTCATCGAAATCCGATATCGCCGGGTAATATTGTTCAAGATTCATCTTGGCCAGCCCACGGTCGTTGTAAGCGCCGGTGTTTTCTGGAGTAAGCGTAAGCAACTTGTCAAAATCCTTGATCGCTTGCTGATAGCGCTTCAACTGGTACTCCGCACTTGCTCTCCCAAGGTATGCGGGTGCGAACGCCGGATCAAGCTCTACGGCCTTGTCGTAGGCTTGGATAGCGCTCTTATAGCTCTCTGCTTGAGGAACGCCAAGCAGGGAGGGCCAAAAAACAGCTTGAGCATATGTGCGACCGAGCAGGTAGTAAATGATCGGAGATTTTGGGTTCAAGACAAGAGCACTTCGGAGATTGGCGATGCCTGTGCTGAAGTGCTTGGTATCGAAATTCATGAAATGGCGGTAATAAAGCCCCCGGAGCAAAACGACTCGATAGTCATGCGGAAATTTCTGAGCGAGGAGATCAAGATCGGAGAGACCCCAAGTGCAGATGCTCTGCGGTGGGGCGTCGGGTTTGGTGTCGTCAGAATTGAAAATAGAGGAAGCGCCGTCAAGGTCTTGCTTCATTGCCGTCTCAAGATCATCCAGCGCCTCCCGGTAATGACGGGTGTCGAACTCCACCTTCGCTCTGAGCGAGTAGTGGCCTGACAAGGACGCATGCGCTCTGGGAAGCTTTTGCGTGGCGTAGTTCGATATCGCTGCGTCGATGTCCTTTAAGACGCCATCCGTGTCGCCGCTGTGCACCATGCACCGATTGAACAAGGCACGCATTAGCAGGCTGCTGAAAAAGATACTCGGCGAAGGCTCTTCATCCTCACCGACGAGCTTTTTGCGGGTATTTTCGCGGAACTTGTATGCCCGAACTGCCGATTTCCTGGCGTTCGGGCACACTT
>Ga0182024_10004067_pt1 | contig 34033 bp, 33 predicted proteins | sample P32metaG_FD_120480 | JGI IMG/M metagenome (GOLD analysis project Ga0182024, IMG submission 120480) | Permafrost microbial communities from Stordalen Mire, Sweden - P3-2 metaG (Illumina Assembly) | ecosystem: Environmental > Terrestrial > Soil > Wetlands > Permafrost | place: Sweden: Stordalen... | reverse complement strand
GGTGAGGACCGGGCGGGTCGAGTCGCGCACCACCTGCTCCGTCACGCTGCCGAGCTTATCGTACTTTTCGCCCTTGCGGCCGTGAGTCGCCATCACGACGAGGTCGACGTCGAGCTCCTCTTCTAACTTGACGATCTCAGGCGCAGGCTTGCCGACCCGCACGATGGTCTCATGAGGAATTTTCCCTTCCAGCCAGTTATGCGCGACGCCGCGCAACGCATCGTTGGCCAATTGCCGAATGTCCGGTGTGTCTTCGGGAATCACGCACAGCAGATAGACGAAACGATCGCTCTGACGCGCCAGATGGGTGACCATTTCGAGCGCGGGAATTGTGATTCGATCGAACTGAACCGGAAACAGGATTTTCTTGAACAGCGGAGTTTCCACGTCGCGTATGCCTCCATCTGATCGTCGCGTGTTGCGGCGTCGATGGCAAGCACCCACGCGAAGTGAATCCGCTACTGAATCGCGAGCTTCAATTTCTCGGGAATAATCACCAGGCGGCGGTTTTCGCGAGTGACGGCCTTCTCGCGCTCGAATTCCACCAACTGCATCGTGACGTGCTGACGCGATGCTCCGACCATCGCACCCAACATCGCGTGGCTGACCGGGAAGGGAAGCAGGCGGCCGCGATCATTGCTGACGCCAAAGCGCTCCGCGAGTTCCAGCAGCGCCGTCGCGATGCGTCCGCGCGCGCCCAGCATCATGAACTGCGCGTAACGCTTGAGCAGTTGCTCCCAGCGCCCGAAGGTCGCCTGCATCGCTTTCTCGAAGATCGACGGATCGCTCAGCATCAGCGATCGAAAAGTAGCGGCGCTGAGCGCGGCGACCTTGCACTCGCTGAGCGCCTCGCATCGAAAAGGGCGCGCACCATTTGCGAGCAGCGCCGAAATTCCCACGATATCGCCCGGACCGACGACGCCCACCAGCACCCGCCGCCGGTTGTCATTCATCAATAGCGCGGCCATGCCGGAAAGGATCACATAGATGCGATCCGCGTCTTCTTGCTGCGCGTATACGCTGCCGCCACGTTTGACCTCGAGCATCCGCGATGCGTCGGCGATGTCGCGCATCTGATCCTGCGGCAGCCACGACAGGCGCCGCAGCCGATCGAGCAAATGCTGTTTCGAGCCGGGCAAGAAGATCTCAGTGACCGGCGTGCGTCCATTAGGACGAATTATCGGGCGAGGGTTCATGGTATCCAAATTAAACTCATCCAAGCGGTGTCAAATATGAGACGCGCGCACCGCGCAGATGATTCAAATGGCCTACCGAATGTTGGTAGCGGGGAGCACGTGGAGTTCGCGGAGGAATAGTGATGCGCCCGTCCTCTCGCTAGTCCTCGCGAGAAAACGGGCGCAGCATTTAAAGCACTAACGCTTTGCGATTGAGGGAGTTGCTACTTGATCGATCCTTCTTCGCGCCAGCGGTCGATTTGCGCCTGCTCGTAGCCGAGCTCGCCGAGGATCTCGTCCGTATGCTGTCCCAGTTTTGGCGCCAGCGAACGAATCGATCCCGGGGTGTCGGAGAGCTTCACCGAAATGCCGACCTGCTTGACCTTGCCGCCGTCGGGCGTGTCGAGCTCGACGATCATCTTGCGCGCCAGCACCTGCGGATCGTTCGGCACCTCGTCGAGGGTGTTCATCTTGCCGACGCAGATATCGAGCTTGGTCATGATCTCGAACCATTCGTCGCGCGTCTTGGTTTTGAACTTTTCAGTGAAGTAGCTGCGGATTTCCTCGCGCTTCGATGAATCGTATTCGTGCGGAATGAACTGCTCGCATCCAAGCGTGCGGCACAGGTTGGCGAAGAACCACGGCTCCATCGATCCGATCGTGATGTATTTGTCGTCCTTGGTCAGATAGACGTTGTAATTCGGAATGCCCCCGTCGGTCGGATTCTCGCCGCGGCGCGGAATGTGATTAGTCGCGAAGAAAGTCGAAAACGCCGGCGCCAGCAGCGCTAGCGTACCATCCATCATCGAAATATCGACGTACTGGCCGCGTCCGGTCTGGGTGCGCGCCATCAGCGCCGCCAAAACTCCGATCGCGCCATGCATCCCACCGCCCGCGTAGTCGGCGAGTAAGTTGTGCGGGATCGTCGGGGGCTGGCCGGGTCTGCCGAGTATCGAGAGCGCGCCCGCAGTCGCGATGTAGTTGAGATCGTGCCCCACGTAATCGCGATACGGCCCATCCTGCCCAAAGCCGGTGATCGCGCAGTAGATCAATTTCGGATTGCGCCTGCTGAGCGTGTCGTAATCGATGCCGAGCCGCTTTGCGACGCCGGGACGATACTCTTCGACCACCACATCGGCGCGTTGCGCGAGGCGCACATAAACTTCCTTGCCCGCGCCGCTCTTCAGATTGAGCCCGATCGATTTCTTGTTGCGCATCAGCGCGTTGCCCGGCGACGATGCGGCGTTGGTCGCCGCGATGCGCGCCGTGCCGGCCTGCGCCGCACGCCGTCCGGTGGGAGGTCCCGGCTCCTCAATCTTGATAATTTCCGCGCCGAGATCGCCGAGGATCATCGTACAGAATGGCCCGGGCGCGAGTTTCGTCAGGTCCAGAACTTTGATGCCGGTAAGCGGTGGTGCAGAAGGCATTTTGAATTTCTCCTTGAATCACGTGAGTGGAATCTGCAGCGCGGCGCGCAGCCGCGCCAGCTTCGCGGCCAGCGTCGACAGCCCCTTCACCATATGCACGCCGTACCAATGAAGATCGCGGCCGCTGACGAGCATCACGCGGCGCGAGAGCCCTGACGGCAGAACTTTCTTCAGCTCCTCGATGTCGCGATCCTTGAACTCGTAGGGCTCATCGGGCAGCAGCACGATGTCCGGCTTACGCTCGATCGCCTCGGCCAGCGTGGTGGTCGGATAGCGCTCGCCCGCCGACGCGAAAATGTTGTTGAAGCCGAGCATCCGCAAAACATCGTGCGCATAGGTGTCGGCGTTGAACGCCATCCAGGGATTTTTCCAGATGGGGCAGAACACCCGGAACGGCAATTTCGACCACACCCCGACCGCAGCCTCGATGCCGCTGACGTTGAGCACGATCTCGCGCGCCATCGCGTTGGCCTCGCTCTCCTTGCTCAGCGCCTTGCCCAGCTTGAGGATCGATTCGACCGCGCCGGGAATCGTTTTGGGATAAGTGGTGAAAACCGCGACGCCCTGCTCGCGGATTTTCTCGACATCCTCGCGCCGATTCTCCTCGGCGTTGGCGATGACAAAATCAGGCTCCAGCTTGGCGATCGCGCGCAGGTCGGGATTCTTGGTGCCGCCGATCTTGGCGATCGATGCGACCCCATCAACAGGCTCGACGCAAAATTTCGTCACCCCGACGACTTCGCTGCCCGTCCCCAACGCGAACAGCGTTTCGGTCCAACTCGGCACCAGCGAGATGATGCGGCGAGGCGGCGCTTTCAGTTCGAGGCGAAAACCCAGGTCGTCGGTGATGCTGACGGGGGCGATGTCGATTGGCGCCGCCATTGGTCCGCGCATTATGCCTGAACTAGTGGCCGCCTGTCTTGCGCCTGATCACCTCGTCGAGCGCGCGCCGATCGCGGTCGCTGAGATGCTCGCCCGATCCGTTGTCATCCGGATGCGTGGCTTGCGCGTTGTCGGGATTCGAATCTGCGGACGGCTGAGCGGGCACAGGATCTTCCTGGGTGTAATGCGTGAGGTAGCGCGCAGCGCCGGGCATCATCAGGCGGCGCGCCATGAAGCCCGCGATCAGCAACGCGATGGCGACGATGATCAACCATCGCCCCCTGCCGCGCTTGCGTCTGCGACGTTTCGCCATCGCGCTATCGTGGCGGGGAATCGAAAAGGAGCGCGCGCATCCACTTGCCGAGCAGCGCGCGCACCGGCAGCTCGTCGAAATTCTCCGCGCCGTTGTACCAGTCGACGCCGATTGCCTGCGCCTTGCGGCTGATGCCCGCCAGCTTGAAATAGAAGCGATGCCGAGGGCCATAGAAGTGGCGCGCTGCAAATGCCAGCTTGCGCAGCTTCTTGCCGACGGCGCCGGTGTGCAGCGCCGCATCGTAGTGGGTGAGCGCCGTGCGATCTCCGTCGAGCAACTCGCCGATGTAGCGCGCGGCGAGCTTGCCGTGCTCGAACGCGCACGAAATTCCCTCGCCCATAAGCGGATCGACGCCGGCCGCATCGCCCGCCAGCAGCACGCGATCTTTGACGAAGCGATGCCTCGGATCGAACCATCGAATCGGAAACGCTTTGAAGTTCATCGCGCGATTCTCGAAACCGTCGAGCGGCAATTCGGGAAACGCCTCGCGTAGGCGTTGGGGCAACGGCGACTTTTCCGACGATTTGGTATGCGGTGGAAGCTGATCGTAGATGCCGACATTGAGATGCGGCCGGTTATCGATCAAGCATGGAAACGACCACGCGTATCCGCTGAGGCCGGCCGCGACGCATTTGAAATCGAAGAGGTAGCGCTGCTCGACAAACTCGCGCGTCCGCTCGGGATCGACCGGGATATCGATCATCAGCGCGCGCCCGATGCTCTTCTTGCTGCCGCCGAACACCGACGCCCGTACGCGGCTCCCGGAGCCATCGGCACCGACCAGCACGGGAGTTTCGAAGGTGGCGCGCTCGGTCCTCACGCGCACCGAGCCATCAGACTGTTCGACTTCCCACACGCGACACCGATCGATGATCTCGAGGCCAGCTTCCTTGGCCGCGCGCGCGAGGCGCGCATCGAATTGATCGCGCCTGATTACGGTACACAGCGGATCGCCGCGGAACATCTCGACCTCGCCAACCTCGGTGCGCGCGCTGCCGCGTATCACTTCGATGGCGGGGACTTCCAGTTCGAGGCCGAGCTCCTTGAGCGCGAGCATCGTTTTCGGAATCAGTCCACCAGCGCAGGTTTTGGGGCGAGGATGACGCGCCTTCTCGATTGCGACCACGCGTCCCTTGAGCTCGGGACGCGCGCGCAGCAGATGCAGCGCAGTCGCCAATCCGGCAGGGCCGGCGCCGGCGATGAGGACTTCACATTTGATCGAAGACGGCATGGTCGCGAAAGAACCTCCATAGTGCCTTCTCTTTCATCGCGCGAAAAGAGCGGATGTGGATTTGCGTGAAACAAAGCGCGGCGCTCCGAAGAACGCCGCGCCTGGCGAAACGGGTTCTCTTATCCCTTAGCCGACTTGATCACCATGTAGATGGTGGTCCCTCCTCGTTGGACCAACAGCAGCGCCGATTTGCCGTCGTTCTTCGCAGACTTCGCCTTCGCGAGGAAGTCGTTCACCGATGCAACTTTGTCGTGATCGACCTCGAGGATTAGGTCTCCGGGCTGAATTCCCGCATCGGCTGCGGGCGAGTCGGGCGCCACATGCCGCACCACGACGCCCTTGTCGGCCTGCAGATGGAACTGGCTTGCGATTTCGGGCGTGATGTCGCCGACCTGCATACCCCAGTTGGTGCCGGGCTCCTCCGCCTTCGCGGTCTGCACCTGCGCCTCTTTCAACTCGCCGACGGTGACGTCGACGGTCTTATGCTTGCCGTTACGGACGACCTCAACGTCGACTTTTTTGTTGATCGGCGTATTGGCGACCAGCACCGGCAGATCATGCTCATTGTGCACGTCCTTGCCGTCGAACTTGATCACAACGTCGCCACGTTCCAGCCCCGACTTGGCCGCAGGACCGTCCTTATCGATACTCGCCACCAGCGCACCCTCAGCCTTGGCGAGGCCGAACGACTGCGCGAGCTCGGGCGTCACCTCCTGAATCTCGACGCCGAGCCATCCGCGGACCACCTTACCGTGCGCCTTAAGCTGGTCCATCACGTGCTTGGCGAGATTGACCGGAATCGCGAAACCGATTCCCGCATTGGTGCCGGTGCGGCTGTAGATCGCGGTATTGATGCCGATGACCTGGCCCGAGGTATTGAACAACGGACCACCCGAATTGCCCGGGTTGATGGACGCATCGGTCTGGATGAAGTCGTCGTAGTTGCCGCCGAGCGCGCGGCCCTTGGCGCTGACGATGCCGGCGGTGGTGGTGAGCGTGAAGCCAAACGGATTGCCGATCGCAACCACCCAGTCGCCGATATCCATGGCGTCGGAATCGCCCAGCTCAGCCACCGGCAACGCATCCTTGCTGTCGATCTTGATGAGCGCGAGATCGGTCTTGGCGTCCTTGCCGATCACCTTCGCGGTGAACTCGCGCTTGTCCATCAGCATGACGTGGATTTCCTCGGCGCCGCCGACCACGTGATTGTTGGTCAGGATGTAGCCATCAGCCGAGACGATAACGCCCGACCCCAACCCGTGCTGTTTGTAGTCGCGCGGAATTTGGCCGAAGAAGCGCCGAAACTGCTCGAAGGGATCGCCGCCGCCACCACCGCCACCCGGCGGCATCCCCGGGGGTCCTTCCTCGGGTCCGGCCTCCGGACCGCCTTCGTCGGGACTACCCTCTTCTCCACCACCGGGCATCCCGAAGCTTCCAGCCTTGATTTCCTGGACCACCGCGACATTGACCACAGTGGGCATCACGCGCTTAACCAATGGCGCGAATGAGGTGATGACGCCTGCCTTTTCGTTCGGCTCTGGCTGGTTGGCCGGAGCCGGCGCAACGTTGGCCGGTGGTTTAGCTTGTTCTGCCTGCGCGGACTGCGCGGCGGGACTGGACTGGGCTTGCGGTTTATCGTTGCCCCAGAGCTGAAACGCTCCGGCGCGCGCGAACGCAACTACCAATCCGACGATGACGCCAAACGAGATGGCGCCGATTTTCTTGAACATGTATCCCTCCTGACTCTGCGGACGGATCACACACTAATCCGGCCACGGCCTAGACCACACCCATAATATGACGATGACGACCGTCCGAAATTCAGCCGCTGCCTCAATAGCTAAAGGATCGAAATTTGATTCATGACGATGGTGAGTCATCTCGATCGTAGCAAGCAACGCCGATGTATCAAGTGCTGAACTAGCGAAGGAAGGGTGATCGATGGCTGGAGTTTCAGTGAATTCTGAGGTATCAGGCGTTCAAATCACATTAAAGTACTACTTTAGGTTCGCTCGAGACCCGATACCCTTCGCGCAACTGGGCGCGCAACTGACGAAGTTGCCGAATCTTCTTCGAAGAGATCGCGATGGCGCTCGATCTCGGCCATCGCCCAATCGCAAAACTCGACTTCGCCTTTGGCAAACTCGATTCCACGCCGCAAGGTGAAGTAGACGAACATCTGATTGACGTCGTGATATGCCCCACCCTTTTCCGCGATCGCGCGATCATAGCCGCGCAACTCTTCGAGGTAGGCAGTCATCGCCGCTCGCGTCTCCGCAAACTTCGCACGCGCGCCGTCGGCCCCCAAATGCCCGAGGAAGCGGCTCCTCAGCAACGGCGGATTCTTCATCTTGAATGGTTCATACGGACTGGCGAGCCATTCGAGTAGCACCTGGCGTCCTTCCGCGGTGATCGAGTAGACGCGCTTGTTCGGGCGTCCGCGCTGGATGATCTCGCGACCTGCGATCCATCCGTCGCGTTCCATCCGCTCCAGCGTCGGATAAATCTGTCCCGGATGCGCATGCCAATAGTGCACCATCGAGACGCGGAAGGTTTGCACCAAGTCATAACCGGAGCGCGGATGCTGCTCAGCGATGAGTCCCAGCAGCGCGAGCTCCAACGATGCCTTGATGCGGGGCGCAGCGGCCTTGCGCCGCCCCGCCCCGCTTACCGTTTCCTTCTTGATTGTCTTTTTCTTCATTCTGGTTCCCCTTCCCTACAAAACTGTCCTCCTTCCCTACATCCCTCTCCATTTTTATGGAGAGGGTGCGGCGTCCTCGCCGGGGTGAGGTCAGGGAAAGGGGCTAGGGATTAGGTCTGCGGCACCCAATTCCCATGGAACCCGAATGGTACGCGATGCGACACCTTCACCCTCGCCACCGGCGGCGCAGTGAAATCCGCCGCGTCCTGAATCACCAACTCACTGCGATTGCTGTTGCCATCGTACCAAACCGACAGCAACCATCCGTCGAGCTCGCCGGACTTGTGTTCACGCGCAACGAACACCGGCTCGCCAGGATTGGTATTGGGGCCGAGCGAGAATGTCTCGGAACTGTTCTTCTCATAGTCGCGCTTGGTCAGGCTCGAAAAGCCGAAGCCTGAATTCGGCCGCCCGGCCGCAAAGTATCCGTAGCGATGCTTGAAGCCCGCGAGGCGATCGTCGATGCGCGGGAACTCATTCACCTCGTCATCGATCTGAGTCTGCTTCACCCTGTCCTCCTTCAGATCGAGCGCGAAACGATATGGCTTCGGTTGTCCGCTGGGGCCAGTGCCGGTCATGTCGAGGCTCGCCATCCGGCAGAAATCGACGACGACCGAATTACCTTCCTCGTACGCGTTGAGGAAATGGAAAACATAAAACGCATCGGTCGCAAACCATTTCACTTCGAAGTTCTTGCGATTCATCACGCCGATGCGGGTGCCATGCTGCGGCTCCCATTGCAGCGGCGGTTTGCCCTGCGCGACGTTCTCGAATCGAAATACCGAAGGACAAACGAAAAAGATCGCGTAATTATCGGTGGTGACGAAGTCATGCATCATAACCGGGAGGCCGGTGTCGAGCGGATGACTCTCGACCAGGTTTCCATTCGCATCGGCGCGATGCCAAGTCACATACGGCGGAAACGGCCGATAGCCGAAGAACAACAGCTCGCCGGTTTTCGGATCGAACTTCGGATGCGCGGTCATCGGACCATTGAGGCGATTGCAGAAGTTGTAGGGCCCGACCGTCTCGAGGGTCCCGGGCTTGAGTTCATGCGGTAACCCCGCTTCATACAATGCCAGCAGCCGATTCGCGTAGCCGATGATGTTGGTGTTGGCGGCGTTTTTGAACGGGCCCTCGGGGGCGATCTCCTTGGGCATTCCGGCCAGCCCGCCGAACAGCGACTTGCCCGCGCGCATCTCGGCCGCGAGTCCCGCGGTCTTCACGTAGCGATTGCGATAGGAGGCCTTGCCCTCGCGCAGCGTGAAGCCATGGATCATCCCGTCACCGTCGAACCAGTGATAGCGCCCGCTGGGCGGATAATGCGGGTTGGGCCCGATGCGATAGAGGGTGCCGGCCAGCTCGCGAGGAATCTCGCCGTCGACCAGGAGATCGAACTCGTCGCCCTCCTCGCGCCATGGAGCATAGTTGCCGTTCAAAAAAGGATTGCTGGAATCGTACATCATGCGGGAATCTCCTCGCGCCGATTTTACTCAAGAAATGCACTATTCCAATATTGAACTATGGCGTCAAGACGACGAGCCACTGGTGCGGATTTGATCGGATTTGATCCCCAGCAAGCCAGCCCGTACGATCATGATGATGCTGCTCTACCTCATCATGTTCGGGCTCGGAGTGTTCGCGTGGACGTTCATCGAATACGCGATACATGGAATCCTGAGCCACATCTTCACGACCTTCGCGACGCCGTTGCATCATCAGCATCATCTTGACCCGCATGCGGTGTTTACCGTCGGCGCATGGATACCGACCGCGGTCGTATCGCTGATCGTTTTCGGCCTCTTCGGACTGACGCCCGCGACGACGATATGGCTCGGAATCGTCGCCGGCTTCCTCGGCTACGAGCTATTCCACTACCGGATCCACTTCGCGCGACCGATCTGCCGACTCGAGGAGCACATGCGGACGCGCCACCTCGCGCATCATTTTCTGGAACCGGCGAAGATCTTCGGTGTCACCAATCGCATCTGGGATCGCGCACTCGGCACCGAGCCCGAGGACGCGCACCTCGCCGCGATGCAAGCCTCGGTCGCGAAAACCGAGCGGCTGGTGGGGCCGAGCAACTTCCGCCTCATCTTCCGCCCGTGGTTTTTCCTCGCGCGCTAGTCCCTAACCTCTCTAGGCCTGAACGATCGCAGCGGCCTTGCGCAGGCGCTCCAGATCCGACGCGCTGAATCCCCAATCGCGCAATGCCTCCTCCGTATGCTCACCGGCTCGTGCGGGAGGCCGCTGAATCTTGCTCGGGGTGCGGCTGAAGCGCGGCGCCGGCCCGGGCTGGATGACACCATCGTCCTCGATGAACGTGCCACGATGGCGATTGTGCGGATGTTTCGGCGCCTCGGTCATGCTGAGCACCGGCGCGAAGCACACGTCACTGCCCTCCATGATTTTGCACCATTCGTCGCGGGTCTTGGTCTTGAAGACGGCCGCAACCTTTTGCTTCATCGCGGGCCACGCGTCGCGATCGTTCTGGCGCGCGAGCTCTTCCTTCTTCAAGCCGGATAGCTCGAGCAATTCGTCATAAAATTTCGTCTCGATGGAACCGATCGAAACGTATTTCCCGTCCTTGGTTTCATACACATCGTAGTAATGCGCGCCAGTGTCGAGAATGTTGTCGCCGCGATTGTCGGTCCATCGCCCCGAGCCGTGGATGCCGTAAATCGCCGTCATCAGCGACGCCGCGCCGTCGACCATTGCGGCATCGACGACCTGGCCCTTGCCGGATTTCTGCGTTTCCAGAATTCCCGCAACCACGCCGAGCGCGAGGTAGAGCGCGCCTCCGCCGAAGTCGCCGACCAGATTGAGCGGAGGTACCGGCGCTTCGCCGCGCCGTCCGATCGAATGCAGCGCGCCCGAGAGCGCGATGTAGTTAATGTCATGGCCGGCGGCGTGCGCCATCGGCCCCTCCTGACCCCATCCGGTCATGCGTCCGTAGACGAGACGCGGATTGCGCTTGAGGCAAACGTCGGGGCCGAGCCCGAGCCGCTCAGTCACGCCGGGGCGGAAGCCTTCGATAAGCGCGTCGGCCTTTTCGACCATCTTCAGCAGCGCTTCGATAGCCTCGGGCTTCTTGAGGTCGAGTGCAACCGAGCGGCGGCCGCGATTGAGCAGCGCATACTTGGTGTCCATCGCGATCCCGAGACCCGCGTCTGCCGTGCGATCGATCCTGAGCACATCGGCGCCCATGTCCGAGAGAAGCATCGCGCACATCGGCCCCGGGCCGATCCCGGCGAGCTCGATGATTCGATAACCTGATAGCGGTCCCATACTGTGCACCTCCGTTGTGCTCGGATGACGATTCGCCTCACCATACCAGAACGGCGGCTGATGTCGTCAAACCACGGCGCGCGAATAAGACGAAGAGCAGCGAATGGTCAGTCAGCGGACGCGCTGGTGACCGGAGGCAGTCATTTTTAAGCCGCACCTTTGCGGGCGATCCGGACCGCAGAACTCTGGGAGGACGTGGAGCCGCCGGTCAGCGCCTGGCGCAGTGTCATTCCGCGCTGACCCGCCTGGTATGCCCTTAATCGCCATGATGACGATCTTGTCGAGTTCCTTCTCCGCGTTGGCGCGGGCGCGAATCTTCTTGCTGATCGGATAGGCGAGGAGGTTGGCGGCGCCGACGCCGTACAGCGTCGCAACGAACGCCGTCGCGATCCCGTCGCCGAGTTTGGCGGGTTCGTTGAGCATCGACATGGTGTGGATTAGGCCCAGCACGGCGCCCATGATGCCGAAGGTTGGCAGGTATCCGCCGGCCGCACCACCCTGCAGAGTTCGATCTCGAACCTCACCGACGTTGATGTCGCGAGTGCAGCGCTCGATGAGCAACAAGAGCTCCTGCGAGAACAGGCGCTCATCTCAATGTCCTCGGATCTCGGCAAAATCCCGTTGGTGAATATCCTCACCTGACAATATCTCGAAGCCTCTCCGATCGACGCCCACCATTCATACGTTATCGATGCGTGATTCGGCCCGAGTTAATCCGCTCGTCACGCCGCGTCTTGATGTTCGACTCAGCTCCAACCTACATTGACGACAGTCGAACGATCTAAATTATTGCGGCGAAATTATTCCGCTTAACTTTTTCGGATGAAGGCAATGACCGCTGGCATTGAAGTCGGCAAGCTAATCGATGGGATTCTCGCCGACGTGAAGAGGTCTGGAACCAAGGAACCTGGCTCCTGGCGCCATCCCGACCGCGACGTTCACTGCCTGGCGCGACGTGACTATGCGCCGAGTCTCCGCAAGCTGCTGGATCAGGCCGACGTTGATGATATTCTTCGCTCGGCGCGAGGCATCCTGCCCAATCTCAATCGCGATCACGATCCGGTGCGAATCGAACGATGGCTCAAGGGCTCTCCTTCGAGCGGCCTCCAAGTGCTCTTTGCACACCTGATGAACTGCCTCGACGTAGACTTTCAGGGCTCGCCATTCACCGGACCCGAAGGCCTGGCGTTGCGGGGTTTCTTTGTCAATCGCGATGACCAAATGCTCAGGCGTCCGCTGATCTACGTGAACACCGCGCATCATCCGGTCGCGGCCGCGGCGGCTCTATTTCATGAGGTAGGACACCTGGTGGCAGCGGAGGTCTTTGACCAGCGGCGCCAACCGGTGCATCTTTTTTTAGATGCAGACTACAACTCGCATCTGAACGACGTGGAAGAGTTGACTGTAGATATCGTGCTGAGCCTGGTTGCTTATCCGGCGCCGATCGCGCGAAAGATTTTCGGTTCTCAATTAAAATGGGGCGGCCTGGCGAAAAAAGCCCCGCTGGGGGACGAAGTGTTTTCACAAGTCAGCGAGCATTCTCGCGCGCACTTCGGTGTGAGTCTGCAGGCCGGCAAGATTCGGAAGATTCCCCCGCGTCGCAAACTCAACTACCTCGCCGGAATGATCCACTTTGCCAAACTGCGCTCGACACTGCTCGTAGAGTACGGGGTATGAAGAAAAACAACGATCTCGGTCCGCTCATCAAGCGCCAGCGCGAGGGATTCCGACTGACTCAGCGAGAACTCGCGAGCAAGCTGGGCGTGAAGGCCAGCCACGTCGCCTACATCGAGGGCGGTTTGCGCAGGCCCTCTCTCTCGCTGGTTCGGCGCCTCGCGGACACTCTGGGATTGAACAAGCAAAAGCTCCTGCTGATCACTTATCCTGAGGCTCGCTTCCTGATCACGCCGCCGCCGAGGCCCTCGGCGGAAAGCCGCGAAGCCGCATTTCGGCAATTCTCCGGCAATCGAACGATGCTTTCAAAGCATTCGGTTACGCCAGCGGAACTCAAAATACTACGCGAGGTTTCAATGCTGGGCAGGGTCGACGCACCGCGAAACTTTCTTTTCGTGCTGAATGCGATCCGTCAGGCGGTTGCCGATGACTGACGCGCATCCTCTTGAATAGAGGACTTATTTTTTCTCCGACCACGCCGGATCGTTCGACAGGGTCGGATATCCCGACCCAAGCTGAATCAGCACGCCATGACTGGAGCGCGGCGAGATGAAGCATTCATAGGAGGATGGCGAGTACTCGATCTCGTCCACCACGCGCACGCCCTCGTCCTTCAACTCGGACGCGGTTTTCTTCACGTCGGATAGCGCGAAGGTAAGATGATGCATCCCCTCGCCTTTCTTCTCGAGGTACTTATGCAGAAACGAATCGGCGCCCAGCGGTTCCAGCAGCTCGACGGTGAGACCGTTCAAATCGAGTTCGACCAGTTTGTACCCGGCGCGAAGATTTTCTGAATCGTACATGAACGTCGCACCCATTACGCCTTCCCAGAACTTGCGCGCCTCGACGAGGCTCTTGACCGCGATCCCGATGTGATCGAGTTTGCCGATCGGCTCTTTTTGCATGTGAGAAACCTGCTCCCGATATTGGCGCCCTGTTCGATGTGGATGTTCGCGATGTTAATGACGCGCGCGCCGAAGCGTCAAGGTAAGCTTGCCGCTCGCGTGCAAATGCGCGATAGACGAAACCATGGCTGACGCGTGGAAGATGCCGCCGCCGATCAAGGTTTACGAAGCGATGGGCGCCATCGGCGATGGGCGCGTGCGCCTCGAGGACGAACATCGAGCGCTGGTGACGTCCTCGGAGGGAGACAAGACCTACGAGGTCGAGCTCTCGGACGACGGGCGCGCGATCTCCTCCAACGATAGCGCTTCGTATTGGCAGGGTTACCTCGGTTATCCGGCGATCGCGATTTTACTGATGCGAGGGCTTTATCGTCCACCCGCTAATGTGATCGATGCGTTGTCCGGCATTCCATGGAAAGAAATCAATCGCCGCTTCAAGAACGACTACGAGAAGACCCTGGCTGAGGTGAACAAAATCGTTGAAGCGAGCGGGCACGACCCCGATGCAGTCGCGATTGAAGTCGAATCGATCATGGAAGCGCTACTAAAGCTCGCTCCGATGCGCGGCATGCGTCGCCGGCCCCCGTCAGAGTCGAAGCGCACCGCACCGAAAAAGCTGTCGAGAAAATCCTGAGACAACGCCGCAAAGGCATCCGCACTTGCGAATGCCTCTGTGGCGATGCCTCAGACTCGACTCGATTCAGTCGCCGCTCGTCGTGTCGATGATGTGCGCGCCGAAGTGCGAGACCTCTGACACCGCATCGATCGTCACATTCGATGTCGTGCTGCTCGCGCCGGTCGCGACGCAATTGTATTGACCCGCCGACAGATCATTTTCAAGCTTCTCCCGCACCACGTGACGAGTGCACACGTAGGTGGTGGTGGACTGGAAGCATCCGGCCGTGGTCGAGGAGCTGTCAGGAACGAAATCGATCGACATGCCGAAAGTGCCGTCGTTGTTGGCGTTGATCGCGCTGCCGCCGGCTAGCGACCCACTACACGCGAGCGTCGATCCAGGAGTTCCACCCACGGAAGGATTCACCAAAGTGAGATCCTCGATACCAGTGAGCGCACCTGCCGCATCGGCTTCGATGACTCCGATGCCTTTCAGCGTTTGCTGCGACGCCGCGCTGTTATTGGTCACCAGGTAGTATCCGTCGAAAGTCACGTTGAAAGCTCGGGGAGCGGGAGTGAAGGCCAGAGCCGGCATCGCAAGTCCGATCATAGTTGCGAGCCCGATAAACGAAGAGGTTAACTTTTTCACAATGCTTCTCCTTGGGATTCGGCCGCGGATGCGATGCACGCGCGGGTTTGGTTTTATCGAGCTGTTCGAAAGCTCGACTCCAGCTTTAGACGCCGCGCGTCCGTGCTTCGTTTACACGCTTCGATAAATCCGCTGGTGAAGTGGGTTCACCATCAGGAGAGTGTGCGCGATGCTACAATTTGTAGGCGCCGGTGCCAAAAAAAGGCCGGAACCCTGCTGGGCTTCCGGCCTCGATTCGACGCGGGACTTCGCCGCCGCTGTTATTGGCAAATCGCTACTGCGTTGACGCTGTGCATTTGCGCAAGGATGAAATCGCGCATGCTCAGCTCGGTCTGCACATCAGTAAACTTTCCGCCTGGGCAGGCGCTCGCGAGCTGCTGATTGGCTACTCCGGTCAGACCCTGCGGAGCGGTCAGCCGCAGGATTCCCCAATCGGTCGCCGACGCGGTCGCGGTATTTCCGGCCTGGCTACGGCTCGATTCTGAAATCGAACTCGACGACACCATGATACATCCGCTCAGCACCAGACATGGGGCGAGCATTGACAGGGTGAGGAAGCGGGACACAAGGCTCATACTGGGCTCCTGGTTCAGGTTGAAGTTGTAGCGGCTGGAGTGAGCCGCCGTGTCTTATCGGGCATAATTTATCAGGCAGGCGACGCCCTTCCTACATTGAGGCTTTCGCCGCTGCGGAGGAACGCGAATGACGTCGGGTGCGGAAGTGATCGGAAATCCGTGGGCCACCATCTGGACCAAACCGCGCGCGACCATTCGCCGCGTCGTCGAGACCAACGTCCACTATCAAGTCACCTTCCTCGCGATTCTTTCCGGCGCGCTGATCTGGCTCGAGCGCCGCTGGTCAAGTCCATCCACCGCGGCCGCCTTCCCGATGCTGGTGGTGATGGCGGTCATCGTGGGCGCCATCCTCGGCATCATCGAACTCTACATCAACGGCGCGCTGCTCAAATGGGCGGGCGGCGCGCTCGGCGGCGTGGGCAGCTACGCGGAAGTTCGCGCCGCGCTCGCATGGTCGCGGGTTCCGGTGATCGTCGCGGTTTCCATCGGGATACTCGCGATTCTCCTCGGCACCGACGGCCCGATGCTCGGTGGCCCCGGCGAGTTTTCCGAGTCCGGCACCAGCGTGCTGCTCGTTCACGCCGTGTTGGTGCTATGGGGATTCGTGGTGATGCTCAAGTGCGTCGGCGAGGTGCATCGCTTCTCGGCGTGGCGGGCATTGGGATCGCTACTGCTGATCGTCGTCGTAATCGCAGTGCTGGTGCTTGCGATAGTCCTAATATTCGGCGGCCTCGGACGCGTGATGCATCCGCTGATTTCGGTCTAATCGTCAATCGATGTGCAACCTCTCGGCGAGGCGGCTGAATCTTTTCCGCTCCTCGGCGTTGCGCACCGCCTGCTGCAACGCACTGCGCGTCCCGACCAATACGCAAACGCGCTCCGCCCGCGTCATCGCGGTGTAAAGAAGATTGCGCCGCAGCATCAGGTAATGCGTCGGATGAATCGGCATCACGATCGCGGGATACTGGCTGCCCTGGCTCTTGTGCACTGAGATCGCATATGCCAGAGCGACTTCATCGATGTCCGAGAGGTCGTACTCGGCGTGCGCTTCCTCGAACGCGACGCTCATCTTTCCCTTGGCAGGATCGATCGTCAGCACGCGTCCTATCGATCCATTGAACACCAGCTTGTCGTAATCGTTGCGAAGCTGGATGACGCGGTCGCCCTCGCGGAAGATCCGATCGCCGGCGCGCAGCTCGCGCCCTGACGGATTCAGCAGCGCCTGCAGCTCCTGATTGAGGAGATGCGTGCCGAGCGGTCCGCGATTCATCGGCGTCAGCACCTGAACCTCGCGCGGATCGCTGATGCCGAATTTTCCGACCAGCCGCTGTTGCACCAGCTGCTTGATGGTTTGCACGACGTCATCGGGCGAGTTGCGCTCGAAGAAAAAGAAATCGCCCTCGGCACGATTGCTGACATCGGGAAACTCACCGCGATTGAGGCGATGCGCATTCGAAACGATCATGCTCTCGCGCGCCTGCCGATAAACCTCGTGCAGCTCGACCACCGGCACCAGCCCCGACGCGATCACATCCTTGAGAACGCTGCCGGGACCGACCGACGGAAGCTGGTCGCGATCTCCCACCAGCAGCAGCGCGCAGTCGGGCATCAGCGCGGTGACCAGCGCCGAGGCGAGCTCGACGTCCATCATCGAGGCTTCGTCGATGATGAGATAGTTGGTGCGAATGGGAAATTCCGCATTGCGCAGGAATCCTTGCGTCTCTGGCGTGTATTCCAGCAGGCGATGAATCGTCTTCGCCTCGCGCCCGGTGGCCTCCTGGAGCCGTCGCGCCGCCCGGCCGGTCGGAGCCCCGAGCGTCGGTTTCAGCCCCGCATCCGCCAGCGCCGCAATCACCGACTTGAGCAGCGTGGTCTTGCCGGTGCCGGGCCCGCCGGTGATGACGGTGACCTTGCTTTGCAGTGCGCATCGAAGCGCGCTGCGTTGCTCCTGCGACAATGTGATTTGTACTACGCGCTCTGCCGCCGCTACTGCGCGATCGATCACCGACTTGCCGATGGGCCGGCCTTGCGTGAGCTGATGAATCTTTTCGGCGACCGAGACCTCCGCATCGTAAAGGCGCTTGAGGTAAACCGCGGTATGCTCGCCGGCCGGCTCTGCGACGACCTCGCCACTCTTCTGTAACTCCTCGAGCGCGCGCGAGGCGAGGTCGATGTCCATTTCGAGGCCGCTCTCGAACTGCTGCTCGAGATATTCGAACGGCGCGTAGACGTGTCCGTCGTCAGCCATACGCTCGAGCAGATAAACGATCGCGGCGCGGGCACGTTGAATCGAGTTGCGCGGAATCGCGAGCTTCTCCGCGATCGCATCGGCGGTGCGAAATCCAATTCCATAGATGGTGCGCGCGAGGACGTAGGGATCATTTTTCACGACCTCGAGCGCGTCCTTGCCGTAAAATTTGTGAATCCGGCGAGCGTGTGCCGCACCGATTCCATGCCCGCGCAGAAACACCGTCACCTCGCGCAGTCCCGACGAATCGCGCCATGCGGTTGCGATGCGAATCGCGACGATGGTGCCGAGCCCCCGCACCTCGCGCATGCGTTCCGGCGCATCGTTGAGAATGTCGGGAAGCTCGTCGCCGAAATGCTCGACAATCCTGCGCGCCAGCGCGGGACCGACGCCTTTTATCTCCGATGCGAGGTAGCGCTCGATCGCCGCGACGCCCGCGGGCCGAATGGTTTCGTAGTCGAGCACGCGGAACTGCTCGCCGTAGCGCGGATGCTTCTCGGTGCGGCCGCGCGCGCGAATGCCGGCGCCGATCTCGACCGCGCCGAGTTCGCCGACCACGGTGATGCGCTTGCGCAGCCCGCCCGCGCCGTCGCATTCGATGACCGCGACCGAGTAGCCGCTCGATTCGTTGACATAGAGGATGTGGTCGAGGGTGCCCTCGATCATCTCCTCAACATTTTGCTGCTCGCTCATTTCGTCGAAGCATAGAGAATTGCGCGGAGCGCCGGGATGGTAAAGCGAGTAGCTGCAGGATCCGTCCACAGGCGAGCGGCGCCTGCGAACTCACACCTCTATGGTTGTCCAATGACCCTGATAGAAACGCCACGTTTTCAGTGTCGAGCGAACGACGTAGTCGGCGAGAATCGACCACCATATCCAAAAGATCGGTCCGTGGTAGTACCACACCAGGATGGTGAGGAAAAGTCGCAATCCATAAAAACCTGCGAGCGATGCAAACAGCGGAAAGCGTGAATCGCCCGCGCCGCGCAGTCCGCCGGTGAAGGTCCAATCGATCGCCATCAGCGGTTGCGCCGCGCCGAGCGCTTCCATAAAGCCGATGGTGTACTTGATGACCTCGGGATCGTCGATGAAGACCGCGGCGATTTGACGCGCAAACACAAAGATGAGCGCGCCCATCCCGCTCATCAGCACCACCGCCATCCCCGTCGATACCCATCCGGCCCTGCGTGCGTACGCGGGATCGCGCGCGCCGAGCCCCTGCCCTACTAGCGTCGCCGCGGCGTTGGAAAATCCGAATCCCGGCAGGAACGATAGCGCAAGGATTCGCACTCCGATGAAGTACGCTGCGACTTCCTTGTCGCCGTAGCTCGCGATGAATGCGACATATGCCACGAAGCCGAACTGGATCACCAACTGCTCGATCGCCGCGGGATAGCCGACGTTGAGGATGCGCCTGCCGAGTCCGAGGTCCGGCCATAGCCGCGTCCAGCGGAAGTTCAGCACCATCCCGTCGAACGACAAGGCCCAAAAGAAAATCACGCCGCCGAGCACGTATGCGATCAACGTCGCGATCGCGGAACCATCGACGCCGAGATTAGGGAAGCCGAATTTTCCGAAAATCAAAACATAATTCAGAATGATCGCGATCACGTCGACGATGCCGCCGATCCACAGCGGCGTGCGCGTATCGCCGGCGCCGCGCAATCCCGACGCGCATTGCAGGAACACGCCGGTGAACGGCTCCGAGATCATGACAATTTGTAGGTAGCGGGTCGCCATCGCTTCCATCGGGCCGCGCACCTGGAACAGCGACATCAGAGGATGCGCGAAAATGATCACCGGGATCGCGATCGCGGTCGACACGATGACGCCCCATACCACCGACTGCTTGAGCACTTCCTCCGCATTGTCGCGATCGTTGGCCCCGATGTAGCGCGCGACCAGCGCGATGGTGCCGGTTCCCACTGCCGCGATTCCCGCGCGCACCGCGCCGAGGATCTGTGTCGCGAGCCCGACCGCGCCGACCGCCTCTGCGCCGAGCCGCCCCACCATCAGCATCGCGGCGAGTCCGAGGATCGAGTCGAGCGCGAACGACAGGATCACCGGCCATGCGAGCGCCCATACTTCGGCGCGCATGCCTTCGACCGGAGGCAGATTGATCTCGGCCCCCGCTTGCCCCTGCAACTCGGGAACCGCTTCGAGGAATTCAGACATGGTTTCCCAGCACTTCGCCAGTCCGTCCGCGATCAGTCAAGCGCGATGCCGAATGTTGTGGACCCTGAAGATTGGCATATGCATTTCCGCTATAAATGCGACGGGGCAAACGATGTCGATGGGCGGGCAGGCAAAGGCGGCAACGATCACGAAGGGGGCGAAATCCAGTACGGATGTCGCGGCGCCCGCGCGTAGCGCAATCGAGCTCGAGCCGACCACCGTCTTCGCACTCACGACGGCCGCGGCGCCAATACTCTACTTCTATCGCCTCGGCGCAGCATCGCTCGGCGCTAGCGAGGCCTACAGCGCGTGGGCGGCGGCGATGCCCTCACCCGCGTCCATCCTTCACATTCCGGTTCCACTCGACCCCGGCAAGCAGGTCTTCTACTACATTCTGTTACATTATTTTACCGGCGTCTTCGGCCTCAGCGAGGCCAGCCTGCGGATGCTCTCGGCGGTATCGGCCGTCGTCACGCTGGGGATTCTTTTCGTCCTCGCGCGCTCGATGTTCAACGATTCGATCGCCGTATCCGCCTGCGTTTTGTGGGCGTTCAATCCGGTAATCATGCTTCTTTCGCGCCGCGCGCGGATGTATCCGATGTTCGCCGGGATCGCACTCACACATTTCATGCTGCTGTGGCGAGTGCGGAGCAAACCGACCTGGCCGCGCACTATCGCATGCGGATTCTTCGGCGCGCTCGCCATCTATACGCACCTCGCGGGCCTGTTTCTGGTCGGTGCCGAGGCCGCGATGTTGATGCGCGACTTCTTTCACGGCCGCCGCGACAAGATGCCGTGGGTCGCGCTCGCGATCGCGCTGGTGCTGTTCCTCCCCTACTTTCCGATTTTCTCCACCCAGAGCAACCAGATGGTGCACGGGCATTGGCTCGACTGGATCGGGACCGGATATCATTTCAGTTTGGCCGCGAAGGCTTTGGTCGCATTGGTCGCGGGAGCGATCGCGATCGCAATCGTGTTTGGACCTCCCAACGAAGATGATCCCGACGAGCCGCTTAGATGGTGCCTCGCGTGGGGTCTACTTCCGCTGATCGCTTTTCTGTCCGCCACCGCGATCATCCGCCCGATGTTTCATATCAGATATCTGATTCCGTGCGTCGCGATGATAGCGCTGATCCTCGCGCGCGTGCTGGAAGGCTTCGGCAGCAAGGTGCGCAACCTCGCGGTCGTCGCGATCACGGTGGTGCTGCTGATCCTCGTGCCGATGAAGGAGATCACGCACGAGCCGTGGCGCGACATCGCGGCGCTGATTACGGCGCAGTCGCCGCCCGATCAACCGATCTTCTTCGAGTCAGGATTTCTGTTTTTCGATGGTTCAGAGGGCGAGGCCAACCCCGGCTTCCCGACCGGATACTATCGCAACGCGCTCGACTATTATTTCCACCGCGGCAATCCTCGCGTCGCTGTCCCCGGATGGGATTCCGCCGGAGCGAAAACGATCATTACTGATCGCGTAACTGCGGCGGGCGGCGGATGGCTGGTGAGTTGGAAGAATGCTGCCTATGCGCGCCTCGAGCTGCCCGACCCCGAAGCGTTCCGCATCAGGCAGATCGTCGATTACCACCTGATCGCGCTCTATCGAATCGAGCCCACCAAGTCCGAATCACGCTGACTTCATGCTCGGTCCGCCCGTGGTTGTGCCAGTTCGAATCAGCCGTCCATTTCTTCGTAGGGGCGCTTCGCGAAGCGCCCGCAGCGATCTCGGTTACGAGAAAATCCTTCCGAACGAAACATCGCTGCGGGTCGTTCGCGAACGACCCCTACGAGGAAAGACCAAGACGTCCCGCCTTATTCCGAGTCGGCGCCGGCAGTCTCCTCTTCCTCGTCGCGCGGAGGTGGGCGCAGCGTCGGCCCGATGCGAATCGGCAGGATGACGAGGCTGTAGCCATAAAGTTGCAGCCAGCTCTGAAGTTCGAGCGCGGTGTGATTGTGCAAAAATCGCGACAGGTATCCCTCGACCGCGGTATCCCACACCAACTTTCCGGCGAAAAATACTACTTTCGGGAAAGTTCCTGCTACCTCCAGGCAGATTCTCTGCAGCTCATGAACGGGGTCGGGGCCGATGCCGGTCCGCGTCTCAGGATGCAAGCCGAGCTGCGCCGCATAGTCATAGTACATGCGCACCTCGTCGGCGATTTTCTTCTCGAATTCCTCGATATCCTCGTGGCTCTTGAGCATCGAGGAATCGACTTCACCGACGCAGACAAAAACGATGTTGCGAAACTCGTTGGAAAATAACTGCTGGATGGTGAGCAAGGTCGCGAGCCCCAGCCCATCGAACCCCTTCACCAACAAAACCGCGGTGGGCGCGTTGGTATCGCGCGGCGGCGCGGGCACCGCTTGCGCCGGATGCGTCTTCGGTCCGATTTGCTGTTCGAGCTCCTCGATCGCCTTTTCCACCCGGCCATAGTGCCGTTTCACCATCAGACAGAGGCCAATCAGCGCGCCGGTGATCAGCACCGTTACCCATCCACCTTCGTCGAATTTCAACGTCAGCGTCAGAAGGAGGATCGAAGCGGTCATGAACGTGCCGATGCCGTTGATGGAAAGTTTGCGAATCCAATTGCGCTCCGACCCTCGCACCTTCCACCAATGCACGGTCATACCGAGCTGCGAGAGTGTGAAGGTGACGAACACGTTGATCGCATACAGAACCACCAGCGCGTCGACGCTCGCGCGAGTGCCGATAAGAATCAGCCCCGCCCCGACTCCCATCGCGAGCACGCCGTCTGCAGTCACCAGGCGCAGGCTCAGATGCGCGAGGCGGCGGGGCAGCCATTTGTCACGCGCCATCGTGGCGAGCACGCGCGGACCGTCGATGAAACCGGTCTGCGCCGCGACAAACAGCAACGCGCCCTCGGTCAGCAGGGTGAAGGTGATGATGCCGCGGCCCAATGGCCACTTCGACGCGATGCGCTCGAACAACACTGCGTTGAGGGTCTGCCCGCGCACCATCTGGACATTCTCGATCAGGTAGCAAATCAGGATGCCGCCCGCGATGAACGCCAGCGAAAACGCCATGTAGAGCATGGTGCGTTTGCCGGTCACGGTTTTCGGCTCGCGCAAAATCGGCAGCCCGTTGCTGACCGCCTCGATGCCGGTGTAGGTGCCGCCTCCCATCGAGTAGGCGCGGAAGAAAATCGCCAGCAACGCGAACCATCCCACTGCCTGCGCGCTGCTTTGCGCCTGCGCGACCGCCTGATGCATCACGCTCGGAAGTTGTGCGCCGCGACTGAGCAATGCGTATCCGATAAGCCAGGTATGCATCAGCACGAAGGCGAGAAAGATCGGCACCAGGCTCATCACCGATTCCTTCACGCCGCGCAGATTCATCGCGATCATCAGAACCACGACGAACAGGCACACGAGCAGCTTCCAGTGCAGCCACGGGATCGGAAGAAAACTGAAGATCGCGTCGGCGCCGCTCGCGATCGAAATCGAAATCGTCAGCACGTAATCGACGACTAGCGCGGCGCCCGAGATCACTCCGGCGTAAGGACCCAGCAAGGTGGTCGCGACCAGGTAGCCTCCGCCGCCGCTGGGAAACAGATCGATGGTTTGCGAATACGATGCGGCGATTACGAAAACTGTGATCGCCGTCATCAGCGCGAGGAACACCGCGAGGTACTGATGCTGCCCGAGCGCGAGGAACGCCTCCTCGGGCCCATAGCACGAAGAGCTGAGGCCGTCGGAGCCGAGCCCCACCCATGCAAGGAACGCGACCAGCGAGAGGCTATGAAACAGCCGCGGGTCGCGCACATTTTTCGGCGGCCCGACGATCAGATCGCTGATGGTTTTTTCAACCGGGACTTCTTGCCGGGTGGTGCGGTCGTTGTCGGAATCCATTTCTTTTCAGTTGATATTAAGGACGTTGAACTGAGACCCGAAGGGAGCGCTCAGCGCCGCGCGAAGCGCTCCCGAGGCGGAGCGAAGCGGAGTCGAGGGAATATTAAAATGAAATGCGGTTTAACGGATGTCATTCAAATGGAATAACTCGCGCGCTCAAGACCGACCTGATAGCGCGCCGCATCGATCAGGTTTTGCATCAGCCCGATAACCGTCATCGGACCAGTGCCGCCGGGATTCGGGGTAACCCATCCAGCAACTTCCGTCACCGCCGGAACATCGACATCGCCGGCAAATTTGCCCGGACCGATGCGCCGGAATCCTACATCAATCACGCACGCGCCGGGCTTGACCATATCTGCAGTAATGAAAAATGGACGTCCAACCTCGGCGCCGACGCACGAAACGATTATATCGGAGCTTCGGCAAATCTCGGCAACGTTGCGTGTGTGACGATGACACCAGGTAACGGTCGCATTGCGCAGGCGGCCGCCCAGGACCAACGCGGTCGGCTTTCCCGCTATATCGCTGCGACCGATGACGGCGGCGCGCGCGCCATCGACGGGAACCTTGTAGTAGTCGAGCAGCGTGAGAACTCCACGCGGTGTGCACGGAATGAAGCGGCCCCATTGCCCGCGATAAAATCCGATAACAGCGGACGCGCCCACCGCATCGACATCCTTATCGGGCGCGATGGCATCAAAAAGGCGAAACCGATCGACGCGATCCGGAAGCGGCATCTGCAGGAGAATTCCGGTCGTCGCCGAATCGCGGTTGAGTTTGTGAAGAATCGTGAGCATCGAGTCGGTAGTCGCGTCCGCTTCGGGAATCTCGAGGATGAGGCTTTTACATCCGAGCTCTTCGGCCAGCCGGCGCTTGTTTTTCACATACTGGCGCGAGGCCGGATCGTGTCCGACCAGTACCGCAGTCAACGACGGTGTGAGATCGTGCCGCTCGCGCAGCTCGGCGAGATGGCCCCTCAATTCGGGTAGCAAATGCGCGCTGACCGCGCGTCCATCCATGATAATCGCGGACATGATGAATCTGTCGATGATAGCATGCGCGGGCGCGCGGCAAACTGTTCCACAGCCCCGATGCTCACTTGTGTGAAATCGCGCGGCGCTGTGGCTAATCGTTAGCACCCACCTCGTTTGAGGCTCTCCGCACTTGCTAAAATGCCGATGCCGATGAGTCCTCCAAAGCGCACCATCCTGTTCGCCGAACATCAGAAGCTCGGCGCGCGAATGACGAATTTCGCGGGTTTCGAAATGCCTGTGCAGTACACCGGCATCATCGAGGAACATATGGCGGTGCGCACCGCGGCCGGCGTTTTCGACCTCAGCCATATGGGCGAATTCGAGGTCACCGGCCCGCACGCGCTCGACCTGCTGGAGCGAGCGCTCACCAATTCGGCCGCGCGGCTGCGCGAGGGTCAGGCCCAGTACACGCTGCTGTGCGCGCCCGACGGCGGCACCATCGATGACCTCATTGTGTATCGCCTCGGCGCCGAGCGCTTCATGCTATGCGTCAACGCCTCGAACATCGATGCGGATCGCGAGTGGCTGCTGGGCCTCAACATCAATGGCGCGGATTTTCGCGACCTCAGCAACGAGACTGCGCTGGTCGCCGTTCAAGGTCCCAAGGCGATCGCAATTCTGAAGCGACTCGCCGCATTTCCCGTCGATGAGGTTCCACGCTTCGGCATCGCGAGCGGCGAAGTCGCAGGCGTCCAATGCCTCGCCGCGTGCACCGGCTATACGGGCGAGGATGGTTTCGAGCTGTTCGTCGCCGCGAAAGATGCGGCGCGTCTCTTCGCCGAGGTTATGGCGACAGGTGCGGCCGATCAGATAAAACCTTGTGGTCTCGGTGCGCGCGACACATTGCGGCTCGAAGCTGGCCTGCCGCTTTACGGCCATGAACTCGATCGCGAAACTTCTCCACTCGAAGCCGGCCTCGGCACCTACGTAAAGTTCGGGCGCGGCTTTGTCGGCGAGGATGCTCTGGCTGCGCAGCGCGCGAGCGGGCTGAAAAAGCATCTCATCGGGCTCGCGACCGACGACGCGCGCACCATCGCGCGGCAGGGCTATCCGATCTTGATTGATGATGCGCAAGTCGGCGCGGTGACGAGTGGAACCTTCGCGCCGTCATTGAGCCGGCCGATTGCGATGGCGTATGCGCGCGGCGCCGAGCGTCCCGCAATCGGAAGCAAGCTGGAAGTCGAGGTCAGGAATCGAAGAATTGCGGCGACAGTGGTTGCCAGACCATTTTACAAGCGGGGCGGAAAGTGACGAGGAGGATTTTCATACAATGAGATTCATGCCGCACACCGACGCCGACGTGCGCGCGATGCTCGATGCCATCAGCGTCGACCAAATCGAAGATCTGATCGCCCACGTTCCCGCTAGCCTGCGTAGCACCGCTGGTATCGCGCTCGCGCCCGGGATGTCCGAGCAGGATGTCGCGGCCGAGGTGACCGCGTTGGCGAATCAGAATCGCGCGTCGGATCTCGCCAGCTTTCTCGGCGGCGGCTACTACAATCACTACGTCCCGGCGGTTGTTCGGTCGGTGATTTCGCGCGCCGAGTTCGCCACCAGCTACACGCCCTACCAGGCCGAGGCGAGCCAGGGCACTACGCAAGCGATCTTCGAATTTCAGACGCTCATCACGCAACTCACCGGCCTCGAGGTTGCCAACGCCAGTATGTATGACGGCGCATCGGCGGCGGCGGAAGCCGTGCTGATGGCGCGCCGTATCGCGCCGAAGCGCTCGTTCGTCGCACTCTCGCGCGCGCTGTGGCCCGACTATCGTGCGACGATTCGCGCCTACCTCAGTGCGGTCAGCAGCGTCGAAATAGTTGAAGTTCCGTTCGATGCGACGAGTGGACAAATGGATCTCCGCGAACTCGAAAACATCGCGCGAGACAATCTGCTGTGCGTCGTCGCCGGATATCCGAATGGATTTGGAATCGTCGAGCCGCTCGGCGAGATCGCGGCAATCGCGCATCAGGCGGGTGCGCTCGCAATCGCGGTAACAGCGGAGGGCCTCGCGCTTGGACTGTTGAAGGCGCCGGGCGATCTGGGAATCGACATCGCGGTTGGCGAGGGCCAAAGCTTCGGGCTGCCGCTTCAGTTCGGAGGACCCGGCCTCGGCTTCATGGCGGCGCGCAACGCGCATCTGCGTCAGATGCCCGGGCGGCTGGTCGGCCAGACGCGCGACGCCGACGGCAATCGCGCATTTACTCTGACGTTGGCGACGCGCGAGCAGCACATCCGGCGCGAGCGCGCGACCTCCAACATCTGCACCAATCATTCGCTATGCGCGCTGGCCGCGACCGTCTACCTCTCGCTGATGGGACGGCGCGGACTGCGCGAGTTGGCGGAGCGCAATGTCGAACTCGCGCATCAGGCGCACGACGTGCTCAGCGCGGGAGGCATTCAACGGCGATTCTCAGGGCCGTTCTTCAACGAATTCGTGGTGAAGATTCCTCGCGTCGCGAGCGCGCTCACGGCGGCTGAAGATCGTGGCATCCTCGCGGGGTTGCCGATGGCGCCTGACTATCCAGACCTCGACGACGGAGTGCTGATTGCAGTGACGGAGATGAATCGCGCGAGCGATTTCACTCAGCTGCGTGACGTGCTGGCGGAGGCGCGCTAATGGCGACGGCGGGCAAGATCAGAATCACTCCCAAAATCAATTCCAAAATCATTTCAATGACCAAACATCACGACCCAACCGCGCAAGAGGAATCCAAGCGAGAGGTTCCGCTAATTTTCGAACTCTCGTCGCCAGGACGTCTCGGCGTCGATCCGCATCCGCGCGAGGTCGGCGCGAAAACCGGCGCGGAAATTCTCGGCGCCGATCTCTGCCGCGACGATCTGCCGGGATTTCCCGAACTCCATGAGCCGCAAGTGCTGCGCCATTTTTTGCGCCTCTCGCATCTGAACTTCGCGCAAGCGCTGCAGTTCTATCCGCTCGGCTCCTGCACGATGAAGTACAACCCGCTGCTCAACGACGAGATGGCGTCGCTGCGCGAATTCACCACGCTGCATCCGCGAACTCCAGCCCATCTCGCGCAAGGCGCATTCGAGTTGATGGCGCGTCTGGAAGCGGCACTCGCCGAAATCACCGGCATGGATGCGGTCACGCTCCATCCCGCGGCTGGTGCGCAGGGCGAGCTGACCGGCCTGATGATGATTCGCGCGTATCACAAGGCGCGCGGCAATCATCGCCACAAAGTAATCATTCCCGACACCGCGCATGGCACCAATCCCGCGAGCTGCACGCTGGCCGGCTTCGAGGTGAAGGTCGCGCGCTCCAACAAGCGCGGTTTTCTCGAAGCATCGGAAATTGAGCGACTGCTCGACGACGATGTCGCCGCGCTGATGGTCACCAATCCGAACACGATGGGAATTTTCGAGCCGCAGATTCAGGGGATCGCCGCCGCGCTCCATGCGCGAGGCGCCCTCCTCTACCTCGACGGCGCGAACATGAACGCGCTGATGGGTGTCGCGAAGCCCGGCCATATGGGGGCGGACATCGTGCAGCTCAACCTGCATAAAACGTTTTCGACTCCGCATGGCGGTGGCGGACCGGGCGCGGGGCCCGTCGCCGTGAAGAGGCATCTGGAGTCGTTCCTGCCGATTCCGCGTCTGCGCAAAACCGCGAGCGGATGGGATCTCGATAGCAATCGGCCCGACTCGATTGGGCGGCTGCGATCGTTTCATGGAAACTTCGGGATGTTGGTGCGCGCCTACACTTATATCCTCGCGCTCGGCGGCGATGGTCTCGCCGAGGCGAGCAAGCTGGCGATCCTGAACGCGAACTATGTGCGCAAGCAGCTCGAGGACAAGTTCCCGTGCGCGTCGAGCGAGCCCTCGATGCACGAATGCGTGCTGACCCACGACCTCGAAAAGAAGGCGCACGTGAGCACACTCGAAATCGCCAAGCGGCTGCTCGACTACGGGATGCATCCGCCGACGATCTATTTTCCGCTGGTGGTGCCGGGCGCGCTGATGATCGAGCCGACCGAAACCGAGGGCAAGGAGACGCTCGACGACTTTATCGGCGCGATGGAGGCGATCTACAACGAGGCGCTAAACGATCCCGATTTGGTGAAGCGCGCGCCGCATACGCTGCCGTTGAAACGTGTCGATGAGGCCGAGGCCGCGCGCCATCCGATCCTGCGGTGGACGCCGAAGAGCGAGTAGCTACATCTTGTACTTCTCGTCCATCAGCTTGAGCGCGCGCTGATAGTCCTCGGGCGTGTTGACGTTGAAGAAGCTCAGCAGCTCGGGATCGAGCGCACGGATCTCCTCTTCGGGGACGACGCGCACCTTCGCGAAGTTCACGATCTCGTGAAGCCGATGCTCGCCCTTGCTGCGCATGGTCGCGAGGACCTTCGCGCATTTTTTGCGATAGACCGCGTGCAGCGTCTGAAGCTTGCCATCGACATAAGGGATCAGCACGTCATCGTCGCCGAGCATGTCGCATAGCTTGCGCGCGAGGTCCGGGTTGACGAACGGCACATCGCAGGAGCAGACGAACGCGCGATCGAAGCGCGTCTCGCGTAGCGCCTGCTCCAGCGCAGATGTGGGACCGCGATTGGGCACTCGATCGTCGATGGACCTCGCGCCGTAGCCTTCCCACGCATACCGTCGCGGTTCTGCGACGGCAACTACCAACTCATCGAAGACACTCAGCATCGCGGCGACCACGTAGTCAAGCATCGTGCCCAGCGCGAAAGGAAGTTCGGCCTTGGGACGTCCCATGCGCGAGCTCTGGCCGCCCGCGAGGATGATGGCAGAATATTCAGGTTTGTCGTTCATCGTGATTGCGCGGCCCGTCGAGTATCGAACTCGTCGCGGCCGATGCGCATAAGATACTCGGGTTCCAGTTCGCCCGGAATTGAAACCGTCTTCATGTATGTGAAACCCGCCTTCTCGTAGGCTCGAATCGCGGCGCGATTATTCTGCGCGGGCCCGATGATGCAGCTATCGACGTCAAACTCTGCGAAGACTACGCGCCGGAGAAATTCGCGAATGATGCGCGGACCGAGGCCTCGATGGGCGCGCTCGCGCTCGGCGATGAAAAGATCAATTCCCGCCGCGTTCGCAGCTTCCTCGCCAATCGCGTAATCGGGCCAATCGCGAATGTAGTAGCACTGGATAAATGCAACCGGCGTCGCATCAGGCTCAACGATGAAGCAGCGCGTGGGCGCCGCGCCGGTGATCCGAGGCGCGTACTTCTCGCGCACCTGTTCGAGGCTCGGCCATCCCGGCCACCATCGCGCGACGAAGTCGTTGTTGAGCCATCGATGCATCAGCTCGAGATCGTCGAGCGTCAGCGGCCGAAAACGAATTTGCAGATCATCAGCCATTGGGCCATCGCGGCCTCGCGATCGAACGACGCGCTACTCGCGATTGAGGCGCAGCTCGGACGCAACCACGCGCAGGGTCTCCGGATGATAGAGGATCGAGAGATGGCCGGAGTCTTCGAGTACCACCATCTGTTTGAACATGTGATCGGGCATCAGCTCGGTCGGCGGTGGCGGAACGATCGGATCCTCGTCGCCGAAAATCGCGATCTCATGAGGACTCGTTTGTGAAAACGAGTAGGGCGAGCCGATCGTGATGAGAGAGTGCACGAACCCTTTGGGAGCCATCGCGGTGAAGCTGCGCGAGATCGTGCCACCGAGACTATGGCCGATCAGATGAACGCCGCCCCCGGGAGCAATTTCCTCGAGCATCGTCCCGAGCCGTTTGGCCGACTCAGCAATCGATTGCGATTGTGATCGCGAATATTCGAAGAAGCTGACGTTCAAAAATCCGGTCATCCGTATGTACGCCGCAAACGCGAAGAAGTTTGCACGGTTGCCGCCGAGTCCGTGGACGAGGATCACCGGATCGGGAATTAACCCGCGGCGTGGAATGAAGCGTTCGCCATGGCGGGTGAGTACGTCGAACGGGTATGAGACGAGCAGCAATCCGGCGGTGGCGAGTTCTCGATAGACTGTACGTGATGTCATTGAAGTATCGACGCTAAAGCGCCGGCGCAGGAATTATCGCCGCAGTGGTGTCGGCGTATCTCCTTTTGAAACTATCGCTGCGCATTCGGTGCGGCAATATCGCACCGCCTCGATCACATGTAAAACGGTTTCGACATCTCATCGAAGCGCCCATACATCAGCCATACTTTAACGTTGTAAGCATGCGGATGTTCAACCGGTTTTTCTCCAACCGTTTTGAGCCCGAGTTGTTTATACATCTCGTAGAGGGGTTCGATCGGATTAGTGATGAGAAGTTTCGGGCGGCGCGAGAACAGGAAAATTCGTGCGGTGTCCGATAGCAGTTTGACCAGCCCCTTGCCCTGGTAGGTGGTGTCGATCACCATGCCGCCGAATTCCCACACATCGCTCGCGAGCATGTCCTTGAAAAGCGCGGCAGGATAGAGATGCCCGAGGGTCAGCGGCGCATCGGCGAGGCATCGCGCCCAGAATGCGCCGATCAGCGGGGGACGTCGTTTCTCCTGGCCGGGTTTTATTTGATACAGACCGAAGTGGAGCGCGAGCGGCCACAGCAGCACGTGCACGCGCTTCTCCGCGACGTTGAGGTTGCTCCAGGTCTTCTTATGAAGGTTCGCCAGCTCCTTCAGTCCGAGTGGCGTGCCGATGGGACGCACTTCGAGGCGGCCGTGCGATTCGGCCTCAACCAATTCCCGAGGCGAAGGCTGCTCGACCGGCATCGCCTCGGCCGAACCGACGAACGAGGCAACCGCGTCCCTGGTATTGGCCGGCTTCGAGGCGCGCGGTTTGCGCGGTTTCGGCGCCGGCGCGATCAGGTCTATGAGATCGATGTCCTTCTCGTCGGCCATTGGAACCGGAGCGGCACTCACGCCGCAAGTTGAGGTCGCCTAATGCCTGGGAACGAGGCGAAACTTAATCAAAACCGCCGACCACGAATCGTCCCATAGCATCGAGAACAGCTTATAGCTTATTTGCATAGAAATGAAACCCCTAGCTAATAGACGTTTCTTTACGTCTAGGCGGGTCATGCTACATTTTGTAATGTTTTCAGAACAAGAAATCGGGTCGGATTTCAAGGTTGCGGGCGGACCGACGTTGGGCCTAATTTTGAAGTGACTTTTAGATGAAAATGCGCATCATCATCGCCACCGCTCTGGTCGCTTTCATTTTCACGCTCTCGGGATGCACCAACACGCAGCCCGCATATTACGGAACCTACCCCGCCGCGCATGCCTTCGGCCCCAATCACGGATACGAACCGTATGCGTCGGCGCCGCACGATCCGGTCGGTGCGTACTATCAGAACTTCGCGCCGGCCACACCCTATTATTATGAGCCGCCGGAGAGCCATCGCGATTGCGATGAGCGGCCGTGTATCGCGTATAGGCGTAATGCGGAGGTCGACTCCTTGCAGCCCGAGATAATTGCGTTGCCGTCAAAGGAGCAGCCCTTCAATCCGCCGTCGACGATTTCGCGCACGTCGAATTCGGCGTCGAAAAAAAAGCCTCGCCATCCGCACCACGAGGATAACGACTAGTCGGTTTGCGATCGTTCGATTCAGTAGCCCTTTTCATTTGCCCTTTTCATTTCCGATGATGAGTTTGTTCGCAGCCGCAACTCATAGGACGCATCGAAGTCGCTGACCACCAGGCATACGTCACTGAATCAACATCAGTGCAGTTGCAATCAACATCAATGCAGTTATATATTCGACGCCTCAAATCATCATACGAGGTTCAGCATGGAGCGGCCCAAGGCGATCGTGCATGAGAGCGATGTCGATTGGATGGAGCTGACGCAAGGCGAGCGCTTCGGGTTCAGACGCAAGCTGCTTGGCCAGGCGAGCGGCGCCGAGAAGCTCGGATGTAGTCTCTTTGAGATCGCGCCCGGCAAGCGCGCATTCCCGTTTCATTACCACTTCGCCAATGAGGAAGCGCTCTACATTCTCGACGGCTCGGGAACGCTGCGCCTCGGCATCGAGGAGTCGCAGGTTCGCGCCGGACATTTCGTGGCCTTTCGCACCGCTATGGATAATGCGCATCAGCTTATCAACAGCGGGTCGGTACCGCTGCGATACATCTGCTTTTCGACGATGATTGGACCCGAGGTCTGTGGCTATCCAGATTCGGGAAAGATCGCGATTCTCGCGGGTCGCGCGCCCGGCGGATCGAGAAGCGTGAGTGCGATGCGCAAATGCTTCCGGGAGGGCTCGGCGGTGGACTATTACGAGGGCGAAGATTGAGGATTTCGCGCGGTCCATTTCAGGAAGTTGAGGATTTGCGGGCATTATTTGGCTTCGTTTGGTAATCGACCGCGAGGCGTGCCCGAGCGGTCGCCCTGAGCGCAGCGAAGGGTCTCGAATGCAAATGGCTTTGTTTTCGCAATTTTCGCTTTCGAATCCGTGCGGTTCGAGGTCCTTCGCGCGGCGCTCAGGACCACTGCTCGCGATGCTCGCAGTGGGTTTGTTTTTGCGTTTTTGACATTCGACATCGCCTCATTTGAGGTCCCTCGCAGAGCCTCGGGACCACCGCTCGACATCGTCGAGCGGTGGGTTCGTTTATGTAATTTCGCATCGCATCTGACCACGTATAACTAAAGCGGCGCCCCTCTCGGCGCCGCAACAGCATAGTAGCACGTCTAGACTCGTAGTGCAGACAACGTTACTTAGCCGTTTCTGCCTAATCGGTTCTCTGTCGGGAGGTAAGCCGCGATTATCTAGCGGTGTTGTGAAGTGCGCGCTTGAGCGCGTTATCCCGATCAGCCTTGAATTGCTTTGACACCGTTGCCGATGGAGCGAAGAGATCGAACCCATGAAAGGCTCCCGGGTAAACGTGGAGTTCTGTAGGCACGCCTGCCTGGATGAGGCGCTGCGCATACTCGATATTCTCGTCCACAAAAAGATCGAGTGCGCCGACCGGAATGTAAGCGGGCGGCAGATTTGTCAAATCGATCGCCCGCGAGGCGGCCGCGTAGGGCGATACGCCCTCCCCTCCTCCGTCGCGGCCCAGGTAGGCTTTCCAGCCCAAGCGGTTGCTTTCGCGATTCCACATCCGCGGGTCCGTAATCGCATAACTGGCGGGGGTAACGTTACGATCATCGATCATGGGGTAGATGAGAAGTTGGAAAGCGACCTGCACTTCGCCACGGTCGCGGGCCATCAACGCCAACCCGCGGCCAAGCCGCCCCCGCCGCTGGCGCCGCCAATGGCGATGCGAGCCGGTTCAACACCAAGCTCCTCGGCATGCGCAAATAGCCACTTTAAACCGGCATAGCAATCCTCGACCGGTGCG
>Ga0182024_10004066_pt1 | contig 34037 bp, 20 predicted proteins | sample P32metaG_FD_120480 | JGI IMG/M metagenome (GOLD analysis project Ga0182024, IMG submission 120480) | Permafrost microbial communities from Stordalen Mire, Sweden - P3-2 metaG (Illumina Assembly) | ecosystem: Environmental > Terrestrial > Soil > Wetlands > Permafrost | place: Sweden: Stordalen... | reverse complement strand
GGAATCAGCCTCCCAGAACATCTCCGGTTTCAACGCATATGTAGTGCAGACTTCGCAGTAGCCTGAACTGATTCTGAATCACTTAGGCCATTCCTGACCTCACTGGTGACGAACTTCGGTTAGTTGGTTGCTCTCCCACCCTTGGCTGCGCCAAGGATGGGGCACCCAGGTTCGTGCGGTCCGCGGCTCAGTGAAACGCAGGTCCCCTTCGGCTTCGCTCAGGCAGGCTTTCGACTCGTCCGCTGAGCGGACTTCGCTCAGGATGACAGCGAATTTGGATTTGTGCTTTCCCACGCTTGTTTCGCAAGAATGGGCACCCATGTTCGTGAAGATTCTTGTGGCGTAAAGAATCCCGGGCTAAAAAGCCCGTCGATGTTTTGCGACTTGCTTTCAGGGGCCTGAAATTCACCCCATGGACGAAGACCTGTCCACGGGGACCCCGCGTTAGCCCCCTGCTTCCTCCGCCTATCGTTATGCGCCAGCCTGTTGCGCGGCGTACTTGCCGATGACCGGGAGCCGGAAGCGTTCGCCTTTGAGGGCCTTCAGGATGACGACTATCCAGAGAACCAGGAATCCCAGGTCCAGCAGCATCAGGACCAGCCATCCGATGAGGGGAATGATCCCGAGGACGATGTGAATTGCCACAAAGGCAATGCCTAAGAAGATGGACTGCCAGGAGTGGAAGCGGATGTAGGAGTTCTTGTTGTAGGGCTCGACGATGAGGAAGATGATCGCCGGAATGATGGTGACATAGGCGAGCGCACCGGCGGCATTGTCGGAGAGGCCGCTCTGCGCGCCTGGCTGTGACGGGGCGGGCGGCTGCGGCGGGACTGGGGTGTATTGCGGAGTATCGGACATGTAGGCTCCTTTGGGTTGCACCTCAAGAACGGATTGTGGATGGATCGGGTGTCGTGATTGTACCGAACTCCCAAAACTTTGCCGGGGTGTGTCCTCAAAAAAGAGAAGGTCCAATCAGACAGAAACCTCCTAGCGGACAAACAAAGAACAGAAGCGGCTAACCGGCCTGTTTCGCGGCGAGATCGCCGATGATAGGGAGCTTGAAGCGCTCGCCGTTGAAAGCCTTGATCAGCACCATGATCCAGAGAATGAGCATGGCGAGGGAGATGAGCGGATAGAGACCGAAGGTGAGCAGCCGGAAGAACGACAGGAAGCTGCCGAAGATCATGACGGCGACATCGATAACGAACCAGGCGATGGCCATGAAGATGCACTGCCAGGCGTGAAAGCGAATGTACGAGCTTTTGTTGTACGGCTCGACCAGCAAGAAGATGATGGCCGGGATGATGGTGATGTAGGCGAGGCCTCCGGCGGCGTTCTCGGAGAGGCCTGATTGTGCGGTAGAAGGCGTCGGCGTCGGTGAGTTCATGGTTCTCCTTGCGTCTTCACGGCGGTGGTCCACTTCACGCCTGGGTTAAGGCGGGCTGAATGAGCAGGATCGGGTCGAAGCACGAGCCCGAATTTGCTGGATCAGTGATGGACGCACGGATACCCGTGGAGAATTCGATTCGCCAACAGGAAAATCCGAAAACAGAATGTTGTCAAGAAAATTCGCTGGAATTGACCGGGGGACGGGCGATGTCAACCGAAGAGGCCGGGGGGTTCTGGTTCCGGTTCGGCGGGGGTGAGCAGATTGGGATCGTCGTTACGTACGTTGCCGATGCGGTCGCTGACGGGCCAGGCATGCATTTTTTCGGCGGGGAAGGGGCGGAGCAGGTCGGTGGGGGGATGGGTGGGATCGCCGGGATCGAGCCAGCGGTCGTAGTCGCGCGGTTCGAGGATGACTGGCATGCGGTCGTGGAGTCTCTCGGTGACCTCGTTGGGATCGGTGGTGACGATAGTAAATGTCTCGAGGGGCTCGGCGTCCTTGGGTTTCCAGGATTCCCAAAGGCCGGCGAAGGCGTAGGGCTCGCCGGAACGGAGAGCGATGGCGAAGGGGCGCTTGGTTTTGGCATCGAGTTTCTGCCACTCATAAAAAGCGTCGGCGGGGACGAGACAGCGGCGCTTCTTGAAGGCTTCGCGATAGGCGGGCTTGGCGACGACTTCTTCGGCGCGGGCGTTGATGGTGGAGTAGCCGAACTTGGCGTCCTTGGCCCAGAAGGGCACGAGCCCCCAGCGGGCGATGGCGAACTCGCGCGTGCCGGTGTCGCGGTTGAGGCGAACGATGGGTTGGGTGCTCTGGGGCGCCGCGTTGAAGGTGGGTGCGAACCAGGGCATGTCTTCGATCTCAACGCCGAACCAGTCGGCGAGGACTTCCTGGGTGGAGCGCCGGGCGAAGCGACCGCACATAGAGAAAGGATAATGCGGCGTGTTCAGGAAGACTGTCTGCGACGATTCAGAGGGTTTTTGGGAATCGTGTCACACGAGAAAGCGGAGACATTTTCGAGCGGCGGTGCGTGGAGCGCGTCTTTCTCGGCAGAAGATGCCGTGGGAAGAATCGGGATGCAAGGAACGGCATGCTTCGTGCGATTCACTTTGGAGGCGAGAGATGGAATGGAAGAGCGATGTGGAGGGACGGCGTTGGTCGAGTGTACTGAAGATGGCCTCAGTGCTTGTGCTGGGAGTCGTGTCGGCGCGGATTGCCAGCGCACAAACAGCAACCGCTGAATCAGGGCCTGCCGATGCGAAGACGGGCAGCGAGGAGTACAGGACGTTTTATTTGACCAACCTGACGGAGCCGAGGGACGCGAACGACATCGTGACCGACCTGCGCAACATGTTGCCGAAGGCGCGCTGCTACTATCTCGCATCCCAGGGAGCGATCTCGATGCGCGGATCGCAGGAGGACATTGCCCTGGTGCAGAAGGTGCTGGCGGACATGGATCGGACGCGGAAGGTGTATCGGCTGACTTACACGATTACGGAAATGGATGGGAGCAAGGCGATGGGGACACAGCACGTTGCGCTGGTGGTTGCGACGGGCGGCAAGTCCAATATGAAGCAAGGCAGCCGCGTGCCAATCGTGACGGGAGGTGTGGATGCGGGCAGTTCGACGGCGAATTCGCAGGTGCAGTATGTCGACGTAGGGCTGAATATTGAGGCATCGGTCGAGGGAAGCGCGGATGGTTTGCAGTTGCGCTCGAAGGTGGAGCAGTCGAGTATGGCCGATGAGAAGTCGGGGATCGGCGCGCAGGATCCTGTGATACGACAAACCAAGCTGGAAGGTGTGTCGACGCTGACGCCAGGCAAACCGATGGTGCTGGGATCGCTGGATATTCCGGGGACGACGCGGCATGAGGAGATCGAAGTGGTGTCGGAACTCGTGCGGTAGCGGCTGGGGGAATCTGCGACTGCAGGCGTTGGACGGCCATCCCATACAATGACGACTGGGGGTTTGACGGATGGCGCACATGGTTTTTTGCGTTCGTAACAAGAAGGAGATGGAAGGGCTGGATGAGCCGCCTTTCGACTCGGAGTTTGGACAGAAGATTTTCAAGAATGTGTCGAAGGCGGCGTGGGATGAGTGGGTCAATCACCAGAAAATGCTGCTCAACGAGTATCGGCTGCAGCCGTGGACGCCGCAGGCGCAGCAGTTCCTAGTGGAACAGATGGAGATGTTTTTCTTTGGCGAGGGGGCGGAGTTGCCGAAGGAGTATGTGCCTCCGGCGCAATGAGGGGTGAAGCACCGGCGGATCAAGACGTTGATCCATTCTTCCGATGCGCGTCGGCATTCCGTCAGGGGCTAAAACCCGCACATTTTTTGCGCCATTCGTGGCACGACTGAGGTCGTGCCCTGTTACAAAGCGCGAAATGAAAGCAGTTTTTCCGCAGCCCGTGAAGCGCAGCCAATTCTGTTTGGAGGGAAGTACGGGCTGAAGCCCGGACTCTTCAAATGGTCGGATTGTGCAGAGCCTTCTCAGAGTGCGGTGCCCTGAGTTTCAGGTAGCAACAGGCCGAAGACAGCGGCTGCGGCGAAGGCTATGGCGCTGGCGCCGAAGGCCCACGATAGTCCGTGTCGCTCGCTGAGAGCGCCGATGGTGAGGGGGGCGAGGGCGCTTAGGCCGCGGCCGACGTTGTAGGAGATGCCGAGAGCGGTGGCGCGTGCGTGGGTGGGAAAGAGCTCGCTGCCGATGATAGCTGAGCCGGTGAAGAAGCCGGTGCCAAAGAACGCTGCGATGCAGGCGAAGACGAGAATCAGTGCGGGCTGGCGCGCGGCGGCCAGGAACGGCACGGCGCACGCGGCTGCGCATAGGTAGAGCACGAACGTCGGTCGGCGGCCGAAGCGATCGGCTGCCACACCGAAGAGAAGATAGCCGGGCAACATTCCCAATAAATTGATGGTGACCAGAAAGCCGGTGAGGCTAAGGCTTGTGAAGCCGCGGCCGCCTTGCGCTGTTGGAAGGACAAGGTACGCAGGGACCCAGGTGAAAAGACCCCACCAGGCAAACATGCCGCAGGTGTTGGCGGCGGTGAGGACGATGAGCGGGCGCAGGTATTGGTTGAGGGCGGTGAGTTCCTGAATGGAGGATGCGGCGCGGGTGCTTTCCCAGAGCGGCGGTTCAGGAACGCTGTGCTGAATCCAGAGCACGAGACCAGCGGGCAGGATGCCGGTGAAGAAGACCCAGCGCCAGGCTGCGTGGGCCCCGCCTGCGTAATTCAGGATGAGGCCAGCTACGAGGGCGGCGAGCGCGTAACCGATGGCCCAACTGCTCTGCACGATACCGAGAGCGCGGCCGCGCGATGCAGCGGGCCAGGTTTCGGCGACGAGTGCTGCGCCGGTGTTCCACTCGCCACCCATGCCGAGGCCGAGCAGGAAACGAAAGATGGCGAGCATGAAGATGCTGGTGGAGAGTCCGCAGGCAAAGGTGAAGACGGAGTAGGCGAGGATACTGGCGGTGAGCATGCGGCGGCGTCCGAATCGATCGGCGAGCATGCCGAAGAGCAGGCCGCCGACGGCCGAGGCGATGAGAGTGAGCGCATTGAGAAGTCCGGCGGTGGTGCGGCTCATGGTGAAGGCGCGGATGAGCGTGGCCAGCACGATGGAGTAGAGCATGACGTCGAAGGCGTCGAGCATCCAGCCCAGGCTGGCGGCGATGACGACGCGGCGTTGCGCAGGGGTGGCGGCGCTCCAGCGAAAGGGTTGAGTTGGAGAATCCGTCGAGTGCATGGATCGCGCAGGTGAGTCTCCACTGTCTCATTCGGCGTGGCGAAGGGTCCAGATGGACGATTGCCGGCAGCTCGCTTGATCGCAACTGATATGGTGACTTGAAATGGCACTGGGCAAGACAAAACGACTCACGATTGCGATTGATACGGGCGGGACTTTCACCGATTGCGCGTATCGCGACGGTGGACGGATTGAAGTTTTGAAGTTGCCGTCGACGCCTGATGATCCGGGGCGCGCGATTCTCGAAGGCGTGGCGCAGATTGTGGCGCGCGTGGGCGCAACGGAGATTGAGGTGCGTCACGGAACCACGGTGGCTACGAATGCGCTGCTGGAACGGAAGGGCGCGCGCGTCGCGTTTGTGACGACCGAGGGATTTGAGGACACGTTGGCGATTGGGCGGCAAGCGCGGCCGAGTCTCTATGACTGGAATGTGCATCGGCCTGCGCCGCTGGCGGAATTTTGTTTTGGTGTGGCGGAGCGGGTGGGTACGGATGGCACGGCGCTGCGTGTGCCGAGTAAGAACGTGCTGGCGGGATTACGGCGACGCGTGAAGGAGTCGGGCGCGGATTCGGTGGCGGTGTCATTGCTGTTTTCGTTTGCGCATCCTGAACACGAAGGAATGGTTGCGGAGGCGCTGCGGCCGCTAGGATTGCCGTTGTCGTTGTCGCATCAGATTCTGCCGGAGTTTCGCGAATACGAGCGGGCTGCAACGGTGACGCTGAACGCTTATCTTGCCCCGAAGATGCAGGGCTATCTTGGCGGGCTTGAGAAGGAGTTGGCGGCGCGCGGGGGCGGGCAAATAGAGGGCAACGGCCTCCCACCGTTTGACCAGAATGTTGAACAGCAGGTCCTTCGACTTCGGTCGCCGCGGCGACCTCCGCTCAGGATGACAGAAAGGATGGGGCACGGGGCTGTGCTGAAGATCATGCAGTCTTCGGGCGGGATTCTTTCGGCGCAGGCTGCGGTGCGGGAGCCGGTGCGCACGATTTTGTCAGGACCTGCGGGCGGTGTGATCGGGGCGCTAAGTGTGGCGCGCAAAGCGGGAATCGCGCGGGTGCTGAGCTTCGACATGGGCGGGACTTCGACCGATGTGGCACTCCTGCATGCGACGCGCGAACCGGCGACGAGCATCGAGGGCGAAGTGGCGGGCGTGCCAGTGCGCGTGCCGATGCTGGACATCCATACAGCCGGGGCTGGAGGCGGATCGCTGGCGCGCATCGATGAGGCGGGTGCGTTGCAGGTGGGACCCCAATCGGCTGGGGCGGACCCAGGGCCTGCGTGTTATGGACGCGGCGAAGGGGCGACGGTGACGGATGCGAATCTGGTTTTGGGGCGATTGCATCCCCAGCATTTTCTGGGCGGAGCGATGCGACTGGATGTGGAGCGAGCGCGCAGAGCGATTGAAAGCGTGCGCCGCGGTGCGAGCGGATTCGGCAGCGTGGAAGCAGTGGCCGAGGGGATCGTGCGTGTGGCGAATGTCCGCATGGAGAGCGCGTTGCGGCGGGTGTCAGTGGAGCGTGGGTACGATCCCCGGGATTTTGCGCTGCTGGCGTTTGGAGGAGCGGGGCCTCTGCATGCATGCGCGCTGGCGAGTGCGTTGGGCATGCGGCAGGTTGTCATTCCGGCTGCGCCGGGTGCGCTGTCGGCGCTGGGGATTCTTGATGCCGATTTGCGGCGGGAGTTTTCGCGCACGGTGATGGTAGAGCTGGGTAGTAAGAAAATCGCGGGCGTGTTTCGCGAATTGGAGGCAGAAGCGCGGGATGTTTTTCGTGCGGAGGGTTTGCGGCCGGTGCTGACGCGGTCCGCCGATCTGCGTTATCGCGGGCAGGGATTCGAATTGCGTGTGGATTGGGACGAACGTGCCGTAGCGCGCTTCCATCGGATTCATGCGCAAGCTTATGGATATGCCGATCCGATGCGTAGGGTGGAGATTGTGACACTGCGGGTGCAGGCGGTGGTGCGAGGGCAGAAGCCACGCACATATGCGAAGAGCAGCAGGCGCGGCGATGGCCGGGCGGCGCGGATTGGCGCGCATCGGGTTTTCGAAAACGGAGGGTGGCGGCGTGCTGCGGTGTATGAACGATCGCGCATGGAAGCGGGGGACCGGATTGCGGGGCCGGCGGTGGTTGTGGAGTTGAGTGCGACTACGTATCTGGCGCTAGGGTGGACCACGACGGTGGATGGGTTCGGCAACCTTGTGCTCGTGCGCGCGGCGCATGCAAAAACGAAGACGGGAGGCCGGCGATGAAACGGCCTGGGATCGATCCGGCGGAGATTGCGGTGGTGGGACATGCGCTGCATTCGGTGGCGGCAGAGATGGGCGCGGCGCTGCGGAGGACGGCGTTCTCGCCGAATATCAAGGAGCGGCGCGATTATTCTTCGGCGGTGTTTTCTGCGGAAGGCGATTTGATCGCCATGGGCGATGACATGCCCGTGCATTTGGGCTCGATGCCGATGTCTGTCAGTGCGGCGTTGCAGGCGATGGGTTTTGCTCCGGGCGATGTGGCGCTGCTGAACGATCCCTATCGTGGTGGCACGCATTTGCCGGATCTGACGATGGTGGCGCCGGTATTTGTGAAGGGGCGGGCGCGGCCTGCATTCTATGTCGCCAATCGGGCGCACCATGCGGACGTCGGCGGCATGCATCCGGGGTCTATGGGACCGTGCCGCGAGATTGCACAGGAGGGGATTCGGATTCCTCCGGTGAAGCTGATGCACGGGGGAAAGATGGACGCGCAGGTGCTGGCGATTTTGCTGGCGAATGTGCGCACACCCGCTGAACGCGAAGGCGACTTGACGGCGCAGTTGGGTGCTTGCCGGATTGGCATCGCTCGGATGCTGGAATTGGTCGGGCGCTTTGGCCATGCGCGACTACTGCGCGGCGTGGTCGCGATGCTGGAGGGTTCGGAGCGCGTGATGCGTAGCGTGCTGGCTCGGCTGCCTGCGGGCGAGTGGAGCGCCGAGGATTTTCTTGACGATGACGGGGTGCGTCCGGGGCGGATTGGGATTCGCGTTTCGGTACGCAACGACGCAAAGAACAAGCGCGCGGTGGTGGATTTTACGGGAACGGACGCGCAGGTTGCGGGGAACATCAATGCGGTTTATGCGATTACCTGGTCGGCAGTGTTTTATGTGTTCCGGTGCCTGCTGCCTGCGGATGCTCTGGCCACTGCAGGGCTAATGCGATCGGTGCAGGTGATTGCGCCCGAGGGCACAGTCGCGAATGCGGTGGCGCCGGCGGCGGTAGCGGGCGGCAATGTGGAGACATCGCAGCGCATTGTGGATACGTTGCTTTTGGCGCTGGCGCAGGCGATTCCGAGGCGGATTCCTGCGGCGAGCGCGGGGACGATGAACAATCTGACGATCGGCGGAATCGATGCTCGGTTCGGGGCGCCGTACACGTATTACGAGACGATTGCCGGAGGGTTGGGTGGCTCGCCGCAAAGGGATGGCGCGAGCGGGCATCACGCGCACATGACGAATTCGCTGAACACGCCTGTGGAAGCGCTTGAATATGCATACCCGTTTCGGGTGGTTCGTTACGCGTTACGGGGAGGTTCGGGTGGCGCGGGACTGCATCGCGGCGGCGATGGGTTGGTGCGCGAGATTGAATTGCTTGGCGATGCCCAGGTGACGCTTTTGGCGGACCGTCGCGAGACGCGGCCTTGGGGGCTCGCGGGCGGAGAAGATGGTGCGCGCGGCGTGTCGTTGGTAATCCAGAACGGTAAGGAAGAGAAGTTGCCCGGCAAATGTACGCGGGCGCTGCGGGCAGGGAGCCGGCTGCGGATTGAATCGCCGGGCGGAGGCGGGTGGGGGCAAAGGAAAATGCATGGGGACTCAGTGGCCGCAGCATTTGCCTCCGCGCAAAAAGCAATTCGGTCGCGGCCTGAGACATCGCATCCTTATTACTGGGCGGCGTTCGCGCAGTATGGGGGATAAGTCCCGGCCCTCGACATATAAGCCCCCAGGGCGGCGACTTAAGAACCTGCCGCGATCAACTTCTCAATCAAGCTGGACCATCCTGTAACTTTGTTGAACTGAAGTTCGATGTAATGATCCCAGAGAATCTCGTAGCCATCGATCTGGGGCCCGCTGTCTTGCTGCGATCCGTCGGGGAATTTCCGGCTTGTGGGAGGGAACTTGCGGCTTGTAGGCGGAAACTTCCGGCTCGTAGGCGGGAATTTGCGACTTGTTGGTGGGAACTTTCGGCTTGTGGGCGGAAACTTCCTGCTTGTGGGCGGGAATTTCTTGCCGTCCACTATTGGTGCGTCGGGGACCGATGTGTCGATCGCCATATTGTTCTCCGTGGCGAAGTCTACGAGGTCGCTGACTTGCGGCGAGAGCTTCTCAGGGAAGTAGATTGCGGCTCCATATGCAGCGAAGGCTTCGCTTTCTTCAAAGTCGCGATGATAGGTGAGCCAGGGATTTCCGGTGAGCACGCGGAGCACTCTTTGCGCGGACTCGTACACCGGGTGGTTCGCTCCGAAGGAGACGGCAAGCTCGCGGCAGAAGGCACCAAGATCGATATAGGTCGCCTCATCGGGCGTGCGGGAGAAATCGCGTGCGCGGAAAATCTTGCGCCGCATGACGCCATCCTCTACGAGGGGCGATAGGATCTTGACGAGATTTGTCATCTCCCCAGCCAGCGGACCGCAACCGGCAAGATTGAATGCGGAAAGAGAGACTCTGTTGGCCTGGTCGGGCGTGGAATAGGCTTCGAGGAATCTGCTGACGACAACAGTCGATAGCGTGCTTGCGTCCATACCGGGAAATTGCGCGAGGTCGCCCAGGATTGAGTCATAGGGCCAGCTTCCCGATGGGATTTCTTCGTCGGAGGCGACGACCATGTCGGTCGAATTGCGCATCTCGTGCAATACCTCGGTCATGGCCATGAAGCATGCGTCGAAGCCCAATAAATCGATCTTGCGGCCGATGGACATGGCAACGCTGTCGAGGATGTCTGCAAGGGAGACATCGCTCACGTAGCGGTTCGCATCGCCGCCGTTCAGGACTTCGTGCGCGGTGAAGCGGATGGGATTCGATTCTTCGGCAGGTGCGTTGGGGGGCGCCGTCGGAGCAGATGGCGCTGCGGGAGATGATTCCGCTGGCGCGTTATCTTGCTGGTTTGGCGTGTCGTAGAAATAGACGTGATCGAGACCGGCGCCATGTCCCCAGAGAACGAGAAAGACTCGCTTGGGCTCGGTGGGGGCGGTGATGGACGCTTTCAGGAATTCCGTGAGACGAATGCTGCGATCGCCGGTGTAGTTGTCGGGCGCCTCCCAGATGAGTTCTCTTTTCCCTTGATGGCAGCGGAAACGCGAGGATAACTGGGCCGAGGGGCCGTCGATTTGAACGATGGTTTCGACGTCGCTGAACAGGCTGGCGGCTGTAATTTGGTGAAGGCTCACTTGCGCGTCGTTGTAGAGGGTGTTGTCTGCGGCAAGATATACGAGCAATTTCCAAGGCTGTACCATAGGTCTCCTTCGCCGGAACGGCCAGCGGTCTCGTCTACCGGTTTCGCATTTGCCTGCGGCGGATTTCGCGTCGCGTTGTTGTTGGTCCGTGCTCAAAGCAAGACGCGGACAAGGGTGCGAAGCAGGGGTAGAGGCAAGTTTGAAGCCGGTTGTGGCGCCGATGTCCTTGAAGACGAATTCCTGGGTAGAATCCCTTTTTGCTTTTTTAACGGCCTCTCAGGGTCTTGAGCGAGCCGTTGCCAGCAGGAGCTGGCCGGATTGACGGCTTGAGAAGAGCAGCCAAGCAAGTATTCGGAGTCAGCGTGTACGATAACGGAATTTGGTGGATAATCTAGATGAATTCAGACGGAAGCTGCAACGTCGTGGTTCATATCGAACTTTGAAGGGAGTCGTTCGAGGAAGAGCGGAAGATTGCTGCGCAAGATAATGTGCGGTGCGAGGCGCGTGACCGGTTCCGGCTGGACGCCTTCCACGAGAAAGCGGCAAAGGGCTTCGAAGGCGAGCTTGCCCTGAGTAAAGGGCCGTTGGTACAGGGTGGCAAGGATCTGGCCTGATTCGATCAACGGGACGAGCTCGGCGAAAAGGTCGGTCGTGATCAGACGAATGCGCCCACACATTCCGTTCTCTTCTAAGGCGCGAAGAACGGGGATGCTGTTCGCGGTGTTGACATAGATCCCGATCGGCCTTGGCTTGCGCTTCAGGAGAGCGAGCGTAACTTGATAGGCTTCCTTCGCACGTTCGTGCGATTCAATCGCAGGAATCAACGTCAGGTGCGGCGCCATGGTGGCCAGAGTCGCTGCAAATCCACGCAGCTTCTCCCCGTGGTCAAAAGTGTTGAGGTCACCGGTGATTGTGGCAACAGTTCCTTCTGTTTGGAGGACTCTGCCGAGCAGTTCAGCCGCGATACTACCGCTGATTGATGCATCGACCGAGATGGATGCGAGCCGATTGGTGCGAGGAGCGTCGCTGGCAACGCAGACAACCGCTGTGCCCCGTTCGTTGAACCGCCGGATCGCCGATTCGACGCGGATAGGGTTTCCTGGAGTGATCAGAATGCCGTCCAATTCGCGCTCCAGGTCCTCTTCCAAAAGCTTCACGTCCCCTTCGCCGAGGTGCGGATAGGTGCGAAAGCTGAGGTCGACGGTGACCCCGTGCATACTTGCGGCCGCCTCTCGTATGCCTTCTCTCAAGGGATCAAAAAAGGAGGCGATGTGGCGGGGAAGATGAACGGCGACGCGAAGCCTTCGATTGAGTTTCAGATTGCGGGCAGCGAGATTTGGCTTATAACCGAGGCTTTCAGCGATTTTGAGGACCCGGGTGCGCGTCTTGGGATTGACCCCTGGCCGATTGTGCAGCGCGCGATCTACGGTACCAATGGAGATGCCGGCTTCGGCGGCAATCTCCTTAATGCCAACGGACCTTGAAGGCTCATCGTTCACGGGTGGTGCCATTGTACCGAACCTGCCGAATCCGCCGCTGTGCCGTGTCGATCAATCAATTCGGTCTCGAATAAATCGCTTAAATACGGAACTTACTGGTGCGTGAGCGGGTGATTCTTGTGCACTCGATGATTTCTCGGTTACGTACACGAGAAAACTCTTGACAGCCCATAGGCTACTCTCTATATTTGTGCACGGCGTTCCGGGAACGTACACGGTGAATAGCAATTCACGGATACGCACGCGTTCTTGATAGGGGCCACAGAGAGTTGCAAGGCTGGAGGGATAGGGAAATGAAATCAGAGAAGTTCATAAGTCGAAGGCGCATGCCTCTGATGTGGCTCACGGTGTTGCTGCTTGCACTGACAGCCAAGGCACAGGTCGACACAGGCACGATTCTTGGCACGGTCACGGACACCACGGGCGCCATCGTTCCGGGTGCGACGGTGACGATCTTGAACCAGGCGACGGCCGCGCGGCAGACCGATAAGACCAATGTGGATGGCAGGTTCGAATTCACGCCTTTACCGATTGGTACTTATACGGTCGTGGTTGAATCTCCCAGCTTCAAGAAAGCAACAGTTGAAAGTGTGCGCCTGGATATTCAGCAGCAGGCCGCAGTGAACGTCGTTCTTCAGCCCGGTGCAGTTACCGAGAACGTAGAAGTGACGGAGGCGCCGGAACTGATGCAGACCGAGAGCAGCTCGGTTGGTCAGGTGATCGATGAGAAATCGATTGTAGATCTACCCTTGAACGGGCGCGACTATACGATGCTGGTGCTGGTAACTCCCGGCGTGACTCTTCCGCAACAGGGAGCCCGGGCGTCTAACCAGTTTGTAGCGAACGGCGCGCGCGTGGCGCAGAACGATTACCTGCTTGATGGCATCGACAACAACAGCAATAGTGTCGATTACCTGGACGGGAAGGCTGATGTGATCAAGCCTCCGGTGGACGCAATCGCGGAGTTCAAAATCATGACGAGCGACTTTCCCGCAGAGTTTGGGAGAGCCGGCGGGGCGATCGTCAACGCAACGTTGAAATCGGGTTCGAATAAGTTCCACGGGTCAGTGTGGGAATTCTTCCGCAACGATGCATTCGATGCATACAACGATTACTTTGTGCCCAATGCGACGGCTAGCAAGAAGCCCGAGTTGAGGCAGAACCAATTTGGCGCGACTGCGGGTGGACGCATCTGGAAGGACAAGACGTTCTGGTTTGCCGACTATGAAGGAACGAAGATTCTGAATGGAGTGCAAGCTTCGAGCCAAGCCAGCGCGAACCTGGGAGCAGGACTTTCTCCGACAGTGCCGACGACGGCGGAGATCAATAGCGGATACACGGATTTCTCGGATTTAATCAATTCCACCGGAACATTTACACGCACCGATCTACTGGGAAGATCGTTTCAGAACGGGCAGATTTTCGATCCCGCCACCACGCGTGCGGTCACGGCTGGGACGGTTGATCCAGTAACTGGATTGGCGGCGACGGCCACCGGCTATGTTCGCGATCCATTCACTAACAATCAGATTCCTGCGAATCGGCTTGACTCGAATGCCGTGAAGTTGATGCAGCTTTATCCAACTCCGACCTCACCCGGAGTGCTGTACAACTACAACATCATTAAAGTAGACAGCATCGATACGAACACGGCTGACATGCGGATCGATGAACACTTCCGCGACCAGGACCAGGTGTTCTTCCACTACGACTACATCAGCAGTGTTCGTGTTTTGCCGCCTCCCTTTGAAGGTGTCGCCGATGGTGGCGGATATTCAAACGGGACCGAGATCTATAACGTGCGGGGATTCGCACTCGGCTACACGCACACCTTTTCTCCCACTCTTATTAATGAAGCGCGTCTTGGTTACACGCGTGGACACGACACGCGCAATCCCTCGGGCGACAGCACGATGGGGATTCCTGCGCAGTACGGAATTGCCGGCGTTCCGCAGGTGCCGCTCAATGGCGGATTGCCTTACCTGGGAATTGGAACGCTCAGCGGTTTGGGCGGCGCGGGCTGGCTGCCGGGTAATCGCTTCAGCGATACCGAGCAGATGACAGAGAATCTGACGAAGGTTTACAAGAAACACACATTCAAGGGTGGGGCCGAGTTCCAATACATCTACTTCCCTTGGATTGCACCGCCGGCTTCCAAAGGCACGTTCTACTTCGATGGCAACTATGCTTCGATTCCACTGCAGGCTGACGGCACGACGGGTCGAGCGCAGTTCCTGATTACGCCACAGAATGCGACCGTTCCCAACGGCGTGAATATGTCGGGAGGAATGGATCAGATCGATGCATCGAACTTTGGAGAAGTGCGCGCGAATCGCAATTACTTTGGCACTTACTTCCAGGATGACTGGTCTGTCACGCGGAAACTTACCTTGAATCTTGGGCTGCGCTGGGAGCATTTCGGCTTGACGGGAGAAGCGGGCGGAGCGCAAGCGAATTTCATTCAGCCCTCGCTTACATCCAACGCCGGAGCGGAGTTCATCATGACGGCCGGTCATAAAACTTCACCGGGCCTCTCAACCAGCTTTACGGATGCGCTGCAGCGCGATGGGATCTCTCTGCTGTACACGAACAAGTATGGGACAGGTATGGGCGTGATCCAAAAGATGAACTTCTCGCCGCGTATTGGCTTCGCTTATTCCTTGACACCGAAGTGGGTGATTCGGGGAGGGTATGGCATCTTCTACGGAGCGTTTGAGAACAGAGGCGGGTATCCAAGCCTGGGTTATAACTACCCATTTCAATTTGAGGTTGGTTTGACCGATGCTTCAAACGGAGGTATATCGACGGTAACTCCGGTCACGTACACCAATGGGACCACGGGCACGCTTGAAAATGGAATGTCAGGAATCCCACTTGATCCACTGAACGTGAGCTATAGCGGACTGGCCCTGCGTGGGATTCAGCTAAACTACCAGACGCCGTACACAGAGGGTTTCAACGGCACGGTGCAATACCAACTGACCCAGCATGACTCCGTTGAAGCCGGGTATGTAGGTTCGCAGGCTCGGCATCTCGAAGCGAGCGAGGGGCAGAACAACGTGACGCAGTTACTGCCTCCTGGAACTCCGACTACGGGCGCCACAAACTATATTCCGTTTCCGGATTTTGGTGCGGGCATGCCGTACTACGGAACGGTCGGCAACAGCAGCTACAACTCGCTGCAAACGAAATGGGTCCACCAATCGTCGAAGGGGCTCGATGTCCTGCTTGGCTACTCTCTTGCCAAAGCTCGGACGGATGCGGGAGACTCATTGAGTGGCGGTGGTGTCAGCGGCTATCGCGCTCCGGGCATCGTCCCTATCTCGTATGACACCGGGCTTGCCTCGTTCAACATCACACATGCGTTTGTAGCCAGCGGGACTTATGCGCTTCCGGTTGGAAACGGCAAGGATCATCTCGCCAATATGAACCGCATCGAAGAAGCGGTGCTGGGAGGTTGGAGCGCGAACACAATTCTCAGCTTCGACAGTGGGCAGCCGCAAACGATTGGTAGCCAAATTAGTACGGGGTCGGGGATTAACGCTTACGCGGCGGTGGTCCCTGGGGTCAAACGGTATCGCGGAGGGGTTGCGCACTTCTACAATCCAGCCGCCTTCGCAGATCCTCCAGTGGTGACGGGTGTTGGAGAAGCGAGCCTGGCGCCGCTGGGTGGGCCGAATACCCAGGTGAATGGGCCCGGTTATAAGGATTTTGACTTTTCCCTCTTCAAGAGCTTCACGATTACAGAAGGAAGTCACGCGGAGTTTCGCGCCGAGGCCTTCAACTTAACGAATACCCCAAGCTTCAACCTGCCAACCAATGCGGACTACAAGGACCAGACAAATTTCGGGCAGATTACCTCGACCCGAAGCACTGCACGTGAACTGCAGTTTGCGCTTAAGTACTACTGGTAGAAAAACTGAAGTTGCCCGGGCGATCTGCCGCGCAGAAAGCCCGGGCTCATTTCCTGGTAGGTGAAGAGCGCCAAGCTGTGCGAGGGTTTTAATCGATAGAGAATCGGATAAGATGGTCCTGCGTGAGTGATCTCTCATCGCGGCACAAGCAGGGCGAAAGTTTTGGGACAGAGGATACAATTCGTAGGGTTCGCGACGATCTTGTGCCTGCTTTCACTGATTAGTGGCCAAGTTGCGTTGTCGCAGTCCCCGCCCGCTGCGAAGAATTCGGCTGAAGAAGAGAGGAGTCTATTGGAGGCGGCGACGCGGGAGCCGAACAATCTTCAGGCCGTAGGTTCACTTGGCGAGTACTATCTGCGGAATGAAAAGTGGCACGAAAGCGCGCGATGGCTTGCCAAGGCCTATGCACTTTCAAGTAGTGACGAGGCCGTGGGCTATGACCTGGCCTATGCAACGATGCAGACCGGCGACCTGGACAGTGCGAAACGGCAGATTGAAAAGATGCTGGCGCAAACAGATAGCGCGAAGTTGCACAATCTTCTTGGTGAAGTGGATGACAGGCGCGGGGACTATGTGACTGCGGTGCGTGAATATCATCGTGCCGCGGAGATCGATCCCTCGGAATCGAACATTTTCGACTTAGGTACGTTCCTGCTGCAGCACCAGAAATATGTTGGATTTCTCGATGACTCGATCAAGTTTTTTCGCTACGGGGTGGCGCAGTTTCCGCACTCTTCGCGGATGATGGTGGGCCTGGGTGTTGCGCTGTATGCCGCGAATGAATACGACGAAGCGGTGAGGGTGCTCTGCGCGGCGGTGGACCTGGACCCGAAGGACCGGCGGCCTATTGAGTTTCTTGGAAGAGCCAGCAGGGTATCTCCCGCGTTGGCTGAGGAGGTAGATCGGCGGTTGAAGGACTTTGCAGGGCGCTATCCCGAAAACGCCGCGACGAACTATTTCTATGCCTTGAGCCTGTGGAAGCGCGGCGGCGACGAAGGGCGGGACTTAGATGAAATCGGACGTTTGCTGCATAAGGCGGAATCTCTCTCTCCGGGGTGGTATGAACCGCACTATCAGCTTGGGGTTTTATACGAGTCACAAAAGCTCTATCCAGATGCAATTCACGAAATGAGTCGAGCGGTGAAGATCGATCCGGGTTTCTTTCCGGCGCACTTTCGGCTGGCGGTACTTTACAACAAGACCGGACGGAGGGCCCAGGCTGTGAAAGAAGCATCCATTGTCAGGCGCTTGAAGGAGAGAGACAGTGAAAACGAGGCTGGCCACGATGTTACCCAGTGAGGCGACCTTCGCGGGGTCGGCAGTGCGATTGCTATCGGAGTAAGATGACGGAGCACTCACGAGTGAAGTTGTAATTGAAGGGTCGAAGTCGGCAACGCCCGAGAACTATTGACAGTAAACATGCGAGCGTGTACGTTACCGATGACTGCAAAATGTGCAAAGCACACAGTGTGTGATTCGCGTTGAGGCTCCATGAAGTGAAGCGGAGCAGCTCTACGAGCATCGAGGTTTGAATCTGATGGGGAAAGCGGGTAAGTCTGATCGAGTTCGTTGCTGGGAAGAGCAGGTAGTTATTCCGACGTACCCGATCCAGGACGCAGACCCAAATCCGATGTTCCTGGAAAAGCGTGTTTACCAGGGAAGTAGCGGCAAGGTCTATCCCAATCCATTCACGGACAAGGTGGCTCTGGAAAAGAGCGACAAGACATTCCGAGCAATCATGCTCGAGAACGAGTACGTACAGCTGATGATCCTGCCCGAGATTGGGGGGCGGATTCATGCCGGCCTGGATAAGACCAACCAATACGATTTCTTTTACCGGCAGCGCGTCATCAAGCCGGCTTTGGTCGGACTCTTGGGACCTTGGGTTTCAGGCGGCGTGGAATTCAATTGGCCGCAGCACCACCGCCCATCCACCTACATGCCGGTGCACGCGGCCATTGAAAAGCACGTCGATGGGAGCCGCACGGTCTGGCTCAGCGAGCACGATCCCATGCTGCGAATGAAAGGCATGGTTGGTATCTGTCTTTCTCCTGGCAAGGCGATTATCGAAGCCAAAGTGAGGCTGTATAACCGGACGCCGCTTCCACAGACATTTCTGTGGTGGGCCAATGTTGCGGTACGGGTACATGACAATTACCAGGCGTTCTTTCCGCCGGACGTCACTTATGTTGCCGATCATGCGAAACGCGCGGTTTCATCCTTTCCCATTGCGCGCAATACCTACTATGGTGTCGATTATCGGCCGGGCACGGATATCTCCTGGTACAAAAACATTCCGGTCCCTACCTCTTATATGGTGACCGAATCGAAGTACAACTTCTTTGGGGGATATGACCACGCGCGCCAGGCTGGGATGGTACACACTTCGAACCACCATGTGGCGCCGGGCAAGAAGCTGTGGACGTGGGGCAATGCGGAGTTCGGCCACGCATGGGATCGCAATCTTACCGATGAAGACGGGCCCTATGTGGAGCTGATGGCGGGCGCGTACACGGACAATCAGCCCGATTTCGCATGGCTTCAACCCTACGAAACGAAGACGTTCAGTCAATATTGGTATCCGATCCAGAAGATTGGGCCGGCAAAGAACGCCAACACAGAAGCCGCGGTGAATCTTGAGTTCGATGCGGGGAGCGCACGCGTTGGAGTCTTCGTTACATCGCGGCGCAATGTACGCGTGGTCCTGACCCGGAACGGCAATCTCGTTCTCGACAAGCAAATGGAACTGTCGCCGGCGGTGCCGTTCACCGAGACAATCGAGACAGATACTTCAAGACCCGAGAAGTACATTCTGGTGGTGCAAGATGGCGATGGCAACGAGCTGATCAGTTACCAACCGGAAAGGAGTGCGGATCGCGAACCGGCTCAGGCAGCCACGGAGCCGCCTGAGCCGGATCAAATAGCGAGTCTCGAAGAACTTTATCTGACGGGCTTGCATCTTGAGCAGTATCGTCACGCTACGCGTTCGCCTGAGGCTTATTGGATCGAGGGACTGGAGCGCGAACCGAATGACGCGCGACTCAACAATGCGATGGGCCTTGTGCATTTGCGAAAAGGTGAATTTGCCAAGGCAGAAGATCATTTTGCGCGTGCGATACGGCGCCTGACTCGGCGAAATCCGAATCCACAGGACGGCGAGCCTTTCTATAATCTCGGGCTCGCGCGGTTTTATCAGAGCAAGACTTCTGATGCATACGATGCCTTCTATAAGTCGGTGTGGAACTATGCATGGCAGAGCGCAGGGAATTATGCGCTGGCGTCGATCAGCGCAGGCCGCGAGAATCTGCAACTCGCGCTGGAGCAGGTAGAGAAAAGCCTGCTGACGAATGTGGAGAACCTGAAGGCTCGCGCGCTGAGAGTTTCATTGCTGCGCCGCTTGGGCCGAACCGGGGAGGCGCAGAGTGCGATCAGTGAATCTCTGGCGCTGGATCGTCTCGATTTTCGCATGTTGGCTGAGCAGTTTCTTCTTACCGGGAAAGACAAGGATCGTGACACGTTTCTTGCGGCGCTGGAGGGAGACGTTCAGACGCTGCTTGATGTGAGCTTCGATCTAGCATGGTGTGGATTGCCGAAGGACGCCTTTGTGCTGTTGCAGGCGTGCAGCAACGCCGGCGGCTGGGAGTACCCGATGCTTTGGTACACGCTGTCATGGCTTGCCACCGCGCTGAACAGAAAAACGGCAGCCTTTGAATTCCTTGCGACCGCGGAGGCGGCTTCGCCTCGCTACTGCTTTCCGGCGCGGCTTGAAGAGATGATCGTGCTCGAGGATTCCATTCGGCGAAACCCGTCGGGGGCAAAGGCACACTACTATCTCGGAAATCTTTACTACGACAAGCGGCGGTATGAGGATGCGATTCGCGCTTGGCGGCGGTCGATTGAGTTGGACGACAGCTTCTCTATTCCCCTGCGGAACTTGGGCATTGCGGAATTCAACGTGTTGGACGATGCGGCAGCCGCGGACCGGATGTATGAGCGGGCGTTTCAGGCGAATCGCAACGACGCGCGGTTGTTGTATGAATGGGATCAGTTGAAGAAGAGGGCTGCACTTGCCTCGCCTCCCGAGCGGCTCCAACTGCTGAATCAGCATTCGCAACTGGTTGCGACGAGAGACGACCTGACGGCTGAGTACGTTACGCTGTTGAACCAATGCGGTCAAAATCAGGCTGCGCTGGAATTGTTGGGTCATCGGCGCTTCAGTCCATGGGAAGGCGGCGAGGGGCTGGTTCCGGCGCAATACGTGCAGGCGCACAAAGCGCTTGGCAGAGCAGCGATGGTGGCGGGCGACTTTCGAACCGCCCTGGATCACTTTCAAGCCGCACGCCATTATCCAGAGAACCTCGGTGAAGGCAAGCATTTGCTCACACTGGAGCGCGATTTGGATTACTACTCGGGATTGGCTGCGCAGAAACTTGGAGAGTTGGCACTGGCCCATCGCTACTGGACTGCCGCGGCAGCACCATTGCCATCACTAGGAATTCATTCCTATTTTCAGGCTCGCGCACTGATGACTCTGGGCGATTCTGCGGCTGCGCGCGAGGTTTTCCTGGAACTGGGGCATTTCGCAACCGAGCTAATGAAGACTGTTCCTAAGATTGACTACTTCGCGACCTCCCTGCCGAATCTTCTTCTCTTCGACGATGATCTGGAAAAACGAAATCGAATCGAATCGATGGTGCTGCGCGCCCTGGCCAAGGATGGTTTAGGAGAAAGCGAGAGGGCCGCTGAGCTGTTGGAGAAGGTCATCGCAGAAGATGCGAATCACTTATTCGCGATCGAGATACTGCAAGGTTTGAGGGAGGAAGGAAAAATCGCGGTGCCCGAAGAGATTGAGGGACGCCGAGTCTCATGATTGTCCCCATCGGCATTGTCGAGCGGAGCTCAGATGACCGTGGGTCGTTTCGTTCTACTTATCTCTGCCTTGCGTCTGCGGCGGGTGCGCTGGGCGGGCTGTTGTTTGGTTATGACTGGGTAGTTATCGGCGGCGCAAAGCCGTTTTACGAAAGATATTTTCATCTAGACTCACCATCGCTCGAGGGATGGGCAATGAGTTGCGCCCTGATCGGATGCCTGCTAGGCGCGATCACTTCGGGAGGCTTGAGCAATCGATTCGGAAGAAAACGCCTGCTTACACTGGCGGCGCTGACGTTTGCGGTTTCATCGCTTGGAACCGGTCTGGCCTTGCATTTTGATGCATTCGTCGCCTGGAGAATCATGGGCGGTTATGCAATCGGGCTTGCCTCCGGTATCTCACCGATGTATATCGCGGAGATTTCTCCGGCCCGTCTGCGCGGGCGACTTGTCTCGCTCAATCAAGTGGCCATTGTCTTTGGGATTCTGCTGGCGCAGATTGTGAATTGGCTGATCGCGCGTCCTGTCGCTCCAGGAAGTTCGGCGGAGCAGATCCTGCTTTCGTGGAACGGCCAATGGGGATGGCGCTGGATGTTTGGGGTAACCGCAATTCCTTCGGTTCTGTTTTTGCTTGCCTCGCTGCTGGTGCCGGAGAGCCCTCGGTGGCTAGCTGCCAAGGGTCGGCGTGACGATGCGTTTCGCGTGCTGGAGAGGCTCGGCGGCCCCATCTACGCTCAAAATGTGCTGGAGGATTTTGCGGCGGTGAGTGAAGCGCAGCCGGAGCGGCCGGTGCTGCAAGAGCTTCGGTCGCCGGGTGTGGGTAAAGTGCTGACGCTGGGCATCGCGCTGGCGGTTCTCCAGCAGTGGTGCGGCATCAACGTGATCTTCAATTACGCGCAGGAGATTTTTGCAGCAGCTGGGTACCAAGTGTCGGACATACTCTTCAACATCGTGGTTACGGGCGCGGTGAATGTGATCTTCACTTTTGTAGCTTTCTTCATGATCGACAGGTTTGGAAGGCGTTTTCTGCTCCTGACTGGACTTACAGGCTTGGTTCTCATTTACACGGTTCTTGGAGTGCTCTATCGCGTGCACTTGCAGGGTAAGCCGATGCTGGTGCTTGTCCTGGCTGCTATTGCCTGTTATGCCATGTCGCTGGCGCCTGCGACTTGGGTTGTCATTTCGGAGATATTTCCCAATCGCATCCGAAGCAGCGGAGTGTCGATTGCTGTTACCGCTCTTTGGTCAGCCTGCTTTCTGCTGACTTACACATTTCCTTTGCTCAATGCTGCGCTGGGACCGTCGGGTACGTTCTGGACTTATGCGGCGGTGTGCCTGGCCGGCGCGTTGTTTCTGTCGCGACGCCTGCAGGAGACCAAGGGAAAGACACTTGAAGAAATCGAAACCGATGCACGCATGAAGAATGCGTAGGAGAACGAGGATGCGCGTGGGTCACGAAGTACAGATGGGCAATCGGAAGTCGATTGCGGTCACTGCGCTGTTTGGATTGGCTTTGTTATTGAGTACGGTCGCGCATGCTCAGCAGACGACGGTGGTCCTGGATGGCACCAGCAAAGGCCGGGTGTTTGACGGGATTGGCGCCGCCAGCGCAGGAGCTTCTTCTCGCTTGCTGATTGATTATCCCGAGCCGCAGCGGAGCGAGATTCTCGACTATCTGTTCAAGCCGGGGTATGGTGCGGCGCTACAACATTTGAAGGTGGAGATTGGCGCGGACGTCAATTCTACCGATGGTTCGGAGCCGAGTCCCATGCGCGCTGAGTCGGACCACGACTCTTCGCGCGGCTACGAATGGTGGCTGATGGTGGAGGCGCACAAGCGGAATCCCAACATCCTGCTAGAGGTGCTTCCGTGGGGTGCGCCGCGATGGATCAACCCCAATCCCGGCGCCATAGATGCTCCATACACCCAGAAGATGGCCGAGTATGTTGCGGACTTCATCCGAACGGCGAAGCGCGATTATGGTCTCGACATCGGCGTTACAGGGGTGTGGAATGAGCGGGTCTATGATGCCGACTATGTGAAGGAACTTTCTCGCACGCTGAAAAAGGAAAATCTGGCGACCAAAATCATTTGCTGCGATGAGTATCCCGGCGAGGGTAAGGTTGAGGAGGGCGATGGCGATGGGCAATGGGCGATCGCCGAAGCGATTCTGAAAGACCCAGAACTGGCCACCGCGATTGACGTGATCGGCGTCCATTACCCATTGGTCGATGGCAAGCTCACCACTACGGATGCCGCGCGCCGGACGGGCAAACCGCTCTGGTCAAGCGAAGACCAACCAAACGGCGGAGGCGGGCCGATTGTGAGCCGCGATTGGCCGATTGGCGGGCGCATCCTTGCGCATCTCTACAACCGCAATTATCTGGAGGGGGCATTTACATCTACTGAGATATGGAGCCCGGTCACTTCGTACTATGACAACCTGGCTGCTCCGAACTCGGGGTTGATGTATGCGAATACGCCGTGGTCGGGCTACTACGATGTGCAGGGAACGATCTGGGTGACTGCACACACGACACAGTTTGCGCAGCCGGGCTGGCAGTATCTTGACTCCGCTTCGGGATATCTTCCGGAGAACGGTAGTTATGTTTCGCTACGCTCACCAGATAAGAAGGACTGGAGCGTGGTGCTGGAGACGATCAACGCAAAGAAGCCCCAGAAGGTGGCGTTCCGGGTTGCAGGCGGATTGAGCGCAGACGAAGTGCATATCTGGGAGACGAATGACTCCCGCACGTTTGAACACGTCGCCGATGTGAAGACGACCGAGGGAAATTTTGAATACGCGTTCGATCCCGATTCGATCTATTCCCTGACAACAACGACGGGACAGGGAAAAGGAACCGCGGAGCCGCCCGCCTCGAAGGCTTTCCCTTTTCCGTATGCTGATATCTTCGATGAGACTGCGGTGGGGCACGCGCCGAAGTATTTGTCAGACCAGGATGGGGCGTTCGAAGTGCATCCGTGCAAGGGACGGGAAGGCCGTTGCCTGGAGCAGGTAATCACGGAGAAGCCGATTCCCTGGAGTCCGCTTCCGGATCCGTTTACGCTGGCGGGCTCCGAGACATGGACCGACTACAGTGTTTCCGCCGATGTGCATTTTATTTCGAAGTCGCCGGCTGTTGTGATGGGCCGCATCGATTCCTCAGATGTGTTTCAGCAGGAGAAGGCGCGTTGGCCGAGCGGCTACATTCTGCGCGTGAATCCGGACGGGGCATGGGAGCTACTTTCTGCGGCGTACAAGCAGCCAGTGGCAACGCTCGCATCTGGCTCTGTGGCGCTTAATACAAACCAGTTGCATCGGTTGGAGTTGAGATTCCACGGAACACGGGTCGAGGCGTCGCTTGATGAGAAACCGCTCGCTTCCATTGTGAGCACGGCACATTCGCGCGGAATGTTCGGCCTTGGTTCGGAGTGGGACCATGTGCAGTTCGACAACCTGGATGTGCGGCAATAGCGAGATGCTCTATTTACGCGCAAGTGATCGGTTCATCGAGGCGAGGAGGTGCCCCGTGCCAGAACGCTACGCAAGGAAGTTTTCATCTCCAGTGCTGGCCGCGTCGTTGGCGGCCGGTTGCATTTTGGCCATGGGTTTGCTCGCGGGTCTTTGCAAGTCCGTAGTCGCAGCAAAGGATGAGACCGAGCGCATCCTGATCGACTATCCGCTGAATGGATCGGTGTTTCCACCGGATATGGAGGCACCGACATTTCTGTGGCGTGACTCAGCAGCCAATGCGAATGCGTGGCGCATCGATGTGGCGTTTGCGAATGGATCGGCGGCGCTGCATGTCGACGCGAAGGGCGAGCGGATGCATGTAGGCGAGATCGATCCGCGATGCATTTCTGCGAACAACAAACTGCCTGAACTGACGCCGGAGCAGGCCGCTGCGCATACCTGGAAGCCGGATGCCGCGACCTGGGCAGCGATGAAGAAGCGAGCGGGCATCAGCGCGGTCACGATTACGATTCGGGAATATGGGGGCGGAGATGCGGGGCAGGCGGGGTCGAGCGGTGCGATGCAGATGTATGTGTCCGCAGACCCGGTGAATGCGCCGATCTTTTATCGCGACGTGCCCTTGATGCCTTCGGAGACGGAGAAGGGATTCATCAAGCCGCTTGCCGCGAATGCGGTTCCGCTCATTGCGTGGCGCATGCGCGATGTGGCCGATGCGCAGAGCCACGTGGTGATGACAGGGCTGCACACGTGCGCAAACTGCCACTCGTTTGCGGCGAACGGAAAGACGCTGGGCCTTGATATGGACGGGCCGCAGAACGACAAGGGGCTCTACGCGCTGGCGCCGGTCGCGAAGAAGATGACGATTGGCACCGAGAACATGGTGTCGTGGTCGAAGTTTCGCGGCGAGGAAAGTGTGCAACTGCGCGTGGCTTTCATGTCACAGGTGTCGCCGGATGGGCGCTACGTGGTGACGACGGTCAGGCCTCCCAGAGCCGAAACGTCGCAGTTTTATTACGTTTCCAATTTCAAAGATTACAGATTTCTACAGGTCTTCTATCCAACGCGGGGGATTCTTGCCTGGTATGACCGCACGACGAAAAAGCTGCAGTCTCTGCCGGGAGCGGACGATCCGCAGTACATCCAATCGAACGCGGTGTGGAGTCTCGATGGGAAATACCTAGTGTTTTCGCGCGCGGTTGCGATGGATCCCTATCGCGCTGACGGGAAGATGGCGGCCTATGCCAATGACCCGCTCGAAGTACAGATTCAATACGATCTTTATCGCATCCCTTTCAACGACGGTAAAGGCGGCACACCGGAACCGATAGCCGGCGCCTCGCAGAACGGGATGAGCAACAGCTTCCCGAAGATTTCTCCGGATGGTAAGTGGATCGTTTTCGTAGAAGCGCATAACGGGCAACTGATGCGTCCCGACGGCAAACTCCATATTGTTTCCGCTGCGGGCGGTGTGGCGCGGCGGATGAACTGCAATACGCCGCTGATGAACTCGTGGCACAGTTTTTCTCCGAATGGACGCTGGCTGGTGTTTTCATCGAAAAGCCGCTCGCCTTACACGCAGATGTTTCTCACGCACATTGATGCGGAGGGCAATGATACACCAGCCATCCTGATCGAAAACTCGACGGCAGCCAATCGCGCGGTGAATATTCCGGAATTCGCGAACATGGAGCCGAGCGGTATCGAACATATCGACACGCCCGCAGTGGATTTCTACAAGCAATTCGACGTGGCGGAAGACCTGGCGAAGAAAGGGCAATATGCCGCGGCGATTCCGGAGTGGACCAAAGCGCTGGCGATGGAGCCCAACGACGCGCACGCGCTGAATAACTATGGACAGACACTGGCGCGCTCCGGGGCTGCGGATCATGCGATTGCCGAATTCCGTAAAGCCATCGCCGTGAAGCCGGAGTATCCGGAGGCCGAAAACAATCTGGCGTTTGTGCTTGCCGGCGTCGGTCGCCCCGGCGACGCGATTGACCATTATCGGATAGCGATCGAGGAAAAGCCTGCGTATGCGGAGGCGCATAGCAATCTTGGGCATGTTCTTACCGAACAAGGAAACCTGGATGGAGCCATCGAGCAATTTCAGCAGGCGCTGACGATCAACCCGGATTATGCAGCGGCGCACAATAGTCTGGGATTCGCGCTGGCATCGGCGAACCGGCTCGATGATGCCGCGGACGAGTATCGACGCGCGATTGAGGTGGATCCGAAATATGCAGATGCTTACAACAACCTTGGCGTGGTGATGGCAAGGCAACGACGGATTGATGAAGCTATTGTGGACTTCAACAAGGCTATCGAATTGGATCCGGCATGCGTGGGAGCTGAGAGCAACCTCGGGCATGCGCTACTGGCCAAGGATCGTGTGGATGAGGCGATCCCGCATCTCGCGAAGGCGGTTGGCGCGAATTCCAATTCTGCGGAACTGCAAAGCGATCTTGGAACGGCTTTAGCGGAAAGAAGCCGCCTCGATGAGGCGATTCCCGAGTTTGAGCGGGCACTGCAGATTTCGCCAAACCTGGTGCGGGCACAGTCTCACTTGGGAATGGCCCTGGTCATGAAGGGTCGAGCTGCGGAGGGTCTTGCACAATGGCACAAAGTGCTGCAGGAGGAGCCTGACAACCTGCGCGTACTGAATGATGCGGCGTGGCTGCTGGCGACTTCGCCGGATGCGGACCTTCGAAACGGGAAAGAGGCGATCGAACTCGCACGACATGCCGTCCAGGTCACTTCAGCAAAAGAGCCATCGGTGCTTGGGACTCTAGCGGCTGCCTATGGTGAAACCGGCGAGTTCGACAAAGCGATTGAAGCGGAGCAACAGGCGACGGATTTGGCAAGGCAACAAGGGAAAGCAAATCTAGCGGCAGAACTCAGCCGCCGGATGGCGCTGTTGCAGGCGCACACACCGATTCGCGAGAAGTGATCGCGAGGGCGCTCTCTGCCGATGATCTCAGTTCGAATATTTCGCGACTGCTATTTCGTAACTGATATTGCGCAACCGCTTCTTGGCAATTGATATTTCGTAACTAAGGGAGCTGCGCAGGAGTGAGGCTGAGTATAAAACTCGCTCGCTGTGCTGCTGTTGCGGACGTGGGGCGATCTTCGATCAGCCCTGCTCCGGCAAATCGCCGATAGCTGGTCGCATTCGGCGACGGCGCCACTTGGATAAACTCCACAGAAAACGGCGTGGCAGGAATACGCGCGCCGAACCAATGCTTATCGTCCCGCTGATTCCATGTGACGAGCGCCAGGACGGCGCCTGCCGGATACTTCGCGGCTATGCCGGCCGCATCGGAATTGCGCGCATGGACAGCCTGGATGGCTGCGTCGTTGCCGTACAGCGTTGCGGTTGTGCGGGAAGAGGAATCGACGTACATCGTGATCGCGTTCCAAGCAAGTGGATGATAAGGCAGGTTCGCTGGGAGTGCGGCGGCGCTATTGTTCACGATCTCGTTGCTCGGGACCCTAGCCTGGGTGATCGGAAGCGTGTAGACGTAGTCGTTGCCACGAACCGGCCGATGGCATCCCGTGCACTCGCTCACAAACTGCCCATCTTTGCCGTAGGGTTTCAGATCGAGACCACGCCAGCGTCCCCAATTCCAACCCTCCGTATCCTGGAAGCGACTAGCGTCTTTCACCATCAGCTCCACCTGAACGAATTTGCCGGGGTGGACGAGGCCATCGGATCCCGTTTCCTGTTGCCAGGCAATTTTGGCGAAGCGGCTTCCATCGGGCCACGGAGCGATGTGCCCCGATTGGGCAGCTTGGACAGCGATTTCATTGCCGAGGATAAAACGGAACGTGTTATTGTCGCCGCGATCGGTAGTGCTGATGGGCTTCCAGTTCACGAAGTCGGGATCGAAGGGAAGTCCGTTCGGCTCCGGAGGAACTGCGGCCAAAGAGAGCGCAGCTGGTTTTTCGTCCTTGACGCGTGACGGCCCGATCTTTGGTCTCGTTTCGCTCGACGCAGCCGTTGCAGGCTGGTTCGACAGAGGCGTCCATGGGGCAAGATATGCCTTCAACGCAGTGATCTCTTCAGCGGTCGTCTTCGCCTCCGGATGCAGTTCGACAAACTGCGGCAGCGGCATTGTGCCGAGCTGGATCATGTTCACCGCTTCGTAGAGAGTGGATTTCTGTGCTACAGAGGGCTTTGAGCCTAGCGTTGAGAAATTCAGATGCTCACGCGCGGTGAGAATATCGTGCCGCACGAGCCAGTAAGCGGGCACAACCTCGTCGAACCACGAGAGGCGGCGCTGATCAGAATGGCAGCTGTAACAGTCCTTCTCAAGGATGTGTTTGAGTTGAGGCGGCGCTTGCAGTTCAGCCGTTGCCGGCTTGACTGGAATGCTGGGCCGTATCGCCTGCAACAGGACGAATGCTGCGAGCCCGGCAATCGCAAGCTTCGCGAATGTTCTCAAGATTTCTCCTTTTTCTGAATTCGGATGGATGCAGTTCAATTTGAAGAAAACTATGAGTCATCGATTGGATTCACATTCAAGGGGAAGGTTGCTGGAAATTCGATGCAGAGATTATTCGCGGCGAGAAGGCGCATCGATTGGCGTAACGGTGAACAGCATTCTGGCCGGGCCCACGGAATCAGAAGGTGTAGGCGGATTTGTCGAAGCGATGGCAGGACAGCAGAACAAGACGAAGGAAGAGGTCAGGAAGGAATTCTTCGACCATGCGCGGCCGTCGCCTTTGTTGAAACGATTTGAAAGGGTGGATTAGGTTGTGGCGACGGTGACTTATGTCGCGAGCGAACTTTCGTCTGCGACGAGTGGTGCGGTCCATCTTTTGAAAATCAATACCTCATTGAAGTGCTGATGAAACGCGGATATCGGGATGTGACTTGAAGAAGATCTGGGCAAAAATTTTCCTGCGCGTGATGCGCGAGGTTATGGGCGATTAGATCGATTGCGGATTCGACGCTATCAATGTTTTCGAACTATTTTCCGATGCAGAAATCAGCTCAATACAATTGATTTATATTAACTTTTCTTCTAAATTCTAAATACCCCCGAAAATACACTGTTGAATGCAGATGTTCCAATCTTCTCGAAAAAGGGATTCAGCGTTCAACTCAGACCAACCCGACTTCACGACTCTTTTTGCATCCTTTCGGTTATTCAGGCTTTGTCCGGCAACCAACCACGGGTGCCCGGTCTGAGAAATATGATTGACCCGCGCACGGTCATGGAATACGCGGGTCATGCAAATCTCGAGACCACATTGCGATATCTACGGCCTGCGGCTGCCCAGGAGCGCATTGCTGCTGTAAGCGAGATCAAGGGGTACTCGTCAAAATGCGTCGTTCGCCAGCTCGGCGGACGTCTTTCTCCGTTTGGTGCCCGGTACACGAACCTCTCGTTTGATCAGCCTCGGCCAGATGCATGGTTGCGGCGAACAGATCACGATCCTGAAGATCCGATGCGGGACCGCCGCAATTGAGCAGTCCCTTTTGGTGGAGGTGCTCGAGCCCCTCGATGAACTTGTTGCGGAAACCGATGCGCAGTACTGCAACGGGAAGCAGGAAGGGCGGATGAGATGTGGGTATCCAGCGCTGACGACGCAGTGGATCTGGGAAAGGAGCAGGATGTTGGAACTCCAGGTGTGCAGGATGGAGAAGAAGCCGATCTCGGCGTCGAGGCGCTTCGGATCGGCTGCGATTTCGAGTAAAGCCTGGGAACTGGCCGCGCAGAGGGTTGACCAGCAGCCGACGCCGTGAGGACTTCGCAACTTTTCTGAGCATATCCGACACTTATTGATCGTCAGGCCTAAATTGGAGTTGACACCGAGCGGCCAATTGTCCCATTTCGTCCCCGACCTTCACCTGACGAGCCCACTTTTGTTTTGCCGTCATCCGCCACGAATGGAGGAGAGGGAAGATTCTCCATGACGTACCGCATATGCCGTCGGATGGCCGAGTCTGGGACGCTGAAGTTGCCTCAAGTCAAGAAACGCTATAGTGTCCCGGAACACTATAGAGGGTGATTTTCCCTGTGCTGGTCCGCGGCGAGTCGGATGAACGAGAAATCATAGCTCCTTGAAGAGGGGATTCACATGAAGCGTGAAATCGGAGTCCTCGCTCTTTTGGCAGTCATCATGACCGGAGCTCGGATGGCGGTTACCCCCAAGTCTCCGACTGAAGCCAGTGTTGCGAATAATACCGCCGGCGACGAACTCGGCACGTTGCTGCCCGGCTCAACGGGTTGCTCAGAATTCGCCGACCAACAAAACGGCAAGGATCCGGCTTCACAAGGAGAACTTGCAGCCCTGGTGAGCCAATATCTCCACGGGACTTTGGGGCAAGCACCGCAGGCGGGGTCGCTCCCCAAAGATATTCGCTTTGTTGTTGCGACCGTGCCCGATCCGTTGCACACGCTTCTGAATCTCCAATTCGATCGAACAATCGAATCAATTCAGCAGGGCGCACAGGACGAGGGATTCTCATACGATTCGTCCTGGCTTCCATGGAAAGCTCGCGCCCAGGAATTCTCCAGTCGAACGGACCAGAACAAGGAAGATGAAGATAATCTCCGCCGTGAACTCTGCCCGGGCCTGATTCTCTTTCGCAAGAACAGGCACTTACCTTCGGGAGGGAGCTATGACGACACTTACACTCACGGACTTTTTGTATTTTTGATAGGCGAGAAGCCCACCACAGGAATCAATCGAACCCAATGGGACCACGCCCTCGCCTGGATAGCGCTACACGCGAGCCAGAATAATTCCGACCACGCGCTCCGCGTTCTCGGGCCAACTTTTTCAGGGTCGGCTCCCTCGATGGCTCGCGCGCTTGCCGATCTTCGAAAACCGGCGGGCTTCTTTAACAATGTTCTCCTCTATACCGGGACAATTCGCGGATGTTCTCCGTATCGATGGTTGAGCGAGGAGCTGAGCAAATCGACCACCTTTCCGGCGCGGTTCGCCGATTTCAACCAGAATGACGCCATCCAAGTTGACCGATACTTCCGGTATCTCAGAGACCAGGGGCATTTACTTTCAGAAGTCGCAATCCTTTCTGAGGATGAAACCGCATATGGGGGTCTCCCTGATATCTCTTTATCTCCGGTGAATGCGCCGCGAACCCCCCAGATTTCGTGCGAACCCGTCTATGCGTCGGATAATGCACCCTTGCATCTGTATTATCCACGGGACATCTCCGCTCTTCGATCGGCTTACCAGGAACAGTCCATCTTTGCCTCGGGGGGAGCGGACAGTTCCAATACGGCTCGCGTAGTTTTGCAGCCGCAAGCCAACCAGTCTACCCACAATAATACCGATACGATTGCTACCTTTAGCGGCTCCAACTCAGCCCTTGCACAGGAAGCCCAGATGTATGGGATTGTTGATTCGTTGAGGACACATGGAATTCGTTTTGTTGTTCTTCGGAGCACCAGTACCCTGGACTACCTATTTCTCACGCGGTTCCTTCATCGCGCCTACCCCGATGCTTTCATTGTGACAGCCGGCCCGGATATGCTCTTCGGACGCGAAATCGACTCGACCGAATTTCGCGGAGTCGAAGCTCTTACGGCTTATCCGCTCCTGCCGCGGGGTCAGGATTGGACCCGGGCCACAGGCTTTGGAGCGCGACATGCGCACAGGGTATTCGGGAGCGACTCGATGGAGGGGTCGTACCTCGCGATGAGATTCCTGGTCACCGATCCGGATGCGAGCCCTGGCGAAGCATCACCCTATATTCACCCCTCCAAGGACGATATTGCAGATTACGACTCGCCGTTCTGGGAATCGAAATCAAGCGGCGGAAGGAGTCCCTCAACCTGGTTGACGGTGATTGGAAGAGATGGATACTGGCCGGTCGCGGTCTTGACCGAGTCGTCCTCCGATACTTCTCCGCCAACTTCGACCGCAGCAATCGTAGCTCGGCCAACCCAGTCTGATGCCCAGCACGCGGCAATCAACCCGACTCAGTGGCGGCTCTCTTTGTCACCGGCATGGAAGTTCTGCTGTTCGCTGGCGGTGCTTGCGGTCTGCCTTCACTTCTATGCCTGCGTTTATGGCCGAGACCGTCAGAATCAGAGCATGTTCATTCAGTTTATGCCGGTTCAGGGAAACAGGCAGTTCTTCCTGATCGGACTAGGCTGGGCGACGCTGGGCACGATAGTGGTTCTGCTGTTTCTCTGTTCGAATCGAATCAGTTCTCTCCTCGAAGGCGAGAATACTCTATGGGTCTCGATACTGCGCATCGCTGCATGGATTACCTGTCTTGGAATTCTGGTGGACATAAGTTTGCGATCCCGGCGCGCACATGGCCCGTCCCGCACCCGCGTGGTACGCGCTTGTGTCTGGATATTCTTTCCAATGCTTCTTCTCGGCACGGCTCTGCTGGTTGGGTCAAAGATGTTTGGCTACTTAAGCCCTAATGGTGTGCCGACTGCTTATCGAGCTGTCCATCTAACCAGCGGCGTTTCACCATTGGTCTCCTTATTGCTTCTACTGGGCGGTTTCTATTGGTGGTTCTGGCATACACTCAGCGGCCTGGCGCTTCTCGGTGGAGGCCGGCCGATTCTTCCTCGTAAAACGCATATTGCCGGGCCATTTGCCCGTATGAGCGATGACATGGCTGACAATATTGAGTCCCTGGCCATTCCGTTTCCGGATTTTCACACGGGCCGGGCATTCGTATATTTCATACCGGTCGCCGTCCTGGGGCTCCCCCTGTATATTCTGCGGCATCATGGGCCGGAAAGCTTCGACGCTATACTTCACAGCTTTGAGAACATCACTTTCAACAGGACATTGCAGGCCTTCTTCTCGATTGCGCTTTACCTGATGATTCTCGATTGCACTCAATTATTGGGCACATGGCTGTCTCTCAAGCGTCTATTACTTGCCCTGAACCGCACACCGCTTCGACGCACCTTTGCGGCACTTCAGGGCTTGTCAATGCACTCGCTTTGGAGCTTGAGCGGGACATCTTCACGAGCTCGATACACTATCTTTTCTCACCAACTGGAGTCGCTATTCCATCTTCGAAATGTTCTACGTATCTCCGGCGCGAGCGCGCGGGGAAATGACGAGACACGCACCTCGATTAACGATGCTTGCGAACAAGGCAGTGCGTTTGTTGAGAAACGCTCTGATAACGCCGACCTCGCAATGGTCAACGACCAGGGCGCCCGGGAAATTAGGGAAGTGTTCTCTCAATGCACCGAACACATCTTGAGCGACGTGATTCTTCCCGATTGGTCGACTGAGACACTTAGCCTCGATCTCCTGGAGAGTGGCGAGAAGGCTGGCGCCAATGCAGCGTCTCCATTGAGCCAAGACGAATCGATTCGTCGCGCCGAAGAATTTGTGTGCCTGATTTATGTAGGCTACCTGCAGAATCTCTTGGCTCGCATGCGAACCATGGTGCTCTCGATTGTCGGAGTGTTTGCCGGACTCGCGTTCTCGCTCGCATTCTATCCTTACACCCCAAGACCGACGATTGCTATCGCCCTGCTTTTGCTGTTAAGCGTCCTTGGGTCCGTGGTGGCCGTTGTCTACGCCGGGCTTTCTCGAGACACGACGCTGAGCCATATCACTAACACCGAGCCAGGCGAGATTGGAATGGATTTCTGGCTTAGATTCGCGAGTTTCATCGGAGTGCCGGTTCTGGGGCTCCTCGTCGCCGAGTTCCCCGCGATTACCGACTTTGTGACATCGTGGATTACACCCAGCCTCAATGCGTCAAAGTGATCTGTCGTTCGG
>Ga0182024_10004065_pt1 | contig 34040 bp, 30 predicted proteins | sample P32metaG_FD_120480 | JGI IMG/M metagenome (GOLD analysis project Ga0182024, IMG submission 120480) | Permafrost microbial communities from Stordalen Mire, Sweden - P3-2 metaG (Illumina Assembly) | ecosystem: Environmental > Terrestrial > Soil > Wetlands > Permafrost | place: Sweden: Stordalen... | reverse complement strand
TCCCCGACCTCGACGAGGACGTCCGCCAGTCGATCGCCCGGATCAAGGCCAGCCCGTTCATCCCGCACAAGGAGTCGGTCCGCGGCTTCATTTTCGACGTGGCGACCGGCAAGCTCCGCGAAGTGTCCTGACCGCCCGGCAGGGTCCTGGCCGGGCGGCACCTCAGCCCGGGCGCGGCGGCACGGCCGCGGCCGGGGGCCCGCCGCGGCAGCGGTCAGGAGTCCGAGGAGTCGGTCCGGCCCTGCTGCTCGGCCAGGAACTGCTCGAACTGGGCCCCGATCTCGTCGGCGGACGGCAGCTGCTCCGACCCGTCCACCAGCGGCCCGCGCGCGGCTCCCTCGGCGAATGCGTCGTACTGCCGCTCCCGGCCTGCACGACCTCCGTGATCTCCTCGGAGCCCTCGACCTGCCGGCGGATCTCCTCGTCCGTCTCGGTGGCCGCTTCACGCAGCGCGTCGTCGGGCAGCTGCAGCCCGGTGGCGCGGGACACCGAGTCCAGCAGCGTGATCGCGGCCGTCGGATAGGCGGCCTGGGCCAGGTAATGCGGCACGTGCACGGCGAACCCGACGGCCGCGCGGTCCTCCTCGCCCAGCCGCATCTCCAGCAGCGCCGCGACGCTGCCGGGGACCTGGAGCCGGTCCACCAGCGGCGGATACCCCGTGGTCAGGCCGGAACTCGTGGCGTGCGCGGTCACGCCCAGCGGGCGGGTGTGCGGCGCGCCCATCGGGATGCCGTGATACCCGACGGCCAGCCGGACCCCCATCCGGGTGGCCACGTCCCGCACCGCCTGGGTGAACAGTTCCCACTCGTGATCCGGCTCCGGGCCGGTCAGCAGCAGGAACTGGCTCCCGGCGGTGTCCGTCAGCAGGTGCACGGCCAGCTCAGGCGTCTCGTATTCCTCCCAGTGGTCCTGGGAGAAGATCATCGGCGGCCGGCGGGACCGGTAGTCGATCAGCCGGTCCACGTCGAACCGGGCCACTTCCTCATGCTCCAGTGTGCCCAGCAAATGGGCGGACAGCAGTTTGCCCGCCGCCCCGGCGTCGATGAACCCGTCGAGGTAGTGCAGCATCACTGCCCCGTCCAGCACCGGCGCGCCAGGGCTCACCTCGTAGAGGTCTCCCGGATCTCGCACCACACTCACTGCCCTTCCAGGGTGTCAGTCGGTCTGCCGTCTACCGGTTACCAACCATCAACGGCCGGTCGTCCATCCCGTCAGAGGCGATCTTTGTTTTCCACGCTACCGCCTGGCGGGTTCGCCATAGCGGCGCAATCCCGCCCCGGCCACCCGGCCGACGGCCATCCGGGCATCCCGGGCCGGCCGTCACGGCCGTCAGTCGCCGTCGGCCTCGGCCGAGCCGGAAAGCCGGAGTTTACGCTGCGCACGCTGGTAGAACGTGGTCCGGCCGAGCCGCACCACCCGGGCCGCGTCGGGGATGGTGCCGACCTCGACCGTTCCGCCCGGGTTCAGGTACCCGACCAGGTTCCCGTCCGCTTCCAGGGCGGGCTCGGGACTGCCCGGCAGCACGGTGAGCAGTACTTTCTCGTTGCTGGACAGGAACAGCGCCCGGTTGAACGCCGAGTGCGGCGCCACGGGCGTGACCAGCAGCCCCTCGGCCATGGGGGAGACGAGCGGGCCGCCGGCCGAGAAGTTGTAGGCGGTGGACCCGGTGGGCGTGGCCACGATCACTGCGTCCGCCGCGTAGCGCACGAACGGATGCGACTCCACGGTGAGCTCGACCAGGATGGAGGACCCGCGGCCGGGGACGCGGGCCAGGTCGACGTCGTTGAACGCGATGGTCTGCCGGCCGGGCAACTCGGCGCGGACGGCGGAGCGCGGCTCCGCCGTGAAGCGGTGCTCGTCGATGGCACCCAGCGCGTCGGCCATCTCCGGCGGGTCTATCTCGGCCAGGAACCCCAGCTTGCCCACGTTGACGCCGAGCACGGGCGGCCGGGGGCCGTACGACATGCGCATGGCGCGCAGCATGGTGCCGTCCCCGCCCAGGCTGACCATGAGATCGGAGCGGGCGGCCAGATCCACCGGGGTGACCGCCTCGACCGGGCCGGGTACCCGGCTGACCTCCTCCTCCAGCGCCAGCACCGTGACCTTCCGCTTGCTGGCCCAGGCCAGCAGCTCGAACAGGGCCGAGTTGCAGTCCCGCGCCGGGTGCAGCACGAGCCCCACGGTGTTGACCATGCCCACGGGGCGGCCTCCTCAGGTCGTGATCAGGGCGCGCACCCGGGCGGCGCGGACCGCATCGGACAGCGTGCCGATGTCGTAGGCACCGTAGTGGCGCTTGCCGTTAATGAAGAACGTGGGCGTGCCGGACACCGACGACAGGTCGGCGGAGTCCACGTCCTCCGCCACCCGCGCCGCGCCCGCGTGCTTGCGCAGGTCGTCGGTGAACCGCTCGGTGTTGAGGCCCAGGTCGGCCGCGTAGTGGATCAGGTCCTTACCGGTGAGCGCGCCCTGATGCTCCATCAGCAGGTCGTGCATCTCCCAGAACTTCCCCTGCCGGTCGGCCGCCTCCGCCCCCTCCGAGGCCAGCTGGGCGTGCGGGTGCACATCGTTCAGCGGCAGGTGCCGGAACACGTACCGGACGTCGCCGAAGTCGGACAGCAGTTCCCGGACGATCGGCTCGGCCTGGCCGCAGTACGGGCACTCGAAGTCGCCGTACTCCACCACGGTGACCGGCGCCTCCTCCGGCCCGCGGATGTGATCGCGGTCGGGGTCGACCGGCACGGCCAGATCGGTGATCACTGTGGAGGTGCCCAGCAGGGCCCGCAGCTTCAGCCGCTTGGGCAGCAGCCGGGTCATCCGGAAGAGCGTCCAGGTGAGCGCGGACGCGCAGAACGCCGCGGACAGGATGCCCAGCTTCGCCTCGGCCAGCAGGGTGCCGCGGAAGGCGAGCGAGGCGATGAGCAGGGCCACGGTGAAGCCGATCCCGGCGATCGTGCCCGCGCCGACGACGGCCGCCCAGCCCACCGGCGGCTGGATCCGGCCCCGGCTGAGCTTGGTGACCAGCCACGCGGCCCCGGTGGTGCCGGCCGGCTTGCCTACCACGTACCCGATCAGGATGCCCAGCGTGACCGGGGACGCATAGGCCTTGGAGAGCAGCCCCACGCTGACCGCGACGCCGGCGTTGGCCAGGGCGAACAGCGGCACGATGAGGTAGCTCGACCAGGGGTGGTACAGCTGCTGGAGCCGCTCGTTGGGGGAGATGGCCAGGCGGACGCCGACGCGGGCCTCACGGGCCAGCTCCGGGGTGGGCTGCTCGCGGAACAGCCGGAACAGGTCGCTGGCCCGCTCCAGGTCAATGCGCGCCGCGGGCTGGGCGTAGGTGAGCAGGCCCATGATCAGGCCGACTACGACCGGGTCCACGCCGGACTTGAAGAACGCCACCCACGCCGCCGCCCCGAGCAGGAAGTAGACCGGCCCGAACCGAAAGCCGGCGGCCCGGATGCCCAGCACCACCAGCAGGAAGCCCACCCCCACCAGCAGCGCGGGCATCTGCAGGTGCGCGCTGTAAAAGATCGCAATAACGGCCAGTCCGGCCAGATCATCCACGACGGAAAAGGTGAGCAGGTAGGTGCGCACCCGGTCGGGGAGCCAGGAGCCGACCAGGGCCAGCATGCCCAGCGCGAACGCGGTGTCGGTGGACATGGTCGTGCCCCAGCCCCGGGCCCCCGGGCCGCCCGCGTTGGCGGCCAGGTAGATCCCGATGGGGACGATCATCCCGCCCAGGCCGATCACCAGCGGGAGCGTCAGCCGCCGGCGCTCGCGCAGCTCGCCCATATCGAACTCGCGCCGCGCCTCCAGGCCGACCACCAGGAAGAAGAACGTCATCAGGCCGGAGTTCACCCAGCCGTGCAGGTCATCGGACAGGCCCATGGTGCCGATGCTCACCGACAGCCGGGTGGACCACACCGAGCTGTAGGCCCCCCCGGCCACGTTCGCCCAGACCAGTGCGGCCACCGTCGCGGCCAGCAGGATCGCGGCGCTGCCCGTCTCGGTGCGCAGGAACTGGCGCAGCGGGGTCTCCAGGCTCCGCGCCCAGGCGGTCCGCCCGGACAGCAGCGAAGGCGCCGGCTGGGATTCCGTCATGCCCGGATTCTCCCAGGAACGCGGGCGATAGTCGCGCCCGGCTCAGCCCTCCGGGCCACCGGCCATCTCGTCCTCGTCCTCGTCGGTCAGGTGGACGGCCGCTTCCTCGGCGCCGGCGGCGCCTCCGTCGATGCCCACGTCCCGGGCGACCAGGTCCGGCTCAGAGTCCGGGTGGGCTCCCTCATCCTCGGCCACCAGCCGGCCGGCCCGCGGCTGCTGCTCGTCGTAGGCTTCCGGGCCCTCCCGGGGCAGGTCGCTCTCGGCCCTCGGATCGGGGTCGGCGTAGGGGTCGGGCTCCGGCTCTTCCTCGGCCAGCAGCTGGTCGAGCGATTCACCCTCGCGCTCCTCGGCCAGCGTGGTGCCGAAGCGTTGCCCGGCCGACCACTTGTCCGGCGGGGCGATGCCGGTATCCAGTGGGTCGTCGCCGGGGTCGCCCTCCAGCGTGTCGGACGCGTCCAGCTCGCCGTCGCCGGTGAAGTCGGTGTCTTCCAGCCCGTCCGTGCCCGGGCTGTACTCGCCGCGCTCGTAGTCGCCGGTCCCGCCGCCGTATTCGTACTCGACCCCGCTGTCGCCCGGGTCGGCGGAGCGGTCATAAGTCTCTTCGGCCATGCGCCCAGGCTAGCGACAATGATCACGGGCTCCGGCCGGGAGCAGCTGCCGGCCCGGGTCAGTCCCGGTGCGCTGCTTTGTAGTCCTCCCACCGGTCGAGCATCAGCGGCAGTTCCTGGCTGACGAACTCGAAGTACATCGCCGACTCGGCCAGCCGCCCCCCGGCGGGGGTGCCCGCGCCGCCGAGCACCTCGGCCCCGCCGCGCATCGCGTCCGCCCAGCGCATCATGATCCCGTCCCGCACCCGCAGGACCTCGTGCCAGACGTTGTCCGGCATCACGTAGACGTGACGCCGGGAGCCGGGCTCCGTCTCCCGGCTGACCAGGCCGACCTGGATGAGGTAGCGCACACCGCCCGACACCGCGGCCGGGCTGACCTGGAGCAGCCTCGCGAGTTCCTCGGCGGTGAGGCGGCTGGTATCCGCGGTCAGCAGGGCGACGAAGATCCGGGCCGGCATCCGCGGCATCCCGGCGTCGGCGAGCAGCGAGGCGAAGCGCTGGATGAACTGCCGCACGGCCGCGCTGTCCCGGGTCCCCGGTGTCTCGCGCGTCTCCCGTGTCTTGCGTGGCTCCTGTGTCTGGTGGGGTCTGCGGGGCACGCGAGCTTCGCGCGTCTCCCGTGTCCCCGGTGCCTCGCGAGTCTCCCGTGCTCCGCGCGCTTCCGGGGCTTCCCCGGCCTGACCGGCCTGTGCCGCCTTCGACGCCTCGGACACTGGTTCTCACCCCTCTCACCGCGGCTCCGGCCGTCAGTTTACTGGATACATAACTTTCATGATTTTGTGAATCCAATGCTAGGGTCGGCCGTATGACAACGGTCATCGAGGTAGCCGGCCTCCAGAAATCGTTTGGCCGGACGCGGGCGCTGGATGGGCTCGATCTCGCGGTGACCGCCGGTGAGGTGCACGGCTTCCTGGGCCCCAACGGGGCAGGCAAGACGACCACGATCCGGGTCCTGCTCGGCCTGATCCGGGCCGGCGGAGGCACCGCCCGGCTGCTCGGCGGTGATCCCTGGCTGGAGGCCACCGCGCTGCACCGGCGGCTCGCGTACGTCCCGGGCGACGTCACCCTGTGGCCGAACCTGTCCGGCGGGGAGGTCATCGACCTGCTCGGCCGGCTTCACGGTGGCCTCGACGAGAAGCGCAAGGCGGCCCTGCTGGAGAAGTTCGAGCTCGACCCGGCCACGAAGAGCCGGTCCTACTCCAAGGGGAACCGGCAGAAGGTCGCGCTGGTGTCCGCGTTGTCGTCCGGCGCCGAGCTGCTCATCCTGGACGAGCCGACGTCGGGGCTGGACCCGCTGATGGAGGCGGCGTTCCGGGAGTGCGTGGACGAGGAGCGGCAGGCGGGGCGGACCGTGCTGCTGTCCAGCCACATCCTGTCCGAGGTGGAGGCCCTCTGCGACCGGGTGACGATCATCCGGGCGGGCCGCACGGTGGATTCCGGTGCCCTGTCTGACCTGCGGCACCTCTCACGCATCTCGGTGCGCGCCGAGCTGGAGCGGCCGCCGGAGGGGCTGGCGGGGCTGCCCGGGGTGCACGACCTGGAGGTCGCCGGGAACCGGGTCAGCTGCCAGGTGGACAACGGCGCGCTCGGGGAGCTGCTCAGGCGGCTGGCCACGGCGGGGGTGCGCAGCCTGGTCAGCCAGCCGCCCACCCTGGAGGAGCTGTTCCTGCGGCACTACGCGGACCGGTCATGACCGCGCTGGCCACCCGCACGCGGCGGCCCGGGCGCCGGGTTGCTGGCCGCGGCCCGGCCGGGCTGACCGGGACCGCCACGCTGATCTGGCTCGGCCTGCGCCGCGACCGCATCGTCCTGCCGGTCTGGGTGTACGTGTTCGCGGCCAGCATCGCCAGCACCGGGTACAGCTTCCGCCACCTCTACACGAGCCCGGCCCAGCGGCTCGCACTCACCGCCAGCGTCCAGCACGACCCGTCGGTCCTCGCGCTGAGCGGGCCGGTGTTCGGGACCAGTGCGGGTTCCCTGGTCGCCTGGAAGGTCCTGGTCTTCGCGGCCGCGGCCGCCGGGCTGATGGGGATCTTCACCGTGGTCCGGCACACCCGTGACGACGAGGAGCAGGGACGGCTGGAACTGGTGGGCGCCGCGGTGGCGGGCCGCCAGGCGCCGCTGGCCGCCGGCCTGGCCGTGGGGTTCGGCGGCGGCCTGGCGCTCATCCCGGTCATCGCGGTCGTCCAGGCGGCCCTGGGCTACCCGCTGGCCGGCTCGGTGGCCCTGGGTGCGGCGGTCGGGCTGTCCGGCTGCGTATTCGCCGCGGTAGGCGCGGTCTGTGCCCAGCTGACGGTCAGTGCCCGGACGGCCCGTGGGATGGCCGTCGGCGTGCTGGGGGTGGCTTTCCTGCTCCGCGCGGTGGGCGACGCGGCGTCCGGGACATCGTGGCTGCGCTGGGCCTCACCGCTGGGGTGGGCCGAGCAGATGCGGGTGTACGCCAACCCCCGCTGGGGCGTGACCATCCTGTTCGTGCTCAGCGCCGCCGCCCTGGCCGGAGGGGCCGCGCTGCTGGCCGCCCACCGTGACCTGGGCGCGGGCCTGCTGCCCGTCCGCGCGGGCCGGCCGCAGGCGCCCCCCTGGCTGCGCAGCCCGCTTGCCCTGGCCTGGCGGCTCCAGCGTGGCGCGCTGCTCGGCTGGGCGGCCGGATTCGTGCTGGCCGGCGCGGTGCTCGGCTCGGCGGCCCGCGGGATCGGCCCGATGCTGAACACCAGTTCCCAGGCCCGGCAGATCTTCATCCGGCTGGGCGGGCACAGCGGGCTCGTCGATGCCTACCTGGCGGCGGTGATCGGGATCATGGGGGTGGCCGCGGGGGGATACGCGGTGGCGGCCGTCCTCCGGCTGCACGCCGAGGAAAGCGAGCGGCGGGCCGAGCCGGTGCTGGCCGCCCCGGTCGGGCGGGTCCGCTGGGCCGGGAGCCATCTGGCCGTGGCTGCCGTGGGCAGCGTCGGGCTGCTGGTCGCGGGGGGCGTGGCCATGGCGCTGGGGGAGGGGCTGACCTCAGGCGGGCTGGCTACCCTGGTGCCGCGGCTGGCCGCCGCCGGACTCGCGCAGGTCCCGGCCGTCTGGGTGATGGCGGGGCTGGCCGTGGGCGTCTTCGGGCTCGTGCCGCGGATCGCGGTGCCGGTCGCATGGACGGCGCTGGGCGTGGCGGCCCTCGTCACGTTGCTCGGGCCTGCGATCAGGCTGTCGCACTGGGTGCTGGACGTGTCGCCGTTCTCCCATATCCCGAAGCTGCCGGGGGCGGTGGTCAGGGTGTCGCCGCTGGCGTGGCTGGTGGTGGTGGCTGTGGTGCTGGCCGTGGCGGGGCTGGCCGGGTTCCGGCGGCGCGACCTCATGTGACTGGGCCGCGAGGGCGGTGCCGTGTCATCTACCGGATGTGGGGGCGGGGTGGGTGCCGTGGGCGCTGGCTGGCCCTGGCTGGTGCGCGGTGCGGCCTGGCACGGCCGGCGCGGGTGTGCTTCTTCCGTCCGCCGTATCGGGTACGCCTGCGCCCACGGCACCCACCCCGCCCCTGCGTGAGTGAGTACGCTTCTGTCCGCCCTGGACCGGGTCCGCGGCACCACCCCGCCCGCGTGAGGCTGCGCCGGTCCGCCTGCGCCCGCGGCACCCACCCCCCCGCGTGAGTCCCATTCGGCCCTGCCGGGCGTGCCCGGTCAGGCCTGCCCTCAGCCGGCCGCTCGTGCCGGGCGCCGTCGTGCCCGGTCAGGTCCGCCTCGAGTCGGCCGCTGGTGCCGAGTCGGCTCGCACTGTCATGGGTCAGATTGATCATGGCCAGCGCGACGTTTCCCGCGGACGGTGCGCTTTTCCGGGGTGTTTTGTCCGGTTCGGCGCACGGTCCGCGGGAAACGTGGACGGGAGGGGCCAGTGTGACTGGAGGGATGTGGCCTCGGAAAGCCACGGCTGGGTGGCTGCGGTGGGGGAGATGCGAATGGGGCCCCTCCGAGTATGAGTCGGAGGGGCCCCACCTGGCCGCGGTGCGCCGGGGCTGCCGGTTGCCCGGCATCCTGGCCCTGTGCGGCCGACCGCCTGGCATGGGAAGCAGCAACTGAAATGCCGGTTGCCCGGCCTTCCGGTCGCCCGGGTTTCCCCGGCGTCCCGGGAGTTTCCCCCCGGAAGGACTTCCGCCTTAGCGATGAGTGAATTTCTACTCCGCCCGGAGAACTGGCGCAAGGCTTTCTGGCCAGTTATTTCAAGATTTTTTGTGTTATCGATGAAATCCACAAGAAGGCGCGTGTTATCCCCCGGGAAAGGCAGCTGTCCACCGGGATATCCACAGCGTGGTCCACAGATCGGTTCACCGGGACAATGATTCCGCAGTGCCGCCGGTGTGACCGTGACCAGGATGCATGCCGCCCCGGAAGCGCGGCCCGGCCGGGCCCGCTAGCCGCGGCATATGAGCGGGAATGCCACATACGCAGCGAGGCCCCTCCACGTATGAGGTGGAGGGGCCTCGCCGCGGCCGTCGAGCAGGGCTGCCGATTACTCGGCCACCGGGGTACTGTCCGGCCGCTCCACCGGGGCGGGAAAATCAGCCCTGAGTACCAGTTTCCCGGCGCTCTGCGCGCCCGCCCGGACGTTCCGGTTTCCCGGTCCGCCGGAGGGTGGGGGTCCAGCTGATCTCCATATTTGGTGGTGCGGAATTTCTACCGCTTGCCGCAGAACAGTGCAAGGACTTCTGGGCGGTAATTTAGGGATTTTATGGTTATGAACAGCTTTTCCACACCAGCGGCGTGGTTATCCCCCGGGGCGGGCCGCTGTCCACCGGGTCATCCACAGCCCGGTCCACAGCCCGCCGGGATGGGGCCGGCCTGGTCCCGGGGGATCCTCGCTGGAGGGAGTCAGCTGGCCGGGTGCGGCTGGGGATCCGGCCGTTCCCCGCCGGCCGGGGCGGCAGAATCACCCGGAACGGATCCGTTGGCGCCCTGGGGGTGGGCCGCCGGGGCGCGGCGGCGCAGCAGGCTGCCGAGCAGGGCCAGGCCGAGCGCACCCGCAGGCGGGAGGGTGACCAGGGCAGGCAGCTGGTAGCGCCAGGAGAACTCGAACAGGTCCGAGGCCAGGAGGACCGCCACGGCTGAGCCGAAGACCAGCAGGCAGGCCAGGGCGAGCTGGCGCTGGTGGGCCGAGAGGAAGCCGCGCCCGAGGGCGGCGAGCAGGCCGCCCGCCAGGGCGATCAGCGCGCCCGCCAGGCCGGCCAGCGTCGCGAGCGCCAGCAGCGGTCCCGGGGTGTAGCCGCCGTGCAGCTGGTAGCCGCGCAGGAACGAAGCGAGTGGCCCGTTCACCGTGGCCTGGCCGCCCATGCTGGCGGGCAGCGGCCGGACCTGAACCGGGCCGCCGCTGGCGGCGAAGTGCAGGCCCAGCATGATCGTGTGGTCGGGGCTGAGGTAGATGCTGTCGCCGTAGGTCGGGTAGCTGGTCTGGAACTGCCAGCGGGAGATCGGGGTGTCCCCGGTGCTGGTCACCCGGTGCAGCTCGAACAGCCTGGTCGCGTCGCCGAGCACGCCCCCCACCACCCGCAGCGGCTGCTGGGCGAGCACCCGGTGCTCGAAGTTCCCGATGACCTCCCCGTGGGTGCGGCCGGGCGGGGCGACGTAGGTGTGGTCGGGCGACAGGGCGCTGTGCACCAGCCCGTCCGGTCCGAGGCGGATCGCGAGCGCCGGCGGCGGGCAGACCGCCCGCTCGTAGGCGGGCATCTTCAGGGTCGCGCAGTCGGCGCTTTCCGCCAGCCGCCCGTAGATGGTGCTGCCCGCCGCGGGGGCGAGCGAGAACTGGTGGGCGACCACGTACTCGCGGAACGAGAACGCGGCGATGGGGACGGCGAACGCGACGCACAGGATGACCGCCTGGAGCAGCTTGCGCCGCCAGCCCGGGACAATGATCAGCACGTAGACCACCGCCGGGACGATCAGGATCTGGCCGACCTGGGCGACGGGCGCGCTGGCGCCGAGGGCCAGGCCGCCCGCGGCGATCCGCCAGGGTCCCGGCTCGGGCCGCCACAGCAGCAACGCCAGCCCCGCGACGATCAGGGCCTCGAACCAGACGTCCGGCATGATGGTCTGCTCGATCTGCACCTGGTAGGCGTCGAGCAGCACCGGTGCGGCCGCGAGCGCGGCCAGCCAGCGCGGGGTGCCGCGGCGCAGCAGGAGCAGGTACAAGACCACGGCCATGGCCAGGCCGACGAGGTGCTGGACCACGGTGACCGTATTGAGGTCGCCGCCGGCCAGCAGCACCTTGAGGATCACGTTGTAGCCGAGCGGATCGTTGCCCGGCCAGGCGCCGAACAGGTACTTCAGGCTGTCGATGTAAAGCAGGGCGGGCTGGTACGCGGCCAGCGACAGGGCGCGGAGCACCAGCCCGGCGAGCAGGAGCGCAGTGATCAGCCAGTGCCGCCGCGCGGCATCGGCGGCCGCCCGGGCCCGGCCGCGCCGGGTTCCGCGGGCCCGGCCGGCCGCGTCCGCGCCGGTGCCGTCAGGGGAGGAGCCGTCAGCGGGTCCGTCGCCCCCGGCCGGGCCCGAGCCCGCGGTGGTTCGCATTCGCATGACGGTCATCCCGGTAGGTGGGCGGCGCTGACATCGGGGGGCGGCCGGCGCAGACGCCGAGCCGATGGGTGGCACAGACGCCGAGCCAGTGGGTGGTGGCGCTGACGTAGAAGGTTATCCGAGGTCCCTGAGCGCCGGGTCCAGTCTGCGTTCAGGGATGGATTTTCTTGCCTTCGCTAAGCATCGTCACGAACGTGGCGATGCGCCGCGCGCGGGTCTGCGGCCGCTTGGCCTCCGCGACGCGGTAGAGGATCGCGTACCGGTTCGCCCGGTCCAGGGTGGCGAAGAACGCGCGGGCCGCGTCGTTGCCGTCCAGCGCCCGGGCGAGATCCTCGGGCACCGCCGCGGTGGACTGCGGCTCGTAGGCCGCGGACCAGCGGCCGTCGGCCTGCGCCCGTTCGACCTGGCGCAGCCCGGCCGGCCTCATCCGGCCGGCCTCGATCAGCGCGGTGGCCTGCTCGCGGTTGATCCGGGACCACTTGCTGGCCGGCTTGCGCGGCGTGAAGCGCTGCAGCCAGTGGTCCTCGTCCAGGCGGCCCTTCTGGCCGTCGATCCAGCCGTGGCAGAGCGCCACGCTGAGCGCGTCGGCGTAGGAGACCCCGGGGACCGCTGAGCCCTTGCGGGGGATCTTCAGCCACAGGCCGGCCGAGTCCGCGTGATGCCCGGTCAGCCAGGCGTCCCACTCGGCGGCGGAGGCGGGGCTCAGCACCGGAAGCCCGTCGTCAGGCATAGGGACAGTGAACCACGCGTTCGGGTTCAAGAGAGTCAGTTGTATTTTCGCAAGTAACGAACTACTGCCCCCCGAGGGAGCCGTGACCGAGCCCAGCCGCCGCCGGCGACTACTGATCCTCGTCATCTGCTGCATGAGCCTGGTCATCGTGGGCCTGGACAACACGATCGTGAACGTCGCGCTGCCGTCCATCCAGCGCGAGCTGCACGCCTCGGTGTCCGGGCTGCAGTGGGTCGTGGACGCCTACACGCTGGTGCTGGCCAGCCTCCTGGTGCTGTCCGGCTCTACCGCGGACCGGTTCGGGCGGCGCCGCACGTTCCAGGCCGGGCTGGCCACGTTCACCATCGGCTCGCTGCTGTGCAGCCTCGCGCCCAGCCTGGGCTGGCTGGTGGCGTTCCGGATGCTGCAGGCGGTCGGTGGCTCCATGCTCAACCCGGTGGCGATGTCCATCATCGTGAACACGTTCACCGACCGGGCCGAGCGGGCCCGGGCCATCGGCGTCTGGGGCGCGGCGGTCGGGGTCAGCCTGGCCCTCGGCCCGGTGGTCGGCGGGCTGCTGATCGCGTCGGTGGGCTGGCGGGGGATCTTCTGGGTGAACATCCCGGTGGGGCTCGCCGCGATCCTGCTCACCGCGCTGTTCGTGCCCGAGTCGAAGGCCCCGCATCCGCGGCGGCTGGACGCGGTCGGCCAGGTGCTGGTCATCGTGACGCTGGCCTCCCTGATCTACGGGATCATCGAGGGACCACAGCACGGCTGGGGGTCGCCGGAGATCATCGGCTGCTTCGCCCTGTTCGCGGTGGCGCTGGGGGCGCTCCTGTTGTACGAGCCGCGGCGCCAGGAGCCGCTGCTGGACCTGAGGTTCTTCCGCAGCGCGCCGTTCTCCGGGGCCACGGTGATCGCGGTCAGCGCGTTCGCCGCGCTGGCCGGGTTCCTGTTCCTCAACACGCTCTACCTGCAGGACGTGCGCGGCTACTCGGCGCTGCACGCCGGGCTGCTCACGCTGCCGCTGGCCGCGGTCACGGTGATCTTCGCACCGCTGTCGGGCCGGATGATCAGCCGCCGCGGCCCGCGGATCCCGCTGATCGTGGCGGGGATCTGCATGACCGGGGGCGCGCTGATGCTGACCGGGCTGACCGCGCAGCAGTCCACCGGCTGGCTGCTCGCCTCGTATGTGATCTTCGGTATCGGGTTCGGCGTGGTCAACGCCCCGATCACCAACACCGCGGTGTCCGGCATGCCGCGCACCCAGGCGGGCGTCGCGGCGGCGATCGCGTCCACCAGCCGGCAGGTGGGCCAGTCGCTCGGGGTGGCGGTGGTGGGCTCCGTGGTGACCTCGGTCATGGTCGGCCCGATGCGCACCGGCTTCACCACCGCGAGCCACGTGGGCTGGTGGATCATCACCGGCTGCGGGCTGGTCGTGCTGATCGTGGGCCTGGCGACCAGCGGCCGGTGGGCGCGGCAGACCGCCGCCCGGACCGCGGACCGGCTGATGTCGGAGGACGAGCCGGTCCCGGTCGGGTGAGCAGGGCCCGGCGGGTCAGCTGGGCTGGGTGACGCCGATCACAGAGAACACCGTGCCCTGGTCATCGGCGACCACCGCGATCCGCCCGAACGGGGAGTCCCGGGGCGGCTGGATGACCTGGCCGCCGGCCGCGGACACGGCTGCCGCGGTCGCGTCGGTGTCGGCGGTCGCGAAGTACGTCTCCCAGTGCGCGGGCACCTCGGCGGGCACACTGCTGCCGAGTTCGCCGATCCCGCCGACCTCGCCGCCGCCGACCTTCAGCGTGGCGTAGCGGAAGCCGTCGCCGCTCATGTCGCCGAGCTCATAGCCGAACACGGCCCGGTAGAAGGCCTGGTTCTGGTCGTAGGCCCGGCTGAGGTTCTCGTTCCAGCACAGCGAGCCGGGCTCGTTGGCCAGGCCGACCCCGGTGTGCGCCCGGGCCTGCCAGATGCCGAAGAAGGCGCCGCCGGGGTCGGCCGCGACCGCCATCCGGCCGACGTCCATCACGTCCATCGGCTCCATCAGCACCTGGCCCCCGGCGGATTTGATCTTGCTGACCGTGTCATCGAGGTCGTCCGAGGCGAGGTAAGTGGTCCAGACCGGCGGCATGCCGGGCGGTCCCTGCTTCGGCCCGATCCCGGCCACCGGCCGGGCGTCCTGCATCGCCATGGTGTAGCCGCCGGCCTCGGGCGGGCCGGGCTGGATGTCCCAGCCGAACAGGCGGCTGTAGAAGCTGCGGGCCCGATCGATGTCGTCCACCCCGAGATCGACCCAGCACGGCGTGCCCGCAGGCCAGGCACTGTCACGAGTAACCATGATTCCCCCACGTGGTGAGGCCGGCGCATCTTTGCCCCGGCACCGGGGCCAGCCTAGGAGAGCGTGCGGTGGGGCGCACCCCTCCGGGGCAGGTCGCGGGCCCGGTGCCAGCCGGGCCCGGTGCCAGGCGGGCCTGGTGGTAAACAAGTGCCGTGGAGACATGGGATGCGATCAGAGCGCGCAGGAACGTCCGCAGCTACACCAGCCAGCCCATCGAGCGGGCTGACCTGGAACGGATTCTCGAGGCGGGCCGGCGCGCCCCCTCGGCCCGGAACTGGCAGCCGTGGGACTTCGTGGTCGTCACGGGCCGCACCGAGCTGACCGAGCTGGCCCGGGTGTGGCAGGGGGCGCGGCACGTGGCCCAGTCGGCCGCGACCATCGCCCTGGTCGCCCCGATCCTGGACGACGAGCACCGGCGCGAGGGCCTGCGCTACGACCTGGGCCAGGCGACGATGGACATCATGCTCGCCGCGGCCGACCTCGGCATCGGCAGCGGGCACGCATCCGTGGCCGACCAGGACCTGGCCCGGCAGCTGCTGGGTTTCCCGGAGGATCGCTTCCTGGCCTACCTGATCGCGCTGGGCTACCCGGCCGGCCGGCCGCTGGCGCCGATCCAGCGGCCCGACCGCCGACCGTTCGAGGACGTCGTGCACTGGTCGGCCTGGTAACTGGTCTTACCGGTCAGGGCTCCGAGGGGAAGCAGTAGGAGTCGCTCGACGCGTCGCCGCCCTGCAGCCGCACCTGGTGGGTACGCCGGCCGCGGAACGCCTCGCCCTCGGGGAAGAAACGCTCGTCGAAGGCCAGCCCGCCGCCCGGGGTGACGTCCAGCTTGGCCATCCAGGCGCCCACCCCGTCGGGGTAGAACTGGTCGTCCCAGGCGCCGTACAGCGAGTTCGTGAAGTAGACGCGCTGACCGTCCCGGCTCACCTCGACCATCTGCGGGCCGCCGCTCAGCGGCTGGTCCGGCCGGGCCGGATGGGCCGCACGCCCCACGATCCCGCCGATCCGCACCGAGCCAGTCTCCACCGGGTGCAGCGGGTCGCTCACGTTGTACTGCTTGAGCTCGCCGGTGCCCCAGCACGACACATACAGGAACTGATCGTCCACGGACAGGTTGATGTCCGTGACCAGCGGCGGCACGGCGCCGAAGCCCTGCAGCAACGGCGGGAGCTGATCGGCGGGGGCCGGCTCAGCCGGTATGGTGATCACCTTGGTCGCGGCCCACTGGCCGTTCTCCTCGTGCCACATCCAGACCGAGGCGGACAGGTCCTCGACGCTGACCACCACGCCGACGAAGCCGTACTTCTGGGTCGGGTCGTGCGCGGGCCGCAGTTCCAGCACCATCTGATGCTCGTCACCCAGGTCCACCGTCTGCGTGAGCGTGCGGCTCTTCATGTCCCAGAAATGCAGCCGGTGGCCGTACTTGCGGCCGAGCAGCAGCTCGGGCACGACACCGTCCTCGATCATGGACGGGGAGCCCCACTCGGAGGTGATGGCCACGTCGGCCATGACATGCCACCACACGTCGTAGGCGAGGAACTGGTCGCCGCGGTCAGCTTCCCACGGGCCGAGCACGTCGAACGTGTTCTGGTCCAGCAGGGCGATCCCGCCGGGTCCCTCTTCCCCGTAACCGCCCAGGCAGGACACGAATACCGCGCCCGGGCCGCAGTGCACGGTGTGCGGCCGGGAATAGCCGGCCCGCTTGCCCACCTCATCCGGCTCGAGGACCTTCGTGACCGTGGGCGAGCTCGGGTCCGGTTCCGTGTCCAGGATGTGCACCCGCGATGAGCGGATGCCCGGGACGACCAGGTAGCGGCGGCCGCCGTGGTCGTGGCCCCCGCCGGGGTGCAGCGCACTGGAGCAGGCGTTCCACCCGAAGTGGTGGAGTTCGTCGCCGAGAGACGGCAGCTCGGTGAAGCCGACCACGGACCCGTACTGCGCGGAGCCGGGGTCGGCGTCCAGCACGGCGATCGCGTCGGGCTGGTCGGCCGGCCGGGAGAACGTCGCGACGTAGGCGAGTTTCTCGGGCGGGGCCTCCGCCGCGTCCCGGGGGGTGCGGTAGAACGTCGGATCAGTGTGGTGATGCTCATCTGCCATAGCTGAGATCCTTCACGGTTCGTCCGGGGAGCGGCGCGGCATGCTGCCCGGCCAGGCCCCTCACGCTTAACCGGCCAGGTCTGCCGGAGCACGGGTCTGCCAATACATGGATTCCAGATCAGCTAACTCAAGTATTCAGTTGGCGGACGCCGCTGCCGCGCGCCCGCTCAGTACATCAGCCACAACCCGCTCATGACCAGGGCACCCAGGGCCACCAGAGCAAAGAGGGCGACCCAGGCCCCGCCGGGCAGCCCCGTGAGCGCCGCGAGCTGGTCCGCGTCCGACCGAGAGGCCCGGCCCCGGCGGCGGGAGCGCTGCAGCTCCAGGACCGGCCGGATACCCCCGAGCAGCAGGAACCAGGCCATCGCGTACCCGAACGCGGCCTGCAGCAGGGACGAGCCGCGCCAGGTCACCAGGGCCACGGCCACCGCGACGGTGACGGTGGCGAGGATCCCGTAGGCGTTACGGACCATGAGAGTCAGCGCGGCCAGCAGCACCAGGCTGAGCAGCAGCGCCGCCACCAGGTGCCCCGTGGCCAGCAGGGCGGCCGCGCCCAGCCCCAGGAGCGGGGGAGACAGGTACCCGGCCGCGGCGGTGGCCACGATGCCGGGGCCCGAGGCGTTCCCCGCGGACACGGTCAGGCCGGCCGTGCTGCGGTGCACCCGGACCCCGTCGAGCCGCCGGCCCACGGCCAGCGCGACCAGCGCGTGGCCGCCCTCGTGGGCGATGGTCACCACGGTCCGGGACAGCGGCCAGGCCCGGCGCCACCCGACCAGGATGAGCGCGGCCACGGCCGTGACCAGGACCAGCAGCCGGGGCGGCAGCGGCTCGGCGGTGACCGTCTCGTGCCAGAGCTGGCTCAGCGAGGTCGCGTGCACGCTCGCCATCCTGCCAGGCGGACCGGGCAGGCCGGCCCCGGGAACCATGTAATTCAGGGCATCCGCAGTCAATCCCCAGGCTGGCGGGGGACGGCTCGGCGGCTGGGAAGGGGCTCGGCGGCGGGGCTGGGGCTCGGCAGCCGGGCGGGGCTAGGTGGCCGGGCGGGGCCCGGCGCCGGGCGGGGCTAGGTGGCCGGGCGGGGACTCAGCAGCGGGACAGGCGGTCGATCTGGGCGACCTCATCCCGGGTCAGCGAGAACTTCAGCACGTCGAAGTTGGCGGCGATCCGTTCCGGCCGCGCCGACTTCGGGATCACCGCGATCCCGTGCTCCAGGTGCCAGTGCAGCACGACCTGGGCCGGGGTGACCCCGTGCTTCTCCGCGATCCCGGTCAGCACCGGGTGGCCGAGATCCGTGCCCTTGAGCGGGCTGTAGCCCTCCAGGGTCACCCCCCGCTCACGGCAGCCCTCCAGCATGGCCTCGTCAAACTGGGCCGGGCTCCACGGGATCTGGTTGACCGCAGGCGCTTCCCCGGTCGCCTGGATCAGCCGGTCGATCTGCGTGAGGGAGTAGTTGCTCACCCCGACCGCCCGGGCCAGGCCCTGGCCGCGGAGGGCGAGGAACTCGCGCCACACCGGCGCGAGCGCCCGGGCGGGCGGAGGCCAGTGCACGAGCCACAGGTCGACGTGGCTGGTGCCGAGGGCCCGCAGGCTGGCGGTCAGCGTCTTGCGCTCGTAGCCCGCCTTCCCCGGCGGGAGCTTCGTGGTGATGAACACCTCGCCCCGGTCCAGGCCGCTGTCCCGCAGTGCGTGGCCCACCTCGGCTTCGTTGCCGTACATGGTGGCCGTGTCGAGGTGCCGGTAACCCACCCGCAGCGCGCCGAGGATGGCCTCGTACCCGGCTGAGCCGCGCAGCCGCCACGTGCCGAAGCCGAGCAGCGGCATGCTCACCCCGCCGGGCAGCGCCGCGGAGGGGATTTCTGGCGCCTTCGTCATAGGGGACATTCTGCCCGGCTGAAGCCGACCTGACTCGGCGGGAGTCAGGCGATTACCGTGCCGGTCCGGGCGGTGAGGTCGGCATACAGGTCGCCCAGCCGCTTGGTCACCGGCCCGGGCGAGCCCGATCCGATGGGCCGGCCGTCCAGCCGGACGACCGGGGTCAGGCCGCCCATGGTGCCGGTCACGAACACCTCGTCGGCCGCGTAAAACTGGGTGAGGCTGAAGTCCCCGGCGGCGTGCGGGATACCCGCGTCCGCGGCGAGCTCCAGGACGGCGGCCCGGGTGATGCCCTCCGGGCAGGCGGCCGCGGTGGGCGTGCCCAGGTGCCCGGCGGTGACCAGGAACAGGTGCGTCGCGTTGGTCTCGGCCACGAAACCGCGGCTGTCCAGCATGACCGCGTCGTCCGCCCCGGCCACGTTGGCCTCGATCTTGGCCAGGATCGAGGTGAGCAGGTTGTTGTGGTGGATCTTGGGGTCCAGGACATCCGGCGCCGGGCGGCGCGCGCTCGAGGTGATCAGGGAGATCCCCGACTGGTCGTAGACGGGGTCCTTGTGCTCGGCCACCACGATCAGGGTTGGCCCGGACTGGTTGAGCCGGGGATCCATGCCGCTGGTGATCTTCACGCCGCGGGTGAGGGTGAGCCGGATGTGCACGCCGTCGGTCATCGCGTTCGCGCGCAGGGTGCGGCGGATCTGCTCGGTGATCTCCTGGTCCGGGGGGACCCCGGTGAAGGCGAGCGCGGCCGCGGAGCGGCGCAGCCGCGCGAGGTGCTCATCGAGCCGGAAGATCCGGCCCTGGTAGAGCCGCAGCCCCTCCCAGACCGCGTCGCCGCCCTGCACCGCGGAGTCGAAGGGGCTGACCGCGGCCTGGTCACGGTGCGACAGCACACCTCCCACGTTGACGACGAGGTCACGGTTGCGCTCATCAAACGTCTGCAGCACTAGGAGGCTCCGGGGTGGGGTGCGGGGTCCTGGGCAACGGGGCCGGATGCGGGATCCTGGGCAACGGGGCCGGATGCGGGATCCTGGCCCGGCGCGCCGGTCAGGCGGGAGGCCCGGAGCCGCTGGTAGAACGGCTGGCACTGGTCGGCCAGCGCAGCCAGCCGCGGCGGGAGGGCCTGGCCCGCCGGGTGGTACGGGCCGAAGCCGGTCGACCGCCAGACCGAGTCGTACCAGTGCGGTGCCCAGACGCCGTCGGTCTCCCGCGGGCCCGGCGGCCAGGACAGCATGGCCGCCGTGAACGGGACGCCCAGCGCCCGACACAGCGCGCGCAGCACCGCCTCGGGCTGTTCCAGCAGGTCACGGGAGTCGATCACGGGACCGCCGAACCGGTCGAAGATCTCCGCCTGCTGCCAGATGCCCAGGTCATCGAGGGTGGGGGTGGCACGCACCTTCGCGTAGGAGGCCAGCAGTTCCCGGGGATCCCGGATCAGGAAGGCGTGCCGCAGCGGCGCGAGCGCGTCCCGGTCCACCTCCGGCAGCAGGTGATGGGTCATGTGCTTGCCGTAGAACACCGACCGGCCCGCGGGCAGGGGCGCCGTGGTCAGCTCGCGGATCACCGTCGGCCAGCTGGTCGGCTGGCTGGCGATGACCTCGTCCCGGCCGGGGTGCGCGATCCCGGTGCGGTCCAGGTAGAAGGCGTACAGCGGCTCGTCCGCGACCACGGTGTCCGGGCGGTTCTCCCAGGCCCGCATCAGCGCGGTGGACACCGTCCGCGGCCCGGACCACATCGCGATCCGGATGGGCTCATCCGCCATGGCTCAGCGGGCGAACTGGGCGGCTTCGGCGCCGATCGTGGTGTCCTCGCCGTGCCCGGTGTGCACGACGGTCTCGGGCGGCAGGTCCATCAGCCGGTCCTGGATCGACCGGATGATCACGTCGTGGTTGGAATACGACCGGCCGGTCGCGCCCGGGCCGCCGTGGAACAGGGTGTCCCCGGAGAACACGACCCGCAGGGCGGGCGCGTACAGGCACACGCTGCCCGGCGAATGGCCGGGGGTGTGCAGGACCCGCAGCGGGGTGGCCGCGATCTCGATGACCTGCTCGTCCGCCAGGTCTCCGTCGGGCACCGTGCCCGGGTAGATCATCCGCCACAGCACCTGATCGTCGGGGTGCATCAGCACCGGCGCCCCGGTCGCCCCGGCGACCGGTGGTGCCGCGTCGATGTGGTCGTTGTGGCCGTGGGTGCAGACGATGGCGGACAGCCGGCGCCCGCCGACCGCGGCCAGGATCGCCTCCGGGTCGTGGGCCGCGTCGATGACGAGGACCTCCCGGTCGTCGCCGATCAGCCACACGTTGTTGTCCACCGCGAAGTCCTGGCCGTCCAGGGAGAACGTGCCCGAGGTGACGATCTTCTCGACCTGCGCGGTCATCAGAGCGTCACCACGCTGCGCAGGACCTCACCGCGCTCCATCTTCGCGAAGGCCTCCTCGACCGCGTCCAGCGCGATTGTTTCACTAACGAACTTATCGAGCGGAAGCCTGCCCTGCAGGTACAGGTCGATGAGGACCGGGAAGTCGCGCTCCGGCAGGCAGTCGCCGTACCAGGACGACTTGAGGGCGCCGCCCCGGCCGAAGATGTCCAGCTGTGGCAGCTCGATGCGCATGTCCGGGGTGGGCACGCCGACCAGGACCACGGTCCCGGCCAGGTCCCTGGCGTAGAACGCCTGCTGGTAGGTCTCGGGGCGGCCGATCGCCTCGATCACCACGTCCGCGCCGTTCCCCCCGGTCAGGGCCCGGATCCCCTCGACCGGGTCGGTCTCCCGCGAGTTGATCACGTGGGTGGCACCGAACTGCCGGGCCCACTCCAGCTTCCGCGGGTCGATGTCCACCGCGATGATCGTCCGGGCCCCGTTCAGCACCGCACCGAGCACGGCGGCGTCGCCGACCCCGCCGCAGCCGATGACGGCGACCGAGTCGCCCCGGACGACCGGCGCGGTGTTGACGGCCGCGCCCAGGCCGGCCATCACGCCGCAGCCGAGCAGGCCGGCCACCTCGGGCCGGGCGGCGGGGTTGACCTTCGTGCACTGGCCGGCGGCGACCAGCGTCTTCTCCGCGAACGCGCCGATCCCCAGCGCGGGGGACAGGACCGTGCCGTCCGCGAGGGTCATCTTCTGGATGGCGTTGTGCGTGTTGAAGCAGTACCAGGGGCGGCCCCGCCGGCAGGCCCGGCACTCGCCGCAGACCGCGCGCCAGTTCAGGATGACGAAGTCCCCCGGCGCGACGTGGGTGACGTCGTCGCCCACCGCCTCGACCACGCCCGCGGCCTCGTGCCCGAGCAGGTAGGGGTAGTCGTCCCCGATGCCGCCTTCCCGGTAGTGCAGGTCGGTATGGCAGACGCCGCACGCCTGGACCCGGACCAGGGCCTCACCCGGGCCGGGATCGGGGACGAGGACCGTGGTGACTTCGACTTTCGCGCCCTTAGCGGGGGCGACGACGCCCCGGACTTCGTGTGTCATCCGACCATCGTGCCCAATGAGCAGGCGCAGCGGAAGGCCGGGGCCGGCTGACCCCGGCTTGCCACATCCGTCAGCCGACCGATGTTTCGCGCTCCCGGGCCGGCCATCGTGTCCTGAAGAACGGCGTCACATGCCGGCACCTGACCCGACCAGGCTCGGCAAGGAAACAGATGAACAAGTTGGCGCCCGCCCGCGCGACGGTACAGCGCCCGTATCGCGTCTCCCTTCCCGCAGGACCCGAAGCAGCGGCCGAAGCCCGCCGCCACGTCTGGGCGATCATCCACGCGTGGGACATCCCCATCGACGCCTACGGCGCGGCTCTGCTCGCCAGCGAACTGGTCACCGACGCCATGAGGCAGGACACAGATGGGCACGAGGCGGTTCAGTTGATGATCAGCTGGGTTGACGGGCAGTTCCGGGTGGAAGTGCATGAGGAATCGCGGTCCGGTCCGGCGCCAGTGCCGGCGGACCCGCGGTCCGACACCGACACCCGGCGCGGCCTAACGCTGGTCCGCAACGCCCGGCGGCGTTACTTGCGCTTCCGGGACTGGCCCGAGCAGGCCCGGCAAGGAAACAGATGACGATGATGGCGCCAGTCCGCGCGATAGTGGAGCGCCCGTACCGTATCTCACTGCTCGCAGGCCCGGCCGCCGCGGCGCAAGCCCGCCGCCACGTCGGGGCGATCATCCAGGCCTGGGGTGTCCCCGTCGAGGAGTACACCGCGGCCCTCCTCACCAGCGAACTGGTCACGAACGCCATCAGGCACGCCTCGGAGGAGCACGAGGCCATCGAGCTGGTGGTCAGCTGGGCCGCGGGCTTACTGCGGGTGGAGGTGCACGACGGCTCGAGGTCGGCTCCGGCCCAGGTCCACGCGCTGCCGTACGCCGAAGCCGGGCGTGGCCTGATGCTGCTGGACAGCCTGTCCTCCAGCTGGGGCTACCGCGAGACGGCCCGGGGCAAGGCGGTCTACTTCACACTCGCCCCCTGAGCCTCGTCCTGGATCCGGCCGTCCCCCCCTGGGGCCGGATCCAGGACGGGATGGGGCCGAGCCCGGTCAGGCGGTCACAGTGCGGCCCGGCCGCGGTGAGGCCCCGGGAACCGAGGACCCGCAAGGAGGCTGAGCTGGCGGGCTCAGCCGCAGGAGCCGTCGCCGGCTGAGTTCAGAGGCGGAGCTCAGCTGGCGACGGCGCGGCGGTCTGTGGCCTCGCGTGCGATGTCGATCCGGGACCGGACGTCGAGCTTGCCCAGGATGTGCGAGACGTGGGTGGCCACGGTCCGGTGGGACAGGAACAGCCGGGCGGCGATCTGCGGGTTGGTCATCCCGTTGGCGACCAGCGCGGCGATCTTGGCCTCGGCGGGCGTCAGGCTCTCCCAGCCGCGGACGGCCCTGCGGTGCTTGACCCGCGGGGCCCGGCGGATCCCGTGGGCCCGGAACCGGGCCTGCAGCCGGGCGACATCCCTGGTCGCGCCGAGTGAGGTGTAGAGATCGACCGCGCGGCTGAACGCGGCGCGGGCCGGGTCCCGCTTGCCCTGGCCCACGAACGCTTCGGCCGCGGCCTCCAGCGCCTTCGCGCCCAGGAGCGGCCGCCGGGCGTCGTCGTAGCGGTCCGCGGCCCGGAGCAGCCGGGCGGGGTCGCGATCGACCAGGCCCCGGCAGCACAGTGCGTTGGCCTGCCGGTGCGGGATCTGCGAGTCGCTGGCCAGGGCCGCGGCCCGGTCGGCCAGGTCCCGCGCGGCGGCCGTGTCACCGACCTTGGTGGCCAGCCGGACGCCGTCAGCCAGCAGATCCTCGACCTCATCCAGTTCTTCGGCATGGTCAGCGAACCTGGTCAGCACGTCGAGCGCCTTGGTGGGCGCGCCCTCCTGCTCGAAGGCCTCACTGCGGGCGAGGGCCAGCGTGCCGACGACCCGGTTCCCGATCCGCTCCGCGTGCGGGACGGCGGACGCCAGGTGACGACGGGCCGTGCTCATGTCGCCCCGGTGGATGGAGATGGCTGCTGCGACCCCATGGTCGCAGCAGGCCACCCCGGGGTCCTTGGTGACTTCCTGAACCACGCCTACTTCCGCCAGGGCGTCGTCCCAGGAGCCGGTGTGGAACAGCAACTCACCGAGAGAGCAGTGCGCCTGAGCCCGGCGGACCGTGATGCCGACCCGGTCGGCGAGCCGCTGGGCCTCGCGGGCCGCGGTGATCGCCCCGTCGTACTGGTCGAGCTCACCCAGCGCGACGGCCTTGTTGATCTGCAGCAGCAGCCGCAGGTCGGTCAGCGCGGGTTCGGCCTGGGAGACCGCCAGGGCCCGGTCGTACAGGGGCAGCGCGTCCGCCGAGCGCCCTCGCATCGCCGCTACGTAGGTCAGCACGTGCAGGGCCCAGCCGACCGCCCAGTCGTCGTCAGCCTCGGTCGCCTCGGCCAGGGCCGCGCTGGCCACCTGCTCAGCCAGCTCAATCTGCCCTAGTTCGCGGTGAGTCCGGGCGATGGCCACCAGCAGCCGGGCCCGGTGGCGGCCGGAGATCCCGGGTAGCGCCAGGGCACGGTTCAGCGTGGCCAGCGACTCCGTGAACCGGCCGGCCATAGTCCGGCACTGGGCTAGCGTCCAGTGCAGGTCCACGAGGAGATCGGGGTCGCTGGTGGCGGCGAGACCTCGCTGGGCCACCCGTTCCGCCTCGGCCGGATCGCCGACGCGGTACAGGGCCTCCGCTAGCCAGCACACCAGGGTGTCGTGCTGCACCAGCTCAGACGAGGTCCTCGTGACCGCGCAGCCGAGCAGTTCCGCGGCCGCCCGGGGAGCCTGGCCGACCAGGAGTGGAGCCGCGGTGTCCAGCCAGTGCAGGATCCACTCATCCATCGGTTCTGTGGCGTCCCCCGGCCAGCGGACCGCCTGAAGCAGCTGCCGGGCCACCCGGTCGGCCGGCGCGCCTGCCTGGGCCAGCGCCCGGCCGGCCTCACGATGCCATGCGGCTCGTATCGGGGCCGGGATCTCCTCGTAGAGAGCGGCCCGGATCATCGGGTGCCGGAAGCCGAGCGTGCTGCCCGACTCGGCCAGCACGCTGGCCGCCCGGGCCTCGTTGACGGCCGGGATCAGGCCCACCACACTCCGGCCGAGCACGGTGGCCAGGTCGGAGACCGCGAACTCCACGCCGAGCAGGGCCGCTGCACGCAGGACCTCCCGGACCGGGGAAGGGACGAAGCCCAGCCGGTCCGCGATCGCGGCTGGCAGTGACTGTGGCGCATGCCCGTTGGTCAGCTCAGCGGTTCCCGCGTCGGAAACGGTCAGGCCAGAACTACGGGCCAGCGCGTCCACGAGTTCGGTGAGGTACAGCGGGTTGCCCGCGGCGCCGTCCGCGAGGTTCATGAGCCCATCGTCGGGCCTGCCCCCGGCCAGGGTCCCGACCAGCTCGGTCACGGACTCCTCGGGAAGCCCGCCCAGGCAGAAGCGCTCGGCCAGGTCGGCGGTATGCCGGAGGGCGAGCAGATCCTCCCGTTGCGGCACTGGCCGCATCATGCCCACCAGCAGCAGCGGCAGGTGCCGGGCGGACCGGGATAGCCGCTCCCAGAAGGTGACACTCGAATGATCGGCCCACTGGAGATCGTCCACGACCAGCACCGTCGGCACCGCTGCGCACAATTCGTCGACGAGAGCCAGCAACTGCTCCGCGAGCGCGGTCGGCACATCCTCGCTCCGCCCGGAAGCGACCTCGCCCCGCAGCATCGCGACGATGGTTTCCTGCCGCGGATTGTCCGATGGCTCGCGGACCCGCAGCCCGTCCAGGATGGGAAGCAGTGGCAGTGCCTGGCCGAGCTCGTCACCGGCGCCCCAGAACACCTGGCACCCCAGTTCCGCGGCCTCGGCACAGGCCGCCCGGACCAGCGTGGACTTGCCGATGCCAGGCTCCCCCTCGATGAGCACGGCCTGGCCGTGCCCCGCGGTCGCCTGAGTGGCGCAGCTGATAAGCCGCGTCAGTTCAAGATCCCGGCCGATCAGTTGATCAGCTAAGGATGGTTCGGGCACGAGGTGGATCGTACCTCCCCAATATGGGGGGAACAAGCGCTTTCGCCCTGGTAAACGACGGTACAAGAAGATCTTGACCGGCTCAGCAAAGGATCATGCGCATGACGCTAAGGGTTTCAGTTTTCACGTAATGTGAGCAGTCTGCAATTTGCAGTGCGATTTGCAGTGCCATTTGCTATGCCATTTGCCATGCAATTTACTAGTTTAGTTAGTTGATTATAACTCACAGGGGTAGGTTGCATTAAATTTGCTCTGGGAATATTAACTAATTTGAGGCTCAAGAATGCTTGAATTGTCTGCTAAAATCTTTCTTTAATTTCGCGATTACGGTAGACAGCCAGGTCAGGGACGCGCTAACTTGGTGTTGCCGGAACGCGCGCGCCGGCGTATCCACAGGACCGCTCTTACGGGTAACCACCCTTGGGCATTATCTTATGGAGGCGCCATGCGAATCGCGCGGGCACTCGCCATAAAAGTCGCCTTACCTCTCTCGGTGGCCGGCGTAACGCTCCTTTCCGGGGCCGCGGTAGCCGTTCCCTCGATTGTCGCCAGTGTTAACTCTGTTCCTGTCGCGTCTGCAGCGACTACTGGGGCCACCCCGAACATGTTTCACGGTTGAGCCCACCACCCCGCCGTCGTATCCCGCCCGGAATCCGCCTCAACTACTAAATTCCTTCGCGCGACAGGAATGACGCCGTCCGTCCCCCGCGGCACTTCTCGTGGGGGACGGACGCATTTCTGTGCCGCGAGGGATGTAAGTGTTTCCGGGATAGGTGCGAAGACGCGCGGGCGGGCTCAGGCCAGGATCTGGCCGCGCAGGATGATCAGACGGGGATGGTGCAGGATGTCCGGGTGGGCTACCGGGTCCTCGTCGTAGATGACCAGGTCAGCGGGAGCGCCGTCGGTCAGGCCGGGCAGGCCGAGCCAGGCCCGGGCCGTCCAGCTGGCCGCCCCCACCGCGGCCTCCCAGGGCAGGCCCGCGCTGATCAGCCGCTCCACCTCCTCGGCGACCGTGCCGCACGGGTGCGTGTCGGTACCGGCCAGCACCGTGACTCCCGCCTCGTACGCGGCCCGCGCGGTCGGCGGCAGCGCCGCCCAGCCCGCCAGGTAGGCGTCCCGGCGGGGCCCGGGGTCCCCGGCGCGGACCCGGAACGCGGCCGCGGCGAACGCGCCGAGGGTGGGCACCAGGGCCGTGCCCTGGGCGGCCATCTGGTCCAGCAGGCCCGGGTCGAGGTGCATGCCGTGCTCCAGGCTGTCCGCCCCGGCGGCCACCGCGTTGGCGCAGCCCGCTGCGGTCTGGGCGTGCACCGACACCTTGCCGCCGATCGCGTGCACCGCGCTGGTCACGTCGCGCAGAACGGCCAGCGGCACCGGCGGCTCGTCCCAGGCCCAGTCGCCGATGATCTTGCACCAGCCGGATACGGGAGCGGTACCGGGCGGTAGGGCCGCCCGGGGAGCGGCAGGGGTGCTCGCCGCCGCGGAGGCGGCCATGGCGGCCGGCGGGGAGCCGGGTGTGGTCTCCGGTGGCCGGCCGGCCGGAGCGGCGTCCTGCGCCGCCTCCAGGGCGGCGGCGGCTTCCTCCACGGCCGCCCGGGCGAGGTCCGCCTCGCTGACGCGGCGTCCCCAGCCCGGGAAGAACCGGCCCGGCGTGGCCAGCCACGGCCCCGCGGACCGGACCCGGGGCAGGCCCTCCGCGTCGTGGGCCCAGCCCGGGATGCGGGCGGCGGCCCCGGGCGCGCGGACCAAGAGCACGCCCGCGGCGGCGTGGTCGGTGAGGTGCTGCCGCAGCACGGACTCGTCGAACGGGTCGCCGGGCCGCTCAGCGCCGGGATGGGTATGCACGTCGACCAGCCCGGGCACCAGCCAGCCGCCGTCCGCCACCGTGTCGGCGCCCGCCACCGGATCCTCGCGGAGCACTCCGCCGTCGATCCACAGGGATCGCTCTTCCCGCTCCGGGAGCACGGTTCCGCGCACATGCAGCACCATGGGCCGTGTCTACCAGCCTGGCCCCGGAGCGGCCAGGCCCGGGCGCCCGGGCCGCAAAGCATTTTGGATACAGCCGCCGATATGCTAAATGCCATGCGGAGAGCATCGTGACCGCGGACGCCCGGCCGGGCAGCCCGCCCGCGTTCATCAGCCCGGTCGCGCGGCCGGTGCCGCTGCGCCAGTCCGTGTACGAGGCCCTGGTCGAGCTGGTGGTCGGCGGCCGGCTCGGCCCCGGTGAGCACCTGGTCGAGACCGAGCTGGCCCGCCAGCTCGGAGTGAGCCGCCAGCCGGTCCGCGAGGCGCTGCACCGCCTCGAGGCGGAAGGCTGGGTGGACCTGCGGCCGAACCAGGGCGCCTTCGTCCACGTCCCCACCGACCACGAGGTCGACGAGCTGCTCGACGTGCGGGAGCTGCTCGAGGTGCAGATGGCCCGGCTGGCCGCGCGCTCAGCGTCTCCCGGCGGGATAGCCCGGCTGCGGGCCATCTGGCACGAGGGGCAGAGCGCCGTCGCCTCGGCGGAGACCGAGCGGGTCGTGGCGGCCAACAACGAGTTCCACGCCGCCCTCGCCCGGGTGGCCGGCAACACCGTGCTGGCCGACCTGGCCCGCATCGTCAGCCGCCGGGTCCGCTGGTACTACCGGCAGGTCGCGCCGCTGCGCGGCCAGGAATCGTGGGCCGAGCACCGGGAGCTCATCGACGCCCTCGAGGCCGGGGACCAGGAGCGGGCGGCCGAGATCGCCCGCCAGCACACCGAGGGGACCCGCTCCGCGTACCACCAGCCGCCGGAGGCCCCCCGGCGTTAGCGCGGCCGGGCCGGCCCGTCGCCGGCCCGGCCGGGGCTGCTTCAGCGGCGGCGGGATGAGGCGGCCAGCGCTGAGCTGTTCGTGCCCCACATGTTGTCCGCGACGTTGACCGTGTCTCCCGGGGGGACGATCTCGTCGATGCGGTCGAGCAGGTCGCCAGGCAGGCCGATGCCGTCGGCGGCCAGGTAGGACTCCAGATGCTCCATCGTGCGCGGCCCGATGATCGCGGAGGTGACGGCCGGGTGGCGGGTGACGAACGCGATCGCCATCTGGATGAGGGTCATCCCGGCCTCGCCGGCGAGCGCGCCGAGGGCGTCGGCCGCATCGAGCTTGGCGGCGTTCGCGGGGGAGGCGGAGTTGTAGACCCCGGGGAAACGCTCCGCCCGGGCGGCCGAGCCCGGCCCGCTGATCTCCTGGCCCTTGCGGTAGCGCCCCGATAGCCAGCCGCCGGCCAGCGGGCTGTAGGTCAGGACACCCATCCCGTGGCGCAGGCAGGCCGGCAGCACGTCGTACTCGATGGCGCGGGTCAGCAGAGAGTACGGCGGCTGCTCGGTACGGAACCGCTCACGGCCGCGGCGCTCGGCGGTCCACTGGGCCTCGACGATCGCGGAAGCGGCGACATTGGAAGCGCCGAAGGCGCGGATCTTGCCCGCGTGGACCAGGTCAGACAGTGCGCCCAGAGTCTCGTCAACGTCGGCGGCCGGATCGAGACGATGCACCTGATAGAGGTCGATCCGGTCGGTGGCCAGCCGTCGCAGCGAGCCCTCGACCGCCTCCGTGATCCACCGCCGCGACGTCCCACGGTGGTTGGGATCCGCGCCGAACGGCAGGCCGACCTTCGTGGCGAGCACCACGTTCTCACGCCGCCCGCCGGCCAGCGCCTGGCCGACGATCTGCTCCGACTCGCCGCTGGAGTAGACGTCGGCGGTGTCGATGACATTGATCCCGGCGTCCAGGGCACGGTGGATGATCTGGATGGACGAGTCGTGATCGGGGTTGCCAGCGCTCCCGAGCATCATCGCGCCCAGGCACAGCTGGCTGACCGAGACGCCGGTGCGTCCCAGGGGTCGGTAGTCCATGGAGAGCTCCTTGGCCGCCGCGAGTCAGTCGCGGCAGGTGGGTAGGATCGGATCCGCCTGGAAGCGGAGAACCTGTCCGCTTCGCCGTTACGGATAGCCTATCCACTTAGCTGCTTAGGTCTGACCATGTCCCGACCGACCTCCCGATTGCCCGCGCGACGGGCCGACGCGGAGCGCAACCGCGAGAAGATCCTCGCCGCCGCCCGCACCGGATTCGCCGACCCGGAGGCGGAGCTGTCGATGGCCGAGATCTCGCGGCGCGCCGGGGTCGGCATGGCCACGCTCTACCGCAACTTCCCCGGACGCCGGGAGCTGCTCGAGGCCCTCTACACCGAGGAGGTCAACGGGATCTGCGAGGCCGCCAGGACCCTCGACGCGCAGACGCCCGGCGCGGCGCTCATGGCCTGGCTGCACCGGTTCTTCGCCTTTTTCACCAACAAGCACCACATCGCGTCCGAGCTGCTCGAGCACACGGACCACAGCAACCCCGTGTTCGGCCGGAACCGGGCCCGGGTGATGGCCGCCGGCCAGCCTCTGCTGGCCGCCGCCCGGCGCTCGCATGAGGTCCGCGACGACCTCACGCTCGAGCAGGTCCTCGACATGATCGTTGCCATCGCCACGATTCACGGCGACCCCGGCTACCTCGAGCCGATCCTGCAGACCGCACTCGACGGCCTGCGGCCCCCGGGCGATGCAGAGCCCGCCTAGGGCAGCCGGGGGTCGCAAACGCCCACTGCTAGGGCAGGCGGACCACGCTGATGGGGTCGGGGGCGTACGGGTCAGCCGCGTTGTCGATCAGCTCGATCTCGGCCCGGTCGGACATGATGTGATACGACCCGTCGGCTGCGTACTCCCGGATGACCGTGACCGTGCCGTCCGCGTGGGTGTAGCGCTCCTCGGCCCAGCCGTCCCCGGCGCGCTTCTCCGCGTCCACGGCCGGGTCGTCCCGCCACTCGAACCGGTAGGGCGCCAGCGGAAGCCTCAGCTCGTACGGATAGCTGCCAGGCATGCCGGGTTCCTTCCCAGGACGGGTGATCGCGGCGGGCCCCGGCGGGGGCCCGCCGCGATCACGGTAACGGCCGGGCCCGTGGTCAGGCGATGGCCGGCTTGGCCTTCTGCGCCTCCTCGTCGGCAGATACCCGGAACGCCCGCTCCATCTGGGGCTGGGTAGGCGGTTTGCAGAAGAACGCGACCGTCAGCGCGGCCAGCGCACCTAGCGCGGCCCCGAAGAAGAAGCCGTACGCCCAGTGGAAGCTGGCGGTGCCGTACAGCGTCCCGGTCATGATCAGGGCCGCGATCCCGCCGGCGAAGCTGCCGCCGAGCGCCTTGAAGGCATAGATCGAGCCGTAGTTGATCGCGTTGTTGGTCTCGCCGTAGTAGTCGGCCACCATGGCCGCGGTCATCGGGAAGTTCGCGCCGGACAGGCCGCCGGAGACCACCGCGCAGATCACGAACAGCGGCGCGTTGTGCTCCTCACCCGCCCACAACGCGAGCAGCTGGAAGGCCACGTTGCCGGAGTACGCGTAGATCATCGTTCTACGCCGGCCGATGAATTCGGAGATGTATCCGTAGACCGGCCGGAAGATGCCGTCCGCCAGCGAGAACCCCGCGAAGCCGACCGCGGCTGCGATCGAGCCCAGGCCCATGGCTGTGGCGAAGCTGTAGTAGTAAGCCACGCCGAACAGGGAGCAGCCGATGTAGAGGGCGTACTGGATACCGATCCACTTGGCCTGCGGGGTACGCCACATCTCGCCGCCGTTGTAGTGCCGCAGCGCGGGCGGGTTGTTGCGCAGGTCACGGATGCCGTACTTCTGCCAGTTGAGCGGGTCGATCTCTTTGGGCCACCAGTTCTTCGGCGGGTCCTTCATGAACAGCCCAGCCAGGGTGATGCCGACGGTCATGATGATGGCCTGCACCCAGATGTAAGTCTTCAGCGACCCGGCACTCATCACCGGGACGCCGGCCCCGGTGCTGAATCCGCCGATGACCAGGATGAACGGCACGGCCCCGTAGGCCCAGCCGCCGTTGACGAAGCCGGTCCGCCAGCCCTTCTTCTCCGGGTACCACTTGGCCACGATGTTGATGCAGCTGGAGTAGACCATCCCGGCGCCAATGCCGCCGAGCACGGCGTAGCCGATGTAGGCCACCCAGATCGAGGTGGACTCGGCGAGGATCCCGTAGCCGATGATCCCGCAGACGAATCCGCCGATGATGACCGCCCACCGGACGCTGAGGATCCCGTGGTTGCGCAGCCACCCGGTGAAGATCTGGACGAACGACTCGAAGATGACGAAGAACGAGAACGCCCAGAACACCGGCGCGGGACCCCAGTGGTGCACCGCGGACAGTGAGGGGTTCAGCGCGCCCCAGGTGTACTCGAGCAGCCCGGCCAGGCACATGGCCAGCCAGGCCGCCATGATCGGGACCCAACGGCCGTGGCCGAGGACGTCCCGTGGTGTCTCACCGACCCGGAAAACCCGGCCGGTCGCGTTGGTTACTACTTCGTAGTTGGCTTGTCCGGTGGTTGCGCCCATGGGTCGCACCGATACCTCTCGCAGGAGACGCTGTTGGCTCGTGTTCCGGTCCGGCGGACGCCGGGCCGGGCTGCTCGACGCGGACGCCTGCTCCCGGAATGCCGGTGTTACCGGATGCCGTGTTACCGGAATGCCGGTGCTACTGGAATGAGAGCGGGGCCGCGGAGGTTGGTATCGATCTCGGCTGGTTTAGCTCCGGGTTGCACCCCGGAGTCCAGGCCGGATAGAGGGCAGGGGCGTCGCGGGGGGTGTGTGAGCGGTCCGCGCGGCGCCCTTGGTCCCGTTCGCGCGGTGGGCCGCGCGAACCTCCGGATCGGCGAGATCGTCCTTGACCTGCCATTGCGCCTCCAGGTCCGGGCCGCTGCCGCGCTGCGCCGCCGGGGCTCAGCGCCGCGGTCCCTAGGTCTCCAGTCCCAGCGCCCGGAACAGGGCGCCGCGTTCGGGTTCCCCGGCCGCGGCCGCGTACAGCTCGTCCAGGCCCCAGCCGGCCTCGTCGAGCAGCTCGGCGGCCTGGTCGAACAACGGCGATCGCTGCTCAGCGGGCACTTTCTCGATCACCAGGTGGGTGATCACCTGCAGCACCGCGGCGCGAAGCTCCTCGCGCCGCCCGCCGGACGGGCGGGCCACGCCCGGCATCAACGGGATGATCTTGGCGCCCGGGCCGGGCGCCAGCTGCCCGTTGGGGCCGGTCACGACGGGTCTCCCGCCGCGCCGGGCTGGCCCGCCTGGTCGAGCCCGGCCAGCTCCGCGCGCAGCCGCTCGACCTCACCGGGACGGCTCAGGTCGATGACATCGACCTGGGCGTAGGTCCGCCCGGCCGGACGGCCGTCAGCCCGGAGGGCCGGCTCACGCTCGGTGAACACCTCGAACCGCGGGCTGGCCGCCTGCGGCCCGATGGACAGCACGTAGCTCAGCACCGCGCGCCGGTCAGGCAGATAACGCTGCTGGTGACCGTGATCGAAGCTGATCTGCCATCGATCGGCCATGAGGCCTCCTCTGCTAGCCCGGGGGGGGCGACCCCCCGGGCTCGCCGGCTCGGAGGGACACGCCTCCGGCGCGCCCCGCCTCGCCAGCGAGCTAGGCGCCGATCCCCCGGTTCAGCGGCATCGAGTAGCTCTCTTCCTTCAGCCTGGCGTGCCGTTCCGGGTCCTCGCCCTCGCGCAGCTCGGCGGGCACGTCCATGCCCATGTCCTGCCAGTTGAGGTTGGCGGCGCGCTGGGTGGCGGCCACGTGCTCGGGCAGCATGTGCCCGAACCGGCCCTGCATGGCCAGGTAGTCGGCAACCGGGCGCTGCACCGGCGGGTGGAAGTAGTGGTACGTCCGCTCCTCCGGGTCGTACTCCCAGACCGGGAACAGGCCCGCCTCCACCACCCGGCGGCCCAGCTCGACCGTCATCGAGGTCTGGTAGACCCAGCCTTTCTGGCACGGCGTGTAGCAGTGCATGAACGCGGCGCCGCGGCGGTTCAGCCCCTTGCGGGTCTTGTTGATCAGGTCCACCGGGTAGCCGACCGTGGTCGTGGCGACGTAGCAGTGCGGGTGCCCCTCGGCCATCATCTTGGCCAGGTTCTTGGGCGGCAGCTGCTTGCCCGCCGTGTTCGCCTTGCCGAACGGGGTGAACGTGGTCAGCCCCGCGTACGGCGTGGTCGGGGACACCTGGATTCCGGTGTTCGCGTAGCACTCGTTGTCGTAGCAGATGAACAGCGCGTCGTGGTTGCGGTACAGGGCGCCGGACATCGAGCCGAGCCCGATGTCCGCGGCGCTGCCGTCCCCGGCCATCACGATGATGTTCGGGTACGGGCCGGGGTGGCGGCCCTTCCTGATCATCGCCTCGTAGCCGGCCGCCATGCCCGAGGTGAACGAGCCGCCGCTGGCGATCGGGGTGTGCGCCCACGGCACCGTGTACGGGG
>Ga0182024_10004064_pt1 | contig 34043 bp, 29 predicted proteins | sample P32metaG_FD_120480 | JGI IMG/M metagenome (GOLD analysis project Ga0182024, IMG submission 120480) | Permafrost microbial communities from Stordalen Mire, Sweden - P3-2 metaG (Illumina Assembly) | ecosystem: Environmental > Terrestrial > Soil > Wetlands > Permafrost | place: Sweden: Stordalen... | reverse complement strand
GCCAAAATTGACGGGATCAAGGATTTGGGAATTCAACGCGATACGGGCCAGCCGAATATCGATCTCACCGTTGACCGTCTGGCGGCTGCGCGCTTCGGCATCAATGTGGCCGATATACAAGATGCCATCCAGACCGCCGTGGGCGGTAACTCCGTCAGCCAGGTGTTGCAGGGAGAGGCGGTCTACAACGTGGTGGTGCGCTATCAGAAACAATATCGCGACACCAAGGAGGCTATCCAGAATATTCTACTGCTCTCTCCCTCGGGAGAGCGCGTCTCGCTGGCTCAGTTGACCAAAGTCCAGGTTCGCGATGACGCTTACGACATTTACCGGGAAGGCGGTTCCCGCTATGCGGCCATCCGCTTTGAGGTTCGCGGGCGCGATCTGGGCACTACGGTCAAGGAAGCCATCGACAATATCGCCAAGAATGTGCAGATACCGCGTGGCTATCACCTCGAATGGTCGGGAGAATACGATAGCGAAACGCGAGCCGAAAAAAGGCTGCTCTTCATTCTGCCCCTGACGATCTTTTTGATCTTCATCATTCTTTACAGCATGTTTCGTTCCTTTAAATGGGCGCTTCTGATTCTTCTAAATGTGGCTATGGCGCGCGTTGGAGGCTTGCTCGCTCTTTATGTGACCGGCACGTTCTTCAGCGTATCTTCCGGTGTCGGCTTCCTGGCGCTCTTTGGAGTTTCGGTTCAAACGGGTGTCATCATGCTTGAATACATCAATCAGCTTCGAGCCCGAGGTTACACTCCGGAAGGCGCTGCGATCGAAGGCGCTGTCCTGCGGCTTCGCCCCATCATGATGACGATGCTGGTGGCCACCCTGGGACTGCTCCCCGCCGCTATGTCGCACGCTATCGGTTCCGACTCGCAGCGCCCATTTGCCATTGTCATCGTAGGAGGATTGATGTCCGACCTCCTGTTGAGCATCTTCCTTCTGCCCACTTTGTACGTCTGGGTCGCAAGAGAAGGCGACACGCTCCCGAAACCGGAGGTGGCAAATGAAGGTTAAGCTGATATCTGTTCTGACGCGAAGCATCGGCATTTGCGCTCTGGGTCTTGCATTGCTTACCTGCTCCGTTTCCGCGCAGCAGGCTCTCACCTGGGAACAGGCGAAGGCCAAGTTCGAGGCGGCCAATCCGGTGTTGAAAGCAGACGCGGCGAACGTGGACGAGATGAAGGCAGAGGAGATCACGGCCTTTCTCCGCCCCAACCCGCAGTTCACCATCGCGGCTGACGGCACGCAGATTGCGCCGCACAATGGGGTCTGGACTCCTTTCAAGGGAACAACCGAGCAGCCTAACTTCAGTTACCTGCATGAGCGCGAACACAAGCGGGAACTGCGCCTGGAGAGCGCCAAGGAAGGTACCGCGATTACCGAGTCCCAGCACGTTGACCTCGAACGAAATCTGATCTTCGGCCTGCGCTCGGCTTTTGTGCAAACTCTCCAGGCCAAGGCAGTGCTGGAGCTGGCCAAGGCCGACCTCGAGTACTACGACAAGATCATCGACATCAGCCGGAACCGCTTCAATGCCGGCGATCTGGCCAAGATCGACCTGGCTCGCATCGAGCTTCAGCGCGTGCAATACGAGTCTGAGATCGAGACAGCAATCGTCAATCTGCGCACTCAGAAGATTGCGCTCCTGCTGCTGCTCGACGACCGCACGCCGGTCGATCAGTTCGATGTAACCGGGGTTTTCGACCTGGGTCCGGATCTTCAGCCGCTGAGCGACTATCACCAGATCGCGCTCGACAACCGGCCGGATCTGCGGGCCGCGATCCAGACAATCCAGCAATCGCAAACCAATCACAAACTCGCCTGGGCCAATGGTTCCACCGATCCCACCTTCGGCGCGTGGTACACCTATAACGCTTCGACCAACAATCCAAACGCCAACCAGACTCTCGGTGTCAGCGTTAGCGTCCCTCTGCGCATATTCGATAAGAACCAGGGCGAGAAGAAGCGCACGCTCATCGACATCGACAGAAGCCAGGATGCCGCCGAGGCCGCCAAAGCGCAGGTCTTCAGCGACGTCGACGATGCCTACGAATTGGTGCGCAGCAATGTTGCCTTGATCAAGCCGTATAAGGCGCAGTATCTCGACCAATCGGTTTATGTCCGCGATACCGTTACGTTTGCCTATCAGCACGGTGGGGCATCGCTGATGGATTTCCTCAATGCGCAGAGCGACTACCGGGTCGTTCAACTGGCTTATCTGCAATTGATCGGCGCGTATATGACGGCTGCGGGACAAATGAATCTTGCCGTAGGAAGAGAAGCGATTCAATGATCAACATGCCGGTTGTGAAGATTGCCGGGCACGTCGTCTGTCCGATTACCGGAACGATGAGGTCGAATCAATGAAGAGACACGAAGTTCGAGCCCGCATCGAAGAGGCTGGCGTTCTTCCCTCTGTGCGCGTGAATTCACGGGAGCTGGCACGATTTGCAGCGGATACAGTGTACTCAGCAGGAATTCCGGTTGTTGAGATTACACTGACAGTGCCCGGTGCGCTGGAGGTGATCGACGACCTGGCGAAGCGATACCCGGACTTGGCCGTCGGCGCCGGCACAGTACTCGATGAAGAATCTGCACGACTGTGCATTGACGCAGGCGCGAGGTTCTTGACCAGCCCCGGATTTGTTCCGGAGGTGGTGGCCTATGCAAATCAAGTAAATGTCGTGGTACTGCCGGGGGCTTTGACGCCAACCGAAATCATCGCGGCCTGGAAGGCTGGGTCGGATCTTGTCAAGATTTTTCCTACAGGCCACATAGGAGGCATCCAATACGTGCGCGCCCTCAAGGTGCCGCTACCGCAAATTCCATTGATTGCCACTGGCGGCGTGAATCAGTTAACAGCATTCGACTTTATTCAGGCCGGAGCGACTGCTATCGGCCTGGGTGGAGAACTACTGCCCAAAGAGGCTTTGCACTTCCGTCAGGTAGATCGCATCCATGAGTTGGCAAACAGGTTCCTTGGCTTGGTGAGGGACGCGCGTGCGTTGCGAGACACCTATTACTGATGCAACAAGACGGCGACATTGGCCGGCCCAACTGTTCGAGCAAGACGATGGAAATATGGAAATCTCCGTTGTTTCGAGATGGATCGCGACGCAGCAGATGAATCGCTTTCTGTTGCAGAGTCTAAGTGCAGGAGCCGCAATTGCGGTGCTGACTTACTTCGGCTTCATCCTGCATCTCCATCTGGTCACAGTCAGTAGTCTTTATTTGCTGGTTGTTGTAACGACGGCATTGATTTGCGGCTTTTGGCAGGCCTCGCTGACCTCGCTCTTAGCAGTGGCCTGCCTTGACTATTTCTTCATGGCGCCTTTGTTCCAATTCAATGTTGCAGATGCGCTGGACTGGGTGTCACTGGGAGCGTTTGAGGCCACGGCGCTTGTCATCAGCAGGTTGTCCGCGAAGGAACTGAGGAGCGCGCGGGAGGCGGTCTTCCATCGCACGGAGATGAAGAGGCTCTATGAGTTGAGTCGCCACTCGCTCTTGCTGGATCTGCGCCAGCCGCCGGGACCGCAGCTAGTGGTTCTGATTCACAGAATATTCGACGCACGCGCCGTTGCTTTGTTCGACAAGAATCTGGAGCGCCAGGATAGGATGGGCGACTGGGCTGAAGGTGAGCAGGATCTCTCCCAGGAATGCTGCCTGCGCGATGCGGGACAGGATGATCGGGAAACAGAGACATACCAGCGCATTTTGCAGGATTCATCCGGAACATTGGGCGCGTTGGTGGTTCGTGGAAAGCTAAGTCCCGTCGTCGTCGACGCCCTTGCCTCTCTGGCTGCTATTGCGATCGATCGTCGACAGTCGTTTGAGAAAGAGGAGAATGCCGATGCGGCAAGAAAAGGCGACCATTTGCGTGCCGCAGTGATGGACGCGCTGGGGCATGAATTCAAGACTCCGCTGACAACGATTCAGACTTCAAGTTCCGGTTTGCTTGAGTTGGGAGGGCTAACCGAGTTGCAACGCGAATTGGCGACCATGATCGACAGCGAAGCCGTTCGCTTGAATGAGCTCTGCACCAAGTTGCTGGTGACCGCAAAGCTGGAAGCGGCGCAGGTTGCCTTGCAAACCGACGAGGTGAATGTTGAGGAATTGGTAGCTGAGGTGTTAGCCAGCCGCGCGGCAGAAGGGGTAAGAGACCGGATCGAGGTTGCGGTGGACGATCCGGCGTTGACCGTGTGCGTGGATCGGGCGATGCTGGCCATGATCTTAACGCAATACATCGATAACGCCAGAAAATACTCGAGGCCCCAAACGCCGATCAGAATTGTGGCGCAAATGAGTCATACCGAGATAGTCATCTCCGTGCATAATTTTGGAGCCGTCATTCGAATTGAAGACAGGGAGCGGATCTTCGAGCGCTTTTACAGGGCAGCGGAATTGAAAGATTCCGTTCCCGGCACAGGTATTGGACTTTCAGTGGTAAGGAAAGCGGCAGAGGCCCATCACGGCCATGTGTGGGTGATCAGCGATGAAAAAGCTGGAACAACATTCTTTCTTTCCCTTCCCAGAGGATCAAGGAGGCGATTGTGAGTACTCAAGCAGTGATGGCGAGTCAGGGCAACATTCTAGTTGTGGACGACGACAGTTCCTTGCGACGGGCGTTGCACGTAACTCTGTCTGGCATGGGATTCACGACAATGGATGCGTCGAGGGGCGAGGAGGCAATGTTGCTTGTCCAGGGAGCCCAGATCGACGCGGTGCTATTGGATGTGGATATTCCAGGCATGGGTGGGGTTGAAGCCTGCCGGAAGATGCGCCGAGCCAGCGCCCGCCTGCCAATCCTGATGCTGACGGCCATCGATGGCGAGGATCATAAAGTGGCGGCGTTCGAGGCCGGTGCTGACGACTACATTACCAAGCCCTTTCGGCTTCGTGAGTTGGCAGCGCGATTGCGTTCGGCAGTGCGCCGAGGAAATACACCCGATTCCACGCGGATTGCGCCGATTTGTTTTGGTCAGTTAGAACTGGACCTGACCAGATTTCAGGTGCGGAAGTGTGGGCGTTCCATCCATCTGACGCCAAAGGAATTCGAGGTGCTGCGTTATCTCATGTTGAACGCCGGTAAGCCAATTCCCCACGCGCGCTTGCTGAGCGCAGTGTGGGGGCCCGATTGCGGAAACGAGCATGTGTATCTACGCATCGTCGTGAGTCAGTTGCGAAAAAAGATCGAGGACGATCCGCTGAATCCACGGTACCTTTTAACGGGGCCGCACGTCGGTTACCGGTTCAACGCGCACGCAACCCAGGCTGAGATTGCTTAGCCGTTAAGAGCCAGGCGCAGCGCAATGCTTTCGGGCGCAAAAAAGAGGAAATTCCCATCGTTCAATGGGGATTTCCTCTTTTCATTCGATATCTTTGGAACTACAGACGACGAACGCTTAAAAGGGCTTGATCTACCTCTCGAAAAAGGCAGCCTACGCCTTATCCCATTCTCCACCGCCAACAGAACGCGACCAAAGTAGCGCACTCACATCTAATAGGACATGGAATCAATCGATATTCCCACCGGCGCGCAGCAGGCCGCCACCACCTTGAGCGGCCAGGAATTTCACTTTGCGTTTGACAACACGTATGCGCGGTTGCCGGAGCACTTCTTCGCGCGACTGAATCCAGTACCGGTTGCGGAACCGCGGCTTATCAAGGTGAATGAACAGCTGGCCTCGGAACTGGGGCTCGACACGGACGCGCTCAGGAGCAAGCACGGCATTGAGGTTCTGGCCGGTAACCGGGTGGCCGAGGGGGCAGAGCCTGTTGCGCTGGCTTACGCCGGGCACCAGTTTGGTTATTTCGTCCCTCAGCTTGGGGACGGGCGCGCCAATCTGCTGGGCGAGGTGGTGGGGCGTAACGGCGTGCGCTACGATATCCAGCTCAAGGGCTCCGGCCGCACTCCTTTCTCGCGCGGAGGCGACGGCAGAGCCGCACTCGGGCCGGTGTTGCGCGAGTACATTGTGAGCGAGGCCATGGCGGCGCTTGGCGTGCCGACGACGCGGGCTCTGGCTGCGGTGACCACGGGAGAACGTGTGCTGCGAGATACAGCCTTGCCGGGAGCTGTGCTGACGCGGGTAGCCGCGAGCCACCTCCGCGTGGGCACATTCCAGTACTTCGCGGCGCGGCGAGACGCGGAAGGGACGCAAACGCTGGCCGACTATGCAATCGCCCGGCACTATCCGCAGGCCGCGCACGCCAAACAGCCGTACCTGGCGCTGCTGGAGGGCGTGATCGCCCGGCAGGCGCAGCTGATTGCGCAATGGATGCTACTCGGTTTCATTCATGGCGTGATGAACACTGACAACACGTCCATCTCAGGCGAAACCATCGACTACGGCCCCTGCGCCTTCATGGAGGCCTATAACGAGGCCACCGTCTTCAGCTCCATTGACCATGGCGGACGCTATGCCTATGGCAACCAGCCCAGAGCAGCACTGTGGAACCTGACGCGGCTTGCCGAGGCATTGCTACCGGTTCTGGCGCAGGAGGCGGGGAGCGAAGAGGCCGCGCTGACCGCGGCCAACAAAGCACTGGCAGCCTTCGAGCCACAGTTTGCGGCGGCGCGCAGCGCTGGCCTGCGTCGCAAGCTTGGTCTCGCTGCGGAGCGCGAAGGAGATAGCGCTCTGGCTGAAGATTTGCTGCAGCGCATGGCCGCTAATCGCGCTGACTTCACGTTGACATTCCGAAGACTGTGCCATGCTGCAGCCGGCCCGGAAGGCGACATGGGAGTGCAGACGTTGTTCGCCAATCCGGACGCGTATGACGGGTGGGCCGCTGGTTGGCGCCTGCGTCTCAAAGAAGAGCTGGCAGATGGGCAAGAGCTCGCTGCGGCCATGCGGAGAGTGAATCCAGCAGTCATTCCCCGCAACCACCTTGTGGAAGCGGCGCTTGATGCTGCAAGCCGGCTTCAGGACTTCCAGCCCTTTGAGGAGTTGCCGGACGCCGTCTCGCGGCCATACGAGGAGCGGCCCGGGCTTGAGCGGTACACGATGCCTGCCCGCCCCGAGGAGTGCGTCCTGCAGACTTTCTGCGGAACGTAGGGTGCGGAAAAACATTTTTGATAGCGCCGACGAAGTTTTCCGAAACGATGTTGAGTTAGCTGAACAAGGCCTGTAGACAGGGATAGGCACTACACAACTAGCGCCGCAGGTGCTTTGCTGTCGATCGCCTCGCGGTATACATCAAGATACTGTTTCGCCATTGAGGCTGCTGAGAAACGCGATTCCACTGTTTCGCGCGCATTGTTGCCAAACGTTACGCGAAGCTCTCTGCTTTTCAAGAGATTCAGGAGAGCTGTTTCCAGGCCCCTTACATCGCCCGGGGCCAGTATGATCCCATTCACCTTGTCTTCGATCACATGAGGAATTGCGCCAACCCCAGACGCTATGACAGCTCTGGAAGAAGCCATAGCCTCCAAGAGGGCCATTGGCAGTCCTTCGGACAAGGATGGCATTGCCAACACGTCTATCGAAGCAAGGATTGCCGGTATATCTTCCCGAACCCCTAAAAAAGATACCGCATCTTGAATGCCTAGCGTTCTTGCATCGGCCTCCAAGCTTTGGCGCTCAGGGCCGTCTCCGACAAACACGAAAAGCGCGTCGGGGTTGTCTTGCAGCACTCGGGGCGCGGCCTGCAATAAATACTTAAGCCCCTTTTGTGGGGCAAGGCGACCTAAGGCGCCGATAACGGGTCGGCCGCACCAGCCCAAACCCTGCCGAAGATCCGAGGGGGGATTACGAAACGGCTCTAAGTCAATTCCGTTGTAAATAATGTCCGCTCGCACGCCAAACCTGCGCAGCTGAGGAATAATATGGTCGGAGACGGCGACGACACGATCGACACCATGGAGCATGCAGCGTTCCAATGCAGAGATGACCCAGTCCTTCGTTGAATCGAAAACCCATAAGTGGCAGGTGCTTACCAGCGCGATGTCGTCGCGCGCCGCAAGATATGCATAAAGATTAGGCTTAATACCATGACAGTGGATAACGTCGATATGATAACGCTCTACGATTCCGCGGATAACCTGAATGGTGCTCTTGTCGATCCTTCCCTGGCATGGTATTCGCTCCGCCTTCAATCCATATAACCTGGCTTGATCGAGTGCTTCCAAATGGCTGTTTCTAACGGTATTGTGAAATACACCGACAATGGAAGTCGAGCCAGCGTCCTCAATCGCCGCTGAGAGCGTCACCGCCACTCGCTCCGCGCCATAATAACCCATGGTACTGCTGATTAAGTGCAGTACATTCATTGTGCATTCTCCTGCGGTTTATCTACAGCACGGCTGCGCACCAAGTATGTTCAATAGCGGAGGGCTCAAACGAGTCCTATCAGGCCTCATAAAGCTTCAATGCTGCCAAATTTCCGGCGCTCCGCCCGCCATGCTCATCTCGCTCAAGTTTAAAGCCGTGCTCTTTCGAGATATAAATTCCGCCAGTCTTACTCCGAGAGCGAGAATCGTATGGGTTGGGTTGGAAAATCCGCCCGCGGGAAACACCGCAGAGCTACAGACATATCCGTTAGATATTCCGAATAACTGGCAGTTAGAGTCGACGACGCCATCCTGTGGTGAATCGGCCATGCGAACTGTGCCCATATGATGAAAGGTATCTGATGCATAGCTTGCCAGCGTTTCAACGCTCTGCAAACGTTCTGAAAGAATGTTTACCTGTGCGATTTCGTAAACGTCCATCGCCCGTGCAAGGTGATCGACAAAATTGCGAATAGTGATCAGTTCCAATTCGCCAATACGCCAGTTTACGCAAAGCTTCAGTAGCCCGGTGGCATCGCGATCTTCCGCCAGAGTCACTCGACTATTCGAGTTCGGCGCCTGTTCGCAATGCACTCTCAGACCGATCCCCAGGTCATCCGGATTGAACGCGCGGCGGTGCCGGAAATACCTCCATGCTTTTCGAATCAAAATATCCGAAGCCTCGAGAGTCAACCCAGCTTCAGCTTTTCCGAAACTGCGCTTCTCGCCTCTCATATAGCGATGTAAGGTACTGCGGAACGTTTCGACAGTATTTTGCCGCGCACTCTGGGGATCAAAGCTGGCCCCCACAGCGAGAATCTGAAGTTTTTTCTGCAACCGTGAATCGGCTCTAATCTTGGGCATATACCGAAAGCCTCCCAAGTAGATGTTGTCGAAATGGAGGCGGAAGTCCTTCGGTCTCCGCGGAAAAAGTGTAGCGACAGCAACATCCAAATGATCCTGAAAAAAGTGTCCGAGCATAGAACTACGATTCCAGGGGGCACTGCTAAGACTGTTTAATGGCTGTAGAAGTATCCTGGCGGTTTCCAAACCGCCGAGGCAGAAAACGAAATGACTTGCGGTAAAGAAGGAATCTGGACGCCCTGCCGTTTTGCACCGCAATCTCGCGATCTCATTCTGAGAAGCGGAGAGCTCAATCTCGCACAGATTTGCATGAAGATAGACAGTCGCGAGTGGATTTGACTTGAGAAACCGCCGGTGCAATTTCGCAAAATTCGGCTGCGGACAGAAGCGGGAAAAGAATGATTCTATACCCTGACCGAATGCTGGCTCGGTTACATCTCCGGATCTCCAAACGTCGCTATCCTTCAATATGCTTTTATCCAGACCCTCAATCTCAAGCGCTCTCTCATAATATTTCGACAGAATAGATTTTGGAAAAGGCCAGCCGCTGCCAGGCACCCAAGACCGCCGTTCGAAGTCAGAATCGGCAAGCTCCAATATTTGCCCAGCCCATTTGGTGCTTGTGCCCCCAAAAACACGGAAACGCCCTTCGTGTGTGCCCCTATGGGGAAGACCAACTATGTTGCTTTGATACAACTGCTGACTGGCCTCCTCGAAATCCAGCCCCCCTCCTTCCAATACAGAAACAATGAGACCGAGCCGGACAAGCTCGACCGCCATCGTAATTCCAGCCGCCCCTGCGCCGACCACGCAGACATCGGAATGAGAAGCATTGATTTTGTCAGTCTGTTGTAAGTCGACGATCATACTGCTTTCTTCCCCTAACCTTTCGTAAATCAATTAGCAGTATTTTGAGCAGTGACAGAATTGCCGAGATATTGCGAAGGATGCTTTGATGCCGTCAATTTAAGCAGACTCATGATCAGCCCGGGATGGGGCCTACCTCAGGTGGAATGCCCTCATGAGAAAACTGCTTGCCGCAGAGTTGCAGGCTAACCATGGCCAAATACAGTGGGTTTAGCAGTACGTACCGTTTCCACAACCGTTCGGGCTCTGCTGCCAATCGAAATAGCCACTCCAGCCCGCGGCGTTGCATCCAGCTGGGAGCCTGAGGGATGGATCCGGCAATAAAAGGGAAAGCCGCCCCGACTGCCAGCACCGGCATCGAGAGGACATCGCGAAACTCGTAGGCCCAAATCTCCTGGCGAGGGCAGCCGATACCTACGAACGTAATTTTTGCGCCAGAGGCACGAATTCGAATCGCAATTTCACTGCGCTCTTGCTCGGAAATAGTACGAAAGCGCGAAGGTTCGCAGCCGGCGATCTTCAAATCAGGAAATCTGGCCGCCAACGCTTTACTCAATTGAGTTAAAAGGGTCTCTGTTGTGCCGTACAAGTAAATAGGTGTTTGCTGCCGGCTGCATGCTTCCATCACTTTGAGCGTAAGAGCAGGGCCGTAAACTCGGTCAGCCAGCCTGGCATGATGCAGAAGATTCAGAGCCCATCGTACTGGTTGACCATCAGGCGTCACTAAATCCATGCAGTTGAGCCGGTGGCGGTGTTGAGGATTGAATACACCGGTCATGACACCATGAACAGCCAAAGCGGATACCGTGAAACCGCGTTCCTCCCGAGCAGCCGTCATAATGGCGGCCTCGGCGGCCTCATAGTCAACCGCGCTTATGAGAATGCCCAGCAGATTATGTTTCCCGCGATCAATCATGCGCTTGCTGTCGCGTTGGCTGCCCAACGCTCCTGCATTGCTTCATGGATTTCCCGTAATATCGCCGGGATATCGTAGGTCAGTTTCCAATCGGGGTAATCAGCCTGAAATCGCGAGACGTCGCTTATCCACCAAATGTGATCTCCCTGCCGGTTCTCCTTCGCATATTCCCATTGCATCGCCTGCCCACTTATCTCCTCGGATAATGCAATGGCCTCCAGCATGGAGCAGCTACTTACTCGTGAACCTCCCATGTTGTAAACAGCAGCAGATCGCGGAGTGCGGAAGAAGTGTTCAAAAGCCGAGATCAAATCCGCGCTGTGGATGTTGTCACGCACCTGTTTACCTTTGTATCCAAACACCTTGTACGGCATCCTCGTTACGCAACACTTCATGAGGTAAGCTAAGAAGCCGTGCAGTTGCGTGCCTGAGTGATTCGGGCCAGTCAAACATCCCCCGCGAAAACAGGCCGTACTCATGCCGAAATAACGGCCGTATTCCTGCACCATGAGGTCCGCCGCGACTTTCGATACGCCAAAGATACTGTGCATGGTCTGGTCGATCGACATTTCCTCCGAAATTCCGCAATTGAAGGCGTGCGATGGATCGATCTCCCAGCGCGTTTCCAATTCCACGAGCGGCAGCCGGTTCGGCGCGTCTCCATAGACTTTATTTGTGGAGGTAAAAATGAATACTGCATCCGGCGCGGACTGACGCGTTGCTTCCAGCAAGGTCAAGGTACCTGTCGCGTTTACAGAGAAGTCGGTAAAGGGTTCGCCGGCAGCCCAATCGTGAGAAGGCTGCGCCGCCGCATGAATAACAAGTTGAATGTCACTGCCGTATTGGCGAAAAACACGAAAAATAGCCTCAGCATCGCGAATGTCGATCGACTGATGCTCATAACCGGAAAGTTGCACCAACTGTTGCTGCATCCATTTAGTCGACCCTTCCTTGCCAAAAAAATACCCGCGCATGTCATTGTCAATTCCGACGACTTGCATGCCCAATGAAACAAAGTGCCGGGCGGCTTCCGACCCTATAAGCCCGGCAGCGCCAGTAATGACGGCTACACTCATCGTGATCCTCCATTGTGATTTTCAGTATATGTCCAGCCCATATATTCGCTAATCCACGACCCCGGATATTCTTGCTATAGGCCTCGCAGCCCGGATTGCGCGTTGAGCGCGTTGGACTAGTCGTCCTGGCGACAGTGCCGCCGCAAGCAGTAGCCGAAAATAACCCTTCAAAGGGTTGTCATTCAGAATATGTTCCAATGCCTCTCTGTAGCATGCAGAGGCATGTCCGTCGAGCTGCTCAACCCAGCGTTGCCAAAGCGAGCGCCGTCTCTGCCGCTCGCAAAAGTCGTCAAAGTGCGTCTCTGCTCCGCCCGCGCAGCGAAGGCGGGCACACTCGCACGCATGCGCATAGCGCAGCGCGATATGTCCGGCTTGTTTTGTAGTAGCGCACCCCTTGTGCACTCGATATAGATAGAAAGTCTCATCCAGATTTGCCGCCCGAGTGAGTTCTGTCACTCGCAGAAAAAGGTCCCAATCTTCACCGGAGCCCGCGATCCTGAACCCGCCCGATTTCTTGAGAATATCTGTTCTATACATGATGCTGCCAAATGCCAGGGCGTGCCGTCGCCTGAGCAAATCCATCCGTATCTGGTCGTGAGTAAGTGCCAAAGGTGGGCTAAAGCCCGTACGTCCTGACTCGCCGATATAAGCTATCTGCGTACCTAACACCCCAATTGCCGGATTCTCGTCAAAGAACTGAACCTGTCTCGCAAAACGGTCCGGTAGAGACACGTCATCGGCATCCATAAAGGCCGTGTACTCTGTATCGCATTGAGCCAGAGCAAGGTTTCGTGCCGCGCCTTGCCCGCCTCGTGCAGCAACCGTTATAACAGACACCCTTTCATCGGTGAGACTTTTCAAATAGGACAGCGATCCGTCTGTAGACCCGTCATTGACCACCAGGAGTTGAAACCCTCTGTAGGTCTGGGATCTAAGCGAATCGATTGCCTCCGGGAGAAATGGCATCGCGTTGTGCACTGCCATAATTACAGTAAGTCTCACAAAATGCCTCCTGGCAATAATCTTCTGACTGTGGGCTGTACACTACCCCTCGGCATTGACCGGGAATCTATACCATTCCCGTCTTTTTGTCGTGAAGGTATACGTTGCCCACGCGAGATTCAATATCCCGCCCAAGACGAAGTATCCAACCGTTACTGCACTTGCTCCCCAGAATCTACCGAGAAGCAACGTACTCATGCTTAAAACGACCGCGATCACAACGGCCTGCACGAGAAGCGGTTCACGCTTGTGCGCCCGCATATAAAGCGCCTCGCTTTGGATAATGTGGTTCATCACGGTCGTCAGCAACAGCAGCGCAAACACCCATGGCGGAAGAACCCGCATCGCCAGCTTTGGCAAACTGTGGCCGAAGATTAAAAGACACACGAAGAAGCCTGCGGCAGCCGTGGTGATGATTGCTGTGGACTGCCACAATGTGCGAAAGAATAGTGTGTTTAGCGCTGCCGTCTCCCTCCGCGCGATCATGGTTCCGAAGGGAGAGGCTTTTGTACTCATCCACGCCAGTCCGACTGATCCTATCGAAGTTGCGATGCTAAGGGACATACCCATACGTCCGGCTGCTACTGGCCCTTGATAGGCAAACAAGACCGGGTTAATCAGCTGAACAATGAAGTAACTGGAAAGCCAGGTAATGGCGATTCGCCATTGGAATGGCCAAATCTCATGCTGCCAGCTTACGCTGTGCTCGACCACCTTATGGCGCAGCAGGCTTATGACCAGGCGCCGTATTTTCGGGCGAAATAGGAACACAGCCTGCCCCGTGGCGTTCGCGAAGATGATCATCGCCGGAGCATAGAGTCCGTGATGTGTTGCGATGGCTGTCCAAGCCAGCGAACTTCCGAGGATGGCTTGCCCCAAACGCATGGCCGACAGCTGCGCCACAAACCCACATCCATCAAGAAACATGCACACAGAGTCGAGTTGTAAGGTCAGCGCGGCCGCTACCACTAGCAAGGTCCAGGGAGCCTGCCAAGCAACTGCCATTCCGACGTGCTGATGTGAGCCGAAGAAGTACATGCCCGCCGGCAACAGTGTTGCGACCATCAGTGCTGCCGCTGCCGAGTACCAGCGCGTGCATTTTTGCAGCACAGAGGCTAGACGTGAATGCGCGACTGAGTCGCCTTCCAGGCTGCCGTCATGACGAAAAGTCAACGCTGCGCGCTCATGGGCCGCTAGTTGCAAAATAACAAAAGAGAACCCCAGTTCAAAAACGATCTGCAGTGCGACCATGCTAAAAAATGTGTAGTAGTAACCCTGTTCATTCGGAGTGAGGAAGTGAGCAATCATCAGCACCGTCACCACGCCGGCAAGCGCCGTCCAGAAGCGCGACAGCACGGTAAATGCGATGGCGCGGTCTAATCCAGTCCAATGCTTTACTTTGGCGCGCCATGACAACGCGGAAGGGGATGCACCGCTGCGCGAAGCAATGACGGGGATAGCTTCTTCAATATCGCGTTCAGATATTTCCTCTGACAACACAGGCATCACCTTATAGCAATTGTAGTGGACACTCGGAAACAGCAAATCAATCGATTTTTTCAAGCAACGAAATGGAGTCTCAAAGGTCCACGCTCATCTCAGCAATTGCTAAACCGTTTCCTGACGCGCACCCGCTATCACTCCCAGCAGAGCGTAGAACGTAACATTGGTCGCACCTTCAAATGCGGATACAACCTGTGCATTGACGAGGTACACGATGACAAACGCGAGAACCCAAGCCGATCCCGGACGCTTCCATAGCCGCAAGGCATTGTTCCTTGCCCGCTGGACGATTTTGAAAAACGCCATCGCGTAGAGAGAAAAGCCAACAATCCCGAATTCAACCAGAACTGTCAGGAACGTGTTATGGGAAACAGCCTTATCGTTTTTCACATCCGCCACGCTCGGCAAGATGGATCCGAATCCCTGCTCAGCGCCTCCCATAGCAGTACCGAAGTTATATAAGCCAACCCCGAGGCCCGGATGAGCCATAACTAAGCGCAATCCAGCGCCCCAGAGATTGAATCGGTAGGCGATGTTGTTACTGTCCTGGAGCCGCTCGCTTGCCATGCCGCTTGCCGCAACGACAAAGACCACGGCTATGCAGACCAATAGTATGCGCCTCACGTTCGCCTGTCGTATTGAGCGACACCATCCGGGAAACCACAGCAACGAGAGTGCAAGGCCTAGCCATACGCCGCGCGTATACGTAAAGAATGCACCCCCGGCGCATAACAACATCGCTATGTTCACAAGTATCGAGCCGCCTCGCCGTGCGCGGGGGATTAGCATCACAAAGATCAGCGACAGCAGTAAACCATTCCACTCTGGCTGCAGAAGGGTGCCCCCAGACCGGCCTGCTCCGATCCATTCCTCAAGAAATGGATCGAACGGCCTAAGAGACGGGTCGCCTATCCACGGAGGGAGAACCCAGCCGGCAACGTTAAGACCTTCCAGGATTGAAACCAACCCCATGTAACTGCCCAGGACGGCTAAACCGTTTTGCAGTGTGTTCAGGTCCCTCTCGCACAGACCGACCGCAGTTAACAGCGCGCAAGCCACGAGTGGTATAGCGAGAGAACGCACGAGCAAAGGAAACTGAGTTGAGGAAAAAAACACCCCGTGCAAAATGGTAAATATCAGGAATGCCGCAATGTAAATGCTTGATTTTGCGAGAAACTCTTGCTGTTTGAGAGCCATAACCAGCAGGACAACAAATAGAATCGCAGCCGCTAAGTTGTCGGGACGCTGCAGGAGAGATGCGCCGTCTGCGAAGTGCAGGGGCGAGTAGATCGCCAAGGAGCTAATGTACGCGGCGAGGGCGCCTCCAATATTGACAAGGGCCAACGCAATGAAAGATGCAAGCCAACACAACTTTACGAGCGGGCCGAACATGCCGGCATCGGCTGTTGACAGTAGCAGCAGAGCGAGGGACAGGTACAGGAGAATATTATCGTGCAACCGAATAGCCTGCCACGAGATGCTGAGCGGGGCAGAAACCTCATTCGCAACCGCTGGCGCCAAGAATGCAGTGCCCTGTTGCATTAAAACACTCCTATAGAACGATGGTTGCAGAGATATGTCACTTGGTGTCGAATCATCGCCGAACGAGCTACAGCTTCCGGTAGATTGCCTCGGGGATCGCAAAGGTACGATTGTTGAGCACAGTTCCCAACAGCCGCACGCCGGCGGCATCGAGAGTTTCTTTGGCTTTCCGCGCTGTCAACCGGCGAGTACGATTGGCTTCAATCACGAGAATGACAGCATCGGCAACCTGGCCCAGTAATTGGGCCTCTCCAGAACCATTTATTCCCGGAGCGTTGATCAGCACATACTCAAACGCTTCGCGCAGTTGCGCCAGGCGCTTTCTAAGTTCATCCACCGGTAGGAGTTTCCGGCCATTACTCGCCAGCAGATCGGGTTTGCCCAACCAGAGATTGACATCGATCTGTACGCACTGCTCAAGCAGGGAAACAGGTTTACGGGAGAATGCAGTCGTCTCTTCAACGCCCAGAATATTTGATAGGCGCGGCGACCGCACATTCGCCTCGATCAGGCAAACTGACTGCAAGTTGTTGGCGGCGAGAGTCCGCCCAGCGCTTGCGCAGACTGTACTGCTGCCGTTCTCATTGTCCACGCCGCAGAAGACTACCTGCCGAGGGGAACTTGCATCGGCTGACAGGAATATGCCCTGAACCAGGCGCAACAACTCCTCCGAATAGACGTCGCTAATATTGCTTCGGATAACTGATTGTGCGGCAGCACGATCGACGGCGGCAGGGGCGCGGGTATCTGTTACGCGCATTTCGCGCTCAGGCTCAATCTCCGTCAATAGTTCAAAGCTACGGCTCATAAAAGGCTCCTAACATTAGCTAACGTTGCAGGGTATCTTGCTACCGGCATTGCGTGAGGTCAGGGAAATCAGATATTCTGTCCCGCCTCAATAAGGTCTGGGTCTATTCGTTTGAGACTAAGCTCCTGGATTCAATGCGGACCCAGTAAGACCGCGCGACGCGAATCCGGAGCAAATCTCCGTTGAATCGAAGGATCGCAGTGGCATCTCACTACTCCCCGCCCGCTGGCAACGCAGCCAGCACGGGCATGCCGAGATAGTTAACCAATTCGTCTGGCGTGCGGAACGATGGATCCATGAAATCGACTGCGAACGCCATAAAGAGACTAAAAATCCCGGCAAGTAAAATCGTAAAAAGGACGACGTTCAGCAGAGACCAGGTGGGAAGCACAGGAATGACTGGTTGCTCCGCGACAGCGACATTCAGAATACCGCCTTGGTCAAGGGCATCGCTAATACGTGCCTCTTCGCGCTTGTGTACATACAAAAGATAGTTCTCTTCCTGCGTCTTGACGGCCCGCAAGAGGTTCTGCTGTGTTATTTCATTTTGATCGAGACGTTGAGCAGATCCGTGGTACTGCTCGGCAATAGAAGCAGCGGAGGCAGCGCGCGCTTTCAAGCCACTAAGGTCGGCTTGAGCCTTGGTAAGCTCATTACGGACCCATTGGTAATTGGGATCCTGGTCGGAGGACTCTTCACGAATTGGCCTGTTCTCTTCCGCAGCGATAGCACTCTTCGCGTCTGCAATCTGTTGGTCGACCTCTTGAACCAATCGATAAGTGGGCTCGTACTTGGTCAACAGTTCTGTTCTCTTTAGCTCAAGATTGAGCAGAGTCGACTTCAACTGATCAAGAAGTTGTGGGTTATCGGAAGTGCGCACCACAGTCGTCATTCTCGGCTGCATAGACTGGAGTTGAGCCTGGAGTGCGCGGACGCGCTGCTCGGTCTCAAGAACAGCCGTTTGAGCTTGGCGTGCAGTGGAGTCGAACTCGTTGGCTTGTCTAAGTGCAGAGTCGCGTTCGAGTTCCGCAGAGACGACGCCGGTTCCCCGCGTGAAATCCGTCAACTTTGCCTGCGCCTGATCCAAACCCTGCTGATATTGTGCCGTCTGCTGGTCGAAAAACTTAAACTCACCTGACGAGCGATGCACCGCCAAGTGCTTCTCCGTGTATGCCGCAGCGAGCGCATTCAGCACAGCTGCCGCCATCTCCGGATCGCTGGCATGGTAGCGTACCGAGATCACGTTGGTCTTGTGCAGGGGTTCGATCTTCAAATCCTTACTCAATTTTCGTACTGCTTTTGCAATCGTCACCTCGCTGGCGTGGTCGGCAGGCGCGCCAGATTTACCGCCTAGCCCGGTGGCAAGAACAACCTTGCGCAGCAGATCCTCGCTGTTGAGCAATTCGACTTCGGAGTTGAGATCTTCCTCGCTGACCTGGTCGCCCGCAAACTGAGGAGGTGCATTGGCGGATGAAGTTACGATCGCATCCGAGCGCTGACGCCGCACGAGGATCTTCATTTGAGTTTCATATTTTGGAACCCACACGCCTGATAGAACCACCGCTATCACTACGATGGCAAATGCGGTCAGCATTGGCCATCGTTGACGAAACAGCACCGCGACGACGTCCCGCAAGGTTGGCAGCGGCTGACGAATATGCGGTTCGATTGCGAGTTCTTCATTTCTCATGCTTAATCTTTGCATCAAAACACCGCCGGCGTAGCGTACGCGCCCATGCTTGAAGTTGGAAGGAAGGGACGAATCTTCGAGTACGCGCTTTGGGGGACGTATAGCATATCCCCAGGCTGCAGTTGAACGTCTTCGGACAGGTTGCGTGTAGCGAGCAGTTTTTTAATATTAAGGAGTTTCGCCTCATATCCGCCGCCCGGCACTGGACGAAACAACACTACCTGTGAATGCTTGGCCTTGTCGTTAAAACCTCCGGCAATTGCAACAGCTTCTGTGACAGTGAGGTCACTCCGAAGGTCATACTTTCCAGGCTTTTGCACTTGGCCGGAGGCAATGAAGTAGGGTTTCTCAAAATCCTTGAGGGAGATTGCGATGACGGGGTCATGCAGAATCTTCGCGTAGGCAGCCTTCAAGGTCGCCGTCAACTCCGGCACGGTTTGTCCCTCGACAAAAATCGAGCCAACTCCCTTCAAGCTCGCATAACCATCGGGCTGTACTGACACAGCCTGGTTGAATTCTGGTGAAAATGCTAAATCCAAATCGAAGCTGTCGCCTCTTCGCAGACGATAGCGTGGATTTCGTTCATGAAGGCCTGGAATCGCGTCCACCGAAGCCGCAGAAACAGAAGATGCACTCGCAACTGTTGCAGCAGGAACCGCTATGCTTTGGCCTGCCACAGTAATAGCGACTGCTGCCACGAGCCCAGTTAGTATGCTTGACAAATACTTCATTCTGGAATCCACCCTTCTCAAAAACTTCGATTAACTCTAATTCTCCGAAAGATTGCATGTGTGAGTAAACGATTTACTCGATTCCCTTTTCCGCTGTGAACGGAATCTAAAATTGCGAGACTGTTGCCTTCACAAAATTCACGTGACGAGCCCCTCGCCTCCTCGTCCTAGATACCCTTCATAGCGAACACGCCGGTGTGCAGCAGAATGGCCATGTCCATGAAAAAGTTCCGATTGCGAATGTAATACAGGTCGTATTGGATGTTTTCGTGAATCAGGTACGCGCGGTCGGCGCTTAACTGCCAGAGGCCGGTCAAGCCAGGAGTTACATTCAGCCGCTGCCAATGACGCGCGTTATAGCCCTCCACAATAAAGGGCATTTCAGGGCGGGGGCCGACCAGCGACATATCGCCTTTTAGAACATTGATGAGCTGCGGTAACTCATCAAGGCTGGTGCGGCGGAGCCAGCGGCCGACGGGCGTGACCCGGGGATCATCGGCATCGGTGGGGTGCAGGCCAAATTTCGGCGCATCTACGCGCATCGAACGAAACTTATATAGATCGAACTGCCTGCCCCCTCGCCCCACCCGCGCTTGATGGAAGAACGCAGGGCCCTTCGAGTCCAAGCGGATGAGACAGGCAAGAACTACCCATAGCGGCGACGTAAACACCAGCAGGGCGAGCGCGGTGGCAAGATCAAAAATGCGCTTTGCCCCTTCATACACGCGCTTGCCGGCGGGTTGCCCCAGAGATGCGATAAGCAAGCCATCGAGGTCCACGTAGTCGGTCGATGTTGACGTATCGAAAGAAAGTTGAGGGACGAAGGCGACGTTTGCGCCAGCCGCGAAAGCCGCGGTCGCGATTTCGTTCAGGCGCTGCCCCGGTAAAGACGGGATCGCAATCACGACGAGGCTGACGTCCCACTCCCGGATCAGGTCGCTGGTTGCGGGACCGGCAATCACTGGAGCGGATCGCTCGCGCTTGTAGCCGTACTGAAAAATTTCCTGACCGGCCAGGTCCTCGTCGTCGTCAATAATGGCAACCGGGTTCAGCCCTACCTTCGGTGAGGAGACGAGCGCTGAAAACACCTGGCGACCCGTGAACCCCGCACCGTACACCAGAACGTTCTGCACACCATAGCCGCGAATGTGCAGTTGCCGGATCACCAGAAACACAAGCTGCTTCTCGATGACCAGCAGCAACGGGACGAAGATGGCCGCGAGCACAACGACCCAGCGCGAAAATGGTTGCAAGAAAAAGAAGGTGACCGCAAACAAAATTCCAAAGGCCTTTGTGGATACCCGCAGGACGCGCTCTGTTTCGCGGATGCGCAGCAAACTGTTGGCCGGCTTATAGGCGCCATCTTGATCCAGCATCGCCACAAACGCTAGCGCGAATGCGAAACTAGCCGCTAAGACGGTGCCATTGGAATAGTGGAGTCGCTTGCCAACCTCGAGGAACATGTAGGCAGAATATGCCAACAACGAGGCTGCCATGACGCAAGCCACGTCCGCGATTCGCTCAAGGACCGAGCCTGCCATCTCGAATTGTTCGCGTGAGCGCCCTATACCCTTGGCAATCGAAATAGCCGGGGCTGACACTGCATGGTTATTCAGTTGCGCTAAACCCATCGCCTATGCCTCGAATCGGTGGGGAGACGCTTTCGTTGAGGACGCGGTGGCCTGTGATGAACGTTGGCTAGTACCGATACATAATCCGGCAGAGCGTAAACGTTACGCAGCTGTTCTTCTGTTTTTAAACGTATTTCTGGGTATTTCGGAGGCTTGGCCGTTCTCGATTTAACTATTCAAGGCTGAACAGTTAGGCAGCTGTTGATTGTCAAAAGCTCTGGTGTAGATCGAGCTAGTGCAAGCGCACTCTACATCCTCCGGTGAAACACTTACAGTTAAAGACTGGCCAACCATGGTAATCGATATGTAGAGGCGGGATTCTGAATTGATGCATGCAAGCGTACCTTCGACACCGGCAAGTGCGCCCCGGACCACGCGAACGCGTGCTCCCTCACGTAGAGAGGGGTGAAGCACATACGGAACACTGGAGGCTAGTACTGTACGGATGTCTTCAATTTCCTGATCGGGAATAGGTAAGGGTCCGGCTTGATTTCCGACAAAGGCTACAATTCCCGGAGATTTGAGAACCTGTAGTTGGGTATCCCTCACTAAATTGATGCGCACGAATAGGTACCCGGTAAAGACCGGCATTTCTACCATCTGCTTGCGGTCACTCCACTGCCTGAGTTCCGATTTTAACGGTAGATAGTGCTGAACCCTGAAAGCGTCGAGCATGGTAGAAGCTACCTTCTCTTGTCTTGAGTGCGTCCTGACTGCATACCAGCGAAACTCAGGATCGTGCGTTCCTTTGCAGTGGACCATCGTCGACACTCCTGATTGCCAGATACAAGCAGGGCAATCGCCTCATAAGCAGATCGTGCATAGCTCCGCCCTTTCGGTCCCATGACCGCTTTTTAATTCTGCTTGGGCTGCTCTTTGATCCAAGAGAGAAATACAGTGTCTCTTGGAATGGGTTAGTGTTTGTCTCTATTTTGTCATTGCTTTGTCACAGCGCCGCACGGCCCATGATTCACGATCATGGCCGGTGCATCTCAATGATTGCTATTTGCTATCAAGCTGTGACCGAGTGAGACAGTTAGGGTGGGGGATTCTCCTTCTGTGTTTCACTGAGTTGTGTGGTTCGCGTATGGCGCAGACGCATAAGCGTGTGCTTGAAGATAATCGTTTGAGTGCGCTGGCGAAATTGGTGTGCAAAAACTTTTGCACACCTCTTCAGCCGTATTCTACAGGCTATATTGACTCAGGTGCCTATAAATGTCAAGAGTATCGCTTGTGCGACGTAAAAATGAGCCAGTATTTGGACGTCACGCTATTGAGATTGCGGGATCGTAAATGCCGCAAAGAGTAGTCAGTCCACATCAATAATAAAGAGCAAGCCAACAAACATCAGGATTTTTGAGTGCGCTTGCTAAAAAGAGATCAAAACCGGATTCCACTGACTCACCCAGTTACAACTTTGTTCGCTGGCTCGCTTTGAATTGAATCGGAACCACCGAATCGCGATCACGAATTGGGTTGACAATGGCGCTCGGACGCTCCAGAGGCGAATATTCCCCAATTCTGGCTCCCTAGAAAATCTGTGAAGTTGTAGCGAAAGCACAGGGTTCAAGCGGTGTTGCCGGGCCGTTCTGCCTCGTCTGTGATTTTCGGCATCGCAGGGCAGGCAGCATCGATTGTGGGGGGCAGGTCAGTCGGCAGGCGTCTTCGCGATCAACCCGGCATCGCGAATGCGCTTCAGCTCGCGATTTGATCCTGGGCGAATAATAAGCGAAAATAGAGGCGAGGTGATTCGGACAATGAAACGCTCCGGCACGGCCGATCTTCCACTTCACGGCGGACGTGTGCCTCCATGGCTGGCCAATCGCATGGCGGAGCTTGGAACTGCCATCGCCGAGCAAGTCATCCTGAACTACGGGCAATCTGGATTCCTCACACGACTGAGTGACCCATTTTGGTTCCAGGCGTATGGCGCAGTAATGGGTATGGATTGGCATTCGTCCGGCATTACAACGTCGGTGTTGGGTGCATTGAAGCGCGGCATGAATCCACGTTTCTCGGAGTTGGGTTTGATGTTCTGCGGAGGTCGCGGACGCCATTCGGTGCGCACGCCTGATGAACTGCGGGCGTTTTCATTAAAGGCCGGCCTTGATGGCGATGCGTTGGCACGCACGAGCCGGCTCACGGCACGTGTTGACAATAACGCCATTGCGGACGGTTTTCAACTCTACCTTCATTCCTTCGCGATCACGAAATCAGGGGAATGGGCGGTAGTGCAACAGGGGATGAATCCAAAGGATCGCATGGCGCGGCGCTATCACTGGCACTCCGTTGCTGTGCGCGATTTCGTCTCTGAGCCGCATACAGCCATCGTAGGCAAGCCGCAGGGCGAGATTCTCAATTTGGTGGATGCCCGTGCGGAGAAAGCACAAGATGCATTGCTCACCATTGCAAAAGGTTCCATCACCGATGCGTTGGATGATGCTCGCAAGCTGGTCATGCCGAGACGTCACGCTGTTCGGGCAGAGGACGTTGACCTGAAGCGTTTGGGTGCGGTGTTGGCTGTGGCGCATGAGCGGGATCTGCGCGACTTCGCGTCTTTACTGCTGGTAGAAGGACTCGGGCCGCGAACGCTCCAATCGTTAGCTCTGATTGCAGAGGTCGTTCATGGCGCGCCCAGCCGCTTCTCCGATCCTGCGCGTTTCTCTTTCGCGCACGGCGGCAAAGATGGGCACCCCTTTCCAGTCCCGCTCAAGACCTACGATGAATCGCTTGCCGTTCTGCGTCGTTCGCTGGATGCAGCTCGTCTTGGCCATATGGAAAAGCTGGAAGGCTTCCGTCGTTTGGATCGATTGACCCGAAGTGTGGAAGCAGGGCGCGAACCGCTTGCAAACTTCGACGCGGCCATTGCGCATGAACGCGCGATTTCTTCATCGATCGGAGGCAGGACGGTCTTCGATGACAAAGCACCACACAAAAAATCTTCTCGACCAGCGCAGCTCAATCTTTTTTGAATTTGTCGCTTTCCTTACGTCCGCTGGCGGGAGCTGGATAGGCTATGGTCACCGGGAGAAGTCGAATGGTAACGCAGATGAGATTGTTCGGTGATTTGCAGGATACGGCGCCCCCGATGCCCGAAGGGTTTCGCTATCAAGAAAACATTATTAACGAAGCTGAAGAGGCTTCTTTCGTGGCGTCGTTGGCAACGCTCGAACTCAGGCCTTTCGAATTCCACGGTTACATTGGCAAGCGGCGTGTCACCTCATTTGGTCTTCGCTATGACTACACTCGACGCACCGTCGACGTTGCGGACGAATTTCCCTCATTTTTGGCGGAGTTACGGAACAAGGTTGCCGCGTTCGCTGGAAGAGAAGTCAATGAGTTTGCGCAAGGCGGTGTCAACGAATATCCACCAGGAGCCGGAATAGGTTGGCACAAGGATAAGCCGCAATTTTGTGTGGTCGTTGGCGTTTCGCTCTTAGCCCCCGCAACAATGCGACTTCGTCTTCCTGCAGGAAAAGGCTGGATTCGCAAATCTCACGAATTGAAGCCGCGATCAATCTATATCCTTGACGGGGAGGCTCGAATGAGGTGGGAGCACAGTATACCTCCAGTCAATTCCTTGCGATACTCGCTCACGTTCCGAACTCTCGCGATGAATCGAAACGCCGGCGCATTAGCCTAGGCCGCCGCGGCCAAAAGCGGCAAGGGTTCAAATGAACCAGGCCCTCGCAATTTGGGATGAGAGCGGCAAAATCCAGATAGATGAGTAGATGTATAGTTGGCGAGCGAGGGATTCACATCGCCCCGCAAACTGCTCATATGTAAATGGATATATCTCTATCCTCTGACGGTACCCCAAAATGTTCCCCAAAACGGCGATGTGGGACCGCAAGGCCACCTGTCGGCCTGCTGCTGATCGGGCCGAGGCTGTTTAGTTGTCCGGGCTCCCCCCTCGGCTGGATAGGCTTCGACGCGTCTCTGCTCTTGCCTTCAATTCACCGCAAAAATGAAATACGCGATTTATTCTTTGCGGCGGGACTGATCTTCGCGGGGATATGCGCCTGAAGTGAAGTGCTGGATCGCGCATTTCAGGACGAGTGCCGAGAATTCCGTGAATTCTGGGGATCGGGCAGGAATTGGGCCTGTGCCGGTCGTGGGAAACCGTGCCCTTGTTGGGGTTCCGAGCCCGGGAGCGCAGATTGGCCGCGAGTTATCTGCTTTTTGGTGGCCGTCCTGGTCAGAAACGCTGGAGTGCTGCGTTCACGCGGGATTGGGCGGAGTCCAGAATGCGGACTATCCTCAACAGCCAGAAACAGCGAAGCCCCCGGCGACTGCAAGGGGCTTCGTTGCTGACGCCATGCTGATTGTCGAGATGCAGGATGGACGCTGAGGATTGGGCTGGGAGCCTTATCCACGCTCTCAGTGTTCACGAAAGGCCACCTGAAAGCAAGGGCAAAAAGAAACAGCCGTTGCGCGATTTCCGGGGCTGTGCATAACTTGTGGTGTCGAGATGGCAGGACCACAAGCATGAACGCCCACATGAAGAGCACGCACACAGCCGTAACATCGCCCCTCCCTTCCTGCGATCCGATCCTGGAGGCTCTCCGCCTGGCCGCCGTAACTGAGCACCATGAATGGCGGGCAGTGAAACATGGCCGGCGTCGGCAAGCACCCTTGTTTGGCTTTTGCCGCGTGTTACGCGGGCGCCCCGAGTTTGGCGGGCTTGAGGCCAAGGCTGCTCTGGCCAAAGTCCGTGTAACCCTCAAGCTACACGGCACATCGCTCGATGAGCTTTTCCCTGAGTGCGACGACACAGCCATTTATTTCTTGAGCGGCTGGAAACACACCGACCTAATCGGCCTACTCATCCGGGCAGTGCGCAGTGCCGACGCTGAGCCACAGCCGAGCCAACATGCCGTTAGCGCGGGGTACTCGCGCTTCTGCCTGATCTGCAAACATCTTCAGCTGGTGAAGGGCTCCGAGCCATTCATTCTCGCGGTTGAAACCTTCGCTGCCATACTAAGGGTCGACCGGCGGACGATCACCCGGTACAAGCGGCAGGCCGAGGACGAGGGTCTGCTCAAGCTGGCTTCGCCGGCGAACCACCTGAACCACATTGCAGCGCAGTACAAATACTCACATGTCCCATGAGGTACTGAGAGTTCAGCGATCCGACCGTGTGTCGCCTGCTTTCATTTCGCGGGCGGTTTCTTCCTTCTTCAATGTCCCATGAGGTAGTGAGACACTTGAGAGCCGTGAGAGCTTTGAGAAGTGGCGTCCCGCCACCGTCGGACCCGGTTTTCACTGAAGAACGTGTGAAAACCTCTCCGACGTCGTCTACAACATTCTCAAACCGCAAACCCTTTCCCGCGAAAACAGCGAACCGCTCGGACCATCGAAAAGGAGATGCACCCAGCGCCTTGTCGTATGTGCATGAAGATACTAACTCGCATTGCCATGTTATAAGCACGCTGGTTTCAGTGCTAATCGGCTGGAGGGAACAAGCTCTTTGAAATGGAAACTCATCGCTGGCCATCCTGCCGGAAACGGGGCGCAGAATAGGCGTTGACAAAACGCGGAGTTTGCGCGAAGTTAACGCGGTGGAGGCTCGAACATGCCCAAACCGAAACCGACACTGGAGGATTTGAGAGAGAGAAAGCTCCGGCGCGTGGTGTGGAGGGAGTTCCGCCGCGTTAACTTGTTCACGCAAAAGAAACTGGCCGAACGGCTGAAGATTTCGCTCAGAACTGTTCAAGCCATCGAAGGTACCGAGCTGACGCCGATCCCGGACACGCGGCGGCGTTTCGCAGAATTAAAGGCTTTGTTTGATCGGGAAAGGAAACGGGCCAATGGCGGAGCAGGTTGAGGAAATGCAATCTGGCGAGGGACTCTCCGGCGTGGAGGTCATTGAGGATCTGGCTGGCCGCCTGATAGACGGGTTGAGGGATAATTGCTACCTGTTGGCCACTGACAGCTACCAGTCCTATGCCGCAACGGTGATGGTCGAGATTCAGCTCCATGACGTCGACCGTCAGACGGTCACGAAGAAACTGATCGTCGGCGACCCAGACCCAGGCCTCCCTTCGCGCCGAATCGCAGTCGACGTGCCGACGGCTCCGGCGCGCGAGGTTCGCACGCGTAGCAATCTGCCAACGCCGCCATCTCTTGAACGGGATGTCACTGGCATTGAACCCGCCCGAGAGAAAAGGTTCTACACGCCGCGAGCAAAGCCCGGCCCGGCATAGATGGCTTGACTGGCATTGAGATGTGCCAGCCTCAGATGGACTGGCTGTGCCGGTGTCCGGATTCTGGACTGGTTTGCTGGCGCCCCGGCGCCCGTGGCCGGGCAACAGACAGCCACCCCGCTTAGTAGAGATACTGCTGGAAGCTGGTGAACATCTTCCCAATCTCCGGTGCCGGTCCAAGCTCCAGAATCGCGTCAGACAGGGCGCTATACCGCAACTGGAGCAGCGGCGCCAGCTTGTCCTGGTCCAACTCCTCAAAGCCCTCGGCGACGTAGTGCGAGAGCACGAAGTCCAAGAAGGCTCTCTGCTTCTCCGCAAAGCTGGCGTGGATGGATGGCCGCGCCCGGTCGGCGCGCTCCTGGCGCGTGATGCGCGGCAAGGCAAAAGCAATATAGGCCAGAACGTCGTAGAGATCCGATTGCTCAGCCTCCAGCGCCCGTTGAATCTCGGTCAGTTGCGTACGGTCGAAACCCTTGTCCTCAAGATTCCGGAGCAAAGCGCGGCGCGTGTCGGGCTTGCTCCAGATGGCCCTCAGCTCATCTTCATTCTCGAAGAATTCAGGCAACGCACCGAAGAGCGACTCAAGGAACTGGTTTGCCGACATCGGCCTTCCATCCGCGCTCCAGAAGCTGGTTGCCGTCATGTGCTGAATCTCACGGGCCTTGCCGTCCGCCAGCTTAATCACCAACCTCCGCGGCGGTTCCGGCCCGCCCGGCCCCGGCTCCGGCGCTGGCCCTGGAGGCTCAGGTCGCGGTCCCGGCTCTGGCTCAGGCTCCAGCGGCTCCCCATCCCACTCGGGATCGTTGAAATGATGGTGGGCTCGGACAAAGTCGTAAATCGTAAAGAAGTCCTTACCGTCGTAGAGTCGTGTCCCGCGCCCGATGATCTGCTTGAATTCAATCATTGAATTGATCGGCCGCAGCAGCACAATGTTGCGGATGTTGCGGGCGTCCACTCCCGTCGATAGCTTCTGCGATGTGGTCAGAATCGTGGGGATGGTCTTTTCATTATCCTGGAATTCGCGCAGATATTGGTCTCCGAGTGCGCCGTCGTTCGCCGTTACCCGGCAGCAATAGAGCGGGTCTTTGTTCGTCGCCTTCTGGTTAATCAGGTTGCGGATGAAGGCTGCATGAGGCTGGTATCTGCAAAAGACAAGCGTCTTCTCCCGCTGGTCGATGCGGCTCATCAGGATGTTGACGCGGGCCTCTTCGCGCTCTTTGATCTCGATGCTTTGGTTAAAGTCCGCCTCGACGTAGCGTCGCCCCTCTTCCACTTCGCCTTCCACAACGGTGTCGTCCGGCGTGTACACGTAATCGTCGATGGTCGTCGAAATCTGGACCACCTTGAACGGGGTCAGGAAACCGTCGTTGATACCTTCTTTGAGCGAGTAAATGTAAACCGGCTCGCCGAAGTAGGCGTATGTGTCCACGTTGTCGCGGCGTTTGGGCGTCGCCGTCAGGCCGAGTTGGACTGCCGGAGAGAAGTAGTTCAGAATGTCGCGCCAGTTGGACTCGTCATTTGCGCCGCCGCGATGGCACTCGTCAATGATGATGAGGTCGAAGAAGTCCGGCGGATACTGGCCGAAGTAGGGCGCGGGCTGTCCATCCGGCCCGGTGCCGGACATGAATGTCTGAAAGATGGTGAAGAAGATGCTGGCGTTGGTCGGAACCTTGCCCACCTTGCGTATGGAATCCGGCGCAATGCGGATGCGGGCATCTTCTGCGAACGATGAGAAAGCGTTGTAAGCCTGGTCGGCCAAAATGTTGCGGTCGGCCAGGAACAGGATGCGCGGCCGGCGCGTTGGCTGGCGTGACAGGTTCCACCGGGAGTTGAAGAGCTTCCATGCAATCTGGAAGGCGATAGCCGTCTTGCCCGTGCCTGTGGCTAGGGTAAGCAGGATGCGCTGTTGGCCATCGCCCACGGCCTCCAGCACGCGCTGAATGGCGGTGTCTTGGTAGTAGCGCACATCCCAGGAGCCGGAGCGATCTTCAAAGGGAACCTGTGCAAACCGATCCCGCCATGCGTTTGGCTCGGCAAAGGTCAGCGCCCAAAGTTCTTCGGGAGTGGGAAAGCGATCTACCAGTCCCTCGCTACTGGCGATGGCTGCCGGACCGTATGGTTCCTCCATGCTGGCGGGAGCCTGAACCGGAACGCCGCCCATGTCCATGCGGTAAATTCTGTGGCCATTAGTCGAGTAGGCAAAGCGCACGGCCATCTTGGCGGCGTAGTGCTTGGCCTGGGCCACTCCTTCGGCTTCGGAAAGCTCTTCCCGCTTGGCCTCAATCACGGCCAACTTGTGGTTCCGGTAGACGAGAACATAGTCGGCGGTGTCGGGATTGCTGCGCCGTCCCGCGCCCAGCAGACGGCCCTTGGTGATGTGATATTCACGAAGGATGCGCGAACCCTCGACTACGCCCCAACCCGCCGCCCGCAGGGCAGGGTCGATCAGTTCGGCGCGGGTTTCAGACTCGTTTCGCATGATAGCAATCAGTTTACAGCTTGCCGGTGAAGGCTTGGTGGAGAAGAGATTGTTTTAGCTCTTCGAGTGCATCAAGCTTCGTTGTGTACCCTACAGCCAAACGTCCTTGTTCTGTTCTGATTGTGCTCAGACTCGATAGAATTCGAGACTGCTCGGATAGCGATGGTATTGGAACTTCAATTTCTCTGAGATGCTCAATCGACATTGAAGGTATCAAGGATCTTTCAGACCGCTTTAGCAGCTCTCCGCGTATATATGAGGATGGAATGAGCTCGAAGAGATAGTCGTCGTGAACGAGGTCTTTCCTAGCGTTGGTGAGCTTGCAAAGCGCGACGTTGAAAGCGCCCGTGACACCTCGGTATGCTTTCCCGATGTGTCGGTAGGCCACCATCAATATCTCGTGACTCTCAACTTTGTGGAGCTGTGGAGTGTCGGGGACATAAACAGCATAATCTTCAGTTTTGCCGTCTCGAATCTGATAGAAACGGATATAACCCGGCTTGGGAACCGGAGAAAATGTGTGTTTTGGTGGATTCTGTCCTCTTGCCAAATTGGCAATTTCCCCCACAGTCTTGCGCAAGGCAGGTTTATCGCTTTTGCTCAGCATGGCCTCAATCAGAATGCCAAGGAGCGCGTTGCTCTTTTTGAGGCTCTCTTCTGCATTGGCCTTGGCTGTGGCGATTCCTTCGAAGGCTTCATCGAGGATGGCGACGATTCGCTCCTGCTCCTTGAGCGGTGGTGTAGGAATCCCGCTAGATTCAACATACGTCTTGGTCACCCGCTTCTGACCTGCGGTGCCGGTCATATTTCTTGCGCCTGTTTCACGGAATGAGTCCTGTAGAAGGAAGTAGTAAAGGAAATTGGCGGTCAGACAGGCTAATGGACGGAGCACAATATATTCGCTCGAACCAAATCCAACACCGTTTGTAAGTCCCGATGCAATGCCAAGTTTTCCATTCTCGAAGCAAGGGGTAATTTTGGCGAGAAGTACATCGCCGTTGGCAAAGTAGGTATAGGAGCCTTGGACTTCGGAAAGTGTTCGGTTGACCGTCGCACCGATCTCCTTACGCTGTATTCCAAGAGCTTCCATAGGGACGAACGAGACCATGTCGTTTGGCCGCAAAAGCTGACGCGCTTCACTTTTGCGAGGCTGAACATTACACACTTCGCCAAGCTGGCGGATATTCCATGCGGCTTTCACAGCAACCCCCGAATTCCCTGCAAGATTTCGGCGCTTTCCGCATCGAGCGCGGCGATCTCATCAAGTATCTCCTCGGGCGACCGATGAACGGTCTCCTCGTTGCCGTTGGGATTCTTGACCGACAGATCGAATGTGGCCTTATCAATGTCCGCAACCTTTACAGACCACGACTGCGGCGAACCCGCGAAGGTCGTCTGCTGCTGGACGAAATCGGCGAGATCGTCGTCGTTGAGCGGGTTGGTCTTGCCCAGGTTGCGGCCGGGGTTGAGCTGATAGAACCAGACCTTGCGTGTGGCCGCGCCTTTGACAAAGAACAGCACAACCGTCTTTACGCCCGCGCCCTGGAACGTGCCTCCGGGGCAATCGAGAACCGTGTGCAGAGTGCAGGATTCGAGCAGCAGTTTGCGCAGCGAAACGCTGGCATTGTCGGTGTTGGAGAGGAAGGTGTTCTTGATGACGATGCCCGCGCGCCCGCCGGCCTTGAGCTTGCGAATGAAGTGCTGCAAAAACAGGAAGGCCGTCTCCGAGGTCTTGATGGGGAAGTTCTGCTGCACCTCGGGCCGCTCGCTGCCGCCGAAGGGCGGATTGGCGAGGATGACATGGTGACGGTCTTTCTCCTCGATGTCGTTGTTGTTCTGCTCCAGCGTGTTGATGTGCAGAATATTCGGAGCATCGACGCCGTGCAGAATCATGTTCATCAGGCCGATGGCAAAGGGAAAGGACTTCTTTTCCTGCCCGAAAAATGTACTGGTCTGGAGCTTCTTGCGGCTGGCGACGGTCTTGGCCTCTTCGTTCATCCGTGTGAAGGATTCGCATAGAAAGCCCGCCGAGCCAAGAGCGCCGTCGTAGATGGTCTCGCCAATTTGTGGCTGAACGACCGCGAGCATGGCCCGGATAAGCGGGCGCGGGGTGTAATACTCGCCGCCATTGCGTCCGGCGTTGCCCATCTTCCTGATCTTCGCCTCGTATAGCTCAGAGAGTTCATGCTTCTCCGTTTGCGTATTGAAGCGCAGCGTGTCTACCAGCTCGATGACCTCGCGCAGGTTGTAACCGGAGTTGAGCTTGTTCTTGAGTTCGCCGAAGATTTCGCCGATTTTGTATTCGATGGTATTGGGGCTGTCGGCGCGCTGCTTGAATCCCCGCAGGTAGGGGAGCAGCTTCTGGTCAACAAATTCGCAGAGGTCCTCGCCGATCATGGCCTTGTTGTGGTCGAGCGAGCCGCCAGCGGTAAGCGGCATGGCCCAGGTGTGCCAGCGGAAGCGCTTTTCCAAAAGAAAGGTATGCGGCTGCCCGTGCAACTCGGCGATCTGGGCGCGGTCCTCTTCGAGGGCGTCGAGGTACTTGAGGAAAAGAAGCCAGGAGGTCTGCTCGATATAGTCGAGTTCGGTGGAGCAGCCGTCGTCCTGGCGGAGAATGGTGTCGATGCGCTTGAATGCTTGTTCGAACATGATGGGAGGGTTACCTTGCCAGTTGTGGGCTACGGATAGGATAGCGCGGGCATGGCAAGTTTAGCGCAGCAGGGCGGAGCGGTGAAGGAATCCCATGGCGCGTAAAAAGGGGCTCAGCCGGAACCGAGCCCCGGTAGATGCAAGTAGCTTACGATTTAGCCGCCAGATCGGCGGCGATCTTTTTCGCGTTGCGGATGGTGTCGATCTTGTTCTTGGCGGCTCTTTCGAGGTCCGAAAGGATTTGAGGGAGCAGCGACAAACCGTCCACACGGATGTTGCGCGACGCGCGGAGAAGCGATTCGGCTTGGCCTGAACTGCCGGGCTCAGCTTCCCAATCCTCAATCCCGAAATCGTCCGTCTTCAAGATGGGAGTGCAGGGTCGTGTTGCCAGTTCCCAAGTGGCCGCTTTGCCGTCCTCGACTTTGGCGAAGCCGATTTGGAATGGTTCGTCTTCCCATGGACCAAACCAGCTTTCCATGCCGAGATTCATGGCAGCGAGCTTCTGGTTGATCTGCATGATCGTTGCATTCAGATCGCTAGATTCTTCGTTGAGTTGCTTGGCTAGGGAAGTGAGTTCGTCGAATGACTGAGTAGTCATGGTGTGGATTCCTCCGGGGCTTCCGCCCGTATTCGATTTTCCGATTGATGTGGCAACCTCGCTTCCGCTCGGAGGCACGGCAATCAGATTGAGCGACAATAGCACACACTCTCTCGCGGTTCAAGACACTGCCGGGCATGGCAAGTTCAGCGCTGGAAGGCCGATCCGGGGGCGGGGCCCGCTCAGCCGCCGCCCAGCCCTGGAGGCAGAGCAGGCTGCAGAAAAGCCAGCGGTGAGGCTGGCCGGGCATGACGGACGGGCCGATGAGAACGAGGCAGAGGCGGCGGGCAACTGGCTGACCGCACCAGACGCAAGAATGAGATTGCTTTTTTGTTTGTGCGTTCATGACGGCATCCCCTGCGCCGCCAGTCAGGGGATGGACGGTGAGAAACCTGTGCGCGGCGTTTGCGCACGCCGAGGTTTTGCATGGGCCAGTGGCGAAGCCGCGCGCAGCGCCCTTGACAAGGCGCAGCATCATGAATAAAAACGCACAAACGGGGATGATCTTCCCGGATGGCGGTTAGTACTTCGGGTTACGCAGCGCGCGGCGTCTGTTGCTGCGTGCCAGCACGCGGTTTGGTTATCCACATGCTGATGGTGGGCAACGTGGCGAACCCCCATATGCAAGCCAACACGCGCTAAGACTTGAGGGTACCGATCAACCCTCGATGAGCGCATTGGCGATTTTGCGTAAACTGAGAATCGTGCGCGGCGACATGCCCGTTTATGGGGCGTAACATCGTTTCAACTGAGCTTCCGTGTCTCCCCGGCCCCAACGTGAGGGACTGGGGCCACCCGCCGGCTGAAAATTGGCCTACGCGAGGGCATTTTGCGCCGCGCCGTGGCATTCTCTACGGCTAGCCAAGGAGTGAAACGACAATGAAAAACGTAACCATCGTCGGAATCTTAACCGTCTCAGGGTTTTTAACCGCCTGCCACACCAAGGATTCAAACACCCAAACCACAACTCAAGTTTCAGCACAAGCCCCAGTCCCGGTCTCACCCTCACCAGTAGACACAGTTCGCAACGGCTATCTGGAATCTAACAAGACTACCACGGTCGGGAAAGCCCTCGAAGGCACCTTCCCAAATGGCACATGGAAAACCTTTACCACAAACAAAGGCACAACCATCGTTGAATTCGACGGCTTTGAACCATTTAGCCAAGAGTGGCAAGCATTCAGCCAAGCCTTGAATGATTTGAATGAT
>Ga0182024_10004063_pt1 | contig 34049 bp, 25 predicted proteins | sample P32metaG_FD_120480 | JGI IMG/M metagenome (GOLD analysis project Ga0182024, IMG submission 120480) | Permafrost microbial communities from Stordalen Mire, Sweden - P3-2 metaG (Illumina Assembly) | ecosystem: Environmental > Terrestrial > Soil > Wetlands > Permafrost | place: Sweden: Stordalen... | reverse complement strand
GCGAAACGGGATCCCCGCGAACGGATTGTCCATCGGCGCCCCGCGGAGCTGGGCCGCGATGAGCGCGCCGGCGTACGTCGCCATAGCAACACCGTGGCCGGCGAAGCCGGCGGCGGCGAACATGCCGCCGATGCGCGCCACGTGGGGCATCGTGTCGAAGCAGAAATCGAGCGTTCCGCCCCACGCATACCCGACGGTCGTCGTCGCCAACTGCGGAAAGACCGACACGAGATCACGGCCGAGGATCGCCGCGCTGCGCGCGATCGTGCGGTCCGAGGCGGGGAAGAACGCGGCCCGCCCGCCGAACAGCATCCGGCGGTCCGGCGTCAGACGGTAGTAGTGGAGGAAGTGCCGCGAGTCGAAGATCATGCGGTTACGCGGACTCAACTCCCGGGCGAGCCCCTCCGGGAGCTGATCAGTCGCGATGATGAACGAGCCGATGGGGATGATCCGCCGGCGGAGCGCGGGGATCGCGCCGTTCGTGTAGGCGCCGGTGGCGATCACCACCTCGGGCGCGAAGATGGGGCTCCGCCGGGTGATGACCTCGTAACCAGTCGCGCCATCGCGCGACGCCGGGCGGATTCGCGTGACTGGCGTGTGCTCGTAGATCGCGGCACCCGCGGCCATGGCCGTTCGCGCGAGACCGGCGGCGTACCGTGCGGGGTGGAGTCCAGCGCTCCGGTCGTCCACGATCGCGCCAGCGTAGGATCGGGAGCCGATCTCGCTCGCCAGCTCGTTCGGGGGGATGATGCGGATCCGGGAATCGAAGTCGCGGGCCAGGTCATCCGCGAGGCGGGCGTAGCGCGCGAACTGCGAGGGCGTACAGGCGACCTCCAGATGCCCGCACCGTGCGAAGTCACACGCGATGTCGTGCGTGCGGATCAGTGCAGCCGTGTGCTCCACGGACGCCAGTGTGGCGGCGTACATCCGCTGCGCCGCGGGGAGACCGTACCGGGACCGGAGCACACCCGTCGCGACCTTGAGGCCGGGGAGGACCATGCCGCCATTTCGCGAACTGGCGCCCCATGCCGTGCTCCGCGCCTCTAGCACGACGACCCGCGAGCCGTGCGATGCGAGCTCGTACGCCGCGGAGAGACCGGCGAATCCGGCGCCCACGATGATGACATCGGCGCGCGCGGGCGGAGGGCCCGGCGTGGTGGCCGGGAACGACGCCGAATCCAGCCAGTAGTTGCGGCCGACAGCGATCATCGCAGTCCGTGGAGGCGGCCCCAATCTGGACGGCCGGCTGGCGGCGCGGTAGGCTAGGGTCATGAGACCGGACGACGAAGGCGACCCAACGCCCGACGCCGTACACGACCGTGCGCACGACCGTGCGCTCGGCATGGGCTGTCCGATCACGCGGCGCGATTTCGTGAACGGCATGGCCGTCGCGGCGGGCGCGGCGCTCGTGCCCGGCCTGATGCCTGGCCATGCGTGGTGGGCGTTTCAGGAGGGCGTGTACGCGCCGGAGCGCGACCCGCACTACTACCCGCCGGGATTGGGCGGGCTGCGCGGTGACCACGTGGGCTCGTTCGAAGTGGCGCACCAGATGCGCGATGGCGGAGCGGCCTCGCTCATGGCCGATGCACGGCCGACCAACGAGACGTTCGACCTGATCATCGTGGGCGGCGGGATCAGCGGGCTCGCGGCGGCGCACTTCTATCGCAAGACCGCGGGACCGTCGGCCCGCGTGCTCGTGATCGACAATCACGATGATTTCGGCGGGCACGCCAAACGCAACGAGTTCCAGGTGGACGGCCGGACCCTGATTGGGTATGGCGGCGCGCAGTCGCTCGACGGTCCGGATAATTACAGCGCGTCGGCAAGGGCGTTGCTGGCGGACGCCGGCATCGAGCCGAAGCGATTCTATACCGCGTTCGACCAGCAGTTCTTCCCGTCCCGGCATCTGGGTGACAGCGTCTTCTTCGACAAGGAGACCTTCGGGGCCGATCATCTGGCGACGGGCGCGGGGAGCAAGCCGTGGGCGGCCGTGCTGGCCGGGGCGCCGTTGTCCGAGGCGGCGCGCCGAGACATCACGCGGCTCTACGAAGAAGAGCACGACTACCTGCCGGGGCTGACGCGGGCGCAGAAGCGGGCGCGTCTCGCGCGGATGAGTTATCGCGACTACCTGCTGCATGTGGCGGGTGTGACTCCGGATGCCATCCCGTACTTCCAGCGGATCACGGCCGATCTCTGGTGCGCGGGCATCGACGTTATCTCGGCGATCAGTCCGTACAACGATGGCTTTCGCGCCGGCTACCGGGGCATGGGACTGGGCGACGACGATCCGCCACCCAGCGCGCGGCTGGGGCCGACCCCGCCTGACGGCGAAGACCCGTACATCTTCCACTTCCCGGATGGCAACGCGTCGCTCGCGCGGTTACTCGTCCGCCGGCTGATCCCTGCCGCTGCCGCGGGGCACACGATGGATGACATCGTGACCGCGCGGGTGAACTACGCGCAACTCGACGATCCCGCGCACCCGGTACGCGTACGTCTCAACAGCACCGCCGTGCGCGTGCGGCACATGGGCGATCCCGCATCCGCGCACCAAGTCGAAGTCACCTACGTGCGCGGTGGCAAAGCCTGGACCGTGCGTGCGCCCCACGTCGTGCTCGCATGCTGGAACTCGGTGAGCGCGTATCTCTGTCCCGAACTGCCCGAGCCGCAGCGGAAAGCGATGCTCTCGGGCGTGAAAGAGCCGTTCGTGTACACGAACGTCGCGCTCCGCAACTGGAATGCGTGGAGCGCGCTGGGCGTCAACTTCGTGTACGCGCCGGGCAGTTACTACAGCATCGCCGAACTGGATTTCCCGGTGAGCCTTGGCGCGTATCACTTCGCGCGAACTCCCGCCGATCCGATCGTCGTCCACATGATGCGGGCGCCGTGCAGGCCGGGTCTGCCGCGGCGCGATCAGTATCGCGCCGGACGGGCGGAGCTACTGGCGACGCCGTTCGAGGTGATGGAGCGCAATACGCGGGATCAACTGGCGCGGATGCTCGGCGGTGGCAACTTCGATCCGGCGCGTGACATCGCCGCGATCACAGTCAATCGGTGGGCGCATGGCTACGCGTACGAGTACGATCCGTACTCCGATCCGCCGCCGCCGGCGGGGCAAGTCCGTCCGTGTGTCACTGCGCGGCAGCCGTTCGGGCGGATCACGATTGCGAATTCGGATGCCGGGGCGAGCGCGTATGCGAATTCAGCGATCGATCAGGCGCACCGCGCGGTGGTGGAGTTGGGGCGCAGCGTCACGAGCGGGTGAGGGGGGCGGTGAGAGCGAATCGGTGTGAATCAGTCCGGGCGCCAGTGCGGGTGGCACGACGGGCGGGCGACGGGTTTGCCGATGGATCGATGGGCCGGTCATGACCGGCCCCTACCAGGGACGAAACTGTGTGGTGCGGCCGGCCCCTGTTAGATCGTCAGGGTCGTGCTGATGTATTTCGTTTCCAGGAATGCGTCCATCCCTTCGGTACCGCCTTCGCGGCCGAGGCCGGATTCCTTGTATCCGCCGAACGGCGCCTGGGCGACGGAGGGGAGGGGGTCGTTGACCCCGACGATCCCGTATTCGAGGCGTTCGGCGACGCGCCAGGCGCGCGAGAGATCGTTGGTGTAGAGATAGGCCGCGAGCCCGAAGGGTCCCGAGTTGGCGCGGTGCAGGACCTCGGCCTCGTTTTCGAAGCGGGCGACGGGAGCCACGGGACCGAACGTCTCCTCGCGCATCACGCGCATCGAGTCCGTGGCGCGATCCAGCAGCGTCGGGGCGAAGAAGTTGCCGCGCGGGAGGTGGGGCGGCCGGCCGCCGCCGGCGAGGACGCGGGCACCAGCGGAGACCGCGTCGCGAACATGCGACTCGACCTTCTGGACGCCGGCGGCGTCGATGAGCGGGCCGATCTGGACCCCGTCCGTCGTCCCGTCGCCGACCGTGAGCTGGCGGATGAGTGGCGTGAGCGCTTCGAGGAACGCGTCGGCGACCGATGCGTGGACATAGAACCGGTTCGCGCAGACACACGTCTGGCCTGCGTTGCGGAACTTCGAGATGACCGCGCCGCGTGCGGCGGCATCGATGTCCGCATCCGCGAACACGATGAACGGTGCGTGGCCGCCCAGCTCGAGCGACACCCGCTTGACCGTGGCAGCGGCTTCGCGCGCGAGATACTTGCCGACCTCAGTGGATCCCGTGAACGTGATCTTGCGGACATCCGTGTTCTGCAGCAGCTCCGTCCCGACCGGCCCCGGGTCGCGGGTGGGGATGACATTGCAGACACCGGGTGGCAGGCCCGCTTCGCCCATGATCGCGGCGATCTTGAGCGCCGTGAGCGGCGTCTGTTCGGCGGGTTTGAGGACGACCGTGCACCCAGCGGCGATCGCCGGTCCGATCTTTCGCGTGACCATCGCCGCCGGGAAGTTCCAGGGCGTGATCGCGCCGACGACGCCGACCGGCTGGCGCAGCGCCAGCAGCCGTTTGGCGGCGGTGGATGCCGGGATCACGCGACCGTACGTGCGCTCGGCCTCGCCCGCGAACCATCCGAAGAAACTGGCGGCGTAGGCGATCTCGCCGCGGGCTTCGGGGAGGGGCTTGCCTCCTTCGAGCGTCAGCGTGCGTCCGAGATCGTTTACACGCTCGAGGAGGAGGGCTTCGGCGCGGCGCAGGATGCGGGCGCGCTCGAGACCTGGCGTGGCGCTCCAGGCGGGCAGGGCGCCAGCGGCCGAGCCGATCGCCGCTCGCGCGTCATCTCTCGACGCATCCGCGACCTCCGCCAGCGGCTCGCCGGTGGCCGGGTTGGAGACGGTGAACGTTTTCGCCGCCGCGCGCCATGCGCCGCTGATCCAGAGAGAAGTATCGGTGCCGTCGCTCATGCCGAAATGTACTGCGGCACGGCGGAGCCGAGGGGGCGTCCGGGGGCCGTCTGATTTTCTTGACACCCCAGAATGGCGCCGGTACATTCGCGCCCATCAGACCGGGACCTCATGCCGAGGCCCGGGGGGGAGATAAGAGTCACCTCCGTACGCCGGCATTGCGATGCAATGCGCTCCAGAACGCGATGCGTCGTGCGTGCGACCTCGCCGCGGCGGTGACGACTGGCCTGCGAACCGGCACCTGACGGATCCGTCGCTCGTGCGCGCTTACGCGCTCGCCGCATGCCCAGCGCATGGACGCCCATCGCTACCCTCGTCCGAGGCGAACCTGTGAATCACACTCGCTGTCTGATCACGACAGCCGGCATCGTCGCTTTCGCCGGCCTGGCCGGACTTTCACAGCGTGCGCCTGCCCAGGCCACGGCGCCGCCCGGCGACGCGATCGTCACCGGAGTCGTCACCGCGGCCGGCGGCAATCCGGTGACTGGGGCGACGGTTGCGATCGTGAGCCTCCGGCTCGGAGCGACCACTCGCGAGGACGGTCATTACACGTTCACAGTTCCGGCGAGCGCGCTCACGGGCCCGCTCACGATCACGGCGCGCTCGATTGGCTACAAAGTGCAGACGGCCGACGTGACGCTCGTCGCAGGCAACAACACCCAGAACTTCACGCTCGAAACGACCCCGCTGCAACTGAATGAGATCGTCGTCACGGGCGAGGGCACGACGGCCACGGCCCGCGAGCTGGCGACGGCGCGCGGGAGCGTGTCGGATTCCGCGATCCTGAAATCGAACGAGCCGAACATCACGACGGCGCTCGCCGCGAAGGCGCCGGGCGTGCAGGTGACCTCAACGTCAGGTGATCCAGGGGCATCGACGCAAATCGTCATTCGCGGGATCAACACCCTGGGCGGTGGTGCCGGTAAGCCCTCGGATCCGCTGTTCATCGTCGATGGCGTCCCGGTCGACAACTCCTCGATCACCCCGTCATTTCTCGATCCGCAGGCGTCCGCGGAGGGCGGCGCGGCGTCGCCGAACCGTGCGATCGACATCAACCCCGACGACATCGCGCACATCGAGATCCTCAAGGGCGCTGCGGCCGGCGCGATCTACGGCGCCCGCGCGGGCCAGGGTGTGGTCATCATCACGACCAAGCATGGCAATTCGGGACAGACGCACTATTCGCTCAACAGCTCATACTCGATCGATTCGCCGAACCACTACATCCCGCTGCAGACTGCCTATGGCCAGGGATCGGCGGGCCAAGCCGATCCCTGCGCGCTGGGGCAGCAGGGGTTGGATTGCATCGCTTCGGCATTCAGCTGGGGGCCCGCGCTCGCCAAGGGCACCAAAGTCTATGACCACTCGAGCGACCTGTTCACGACCGGCAACACGATCAACAACACACTGACCGCGTCGGGCGGCAACGAGCGGACGACCTTCTACATGTCCGGCTCGTATCTCACGCAATCCGGCAGCGTGGTCGGCCCGAACGACTACCTCAAGCGGTCGTCGTTGCGGCTCTCGGCGGACCATCGCCTGTTCGACAAGCTGCGGATCGGCGGCAACATCACGGTGGCCGAGACCAACCAGGGGGGCGTGCAGAAAGGCTTCAACTTCAGCAGCGTGACGTGGACGTCGTACATGACGCCCCCCAATTTCAACAACCAGCCATTCCTGTCGCCGTCGAGCGGGCTGCAGCGCTCGTACATCTTCCCGTTTCCGTCCAACGCGTCGGCGCTGGAATCGCGCGGATTCGACAATCCGTTCTGGACGGCGGCTACCGCGGTGAGCACCAGCAACGACCCGCGGACCTTCGGTGACGTCCACGCGCAGTACGACCCGTTGCCGTGGCTCAAGCTGACCTACCAGCTCGGCGTCGACAACTCGGATGATTCTCGGCTGCAGGGGCAGGGGCAGAGCAACTCCAACAGCCTGAGTCCCGCGGGGCAGGTGCTGACGCTGGACTTCGACCACAACACCGTCAATCAGGACGTCGTCGCGACGGCAACCTATGCGAAGGGCGACAAGCTGACCGGTAGCCTGGCGGTCGGCAGCAACCTCGAATCGCAGAACGTCTACGAGAACGGATTGATCGGCGACGGCTTGCTGACGCCGGGTCTGTATTCGCTGAACAACGTGGCGAGCGTGCGGTCGCCGCTGACCATGGAGACCCACCAGCGCGTCGAGGGATTCTTCGGGCAAGACCGGCTCGACCTGCTCGATCAGGTGTTCCTGCAGGCGGGGCTGCGATACGATGGGGCGTCGACATATTCGCCCGGCGACCTGTGGGCATTGTTCCCGAGCGCGAGCGCGGCGTGGGAGTTCACCAAAGTGACAGGCACCGTCGGCCCGCTCAGCTACGGAAAGCTGCGGGCGGCGTATGGTGAAGTCGGTACGCAGCCGGCACCGTATCTCTACGAGGCCGAATACTCACCGACCCGGCAATTCACGAACGGGTACGGGGGGTTATTCGTCTCGCCGCAGGGGATCGGCGGCCTGACACTTCCCGCAACGGCCCCGGCGATGAAGCTGCGTCCGGAGCGGACATCGGAGGCGGAAGGCGGGTTCGATCTCGGACTCTTCGGCGATCTCGCGGACCTCAACTTCACGCTCTACCGCCGCCGGTCGACCGATGTGATTCTCGCGACCCCGGTGGCCGCATCGTCCGGGTTCACGCAGCAGTTCGCGAACGGGGCGACGATCCAGAACCAGGGTGGAGAACTGGGCCTCAACATCCGGCCGATCTCCAGGAAAGATCTGACGTGGACCGTGGGGTTGAACGCCAGCGTCAATCACAACGACGTGCTGTCGCTCCTCGGGGCGCCGTACGTGACCTATGGTGGCGACGGCGGATTCGGGATCGTGTTCGCGACGGTAGGGAACTCGGTCGATGCGTTCCGCGACCTCGACTACGTCCGGTGCGGCCGCGGCATCACGCTGTTCACCAGCGGCGGCGCACCGTACAGCGTCGATGCACACTGTACCTCGGCGCAAAGAAAGGGACGCGCGTTGTTCATCACCAACGGCGGACTCGTGACGTCGGCGGGCGATCCGGGAGACGGACCCGGGTTCCCGCTGATCGATCCCACGGCTCGCACGATCGGCAACCCCGATCCCAAGTGGAACGCGTCGATCAACAACCAACTGACCGTCGGCAAGCTGTCGCTCTCAGCGCTCGTTGACATCCGGCGTGGCGGTCTCGTGTACAATGGCACCGCGGCAGTGCTCAACTTCTACGGTACTGGTGCACAGACCGCGCGTCGCGGGCAGCAGGTCGTGTTCGGGCAGACGTACATGCCGGGATTCGGGAGCCAGCAAGGGATGGTTGCGGGTCCGGGCGCCGGCACCAAAGTCACGCTCGACCAGAACTGGTTCCAGAGCTACGACGGCGGCGTCTCGCCGGCACCGATCGGCGCACCATTCTACGAAGATGGAAGCTTCACGAAGCTGCGCGAAGTGTCGGCCACCTACGAGTTCCAAAGCCATACGATCTCACGCCTCGGACTCAACTCCGTGTCGCTTCGCGTGTCCGGCCGAAACCTATTCGTCTGGACGCGATACGCGGGGTCGGACCCGGAGGTGAACGATGTCGGCGCGGAGACCGGCGCGCACGGGATCGATTATTTCGGTGATCCGCAGACACGCTCGGTTGTATTCACCGTCATCCTCAACAAGTGAGGCGGCCCATGAAAACACTTGCCAGGCTGACTCGGGATCGGTGGATCGCGGCCGCGGCGCTGGCCATGGTCACCGCCAGTGGAGTGGGGTGCAACGAGTTTCTGACGTCCACCAAGTACCGCAACGATCCCAGCAATCCCACGAGTGCGAGTGCCGACAATCTGTTCCTCGGCATTCAGATCAACGTGTCGGCGCGGATGACCGACGTGATCGCGCAGTCGGTGTGCATCTGGATGCAACAGTGTGCGGGGCAGCAGACGCCGTTCCTGGACTGGGGTGAATATTCGATCGGGACGGACGACTATTACGGACCGTGGGCCGATTTCTACAGCGGCGGCGGGCTGCTCGGCCTGCACTCGCTCGAGCAAATCACCCTCGCGCGCGGCGATTCGCTGTATACGGGGCAGGCCTACGTGTTCGAGGCGCTGCTCGTCGGCACGCTCGCCGACGTGTGGGGCGACGTCCCGTATTCACAGGCGGCGAACACGCAGTTTCCGCAGCCCAAGCTCGATCCGCAGCAGCAAGTCTACGACAGCATCCTCACGAAACTGGCGACAGCGATCACGTTCATGAATGCCTCTGGCCCAAGCAACAACGGCGCGTTGGGCAACGATGCGTCATATGGCGGGACGCCAGCGCTCTGGATCGCGCTCGCGAACACGCTTCGGGCGCGGTACTTCATGCACCTGGCGGCAAAGCTGGGGCCCGCGATGTACGACTCCGCGATCAATGCGGCGGCGAACGGGATCCAGCCGGGCGGCGATTTCATCACGGCGAATCTCGCGACCGCGAACCAGGCCAATCTCTGGTATCAGATGGAGACGGTCTATACACAATTCATCGTGGCGGGCAGCGCGTTGATCGATACGCTGCAAAACGCGTCGGACCCGCGGCTTGCGGTGTATTTCGACCCCAATGGCGCGAACCTATTCGTGGGGGCCGACCCGGGGCAGACCGGGGGCGACTACTCGCAGCTCGACACGATCGTGCGGATCAAGCAGGGGTTTCAGCAGCCCATCGTGACGTACGCGGAGAACCAGCTAATCATCGCGGAGGCGGAGTTCCAGACGGGTCATACGGCGCTAGCGCTGACGGCGCTCAACAACGAGCGCAACGAGCAGGGGGTGCCGACGCTGGGGCTGGCGACCCTGCACGACATCATGGTCGAGAAATACACGGCGTTGTTCCAGAACATCGAAGTCTGGAGCGATTGGCGGCGGACGAACATCCCGGCGCTGACCCCCTTCAACGGCGGAGTGATACCCCGGCGTATCGTCTATCAGGACGAGGAAGTGGCGGCCAACAAGAACATCCCCGGCCCGGGTCCCCAGCGGAACTGGAACGATCCTTGATCTAAAAGCCGGGGCCGCCCGGAGAGCGTCAGGAGGGGCTGGACTGGGTAGCTTCCCGGTCCGGCCTTTCCGGGTCTCTTTCGGCGCCGGATACCACGTCGTGCGCCGTGGGAGGTGCCTGGTATCGATTCTCCGGGAACTTCTCGCGCCCGGACGGGCTATCTAAGGCGTATGCCTGGTAGAGAAGAAGCAGCTATGCCGATCATGCAGCGCCTTGCGCTGTCGCTGACCCTGACGCCCCGAAGCTGTGCGGCGATCCAGAAGACCGTTGCCGCGGCTGGCTTGGGAGGGGATGGGGGTGGGCTGCGGATAGCCGCGCGTCATCGGCGGAAAGGGACGGAGTACCGGTTTGCGGTCGAGGCGCAGCCGGCGGAGACGGATTATGTGGTCGAACGGCAGGGAGCGCGGGTGTATGTGGACCCGTTCTCTGCACAGGATGTCGATGGTGGCACGATCGACTATGTGCCGGCGGGTGAGGATCATGTGTTTACCCTTACGCCGCCCCGGTCGAGCGCTCGCGCCCCCAGGCTCGTGGCGTAATCAGGGAGAAGGCTGCCAAGCAGCATTACGGGCGGCCGAGGGTGCGGTCGCCCGTTTTTATTCGCGCGGTTTTCGTGGATGATCAGAGCAGGGGTGAGAAATAATGAAGGCAGATGACGTGGCGGTTACGACAAAGCGGCGCCGGACGCAGACAGGCGCTCAGACACCGATCGGTGGAGTCGAGGGGCAGGAGCTTCTCGACCTCTACATCGGCGAGCTGGGGCGTATGCCTGTGCTATCGGCGGCCGACCAGAAGGATCTTGCGCGAATCGTCCGCGACTCCCGGCGTCCGGCGGCCGAGCGGTCCGAGGCACGCAAGTCGTTGATCAACGCGAACCTGCGATTCGCGTTCTCGATCGCCAAGAAGTACCAGCATCGCGGGCTCCCGCTCGAGGATCTGGTGGGCGAGGCGAACGCTGGGCTGTGCCGCGCCGCGGACAAGTACGATCCGGATGTCGGGGTCAACTTCATCAGTTACGCGGTGTGGTGGATCCGGCAGGCGTTGCATGCGTCGATCACAACCAAGGGCCGTTCGGTCCGGCTGCCCCTCGGGCGCGCGGGTGATCTGTCCAAGGTGGTAAAGGCGCAGGCGGTGTTGCGCGCAGCGCTGCATCGCGAGCCGACCAACGCCGAGATCGGCATGACCTGCAGCCTTTCGGTGGACATTGTCGAAAGCTTGCTGGGTTTGGTGCAGCCGGAGCGTTCGTTCGACGACCCGCTCGACGGGTCGGCCGGCGGGGATGGCCGTGCGCGTACGCTGGCAAGTGTGGTACGGGCGGACGATGACGGTGACGACCGGCTTCCGGGGATGCTCGAGGAGGAGTCGCGGCGCGAGGCAGTGCGCCGGGCGCTCGCTCCGCTGCCGCCGCGGGATCGGCGAGTGATCGTGCTGTACTACGGACTCGATTCCGGTGAGCCGAAGACGCTCGACGAGATCGGGCGGATGCTGGGTGTCACGCGGGAGCGTGTCCGGCAACTGCGCGACCGTGCGTTGGCGGCGCTTCGCGATGGCGGGGCGGCGTCGGTCTTACGCGATTGGGCGGCGTAGGAACAGAAAGTAGAAAAACAGAGAGTAGAAAGTAGAGGAAGGAAAGAGGAGACGGCGTAACGCGCCGTCTCCTCTTTTCCTTCCGGACCAAGCCGTCTCCTTTCTACTTTTTGCTTCCGAACCAGGTAGTCAGCGCTTCAGCGAGACCCCAGTGCGTTTCCGCTATCTCAACGGCGATGCCAGATTGCCGCAGGCGATGATGGTGCCTGTGTTGTTGGGGGCGGCCAGCACGTACACGTAGTATTGGCCGTCGGACGGCGTCGCGACTTGCAAGTTGACGTGAGACCTGGCCGTGCCATCGCCCTGAACCTTGAGCGGCGGGTAGTCGTTCGCCGATCCGAACGGCCCCTGGTCGGTGCCGCACTGGCCCTGGCGGATTGCCCAGGGATGAACGCCACCCGCGGCCGCATTGGCGATCGAGATGTTCGCAGCCGTCCGGCTACTGTCCGTTGCGGACACCGGGCCGATCCAGGCTGATCCGTGAATCTGGACGGCGCCCGCGAGTGATTGCGGGCTTTCAATAGTGCCGTTCCAGCGCGAGTGCAGCGGCACCGTTGGTGACGGATCGATCTCGGTCGCGTGATGACAGCTACCTAAGAGGGCAAGCGTCGTGACGACGACGAGCAGATCCAGGCATCTAGCCTGCATGGGTACTCCTTGATAGATGGGGCGCGGGAGGATGCGGGTGGAAATCTGTTAGTTATCGATTCGGATGTCACCCCTGGCCGGATGTCACCTCGATCGGACATCCCCCAGATCGGATACAACCTTGATATGAAGTCACCCTGACGAGGGAGCAAGCGTGGCTGATGTAGCGCCTGCGGCGATGCGGTATGTAGCCATGGGGCAGCCGGGTGGTCCCGAGACCTTGCACATTGACACCACGGAAGTTCCGCGCCCGGGGCCCGGGGATGTGCTCGTCCGGGTGGCGGCTGCCGGGATCAACCGTCCGGATCTGCTGCAGCGGCAGGGACGATACGCGCCGCCGCCCGGGGCATCGCCCATCCTCGGTCTCGAGATCGCGGGGACCGTGGTGGCCGTGGGGGAGCGGGCCCGCCGGTGGCACGTTGGCGACCGGGTCTGCGCACTGCTTGCAGGCGGAGGATACGCCGAGTACAGCGTAGCACCGGCGATGCAATGTCTGCCGATTCCGGGGTCGCTCACGCTCATCGAAGCAGCGGGCATTCCCGAGACCTACTTCACCGTGTGGACGAATCTGTTCCAGCGTGTACGGCTGCACGCGGGTGAGACCGTCCTGATTCATGGTGGCACGAGCGGGATCGGCACGACTGCGATCCAACTGGCGCGCGCGTTCGGTGCGCGGGTGTTCGCGACCGCGGGATCGGCGGCCAAGTGTGAAGTGTGCCGCAGACTGGGCGCGGAGCTGGCGATCGACTATCACGCCGAGGATTTCGTGAAAGCCGTGAGCGCAGCAACCGGCGGTCACGGCGTCAACGTGATACTCGACATGGTCGGCGGCCCGTATGTCGCGCGCAACATTGCGGCGCTTGCGACCGAGGGGCGGCTCGTGCAGATCGCGTTCATGGAGGGCAGCCGGGTCGAGGCGGACCTGCGCGCATTGATGGCGAAGCGGCTGACGATCACGGGGTCGACACTGCGGCCGCGGACCGTGGCGCAGAAAGGCGCGATCGCGCGGGAGCTCGAGGTGATGGTGTGGCCGCTGCTGCGGGACGGCACAGTGCGGCCGATCATTTCGGAGACCTTTCCGCTGGACCGGGTGGTGGACGCGCACCGTGCGCTCGAAGGGAGCGCGCACATTGGGAAACTGATTCTGACCATGTAGCGGAGCGGTCCAGGAGCGGTGTAGCGCGGCGTCCGCAATTCGCTGTCGAAATCCCGCGTCACCGTCACTCTTGTGTACGGGGGTGTGGCGTCGTAACAGATTGATATATATACCGTTAGCTGTTTCGCGCCATTGGCCTGGGTCTCGCCTTTCCGGTCGGCGTGGACATTCCGTCGGGTGCGGTGCGGTACTCGTTAGTGGCGGGTCTGCGGGTCACGCTCATGGTGAGCGCTGCCGCGTACCTTGGGCGCCCGGCCGCACGCACGGAGTCCGTGGCGAGCGCGGTACGGCCGCGACCCTCGCGTGAGCGGGCCGCAGAACAGCGGGCTGCGCATCAGCCGGCCGTGCGTCGCCCCGCTGCGCAGCGGCGGGCCAGACTCGCGGATCTGGATGTGGTATCGCAGGAGCCGTCCGTGATCTACGCCGATGCCCGGGCGTTCTCGTTCAATACCGGCTTCGGATCGACGGTGCGGCCGGATCTCCTCGCGTCGCTGGAGAAAGCCGGGACGGATGCGGCCAAAGACGATGGCACGTGGGAGGTCGCGTTTGCGAAGACCGTGACATTCTTCTTTGCGCCTGACTCCGCGAACACGCGGGTGCAGGGCGCGTTCGCGCTGTGGCGGGAGGTGAACGATGGGCAGCCGCAGATTCTCGTGCGCAACGTCCTGCCGGACACGCTTCCCTTCTTCGTGTACAAGTGTGCGGGCCAGGATCCGGCCGGCGACAGTCTTGCCGAAGTGCCGGCGGAGCGGCTGCCGATCACGTTCGCCGACAGCACTGAAGCGGGCATCGATGCGCAGTCGATTCGTGCGGTCGAGCTGCACTTCCTCGTCACGAATGGCGAGCGTGGTGCGGCGCAGAAGCTCGAGCGGGTGAGCGTCCTCGCGATGTTGCCGGGGCCGGCTCGTGCAGTGCAACCGGCCGCCGGGGAACATTCGCGGCCGATGGCGGGGCTGGCGTCGCTCATTCCGCTGCATCCGGCGGCGAGGGCGCTGCAGAGCGATTAGTCGTGTGAGGGCGCATTCGCGCGCCTGAGCGAGTGCTCATCCGCGAGTGATACCGGGCTAGTCCCGTGTGAGGGGCGCGATTAGCGCCGCTGCCGCACGTTCTCCCGGGCCCGGTCGCGACCGGCCCCTACCGGGGCAAGGCCCCGCTGCGGCCGTCCGCGCCTTGCATTTTCGGCGCGCGAAACGCGAGCTTCCCCCAATGAGCAGTCCGTCCCGCAGCCGGGCGATCGAGCTATTCGAGCGACTTCCGGAATTGACCGCGGCGTTCGTGGCGGGGATCGCGACGATCATTCTCGCCAGCTGGTCGCGCGGAAACCGGCAGTGGCTGCCCGGACCACGCGGGCCGTACGTGATGCTGCCCAACACGGCGATCGGCTTCCTGATCGCGGCGGCCGCGCTCTGGTTCGGGCGCAGCGTACGGGTCAGCCGCTGGTCACTCGTGATCTCGCGGCTCCTTGGCGTGGTCATCACGGTCGCAGGGGCGCTCTTCTTCGTCGAGTCGATGCTCGGACGCGACCTGGGGATCGACCTCCGCGTGTTCCATGACACAGTGCTGCAGAGCGGGTGGTCGTCGACCGGACGGCTCGCGCCGAACGCCGCCGTGGCGTTTCTGCTGCTGGGGGTCGCGCTGACGGTGCTCGATCTCGCCACGGACGGACGGCGGCCCGCGCTCTGGGCGGCCACTGGGGCGCTGCTGGTCGCCTTTGCGGCGATCGTCGGCTACGTGACGGGCGCGATACAGCTCTATACGTTCGAGCCCGAATACGGGATGGCGCTGCTGACGGCGTTGTGCTTCGCGGCGCTCAGCCTCGGCGTGTTGTTTGCGCGGCGCGATCGCGGGCTCGCCGCTATTCTGGTCGATGAGGCGGGGGGAGGGGTGCTGGCGCGCCGCATGCTGCCCGCAGCGGTGCTCGTACCGATCGCGCTCGGATGGCTGTGGGGCGTGGGGCAACGCGCCGGCATCTGGGCGCACGCCAATGGGCCATCGCTCTTCGTCGTGGCGAGCAGCGTGGCGCTGGTGTGGCTGGTGACCCGGAGCGCGCGCGTCGTGCACGCGGCCGATGTGCAACGGGCGCAGTTTCTCGAGCGCGAGCAGGAAGCGCGGCGCGAGGCGGAGACCGCCAACCGCACCAAGGGCGATTTTCTCGCGGTCATGTCACACGAGCTGAGGACGCCGCTGAGCGCGATCATCGGCTACCAGGAGCTGCTCGCTGACGGCATCACCGGCCCGGTCACCGAGCAGCAGCGCCACCAACTCGGCCGCATCAAAGTCAGCGCCCGGCATCTGCTAGAGCTGATCGACGAGATTCTCACGTACTCGCGTGCAGAGGCCGGCAAGGAGGAAGTGCTGTACGAAGTCGCCGGCGTCAACACGATGGTGGACGACGCAGCGGCACTGATCGAGCCGCTGGCCGCGGACAAGCACGTGAAGCTCTCGGTCGTCCGTCTCGACGCGCCGCTCGAGATCCGCACCGATCCAAGGAAAGTGCGGCAAGTGCTCGTCAATCTGCTGTCCAACGCGGTCAAATTCACGGACGCCGATGGCGCGGTGACACTAAGCGCGCATCGCCACGGCGACACACTCGAGATGACGATCACCGACACCGGCATCGGCATTGAGCCCGATCATCTCGACCGGATCTTCGATCCGTTCTGGCAGGTGGAGCAGAAAGCCACGCGCCGTGCCGGCGGGACGGGATTGGGGCTCAGTGTCTCCCGGCGTCTCGCACGGCTGCTCGGTGGCGATGTGCTCGTCGCGAGCGAACCGGGACGGGGGAGCTCCTTTACCGTGGTGTTGCCGGTTGGGGCGGCCGCTGACAGCAACGGCGCGCGAGCGAGTGTCGCGCGGGCCGAGCCGGCTGGATCGGGGGCCGTCATGGAACGCCCAGCCCCGCGGGAGTCTGCGGGGCCAATGGTGGCTACGAAGAGCTAGAGTCTATCTCTATGGATTGCAGGCGCTCTTGCGGACCGGGTGCGCGAGTTGGGTGCTGTCGGCGCTTCCGAGTTTGACCAGGGCACAGCCGAGTTCTTGCTGGGCTTGTGCGTCGTGGTTCACTGGGTCGAGGCGGATGGCGCGCACGTAGAAGCGGCGGGCGATCTCGTAGTCGCCGCCCGCGTATGCGCGGTGGCCATAGCGGCGCAGCAGCGCGGCGTCGGGGTGTGGCCGGCTCGCCGTCCGGCCAGGCTCCGCGGTATACCGTTTCGCCACGGCGAAACCGGCGATCAGACAGGTCGCGAGGCAAATGCCGGCGATCGCGGGCCAGCGCATGGGACGCGATGGCTGCCGGTGGATGGCCGGGCGCGATGCGATCCGTCGCTTGGATGAAACCGGCGCTCCCGTGCGGGCGGGCGGTGGTGCGGCGTGTGGTGCGGCGTGTGGTGCGGCGGATGAGATACCGGCGGGTGCGGATGCAGCAGTCACCGTTTTCGCGTCCGCGATCGCCGGGTCCATGCTGATGGGCCGAGTGGCGGCCGCCGCCTGGAGATCGCTGACCCGGAGGACCGCGGATGGCGAGGTTCTGTTGGCCACGCCGTTGGCACCGCTGGAGACGGGCCCGGAGACGTGTGGTGCGATGCCGGCTTCCAACGGATGCGGGTGCACCGGCGGGAGCGACGACCGCGCGCGCACGAGCGCCTTGAGCGCTGATTCGCCGGCGGCGCGCTCGCTTTCCGTGAACGGGATGTTGTCGAGAGCGGCGACCAGGTCGGCGGTGGATCCGAAGCGCTGTTCGGGCTCCTTGGCGAGCAGGCGGTGCACGATGGCGGTGAGAATCGCGGGCGAGTCGGGCCGCGCGATGCTCGGATCCGGCGCTGGCGTGAAGCAGTGCTGCTGCAGGATTTCGGGGAGCGATTCACCGTCGAACGGCACCGCGCCAGTGAGCAACTGATACGCGACGATGCCGAGGGCGTACTGGTCGGCCTGTGCGCCCGCGACCTTGCCTGCGCACTGTTCGGGACTCATGTAGTGCGGCGTCCCGATCATCAGGCCTGTCGCCGTCAGTGCCGCCGACTCCATCGCACGCGCAATGCCGAAGTCGGAGACGATGACGCGGCCGTTGCGGTCGATCAGGATGTTGGCGCCTTTGATGTCGCGATGAACGATCCCGTGCTCGTGGGCATACGCCATCGCGCGGGCCGTTGCGCGCAGCACGGTGAGCACGACCGGCAGTGGGAGCGGTCCCTGCGAGGCGACGAGTCCGTCGAGTGCGCGGCCATCGATGTACTTCATGGCCATTTAGAGCACGCCGCCGGTATAGCCGACGCGGTAGACCGGGATGATGTTGGGGTGGTCGAGTGAGGCGGCGAGGCGGGCCTCGCGCTTGAAGCGGTCGGCGATGGAGGAGACGGGCGCGAGGTCGGGTGGGAGGACCTTGAGGGCGACCGTGCGCTCGAGCTCCTTTTCGCGGCCCTTGAAGACGACCGCCATGCCGCCGCGGCCGACCTCCCGTTCGACCTCGTAGTCGGCTGCGAGGGCGCGACGGACCGACGCGAGGAGTGCTTCGCCCGGCTCCGGCAGGCCGGTGCCGACCAGGCTCGCCGGATCGGTCATCCGAGCCCCGCATGTAGCGCAGAACCGGGAACTCTCGGCGACAGCGGAGCCGCATTGGGCGCAGAACATGGCACCCTTCGGACGGGACGATGCGGAGCTACGTCACGGGACCGGCCCTGACGGGGCCAGTCCAGAGAGTAGACCTACAGAGAGTAGAAAGTAGACGAACTGCTTAACCGCGCCTGCTAGCCGATGACCGTTCTGGGGCCGTTGACCGAGATCTCGCGAGCGACGGCCCAGGCCGTGCGGACGAGGAGTACGAGGCCGCAGCAGGCCGCAACATCGGCCAGGTTGAAGACCAGCTCGTGGGCGGGTCCCGTCGTGACCGCGATGAAATCGAGCACGCCGCGGGGCGACGTGATGAGGCTGGCGAGGTTACCGGTTGCCGCGCCCGCGATCAGTCCCAACATGACCGGTGCCCAGGAATCGAGCGCCGTGAGGGTGCGGCAGAGCATGACGGTGAGGCCGAGCGCGAGGAGCGTCAGCGCGAGGTTGATGTGCCACGTATACCGGCCGAGCGAGACGCCGAACGCCGACTGGTTGTTGAGGACCACGGCGAGCCGGATGGCGCCGCCGAAGGCGGGGAGCCGCATCGTGCCGTGCAGGCCCAGGCGGGCGGCGGCGATCTGTTTGGTGGCCAGGTCCGCGACAGCGACGGTCGTGGCGCAGATCGCGAAGACAGCCAGCGGCGAGACCCGGCGGCTGGAGGGCGCGGTCCGGGACAGGCCGGGGCCGCGTTCGACGGGTCTGGATCGCATAAGATAGTGTCCCATCGCACGTTACATACCGGGGTGCCGATTCTGTAAATTGTGGTGTCCAAAGGAGTTATTCACCTGATGCGCCTGTGCGGCGTGGCATACAAACGACAATTGTGTTTATGGCGCCAAAGAAGTCGTTGCCGGCCGTGCCGGCGTTCGAGATTCGCCGGTCCGGGATACAAGGCCGCGGGGGATTCGCCACCAGGAGGATCAAGCGGGGGGAGCGGATCGGGGAGTACACGGGCGAGCGTGTGTCGCAGAGCGAAGCGGACCGCCGGTACGATGATGACGCGATGGCGCGGCACCACACCTTCCTGTTCGCCGTCACGTCGCGAACGGTGATCGACGCCGCGGTGGGCGGCAATGACACGCGCTTCATCAATCACTCGTGCGATCCGAACTGCGACGCGGTGATTGAGCGCGGGCGTGTCTTCATCGATGCGTGCAAGCCGATCGCCGAGGGCGAGGAGTTGTTCTACGATTACTCGTACGAGCGCGAGAAGGACGCCGGACCGGATGTGGAATCGCAGTACCCGTGTTGGTGCGGGACGGCAAAGTGCCGCGGCACGATCCTCATGCCGAAGAAACGGCCGCGGAAGCGCTCATCGAAGCGGAACGCGAAACGCCGGACCAAACTGACGGGTAAAGGGCGAACCAAAGGGCGAACCACGCGGCGAACGCGGCGAACCAAACGGAACACCACACGCGGGCGCACATCTCGCAGGGGCGCCGCTTCCAGGTGATCCGTCGCCCGCTCCTCCGGTCCGGCGTGGTCCGTGCGCCGGCCGTCCAGCCTCCTTCTACCAGAACTATGTCTCGTCACGCAATCCGCCGAGCCGTCCGCGTCCCGGTGTTCGCGATCGTCGTTGGGGTGAGCGCGTCGTGCGCGCGCCCGCAGCCCACCACGCTGGCCCCGCGGGTGATGCAGGAGGATTCGGGCACGGGCGGTAGTGCGGGGCCGGGCAAGGCGTCCACGCTGGCGGCGCCGGTGGATGCGACCGCGAGTCCATTTTATACGACGAACCGCATCGACTGGCCGGGTCCCAACGGTTCTCGCGACGCGACCGGCGCGCCGGGGCCTGACTACTGGCAGCAGCGCGCGGACTATGCGATCGTGGCGTCGCTCGACACGACGACGCGGACGATGACCGGCACGGTCACGGTGCACTACACGAACAACTCGCCCGATACGCTGCGTTTCGTGTGGATGCAGCTCGACCAGAATCTGTTCCGGCCGGGCAGCAAGGGCGATATGCTCTATCCGCCCGACGCGCGCAACAGCTCGGGCGGATTCGCCGGCGGCTATACGCTGAGCGACGTGACCGTGGGCGGCGCGGGCGTCACGCCGAAAGTGGACGACACGATGATGCGTCTCGATCTCGCGGAGCCGATCGCGCCGCACGGCGGCACGGCCACCATCGTGATCCGGTATTCGTTCCGGGTGCCCGACAAAGGGTCCGACCGGATGGGGCGCGACGGCACGCTGTACGAGATCGCGCAGTGGTATCCGCGGATGGCGGTCTATGATGATGTGCGGGGGTGGAACGCCGATCCGTATCTGGGCCAGGGCGAGTTCTATCTCGAGTACGGCGACATCGATTACACCGTGACCGTGCCGGCTGGGTTCATCGTGGCAGGGAGCGGCGTGTTGCAGAACCCGGGCGACGTGTTGAGCGATCCGGTCCGCCAGCGGCTGGCGAAGGCGATCATCTCGTCCAACGTGATACCGATCCGGACGGCGACGGAGGCGGCGGCAGCGGGGCACACGCTCGCAGCCGGCAGCAAGACCTGGCATTTCCGGGCGAAGAACGTGCGTGACGTCGCGTGGGCGGCGGCGCCAGACTTCCGCTGGGATGCGACGAGCGTGCGGGGGATTCTCTGCCAGGCGTACTACCAGTGGCCCAAGGCTGGACCGGAGTGGGAGCAGGCCGCGGAGGGGACGCAATGGACGATCCGCACCTATTCGGAGCTGCTGACGCCATACCCGTATCCGCAGGCGACGTCGGTCGCCGGGACCGTGTCGGGCATGGAGTATCCGATGTTCGTCATGGACGGCTACACCGACACGGATTCACCGGGCGATGTGTTCCGGGTGAACGACCACGAGCACGGCCACGAGTGGTTCCCGATGATCGTCGGCTCCAACGAGCGGCGGTACGGGTGGATGGATGAAGGGATCAACACCTACATGAACGCGTTTTCGCAGGAGCGCCGGTACGGAGCGGAGCTCAAGTCATGGCCGCCGGGGATGGACAACTGGGTGAGCTTCCTCGGTGCATGGGTGCAGACACTCATGGCGGGCGTCGACGCGCCGCTCATGACCGCACCGGACCACATGAGTGCCGACGCGATGAGCAACGATGCGTACGAGAAGCCTGCGGCCGTGCTGCTCGCGCTGCGCGATCACGTGATCGGGGCCGACGCGATGGACCGTGCGATGCGGGAATACGTGCGCCGGTGGTCGTACAAGCATCCGACGCCGGGCGATTTCTTCCGCACGGTGGAGAACGTGTCCGGGCAGGACCTCTCGTGGTTCTGGCGGGAGTTCTTCTATTCGACCGACGTGCTGGACATCGGGATCGACAGCGTGGCCACGCACGCGCCGGCGGCGCACGACAGCGGGGGAGCGATCACGGCTTCCGTGTACCTGCACCGGCACACGTCGCTCATCTTCCCGGTGGAATTGCGACTCAAACTGGCGAACGGTGCGACGCAGGACGCGCGGTTCCCGGCCGACATCTGGGCGCGCGGTGCGGCGACGGAGGTCCGGATGGTGGTGCCCGCGCAGGTCGTCGGGGCGCGCCTCTGGCCGGACCGCACGGCGATTCCCGACCTTCGTCCGGACAACGATGTGTGGGGTGATGCGCCGCCCGCCGTGCCACCCGGTGCGGCGACCACCGGCGGGCTGGCATCGGCCATCGCGCCTCGGTAACTTGGCGCTGCAGCGACCAATTCCACGACTCATTCCATGACGACACCGTCGCAGTCCGAAGACCGTTACGTCCAATTTCCTGGGCCCAAGGGCTTGGTCCCGGCAGTGGCTACCGTGCTACTCGCCGCCGCCCTGGTGTTCGGCGCGTATTCGATTCACAAGGCGACGTACAAACCGCCGACGGATCCGGCGAATCTCGACGGAGTGACGCAGACGCCATAGCGGGGCACGGTGGCACGCGGAGGGTGCCGGGTGATGGCAGCATCCGGCGGGGCCGGTCATGACCGGCCCCTACTTGCCGATGCGTCCGCGCTAATGATCGTGACCCTGCGATGGCGGCGCCTGCTGCGGTGTTGATTGCGACTGCGGCTGCGAATAATTCGGCTCAGACGGGGGCTTGACCTCAGGCGCCTGACCGGACTGCCCCGCTGGCATATTCGGCTCTGATGGCGGCTTGACGCCGGGTGCCGGCCCCGATCCCGCACTGAAATTCGGCTCCGAGGGCGGCGCGATTTGGCCTGATGGTGTCTGCGCCGGCTGAGACTGGGCCGGTTGCGATTGCCCCGGTTGCGATTGTCCGGGTTGTGACGGCGTCGCCTGTGACTGGGCCTGTGGTGACTGCGCCGGTGATGACTGCACTGGCTGCGCTTGTGATTGCGCTGGTTGTGCCGGAGCCTGGGGCGACTGAGCTGCTTGTGACTGTCCCGGCTGTGCCTGCGCGGGTTGCGATTGCGCAGGCTGCGGCTGTGCGGGCTGCGCTTGTGCAGCGGGCTGCGACTGCGCCGGTTGCGACTGCGCCGTTTGCGACTGCGCCGTTTGCGACTGCGCCGGTGCGGCGGCCTGCTCGGGTCCCGTCTTCGCTGGTGCGTCCGCGCTCTTCTGCGCCGCCGCCTCGGGCGGCGCCGCCGCTGTGCTGGCGGCTTTCTGGTCGCCGGAAGCAGGGCGATCGCCAGCCGGCTTCTCGTGGGCGTAGTCTTTCGGATTCGCCGCGCGATTGAACTCGCCGGTCGGCCGCATGTCCCATTGCTGTTTCGCCTCGTTCCAATCGGCGCGCGGCGTGTTCCTCGTTTCGTCCTTCATGTCGCGTGCTTCGATCTGCTGGCCGCCGCCGGGTCCATATGCGTTCTTCCCGGCCTCGCTCTCGGTGAGAGTCTGCCCCTTCGGGTGATGCCGGTCGGCGATCGAGTCCGGCGGACCCGGAAGGGCGTCCATCTTCTGGAGCTGCTGCGGTGTGTACTGCGTCGGATCCGGGCTCTGGCTCCAGCGACCGTCCGCGCCGCCGTCGACCTTGGGATTTGAAAACTTTCTGTCCGTGCCGATCGCTGACGTCGAGACATCGGGTTTCGCCTCGTACAGCCGCGAGCTCTTGAAGCGATCGGTGTCGGTGGTCGCGGTGCGCGCCTGGCCATCGTCCGCGTACGGTTTCTCGCCGCCCGGGTAAATGGCCTCGAAGCGCGGATTCTCTTGCGCACCGGTCGTGACAGTTGCGGGACGTTCCGACCACGGCACGCGGGCCTCTCCCGCCCCCGGCCCGCTCTGCGCTTGCTGCTGCGGCGCCGCTGGTGACTGCGCGTCCTTGCTTTGCGCCGGTTGGCCTTCAGCGGTCTGGCCCGGCGTGCCCTGCGCAGCGGCCGGCTGCGATTGTTCAGAAGGTGTTCTTACCGATTGCAGGTGGCCCAGCGCGCTCGGCGACTGCTCCGGCCCAGTCGTGTAGCTGGAATGCTGCGTGGACGAGCGCGCGTGATCTTCGGCCGGAGCCTCCGGCTCGCTACTGGATTCCTCATGATATGACTCGAACCCCGATTCCTCGCGGGGCTCCGGCTCGGGCTCGTTCTCGGGCGTCTCGGCCGACTCGGGTGCTCCGGGCGAATCCGCAACACCCTGGTCAGAGGGCGACGCGACGGCATCAGAGTGATCGGCAGCCGGACCTGACGAAGCCGAGGACGACGATCCGGCGTCCCGGTCGTGCGAGACGTCATCAGACTTCTGTCCGGTGTTATTGGCAGATGCGGCTGCATCGTGGCCGTCCTCGCCGGGTGATCGCGACCCCACATCCTTGATCTGCGCATCGATCGGCGCGACCGCATCTGCTACTTCCTTTTCATTGCGCTCCCGGACCTGTGCCTCGGCGTCGGAGCGAAGCGTCGGGTCGTCGGGGGTGGAGGACGCAGACAGATCCTGGCCCCCCTGGTTCTGCTCGTACTGTCGCTGGACATCCGCGGGGAACATGGCGTCTTGCCGTTCGGTGATGTTGGCGACGGTCGCTTGACGCTCGTGCTGCAACTCGCTGAGTCGTTGCTGCCGCTCCTCATCCGTTCGCATCGATCGATACCAGGGAAGAATGGGAGGGCCTGGATGCCACCCGCTCTGTCAGTGCGGGTTCATCCTTGCAGTGCGCAATGAGATACCCAGAACCGTCACAGGCGGCCGCCGGCGCACGGGCGATGCGGCTGGGCGTATGTGGTGCGTAAACCGGTTAGAGGACCCTCAGACCGCTTGCGGCACCGCCATACCCATCGCGTGGTAGCCCTTGTCCACGTAGATCGTGGTGCCGGTGATGCCGGCCGCGAGGGGACTGGCCAGGAAGGCGGCGGTGTAGCCGACGTCGGCTGGCCGCACCGGCTGCGGGAGCGGGGTGTTTGCGGCGCAGTACTCCACCATCTGCTCGATGATGCCGATCGCGCTTGCGGCGCGGGAGGCGAGCGGGCCCGCGGAGATCGTGTTGACGCGCGCGCCGTATTTGCGGCCGGCTTCGTAGGCCAGCACTCTGGTGTCGCTCTCGAGCGCCGCCTTGGCGGATGACATGCCCCCTCCGTATCCCGGGATCACGCGTTCGCTTGCCAGGTACGTGAGTGACATCACCGATGCACCAGGGCGAAGCAGCGGGCCGAGGCGGGCGACGAGTGACACGAGGGAGTACGCGCTGACGCCGACGGCGGCGAGGTAGCCGGAGCGGCTCGTCTCGAGGAGCGGCTTCTTGACGTCCGGACCGTTCGCGAGCGAGTGCACCAGAATGTTGAGCGGGCGCTCGCCGAAATCCGCGGTGAGGCGATCGGCCAGACCGGCGACGGAGAAGTCGCCGGCGTCCTTGTACCGCTTGTTGGCGCGGATGTCATCCGGCGCGTCGGCGAGCGTATCGAACGCGGCATCGAACGGATAGATCCGCTCGAACTCCAGCATCGAGCCATCGGCCATGCGGCGTCCTTCGTTCATCTTGCCGCGATCGAGGAGGTTTCGGAAAATCGTCAATGCGGGCGGCCACGTCGCCACACTGACCGCCGCTCCGGCCTCGGCCAGCGCCTTGGCGATCGCAAAACCGTACCCCGCATCATCCGCCACGCCGGCGACGAGAGCCCGCCGTCCCGCGAGATCGATCTTGAGCATGCGGGGATGATGGGCAGGCCGGACCATGCTGGGGAAGCCCAGGGGGGCATGTTCACGGTCGCGCCCGCCAGGGTGGCAGGACCATCGGGCGAGAGCCGTAGGGCGTCGACAGGCGGCCCCTGGCGGCGTGGCGCGGGGCAGCCGAGGCGGGCATGTTCCCCGGTGTGAGCTCCGAGTCGTTGTCCCGCATTAGCCGTCCTGTCCCGCCTGCCGAAACGGGTACGGCACAGCTTCCGGCGCAGGCTCCGGCGCAGGCTCCGGCGCAGGGTCCGGATCAGCTCCCGTCGCCGATCGGGCCCGGGCCATCGTTTGCCCGCGGACTCTGGCGGATCGCCGCCGCGGACGTATCGAGCGGCAATCGCGTGCAGCTCCTGCGCGACGGCGCGGCGACCTTTTCCGCGATGCTGGAGCTGATCGACGGCGCGCGCGAGAGCGTGTCGCTCGAGGGCTACATCTTTCGCGGCGACGACGTGGGCCAGCGGTTCGCGGCAGCGCTGGCCGCGGCGGCCGCGCGCGGCGTGGTGGTGCGGCTCCTGGTCGATTGGGTGGGGCGGATGGGCACGCCGCGTTCGTTGTTCGACAACTTGCGCGCCGCTGGCGTGGAGGTCCGGATCTTCAATCCGCCCTCGCTGACCCGCCGGTGGCTGGGGCTCGTCCCGCGCGACCACCGCAAACTCCTCGCCGCCGATGATACGGCCGGCGTGACCGGCGGGATCGGGATCGGCAACGAGTGGCGCACGGGCGTCCTCAAGCGCCGGCGGTCGCCGTGGCGCGACACCGCCGTCCGCATCGACGGGCCGGCGGCGCGCGACATGGCCCGCGCATTCGATCACATGTGGCAGCGCGCGGTCGGGAGAGAGCGTCGGGGGACTCATCGCTACGTGATGCGGAAGTCGCGCGGTGCGCACCTCGATCCCTCCACCGACGCGCCCGCGCTGGTCGGGATCATCGAAGGAGAGCCGGGGCGGTTCCGGGTCGCGCGCGCGCTCCAGATCCAGGCGGTGTCGGCGGAGCGGTCCATCTGGATCGCGAGCGCGTACTTCGCTCCGTCATACTCCGAAGTCGAAGCGCTGAACGGCGCGGCGCGTGACGGCGTCGACGTGCGGATCCTGGTGCCTAGCCGCTACGACCATCCGTGGATCCGGCTGCTCACACGACAGTTCTACCGGCGGCTTCTCATGAACGGCGTGCGCATCTGGGAGTGGAAAGGCGAGATGATGCACGCCAAGACCGCGGTCACCGACGGGCGGTGGACCCGCGTGGGATCGACCGACTTCAATCCACTTGGCGTGGCCGTCAACTTCGAGCTGGACGCCGTCGTCGAAGACCGCACGGTGGGAGCGGAAGCGGAGGCGATGTTCGAGGCCGATCTCAAGCAATCGCGGGAGATCCAGCCCAGCGCATACCGTCTGACGGGTGATCCGTGATGTTCGACGACGAGATCGCCGACTGGCGGCGGCCGCCGGGGTATTTCGTGCTGGCGCCGATCGGCGGGCCCGCGGCGGCGGCCATCAAAGCGCTGCAACTCCGCTACGATCCCAAACTGGCCGCGGGGCATCCGCCGCACCTGACCTTGACCGGCTCCTCCGGGGTGGGGCCGATCTACCCGGGCACGCCGCCCGAGGAACTCCAGTGGCGGCTCGCGGAAGTGGCCGCCGAGATGCCTGCGCTCGAGCTGCCATTCGGGGCGCCGCACCGCTTCATGCAGACCGACGTGGTGAGCCTGCCTCTCGATCCGAACGGCCCCATTCGCGCGCTGCACGAGCGGATCGCGCGCTGCGGCCTGCCGTTTGGACCGTGCCGATTCACGTTCACGCCGCACGTGACGCTCAACCTGTACCGGACGCTCACGCCCGATACGATGCGCGCGTTACTCGCGGTCCGGGTGCGGGAGCCGGCGCTGATCGACCGGTTAGTGGTGACGGCGACGGACGATCCGCGGCCGCCGCGTACGGTGCTGGAGCTGCCGCTCTCCGTTACAGAGCGGTCTTGATGGCGGCCATGAGGTCCTGGTCGCCGCCGGCGCCGGTGTAGACGATCGATCCTTTGCGGTCGATGATCACGACATACGACGTGCCCGGGGCGCCGTAGGCGTCCACCGCGGCGCCCGTGTCGTCGTACAGTACGACAGGCACGAGCCGGTGCGCGGCGGCGTAGGTACTGACTTCAGCGGGCGTCTCGTCGACCGACGCGGCGATCGTCACGAACGTGACGCGCGATCCGTAGGCATGGCGTGCCGCCGTCATCTTGGGCTCGAGCGCGCGGCAATTCGGGCACCATTTGGCCCAGAACTCGATGACCACGGGCGCCTTGCCGATGTAGTGCGACAAGTCCGTGGGGGTGCCGCCCAGCGTCTTGACCGCGGCACCGGGCGCATGCTGGCCGACGGCGAGTTGCGGCGTCTCCGCCTGTGCGGACGCGATGTCCGTGGCGCAGGCGAGGAGCGAGGCCGCTCCCAGCGCGCCCGCCATGAAGTGCCGTCGCATGTCCCATCTCCTCCGCGACCGCGGCTGCAGCCGGAGTGGCCGCGTGCCGCCAAACGGAAGCTAAGGGACGAGCGTCACGACGGCGATGCTCGACGCAGGCACGGAGACGGCGTACACGCTGCCCGTGGTGTACACCGGGCTGTACGTCCCGGGCACCCACGAGCCATCGGCCCCGACGGCGGCCCCCGCGTATGTGACACCCGACGTCGCGTCGAGCGACGGACCGGTCAACCGCAGCGTGCCCGCGCTCCGGAAAGTCCGTCCCGGCGCGATGCGCACCTGGACGTTGGTGGAGACCTCATTATTGATCGCGACCACGCGGAGCGTGCCATCCGGTCCAAGTGCCGCGTGGACCATGACGTTGCTGTGCGTGGAGACGGAGACCGGAATCGTCTGTCCCTGTGCGGCGTTGTGAAAGAGGAGCATCGCGTAATACAGCGGGTGCGCGACGTAACTCCCGTTGCCGCCGCTGATGGCTTCGTAGTTCCCGCCGGCGAACGAGCCGTGGAAGTTGACGCCGACGGCGCCGTTCTCGGCGAGCACGAACATGTGCGCGACGGCCCAGAGGCTCGACGCGTAGACATTGCTGACGCCTGCCAGGCCGCTTCCGCCGACGGAGTTCGATTCCGTGATGCGGAGCGGCAGCCGGCCGCCGACCCCCTGGTAGAGCTGCTGCACGTCCGACATGACGCGGTTGTCGGTGAACTGCGCGAGCAGGTTCGTGATCGACGGATAGTACGTCGTGCCGGGTGTCGCGCCGTTGAACGTCGGGTAGATGTGCTCTCCCGCGAGCACCATCCGCGCGTCCTCGGCCCCAACGAACGGATTCATCCACCCCGTGCCGAGCGCGCAGCACCCATCGAGCCCCGAGAACTTCACGGCGGCCGAGCGGGCGGTGATGGCGTTCGCGTAGCTCTCCCATTCGCCCTGGTACTGTGTGTAGCCCCATCCGCTGGCGCGGAGGCCTTCGGTCACATACTGATCGGGCTCGTTGCCGATCGCGACGGCGAGGAGGGAGCTGCCACCCGCGGCGGCGAGCGCCTGCACCTCGGCGGCCGCGGTATCCGGTTGGAGCCCGACGAGGTTCACCGTGTAGATCACGGGCCATCCCGTGGCCTGCGAGAACGCGAAGATGTTCGAGAAATCCGAATTGATCAGTGTGGGGCCGGCGGTTGGACACACGGTACGCGTGGTGGGATTCCAGCACTGCTGGTCGGCGGTGGCGCCGCCGTAGCGGAGGATGCCGCCGCCGAGGTTCTTGAGGAATTGCGGGAGTACAGGGTCCGTGAGGCGCGCCTTGTCAGTCGCGTCCCACGCTTCGAAGCTCAGCCCCAGGAAGTTCGCGGGGATCGTGAATCCCGGCAGATTGAGCGTGGGTGTCGCATAGACCGTGTCCGGCTCTGTCGGCGCGGTGGCGCCACCGGCTGGCGGGGGCGGCTCGTAGCCCACAGCCCCGCGTGGCGAAGTGGGATCCGTCGAATCGCCGACGAGAGAGCGGCCACGCTCGCAGGCAGCCAGCAGCGTCACGGCCAGTGCGGCAGCGAGCACGCTGCCCACGCGGGCACCCGGAAAACCAGCACGGGTCGTACGGCGATTCCGCGGTCTTTGAGACTGAGGCGTCGTTCCGTGCATGGTGGTCCCCTTGGGTATCGCGGACATACAGCCGGGTCCGCTTTGCTGCCTCGGGGACGATCATTTTGAGAGCGAGTTACATCGTCTAACTAGTTGTTCCATATACATTTACGTTCGGTCAAGAGGCCCGAAAGACCAGCTCGTGCAAAGCGCCCGATGCGAAGCTGGCCACCGCTTCGGCGGAGGCGATTAGGATTCGGGCGGCAAGAGCATTTGCTGTCGTTTCACCCACATCGACCGGACATTCCGTGGCACCGCAATTCATCTATGTGATGAAGGGTTTGCGCAAAGTCGTCCCGCCATCGCGGGAGATTCTGCGCGACATCTATCTGTCCTTCTATCCCGGCGCGAAGATCGGAGTTCTGGGCGCGAACGGCGCGGGCAAGTCATCGCTACTGCGCATCATGTCGGGCCTTGATCAGGATTTTCAGGGTGAAGCGTGGCCGCATGCGGGCACGCGCATCGGGTATTTGCCGCAGGAGCCGCAGCTCGATGCGAGCAAAGACGTGCGCGGGAACGTCGAAGAGGCGGTGAGCGCGACGCGTGCGCTGCTCACGCGTTTCGAGGCGATCTCGGCGAAGTTCGGGGAGCCGATGACGGATGACGCGATGGCGAAACTCCTCGGCGAGCAGGCCAAAGTGCAGGAGCAGATCGAGGCCGCGAACGCGTGGGAGCTGGACCGGAAGATCGAAGTCGCGATGGATGCCCTGCGGCTGCCGCCGGGTGATGCCGGCGTGACGACGCTCTCGGGTGGCGAGCGCCGGCGCGTCGCGCTCTGCCGGGTATTGCTGGAGCAGCCCGACATGTTGCTCCTCGACGAGCCGACGAACCATCTGGACGCCGAGAGCGTGGCATGGCTCGAGCGGCATCTCGCCGAGTTCCCGGGGACGGTGGTCGCGGTGACGCACGACCGGTATTTCCTCGACAACGTCGCCGGGTGGATCCTCGAGCTGGACCGGGGTCACGGCATCCCGTACGAGGGGAATTACACGGCCTGGCTGGACCAGAAGCGCACGCGGCTCGCGCAGGAGGAGAAGCATGCGTCGGCGCGGCAGCGCACACTCGAGCGGGAGCTGGAGTGGGTGCGGATGGCGCCGCGCGCGCGGCAGGCGAAATCAAAAGCGCGTGTGCAGCGTTACGAGGAACTGGCCGAGGCGGACAAGGCGGACCGCGTGATGCAGAACGAGATCGTGATCCCGCCGCCACCGCGGCTCGGCAACGATGTCGTGACGGCGACCGATCTCAAGAAGAGCTTCGGCGACATGTTGCTTTTCGACGGGATGTCGTTCGCGCTCCCGCGGGGCGGCATCGTGGGCGTGATCGGTCCCAACGGCGCGGGGAAGACGACGCTGTTCCGGATGATCGCGGGGACGGAGAAGCCGGACAGCGGGACGCTGGCGATCGGCGAGACGGTGCAACTGGCGTACGTGGACCAGGGACGGGAGCTGGACGGTGCGAAGACCGTGTGGCAGGAAGTGAGTGGCGGCCAGGAGACCATGCTGGTGGGAAAGCGCGAGATGAACACGCGCGCGTATCTCGCGAGCTTCAATTTCCGCGGAGCGGACCAGCAGAAGCGGACGCAGGATCTGTCTGGTGGTGAGCGGAACCGGCTGCATCTGGCGAAGCTGCTCAAGACCGGCGCCAATTTGCTGCTGCTCGACGAGCCCACGAACGACCTCGATGTGGACACGCTGCGTGCGCTCGAGGAGGCGCTGCTCGATTACGCGGGTTGCGCGGTGGTGATCACGCACGACCGGTGGTTTCTGGACCGGATCGCGACGCACATCCTCGCGTTCGAGGGGAACAGCGAAGTGGTGTGGTTCGAGGGGAACTATCGGGCGTACGCCGAGGATTTCCACCGGCGGAAGGGCGTCGACGCCGAGCGGCCGCACCGGATCGCGTACCGGAAACTGGTGCGGGCGTGAAAAGCGAGACACGAGAGAGGGGAGAGGAGAAAGGAGAGAAAACCACTAAGAGCAGAAAGTAGAAAAGCAGAAAGTAGAAAGTAGAGACAGAAAAAAGGAGACGGCGCAACGCGCCGTCTCCTTTCTCCTTTTCTCTGAACTGGGGCGGCAGGAATCGAACCTGCAACCTCGCGGTTAACAGCCGCGCGCTCTGCCAATTGAGCTACACCCCAAAGCGACACCTACTGGATCGTACCAGAGGTGCGCGCGCAACGTGCGTGCGCAACGTGCGTGCGCACGACGGCCCTCGCTCGTGCAGCGAGGGCCGTTGTCTGCAACATACATCATCGACGTGCGGCTCCGTAGTGGCGATTCGGGCCTGTGACGTGCCGGAAACTGGCACGTGCGCCGCAAACCCCGTGATTGTCCCACCAGGTGGAACGACCGGCTCATTTGTCCGGCCGGACCAAACAGCGGCCGGTGGCGACCGGTGGCGACCGGCCCTACTTCGATTTCCCCTACTGGCCGGGCAGCGACTCGACGGTCGACTTGATGACTTCCTGGATCGGCTGGCTCTCGCCGCCGCCCGATTCGAGCATCGACATCGCCAGGTGAGTCGTTTGCGTGCCGGCCGAGCCGAGGAAGACGCCGGTCTGGCTGAGCACCTGGACGGTGCGGATGGTGCCGTCGGCCGTCAGGTGAATCGGCGTGCCCTTCTCCGTCCCCTCACCGGTCGTCGAGATGACGCCGTTGCGCTCGACGCGCCAGGCGTGCTGTCCAGCCACCGTCGTGTCGCCTGAGACCTTTGACGTCGTCACGGTCGACGTCTTGATGTCGAACTCGCCGCGTCTGAACGTCTCCGACGTCGTGTCGCTCCACGTGGTCCCCGGCGCCAACTGGGACGGGACCGCGGAGAGGAACCGGGAGAACGCGCGGTAGAGCGCGATCTTGATGCGGTCGGTCTCGCCGGCTGCGGGCGAGAACACGTAGATCCTGCCTTGCGGCGAAATCGTGCCTTCCATGCGTGCGCCGCGGAGGCCGTCGGTGTTGGCGGGCGGCGCGTCGAGCGTCGACGTCACGCCGACCGAATCGAGCGTCAGCGTCAACGCCACTGTGTCGCGTGTGCGCGACGCGAGCGTCAGCGTCACGAACTGCGTCGTGGTCGTCGTGAACTCGAACGGTGCGCGGCCGCCGGCCTGATTCTGCGTGCGGGTGTCGACGGACGTGATGCGGTAGTGGCGGGTGCCGGCCGCGTACGTGAACGGGGCGGCGGCGACCGGGTGGGCGGACGCCGTGTGGACGGCGGGCTGTCCGGCGGCGGGGACTGCCAACACCGCGGCCACGAGTGCCGTGAGCGTGCGGGGGGCGGCAGCGCGGAGCGGCGCGCGCAGGCCATCCGCGCCAGGACGTCGAGACATGAGGTGCTCCGGTGGAAGGGCCGTCGGGCAATCGAGCAGCGAGCTTCGGGAATAAGACCCGCGACCCGGAAGTTACAGTCCCAGAGTCTGAATCGGCACACTACGCGCAAAGGGCGGGGCCAATGCCGGGAGGGGGATGGTGGAAAGCGGGCCCAGCAAGGGCAGAAATTCGAGGAGGGCAGGTGGCGTTGGGCACTGTCCGGCGTCCTGCGGGGTATCCGAGCGGCGGGATCGGACAATATTGACAACGTTTCCCGGGCGTCCGCATTGTCGCATTTCAGCTTCATGACCCTTTCCACGCCTATACCGCCTGTGTCCGACGCGATAGTCGCTGCCAGCACGCTGGAGCGGGGGACAGCCGAGGACGTCCGGCAGCAGCGGACGGTGGACGGCGGGCCGCTCGAGGAGTTGCGGGACCGGGCCGAGCGGCAGCTCAATGCCGTGCGCGCGGTGGTGCTGGCGTTGCTGGCGATCGCGGCGGTCGCGTACGCACCATCGCTGACACCTGCGCTCCGCGTCGTGAACATCTCGATTCTGGTTCCGACCCTCGCGTGGACCCTCGCGCAGTACCTCCAGTGGTACGATCGACCGCGGCTTCCGGCGTGGCTGACCCTCGCCAATCCCGTCGTGGACATCACGGCGGTCACCGCGAGCATGGCGGGGTACGGACTCACGCAGTCGGCGACCCTCGCGCTCCGGTCGCCCATGTTCCTCGCGTATTTCGCGATCCTCGCGGCGCGGCCCGTGACGTCGTCGACGCGGCGGGCGGCTGCCGCGGCGGCGTTGACGGTCGCCGAATACACAGTGCTCGTTGCGTTCCTCGTCGTGCAGCGGGGCGTATCGTTCGCGGCGAGCCCGCTCTCCGCCGCCGCCGGCACAGGCATCGCCCCGCTGGATGAAGGTGCCAAGCTGCTGCTGCTCGCCGTGGCCGGCGCGGTGGCGACCTACGCGACGGCGTGGCATGAGCGGCTGGCGGTCGCGTATTCACGCGCCGCGCGGGAGCGCGAGCGGCTGGAGATCCGATTGACGGAGGCGCAACTCGAGAGCCTCAAGAACCAGTTGCAGCCGCATTTTCTCTTCAACGCCCTCAACGCGATCACGGCCCTCATCCCGACCGACGCGCGCGCGGCGCAGCGCACGGTGCACGGATTGAGCGAGCTGCTGCGGCTCTCGCTCAACAGCTCCGCCGAGAACGAAGTCCGGCTCGATCGCGAGCTCGAACTCCTGGGGCACTATCTGGCGATCCAGCGGCTGCGGTTCCAGGAGCGGCTCACCGTGCATCTCGACATCGATCCCGACGTGCGGCGGGCGTTCATCCCGAACCTGCTGCTGCAGCCGCTGGTGGAAAACGCGATCCGGCATGGCATCGGGCCGCGCGCGGCGGGCGGGTCGATCACCATCCAGGTGGGCCGTCACGAGGAGGCGTTGCGGTTGCGCGTGGCCGACGACGGGATCGGTGCGCGGCTGCCGGCCGGGCAGCGGCTGGCGCGAGAAGGTGTGGGGCTCGGCAACACGCGCGCGCGGCTGCAGCATCTTTATGGCGACCGGCACCGGATCACGCTCACGACCGCGCCGGGTGCGGGTTTCGCGGTCGACATCGACGTCCCTTACCGGATATGACAGCGCAGCCTTCACCGACCCCGAATCCCGCCACGACCCCGGCTGGTGGAACGCCGGCTGGTGGAACGCCGGC
>Ga0182024_10004062_pt1 | contig 34067 bp, 31 predicted proteins | sample P32metaG_FD_120480 | JGI IMG/M metagenome (GOLD analysis project Ga0182024, IMG submission 120480) | Permafrost microbial communities from Stordalen Mire, Sweden - P3-2 metaG (Illumina Assembly) | ecosystem: Environmental > Terrestrial > Soil > Wetlands > Permafrost | place: Sweden: Stordalen... | reverse complement strand
GTCAATCAACTCGGTCACGGTTGGGTTGTCGCCGCACACCGGGCACTCGCGATTCTTGCGCAATTTCAGCTCCCGGAAACGCATGTTGAGCGCATCGACCAGCAACAGGCGGCCGATGAGCGGGCTGCCGTTGCCTAGGATCAGCTTGATGACTTCCGTTGCCTGGATCACGCCGACAAGCCCTGGAAGAATCCCCAACACGCCGCCCTCCGCGCAGCTGGGAACAAGCCCCGGCGGCGGCGGCTCGGGATAGAGGCAGCGATAGCAGGGGCCTTCTTTGGTGGCAAAGACGCTGGCTTGCCCTTCAAATCGGAAAATGGAGCCGTACACATTCGGCTTGCCCAGCAGCACGCAAGTGTCATTCACCAGGTAGCGTGTAGGAAAATTATCGGTTCCATCCGCGACGATGTCGTAGTCCTTCAGGATTTCGAGCGCGTTGGCGCTGGACAGCATTGTGTCGTGCTTGACGATTTTCAATGCAGGGTTCAGCGCGTTCAGCTTCTCAGCGGCGGAATCGAGTTTCTTGCGGCCAATGTCCTTCGTCGAGTGGATGATCTGGCGCTGGAGGTTGCTCGCGTCCACGACATCGAAGTCGACCAGCCCGAGCGTACCGATGCCGGCAGCCGCCAGGTACAATGCCAGCGGCGAGCCCAGGCCGCCTGTGCCGACACAAAGCACCTTGGCAGCTTTCAGCTTCTGCTGCCCCTCCATGCCCACTTCGGGCAGAATCAGGTGGCGCGAATAGCGTGCAAGATCGTCGGTGGTAAGTTCAGGAAGCGAAGTGGATTCGGTAATCGTAGGCATCGTGGATTCAGTTCTCAGTTCTTGGTTCTAAGTTGTCAGATATCGGTTGTCAGTGATCAGTTTGCTACCGTGAGGCGCTTACGCCCGTGCGGGCAGCACCCACCGGCTATGGAGGGGATGATGGAGAGAGTGTCGTTCGTTGTAACCGTCGTGCCTTCCTTCGCGGGAAGATAGCGCACATCTTCATCGTTCAGATACAGGTTAACAAAGGCGCGGAGCTTGCCCTCGCCGGTAAACAGGTGCTTGCGCAAATCGGGGTGGGTTTGCGTGAGATTCTCCAGCGCCTCAGTGATGGTCGCCGCGTTCACTTCCACCGCATCTTGCCCGCCCGCATAGAGGCGGAGCGGCGTAGGAATGAAAATTGTCATCGATTCGGGGTCTCTCCAGTCTCCTTTTAAGATGACACAACCTGCCGATTGGATGAAGGAATGAGTGCGGACGACCGGAGATCGCCCCTGGGAACTGAGAGGCCATATCCGCTTGAAAGTGCGCAGACTTAAGCGCTTCAGAGACCTGGCAGAAACAGCCTGCCAAAAGTAAAGCGGCCCCGGCAATGCCGGAGCCGCTTCAAGTGAGGAACCAATTTGGATTCCGATCCTTATCGGCCCGAGGGCTTGGGCGCAGCCGCCACCGGCTTGGCCACAGCTTTGGCAGCCGCCGTTTCGGTGGCCTTGGGCTTCCAGAAGTCAGGGTCGCTCTTGATCCATGCCTCATCGGCATAGCTCTGTTTCGGATTGATGGAGAACAACTCGCTGCGCGAAGACTCCACGGTTTCGCCGTACAGCCTGTCCAGCTTAGTCATCCCATCTTCGCCGCCCAACGCTTCGGCGAATTTCTTGCTCTCCGCGAATCCCTGGTCGATGTCAGCCATCGACTTGTCCGCGCTCAGGATGATGTACGTACCATCCTCGGCGCCGTAGGCAACCTCGTAGGTCGCCCAATGCGCGCTGGTTCCACCCTTTTCATTGGCGTCCTGCACCATCTTGGTCAATTCATGCCATTCCTTGCGGTGGCCGGGCTTGACGCGGAAGACGGAGACCTCATAGTAGCGGGCATGCGAAATGTCAGGATGAGGGTGATAGCTCAGCTCTTCGTCATACGTCCCCACCACCTGGTCGAAATCCTGCAGCAAGTCGCCGTCGGCCATCAAATCGCGATCAAATTCCGCCGAAATTGTCGGACTCTTGTCGACGATTTTGTTGTCGGCTTCCCACGCGGCAAATGAGGGATAGCGAGTGATAAAGAGCGCCCTTGACTTGCCTGACAGCGAGTTCAGGGCAACATAGTGGCCTTGCAGTTTGGCGCGGTTCATCGCCGCCACAAAGGCCGCTTCGGTTTTGTCGTGGGCCATGCCGGCTCTTCCCGGTTTGATAAACTCCCGCGCGATCTGAATGACTTTCGGTGGTGCTGGTGCGGATGCATCTTGCGCAGTGGCCGCTAAACTGCCGGCAGCCACGAGGGAAAGTCCCAACAGAATTGGGCTGATCTTCATAGGTAACCTCCTTGACGTGCTCAGAGATCGTTCGCGTAGGGGGAATAGAAGGTCGGCAATCGGACGTGCTCTGGGGCAGCGCGATTATCTTGCCAAACCCGCTCCGAGTAAAGAACTATCTGATCGGCTAGGGAGAGCCTTTCTCCGGCAGTCGATCGAACTGTCTCGAATGCCGCTCCTATAAAAGCAGCGGCTCCGGGATCGCCGGAGCCGCTGGTAAATGAACGGAGATAAACAGTCCTATGCCTCGAGAAGCCAATTACGGTGTGGCCTTCTTTGCCGCGGCCGCCGGCGCGGAGGTCTTCGGCTTCCAGAAGCCCGGATCGGCCTTGATATAGTCCTCGGTCACGTAGCTCTGGGCAGGGTTCACCGAATACAGCTCAACCCGCTCGCTCTCGATGGATGCAGCGCGAAGCTCGCGGATCTTCTTCAGGTCGTCATCACTCAGAGCCTTTCGGATCTTCGGATCCTCCGAGAAGCGCTGATCGATTTCGGCCTCCGAATTGGAGGCGGTGAGGAATACGTAGGTGCCGACCGACTCGCCGTACTCCGTCCGGTATGCGCCCCAATGCTGGGTGGTCCCGGCTTTATCGAAGGCGGCCATGTACAACTTCATCAGGTCTTCGAAATCCTTGCCGTGACCGGGACGAACCTCGACGATGTCGGCTTCCAGATAGCGGTTTTGCGGGCCCGGCGTCTTGGAGTGGAAGCTCAGCTCGGGATCGGAGCTGAAGATCAGGACGTGGGCCTCGTCGAGTAACTCGCCATCGGCCACGTTGATTCGCTCAAATTCCGACGCGACGGCCGGTGCGTCAAAAATCTTGTTGGCCTGCTGCACTTCGTCAAACGAGTTGAAGGCGCCCAGATAAATGGCCCGCGCGCGGCCGGACATCGCGTTGTACGCGGTGTAGTGCAGGGGAAACTTGGACTTGGCCATCGCCTGGACGAAAGCGCCTTCCGTTTTGTCGTGGGCCATACCGCCCTTGCCGGGTTTGGTGTATTCCACGATCACTTGCAGGTACTTGGGCGTTGAAGCTGTTGCAGTGGATGCATCTTGCGCCGCGGCCGGCAAATTGCCGACAACCGCGAGAGACAGTCCCAACAGAATTGGGCTGAACTTCATGTGTAACCTCCATGGCTTGCTCAGAGATCACTGGCGATGGGGGAGGAAAAAGGAAGGCGAACGCGCGTGCTCTGGGGCTGTCCGGATACTAGCGAGGGGTGGAGGGTATGTAAAGGAAATTCCCCGTGAATCGCGCTATGTGCCGACTTCGATTGTTTCCTGAACGAATTGCTTGTCCTCCTCGGTTGTGCCCGCGAGAAGAAACGAATTTGTGATCGCAGCCTTGCCTTGCGCCACTTCTGTGATGACATACGAGCAGCCAAGCCAATGCGCCTCGGCAAAATCAGTCGGTGACCACTGCGCGGGATGATCGGGATGCGAATGATAGAAGCCGGCGATCTCCAGTCCCCGGGTCCGCGCTTCGCGCTGGATCTTCACCAACTCCACCGGCGCAATGTGATAGCGGTTGTGCGCTGAATCCGTGCGCGTGTTGCCGGCCCGCACAGCCGCGACAATCGTCCAAGAGCCCCCCGCAACGGAGTTGCCCAACAACGCACCGCAGCACTCGTAAGGATACGTCTCCTCCCCATGAGCGCGAAGACTTTCATATACAGCTTGAGGAACGCGCAGCACGCTCATCCTTCCTCCCAGAATCGCTCAGTCAGATACTTCTCGGCCGAATCCGGCAGCACCGTGACAATGATCGCGCGTCGTCCCGCAGCTGCTTCCTCGCGGGCGATCTTGAGACACGCGACAACCGCGGCCGCCGCGGAGATGCCGACGAGATGCCCTTCTTCGCGCGCCAACCGCTTCGCCATCTCATACGCTGCTTCGGTTTCGATCTCCAGCTCGCGATCCGCCAGATGTGGATTGTAGATCGCCGGAACAATTGCGCTGCCCATGTGCTTCAACCCCTCCAACCCATGGAACGGCGAATCGGGCTGAAAGCTGATCGCCTGGATTGCAGGGTTGTGCTCCTTGAGCCGCCGCGAAGTGCCCATGAATGTGCCCGTCGTTCCCAAGCCGGCGATGAAATGCGTCACCTGTCCCGCGGTCTGCGCGAGAATCTCCGGCCCTGTCGTGTGGTAGTGCGCAAGCCAGTTGGCATCGTTTGAGTACTGGTCCAGATAGCAGAACCGTGCCGGATCGTTCCCCGCCATTTCGCGCGCACGCCGAATCGCTCCATCCGAGGCCTGGTCGGGATCGGTCCAATCCACAGCGGCGCCGTATGCATGGAGAATGCGCTTGCGTTCCGGCGAAACATTCGATGGCATGGCCAGCTGGACTGGAATCCCCAAGGCCGCGCCCAGCATCGCAAGCGCAATTCCTGTATTGCCGCTGGTCGCGTCGAGGATGGTTTTCCCGGGCGTCAACAACCCTCGTTGGCGCGCGTCACGCAGCATCGCGGAGGCTGCACGGTCTTTCACGCTACCGCCAGGATTCGCCCACTCGGCCTTGCCCAGCAGGGTGACTCCCTCGAGTCCGCGCACAACCTGCTCGAGGCGCACGAGCGGCGTCGAGCCGATTCGATCCGGCAGCGATGAGCCAAGTGCGGTTTGCGTGGGAATCGTTTCCATCTGCTTGCTGAATTCTGGGTCCTGCGCGTTTGAGCTCATTGCGGCCCGCGCGCGCCCTGTGCGAGAGTGATAAAGGGAAGCTCTCGAAGAACCTTCTCTTATCTTCGCAGACCGGAAAGCGGCCATGGCCAAAACGCCCACGAAACCGAGCTTCGATCAAGCGCTCGAAATTCTGCGCGCGCACTCGTTTGATGTTGCGCCCTACACTGGAGTCGCATGCGGCGTATTGATGACCAAGCATAGTGCCGCCGCCGTCCTCATCCCGGCGCAAGGTCCTGGAAAAGGGAAAGACTCGACGGCTGCTTTTGCCATTCATCCCGGCGTTCTCATCCGCGGGGAAGTGGCCCGCCTTCTCGATCGCGGCTACCAGAAATTTCTGAAAACTTCTAAATATGAGTTACCGGCTACGGCCAGCCAATTGCAGGCAATCCACACGTTCAGCGAGGAATTGAAGCTGCTGATCGGCGACGTCAGCCTCTACAACGAATCACTCGGTACAACGAGCGATGTGTACCTCTACGATCGGCTCCAGGGACGCGAAGCACCACAGCCCGCCCCCACCCAACCCTGGGAATTGTCGGACGGCCACTGAACTTTATCCGGCCGGTGGCCGATAAGGTAAGGATGGCTCCAGAAGAGGATGCTGGCTCTCCTCCAGCGGAAAGAGCCGAACGGCGCAAGGAATCCCGGCTCCCGGTGGATGGCGTCGCCGTTCTGCACCTGCTCGATCCCGGGGTCCGGCTGCGCGGCCGCATCCTGGACCTGAGTTTGCACGGGTGCCAGTTCCGCACTGAAGATTGCTTTCCCATCGGGATGTACCATCGCGCCGAGATCGAATTTCACCTGGACGGACTGCCTTTTCTCCTCGCCGGCGTAACGCAGTCCATCCACGACCGCCACAAGATCGGCGTTCGTTTTCTCGATGTCAGCGAACGCAAACGCGAGCAACTGATCGACCTGATTGAGGAGATCAACGCGCTCGAAAAACATCACACATCCCCAGCTCCAGACGAGAATTCATCGATTGCGGATGCACTCGGCAGCGGAACCGCAACACCTGCGGACGAATCGAGATCTCACTAGCTGTTCTCCAATTGCTGTAACGGGAGAGCACAGCAGCTAAGTGGCTTTTTCATCAAGAGAAAGCCGCCTTGCTCGACTCTAAAGATGCTACATGCAAATTCAACTTTAAACCATCGGCTCGGCGTCGCGATACGAGTGATCGGGCGCGCGCACAATACGCATCAGCTTGCCGTGATCGAGCCAATTCAGTTCGCAGTCTTCGCAATCCTCGAGAATCACGTTTCCCGCGCCCGAATAGTAGTGCGTCACCATCGGCTTGTGGCAGTGGGGGCACGGAAGCATGCGGCGCAACTCCGTCGGATCAGGTGGAGGAGGAATCAGCGATCCGGGCTGCCCCGCGCGCAATTCGTCCACCAGCGCCAGAAACACTCCCATGGGAATCAGCATGCCGCGACACTGCGTGCAGTATTGAATACGCACTTTCGCAATGGACGCCTGCATCAACGGAATCGAACAAACCGGGCAAGTGTTCTCTGACTCCTCCGGAAAGACGCTGACGCCGTCATCGCCCTTCTCCGGGAAGTACATGTTCTTGCAGTAGTTGCACGTCAAGCAGTCTTTGTCAGGCTCAAGGCGCATCGCCGCGCCGCACGATGGACAGTTCATTGGGCTTTCCCGCACTCCGGACAAAACTTCGCTCGACCAGGGATGGACTTGCCGCACTCGATGCAGAATCTGCTACCTCCTGCAGTCGCTGCGTCGGTTGATGGTGCGCTCACGACCGGCGCGCCATTCGCTGCGGCTTTCGCTTGCGTCATCACTGCCTGCGCCATCGCCGCTCCGGCGCCAAGACCTACTCCCATTCCAGCCGCGCCGCCGGTATTGGTGGCAGCCTCTTCGAGCGACTCAGCTGCTTCGAATTGCGTAAACCGTCCGAGATCCCCCGCCATGCTCATCCCAATGCGCTGATCCATAACCTTGGTGAGTTCTTCGGGCAGCGAGATGCTTTCCACGACGAATTGATCCAATTCCAATCCCAGCGCTGCGAAGGCAGGCTTCATTTGCTCGGCAATCTTTTGTCCAAGCGCGGCCTGGTTCTTCGCCATGTCGAGAAACGAAACGTCGCTGCTCGCCAGAATGTCCGTCATGCGCGCAACAATCGTCTCCCGCAACTGACCTTCCAGCTCGGTGACGTAGTACCGTGTGCGCGTTCCGGTCACCTTGGTGAAAAAGATCCGGGGGTCGGAAATCTTGTAGGTATAGATACCGTACCCGCGCAACCGCACAGCGCCAAATTCCTTATCGCGAATCGTGATGGGCGTCGATGTGCCCCACTTTTGATCGATCTGAAGCCGCGTGGAGAAGAAATACACATCCGACTTGAACGGCGACTCGAATTCCTTGTCCCAGTTCAACAGGTCGGTCAACAGCGGCAAGTTGCGTGTATTGAGTGTGTGCAGTCCCGGCCCAAACACGTCGGCAATTTTGCCCTCGTTCACAAATGCGGCCAATTGCGATTCCCTGACAGTCAGCTGACCGCCATTCTGAATCTCCATGTCCTGCATCGGATACCGATAAGCCAGCATGCCGTCTTCCGGCTCGTTCCACTGGATGACATCAATGAACTGCTTGCCCAGGAATTGCTTGAGAGTCACGTGCGCCTCCTGGAGTGCAACTCTACCATTTGGGTTGGAAAAGTCGTTTAAAAAGAGGAGATTCTGAGTACCGAGTGTAACGTATGGCTTGGGGCAATATCGCAAGCGGGTCGGATTGCAGGCTGCGATTTAGCTGGGGGTGCCCAACGGCGCTGCCGTAGCAAACTTGCACTCCGCGCACTGGCAGTTCCGGCGCAGATATTCCCACGAATAGATCCCACTGGAGTGCCCGTCGAGCCAGTTGAATTGCAGCGCATAGCGGCCAACAGCATGTGCGCTTGCAGGCTTCGCAAGCGGCTTGTACATGGGCAGCAATTCTGTCGCTCGCGAGTGCGGCTGGCCGATCTTGCGGCCTTCCTTGATGCGTTCGTCCACGCAGGTCGCACAGGGGCAGGCATCGCGCAGCCACGCAAAATTCCATGCGCTCTTATGCCCGTCCTGCCAGTCGATCTCCAGGCCCTTGCCTTCGGTGAGCAGCACCCGCACTTTCTCCGGCGTAATCGCAATGCGCGGCAAAGGCTCGGCTGGCGCGCGTTCGCGCTCTGCCTCCTCCTTGCTGACAATGCGAATCCCTTCGTGGCTCATGGGTACAGTTTACAGTGTGCAGTGAACAGTGGACAGAGACCGGCGTGCGGCTTGCATCGATGTGCTATCGCTGTTCACTTCTCACGCGTAGGTTCCATCGAAGGTCTTTCTGTTCCCCTTCCCTGTTCTTATGGGTTTCTCCAGAAAAACCAAGCCGCCATGCCCATCCCAATGAACACCACCAGCCCACGCAGCACCGGCTGGGGCACGCGGCGCGCAAGGCTCGCCGAGGTATACCCGCCAATCGCCGCAGTCGCCATCGCCAACAGGCAATAGCGCCAAACGACCTGGCCATCGACGACGAACAGAACGAAGGCAATGCCATTGGCCATCGTCGTCGATACAACCTTGAGCGCATTGATCTCATTCAGGTCCTGAAACCCGAAAAGCGAAAGCAGCGTAATGATCAGGAATCCCGCGCCCGCGCCGAAATATCCAATATAGAAACAGACCACAATGGTGGACAGAAAGACCGGCCACCGTCGCGGGGCACGCGTTTGCTCTGTCGATCCTTTGCGCCGTTCAAGCCATCGCGCAACGGGGCCGCTGACCGCAAAAATCGACGCCGCCACCAGCAGCAGCCAAGGCACAAGGTGCAGAAACGTCTTCTGCGGCGTATTCAGCAGCACCAGCGCGCCCGCGGTCCCACCCAGGAAACCGGCGAGCCCCATCGTCACAGCCAGCCGCAGATTCTTACGAATATCGTCGCGATACGCGGCAATCGACGTTAACTGTCCCGGCCAAAGCGCGACCGTGTTGGTCGCGTTCGCCTGAATCGGCAGCATCCTCATCCCCAGCATGGCTGGAAAGAGCAGAAATGACCCGCCGCCGGCCACGGCATTCAACAGGCCACCTAGGAAAGCAGCCACAACGAGCCAGACCCAATGCCAGTCAATGGAAGAAGCGCCGAGAGCGAGCAAGAGCATGAATCCCCATTGTAGAGGCCGAAAGAAATCAACATCCCAAGAGACGCCCCCCGACCTCACAGAAAAACCCGCCTGTGGGGGGGATCTGGGAACGATCAAACGCCGCGTCGGCGTCCCTAAGCCATTGAAAAATATGCGATCCATTCGTTTCTTTAAAGTGAGTCAAACACGCTCATATTTTATGAATCAAATATGCTATAGTTTCCATCAGATCAGTTGAGCGGCTGGGACTCACTTCCCAACCCACCAATCTCAATCCAGCTGGAGGACATAATCATGGCAATCACTCGTTTCGACCCGTTCCGGGATGTCGTCACACTGCAGAGCCGCCTGAACTCGCTCTTTCGCGATTTCAGCGAAGGGGACAGCCCTTTGACGACTGCCAGCTTTGTGCCGGCCGTCGATATCTATGAGGACCCGCAGAAGGTCGTGCTCAAGCTCGAAGTGCCGGGCATCGAAGAGAAGGACCTCGACGTTCGCGTCGAAAACCACACCCTCACCGTCAAGGGCGAGCGCAAGTTCGAGAAAGAGGAGAAGGAAGAGAACTTCCATCGCATCGAGCGCCGTTATGGCAGCTTCTATCGCGCCTTCACTCTGCCCTCGACCGTTGATACTGAGAACGTAGCAGCGACCTACAACGCCGGCGTGCTGAAGCTCGAACTCAACAAGAAGGCCGAAGCTCAGCCCAGGCAAATCAAGGTCAACGTTGGCGACAAACAGCCCGTTGCAGCGTAAGGCGGCAGCAAGTTTTGCCGTCTCTCAAGCCCGCCGACTGGTCTGGGGACGAGTCGGCGGTCGCGAATTCGAAATGCGCCGGGAATTAACCGACCCGGCGCTTGCTTTTTTGGAGAGACAGAGAAACAGTGAAGAAGTGATCAGTCGTCGCTGACCGCGATTCGTTGATTTACCGCTTCTCTGTCTGACTGTTTCACCGTTTTTCTGATCACTGTTCACTGACAACCGAGGTACACATGGCCATCAATTGGGACAAATTCACTTTGAAGTCGCAGCAGGCGATGCAGCAGGCGCAGACCCGAGCTGCCGGATTCGGCAACCCCGAGATGCAGCCCGTCCACCTGTTGCTGGCGCTGGTCGAGGACCGCGAGGGCGTCATCCCCGCGGTGCTGGAAAAGATCGGTGTCCCTGCCGAGCGCCTCGAGCACGACCTGCACCAGATCGAGGAGAAACTGCCTCGTGTCGCAGGTGCCGCGTCTCAACCCGGCCCCAGCGCCAATCTGAACAAAGCTCTGGAGCAGGCGTTTCGCGAAGCCGCGAACTTCAAGGACGAGTATGTCTCGACAGAACATCTGTTGCTGGGCGTGGCTCATCTCAAAGGCGACCCGGCACGCGAAGCCCTCGTCGCCCTTGGCGCTAGCCACGACGCAATCCTGAAGGCGCTCACCGCCGTGCGCGGATCGCAGCGCGTCACCGACCAGAACCCCGAAGGCAAATTCCAGGCTCTCGAGAAGTACGCGAAGGATCTTACCGAACTTGCGCGCCGCGGCAAGCTCGACCCCGTCATCGGTCGCGACGAGGAAATTCGCCGCGTCATCCAGGTCCTGAGCCGCCGCACCAAAAACAACCCGGTGCTCATCGGCGAACCCGGCGTGGGCAAAACAGCCATCGTCGAAGGTCTCGCGCGCCGCATCGTCTCGGGTGACGTGCCCGAAAGCCTGAAGGAAAAGCGCGTCATCTCGCTTGACTTGGGATCGATGCTCGCCGGCGCAAAATATCGCGGCGAGTTTGAAGACCGTCTCAAAGCCGTCCTCAAGGAAATCGAGGAGTCGAACGGACAGATCGTTCTGTTCATCGACGAGTTGCACACTCTGGTCGGCGCCGGCGCGGCGGAGGGCGCCATCGACGCGAGCAACATGCTCAAGCCGGCTCTTGCGCGCGGCGAGCTGCGGGCCATCGGCGCAACCACGCTGAACGAGTACCGCAAATACATCGAGAAGGATGCTGCCCTCGAGCGGCGCTTCCAGATCGTCTACGTCGGCGAGCCCAACGTAGAAGACACCATCGCGATTCTGCGCGGCCTCAAGGACCGTTACGAGGCGCACCACAACGTGCGCATCAAGGATTCGGCGATTGTGGCAGCGGCGACGCTCTCGCACCGCTACATCAGCGACCGCTTTCTTCCCGACAAGGCCATCGATCTGGTCGACGAAGCCGCAGCTTCTTTGGCCATTCAAATTGGCTCGGTGCCGACCGAGATCGACCAACTAGAACGCCAGGCCACCTCGCTCGAAATTGAGCGCGCAGCCTTGAAGCGCGAAACCGATAAGAATAGCCGCGAGCGCATGTCCGAGGTGGAACGCGAATTGGCCACGCTCAAGGAGCAGATAACCGCCCTGCGCGCGCGCTGGACCACGGAACGCGAAGCCATTACCCGCATGAGCGAGGTGAAGAAGCGCATCGAAGCATTGCGTTTTGAAGCCGAGGAGCAGACGCGTAAAGGCCAGCTTGAGCGCGCTGCGCAGATTCAGTATGGCGAACTTCCCAAGCTCGAGGCCGAGCTGAAAAAGCTGAACGCCGTGCAGGATGGCGCGGGCAAGGACGGCAACGGCGCAGCCCGCATGTTGAAGGAAGAAGTGGACGAGGAAGACATCGCCAAAATCGTCAGCAAGTGGACCGGCATTCCCGTCACCCGCATGTTGGAAGGCGAAGTCAAAAAGCTCGTCACCATGGAAGAGCGTTTGCGCGAACGCGTCGTCGGACAGGATGCAGCGCTTACCATCGTGGCGAATGCAATCCGCCGTTCGCGCGCCGGCTTGAGCGATCCCAAGCGGCCAATCGGTTCGTTCATTTTTCTGGGCTCGACCGGCGTGGGTAAAACAGAAACTGCCCGCGCGCTGGCCGAGTTCCTCTTCGATGACGAACAGGCCATGCTGCGCATCGACATGAGCGAGTACATGGAGAAACACGCAGTGGCTCGCTTAATCGGCGCTCCTCCGGGCTACGTCGGCTACGACGAAGGCGGGCAGTTGACTGAAGCCGTGCGTCGCAGGCCGTATATGGTGATTCTCTTCGACGAAATCGAAAAGGCGCATCCGGATGTCTTCAACATCCTGTTGCAGGTGATGGACGACGGACGCCTGACCGACGCGAAGGGCCGCACAGTGGACTTCAAGAACACCGTGCTGATCATGACGTCGAACCTTGGCGCGGCAGCGCTGGCAGCCGAGACGCTGAAGACCGAGCATGACTTCGACATGGCCCGCGAAAGCGTGATGCGTGTACTGCGCGAACACTTCCGTCCGGAGTTCCTCAATCGTGTCGATGAGATGGTCATCTTCCGTCCGCTGGGTCACGCGCAGATGAGCCAGATCCTCGAATTGCGCTTGAACGAAGTACGCAAGATGCTGGAAGACCGGCAGATTTCGTTCGAGCTTACAGACCCGGCGCGGCAGTTGATTCTGGCCGCGGGTTCCGACGCAGCCTACGGTGCGCGTCCGCTCAAGAGGGCGCTCCAGCGGATGGTGCAGGATCCTCTCGCCATGAAGATCCTGGACGGCGAAATCCTGCACGGCGCGCACGTGCGCATCGACGCCGACCGCAACTCAAACCAGTTGCGCTTCGAGCCGATGGGCCGCGAAGCCATGGCCTAGCACCTGCGGTGGGCCTAGCACCTGCGGTGCGGCCAACTGCGCTTCGCGCCAATCCATAACTGGGCCGGGTGCCCCAGGGTCTCGCTTTTGAGACCTGGGAAAGCACGAATCCAAACAGCGAGGCCTCGGAGAATCTCTCCGAGGCCTCTTCCTTCTGGCTCTCACCGCCTAATGCGCCGCGGCGACAAACTCCTCCAGTTCATAGAGGTGAACCTCGGCCTGTGATCTCAACTTCTGAACCCGCTCGAAGGTCGTGCCGAGTTCCATGTCGGGATGCACCTTCGTGAAACGATCGACGAACTGCTTGTCCTCGGCAAACGCCGCATCGAGGCTTGGAAACACGTCCACCGTGACGCCCTGGTAAGGCATGTCGCTGCCGAAAGGCATGGCGGCCACATTCACATTCACATTCACCGACCATCCCTCTTCTCTGCCGTCTTTCACCATCGCCTCTGCCAGCGGCTGCCAATGGTAACCGGGAGATGCCGGCTGTGCGAGGCAAAGAGCAGACGTGGCAAACAACGTGAGGGCAATACCGGCGCACACAAGGATGCGAGTGGATTTCATCGGAAACCTCTTCCTCCTTACGTTCTTTGGCGCTCCGCCCGGTCGAGCGTGTATCCAGCGGGTTCCAGGCCTGAGGTCCGGAATGAATTTTGGGAATTGGGGAACTGCGAGAACAATACAGGAAATACAGAGGAGGAAGGTAATAATTCTGAACTCTGTGAACTACCGGCTTAGATTGGCTCGGATCTCCTGGTGCAATTGCCGGGTGCCCCAGGTTTCGCTTCTGAAACCTGGGAAACCATGAATCCCCATGAGCCTCTATCATCCTGGACTGCCCGGTTCTCTCGTAGGGGAACGTGACAATAGCCCAAGGCAAGCGAAGCGACGCCCTGGGTCAGTAGCCCATCAAGAGTTCGCCGTCCCGTAGGGGCGGCGTGAAAATTACCTGTTCGAAATTCGGAAGCAAGCCTAGACCGATTTGCGCCTCCGCTCCTCTTTGCGCAGAGCTTCGTGAATGATCATCTTCAAATAAGTCTGATAGCGCAAGCCGCGCTCCGCCGCCTGCGCGCGAGCCTTGGCGATGTCATCAGGATCGAGGCGAATCGTCGTAGTAGACAACGCCGCCAGCTTGGCAACAGTGCCGATGCCAACTCTGCCCTCGACCGTGGCCTTCTTGAACTCTTCAAGAAGGTCGTCCTCATGCGCCTTCCACCACGCTGCTTCTTCGGCTTCACTCGCGAACGTCTTCTTCTTCAACTCTTCCAACATTGCCGTTCCTCTTCAATGAAGCGAAGTAACTTCGATAGTTTTTGTTTGCCGGCCACGCCGTGACAACTCGAACCTTCTTGCCAGACATCGTCGAAATCACAACCAAAACTCTGCCGCTGTTCGTCTCGCCAATTTGGGCAACGCGCTCCTCGCCGCTGCGCAGCTATGACTCCAAATCAATCGGGCGGTTAAGAATGACCTGCTCCGCCTCTTCCGGCTCCACGCCGTGCTCGGGAAGATGTCCGATGTTCGCGGCGCCCCATTCGAATTGATGCATGATCACACGTCTCCCACACGGCTAACTTCAATTCCCATGTGTCGCTGTCGCGTGATCGGCGCTACGCCCAGGATTGGACCGCCATCTTCCTGAGCCCCAGAGGGCCTATTTCTGGTTGTCTGTGGCCCGTGCCACCTAGACTGTAGCTACATCGTAGCTATATGTCAACCGCAACATGGGTCGCGTCTCGCCCCCTCCTGGATTGACCGAGAAACTGGCCATCTTGCAAAGAATTTCCCGCTTCCGGCGCACAATCATTCATGAGAGTTGCACATGCAACCGGAGCACTGCCCGAAGAGGAGGGAAAGCGCGCCGCCAACTTTCCCGGACTGAATATCTTGAGATTTAACTTCTTGAAAACGGATAATTTAACCCAGATCCGTGACCGCAACCTTCCTCGATCCAAGACTTTGCAGGAAACACCCCGCGGTGGGGTGGGTATCCCCACCTGCTTACCTCCCCAGCGTCGCCTCAATCGCCGCTGTCACCTCCGGCGAATCGGGCTTTACCGACGGTTCAAACCGCGCGACGGGGTTGCCATTGCGATCGAAAAGGAACTTGGTGAAATTCCACTTGATGTCGCCGCCGATCTGCGGATTCGCCGATTTGCTGGTCAGGAACTGGTAGAGCGGCGTCTCGTCGTCGCCCAGCACCGACACCTTGGACATCATCGGAAATGTCACGTTGTACTTGTTGCTGCAGAACTTCTTGATTTCCTCGTCGGTGCCCGGTTCCTGCTGGGCGAAATTATTGGCCGGGATGCCAACGATGACCAGTCCCCGGTCCTTGTACTTCTCGTAGACCGCTTCGAGCCCCGCGTACTGCGGCGTGAAGCCGCATTTGCTGGCGACATTCACCAGCAGCACCACTTTGCCGCTGTAGCTTTTGAGGCTCACTTGCTGCCCATCAATCGATCTCATGGTGAAGTCGTAAATGCTGTGCGCCTCGGCGCCGGCTACGGCGGCGGCGATCGTCAGCATCAGTGTCAGGCATAGCTTGCGCATTCAATTCTCCTCAACTCTGTATTGCAGTCGATCATACGGGGCGCGGCGGGAAAGAATTGTTAGCAATTTGTCACCAATGCACGGAATCCGCTGCCGGCGCGCGGCAATTTTCGGGCTGGAGATCTCTCTCGAACATTGCGAAGGATTTCGCTGTTGAGTCGCACAATGGTCTATGGCGTCGCGTCCAGGCCATCCTTTCGAGAGGTGCCATGCCCCGGTCGAAAGAAGCAGGGAAGCCAAAACGCGCCTATAACTCTTCTGGAATGAGTAATTTGATACTTAACAATCTTTAGAATGAGGAATATGCGAGATACCCCACGCGTTAACGGTACTAATATACTTGACCATCATTAGTCAAGTATATTAGTACCGCGTTAACCCATGTAACAAGAGGAATTTGAGGGAAAACCCCGGGGGTGGGGGTTACTGCCGCAACTCCACAAGCGTAGCCCCCTGGCCGCCTTCATTCTGCGGAGCCTCGGCAACGCCGGCCACATGCGGATGGCTCTTCAAAAACTCCCGAACTCCACGCCGCAGAATCCCCGCTCCATGCCCGTGAATCACACGCACTCGGGGCAGCCCGGCGAGAAACGCGCGATCGAGATACTTCTCCAGCTCCTCGGTCGCTTCATCGACAGTGCGCCCAATCAAGTTGATCTCCATGCGCATTTCGTCCGTGTTGGCGCTGGTGACGCTGACATGGACGTTCTTCTGGCGGCGCGCTGCGGCTATCGGATCAGCCTTTTGGTCCAGCCGTGGCTCTTGTCCAAGAGGAAAAGGTGCGGAGCACTCATCGCGCTTGACGCGCATCTTGATCGGCCCTAGCGCCACTTCAAAGACGTCTTTCTCTACCTCGCGCTGGACAACCGCAATTTTGTTCATCGACTTGATTCGCACCTGGTCCCCCGGAGCGACATGTTTCAGCACATGTGGCTGCGCGTTGGCATCCCCTTGGTCCGCGCCGCTGCGATGGGCCACAACAGTCTGGTTAAAGCTCTCCTGAAACTCTCGGCGCAGGCGGTTGATGCGTCGCTCGGCCTCTTTCGAAAGCTTCTGTTGCGCGGCTCGGTCTTCGATGGCACGGACGTTTTCGCGCATCTGAAATTCGAAGTCCTTCAACAGCGAGCCCAGCTTGGCTTCGAGTTCGCGCGTCCGATTGCGCAGCTCCACATCGCCTTCGCGGGCGAGCTTCGCTCGTTCCTGGTTCAGCGCATACTGCTGCTCGCGTGCTTTCTTCTGCTCGACTTCAAGGCTGACCAGTTCGTTATGCAGTTTGTCGAGAAAGCGCGCGATATCCACCTGCTGCGAGCCAAGCCGCTCGCGCGCAGCCCCAATAATCGTGTGATTGAGCCCAAGCCGCTCCGCCGTCTGAATTCCCGCCGAAGCACCCGGCACGCCCAGCCGCAGATGATAGTTGGGAACCAGCGTCACTTCGTCCACACCGGCTGCCGCATTCAGCACACCGTTGGTGTTTGCCGCATAGACTTTGAGAGATGTGTGATGGGTCGAGATGAGCGACCAGGCGCCCGATTCAAGAAAGTAGCTGGCCACAGCGACGGCCAATGCCGAACCTTCCTCAGGATCGGTGGCCGAACCAAGCTCATCGAGCAGTACGAGCGAATGCGCATTCGCTAAACGGGACAAGCGATCGAGATTCAGGATGTGCGCGGAGAAAGTCGACAGCTCGGCCTCGATCGATTGCGCGTCACCTATATCCGCAAGGAATGCTGTAAAGACCGGAAAGCTCGCCGCCTCGGCCGGAACCGGGATGCCGGCCTGCGCCATTATCGCCAATAAGGCGGTTGTCTTCAGCGTGACGGTTTTGCCGCCCGTGTTCGGACCGCTGATGATCAATTGACGTGCATCCGTTGTGAGTTCGAGCGTGAGCGGAACGATGTGACCGCCCGTCGTGCGCAGGTGCCTTTCAAGCAGCGGATGCCGGGCCGCATTGAGCGCCAGCTTCTCCGGCGTCAGGGTTGGCTCCGCGCAGTTGTAGTCACGCGCGAAACGCGCGCGCGCCAGCAGGCTGTCAACCAGCGCAAGCACGCGCGCGCCAGCAACGAGCGATTCGGCATAGCCGCCCACCTGCCACGTGAGCGCGACGAAGATGCGATGAATTTCTTCCTGTTCCTCTTCAAGCAGCCGAACCAGCTCATTGTTTTGCTCGATGGTTTCGAGCGGTTCGACGTAGACCGTTTGCCCCGACGAGCTCGCCCCGTGCACGACGCCTGAAACACGCCGTTTGAGCTCGCTGCGCACCGGAATGACGAATCGATCGCCGCGAATGGTGATTACATCGTCCTGTGTGGCGCCATCCACTGACAGCTTGCGCAGGGCGGAACGCAACGACTCTTCAATCACGCGCTGCTGCCGTTCTTGTTCGCGGCGAACGCGATTCAGTTCCGGTGAAGCATCGTCGGCCAGCGTGCCATCGGGCTGAATCTTGCGCTCGATCGATTCGGCTAACCACCCCAACGACGAAGACCTGTCGTTGGGGGCCCCGGCCAACGGACGCAATCCTTGTGTTAAACCAGCAGAAAGCTCCGACAGCCCCGGCAGTTTTCCCACTAATCGAGCAGGCGGCGACTGCAGCATCGCTTGCCAAGCAGCGATATCGTTCGCAAGCCGCGCGACGGCCTGCAATTCCTTGGCTTCCAGAGCCGCTTCGGGAATCAGCGCCTTGGCCGCGAGTTCCGTGGGATCGAAGAGTCCGCCCAGCGGAATGGAGACTTGTTCGCCCAGCATGACGCGCACTTCGCCCGTCAGTCGATGCTGACGCGTGATCCATTCTTCGTCGGTTGAAGGGCGCAGCGAAAGGATCGCAGCCCGACCGATAGCCGATGCGGCGAAACCGGAGACAAGGGAGAGCAACGGCTCCCACTCGAGAGCGGCGAGGTCGGCATTCTCAACCGGGGACGGAATGGGATCGAGCAGCGGCATGCCCAGCAACCATCTTACGGCGTTGTCGGCCTACACATCGTCAATGAGCGCTTCTCGATGCCGACGAAGCTGCTTATGTGGAGGGAGCCGGTGTGGTTGATTTAGCTGCGGAATCTGAAGATGCGGACGTTGAAGTAGATTCCGACGATCCCGACTTCGGCGGGGAGTCCGAAGCCGCGGGCTTGCTCTCGCCTTTGTTTTCGGCCGCGGGCGCAGCTTTGGTATCGGACGAATTGCTATCGGAAGGGCTCGCCGCAGATTTGGGCGCGTAATCATTCACATACCAACCGGCGCCTTTGAACTGAAGTGCGGGAGCCGTGAGAGGGCGCTCCAGCACACCCTGGCATCTGGGACACTCCGACTCCGGCGTGGCATTAAAGCTCTGTATCTTTTCGAACTGATAGCCGCACTTCGTGCAGCGATAGGCATATAAGGGCAAAGTCCTGTAAGCCTCCGGCGAAGAAAAACCTTTCTTCTATTGTACCGGCAGGGCGGCAGTTCGTTGCAACGCATGCCGCCCGCCGGTTGCGCGCTCTTCTGCAATTCTCAATGAACGGTAGTCGGAACCGACGCGACGTGATTCTCCCACGCCAGCGTGATTTTGCCGCCGTTCCCGCCGTCGCCATCGACTGTCCAGAACAGATTCTCGACGACTGCGGCGGGTTTACCCATCTTCATTTTCACGCGGCCGAGATCCTGTGTGCCGTCGTAAGCGAGACCCCATTCACCCGTTTTCTTATTCACGATTAGCGTCCAATTGTCCGGATCGGAAATATCGACAAAGAGCGTGTAGGCTCCCTTGGGGACCATGAGGTCGGCAATCATGATGTCAGCTTCAGTTTTGAGAGTGGTGGCAGCGTTGGCTCCGGCGCGCCAGATGGGATACTGCGAGCCGTGCGCTGTCTTAATGAGGCCGTCGCTGGTAAAGACGTGGCCTTCGCGGCCTTTGACGCGGGGCGAGTTGTAACTGATCGTGACCGTTTTGCCCCCAATCGTTCCGGTTGCGGTTTCCGGCGGGCTGGCTGGCGGATTTTGTTGGGCAGAGAGGCTACAGGTGGCGGCGATGAGTGCGCCGGCACAAATCAACAGACGATTCATGACAATTCTCCTCCGGGCAGAGCTCGCTCCTTTAGCGAACGGGTTCGCCGCGAGAATTGTCGCACCGCGCCCCTGCCTCGGCAAAGCTCGCGTCTTCGTCATGAGGCAGGGGCCTGCTATGATGCGGCGCAAGGCATTGCATGCAGCAGACCCGTCCACAAGGATCGCCTGGCGAAAGATTTCGCGCCGCGGTCCGCGCCGAAAAGCCATTGCAAGTGGCGGGCGCCATCAACGCCTACACAGCGCGCATGGCGGAGGCCACCGGCTTCCGGGCGTTGTATCTCTCAGGCGGAGGCGTGGCCGCGAATTCGCTGGGCATGCCGGACTTGGGGCTAAGCACCATGGACGATGTGCTCATTGACGTACGGCGCATCACGGACGCGTCGAATCTTCCGTTGCTGGTGGATATTGATACGGGTTGGGGGGGTGCATTCAACATTGCGCGGACCATTCGTTCCATGATCAAGGCGGGAGCGGCTGCGGTCCATATCGAAGATCAGGTCAGCGCAAAACGCTGCGGCCATCGTCCGGGCAAGGAACTAGTGGCCGCAGATGAGATGGTGGATCGCATCAAGGCCGCAGTGGACGCGCGCACCGATGAGCAATTTGTAGTGATGGCACGAACCGACGCGCTCGCGAGTGAGGGCTTCGATGCGGCGATCGAGCGGGCCAAGGCCTACGTGGCCGCGGGCGCCGACATGATCTTCGCCGAAGCTGTAACGGAACTGGGAATGTACTCGAAGTTTCGCGAGGCGGTGGGTATGCCGATCCTAGCCAACATCACTGAGTTCGGACAGACGCCTCTCTGGACTCGCGACGAGCTAGCCGGGGCGGGCGTCGACATCATCCTCTATTGCTGTGCGGCGTATCGCGCCATGAATGCTGCGGCGCTGAAGATCTACGAGGCGATACGCACAGAGGGAACACAGAAGCACGTGATTCCGCTGATGCAAACTCGTGCCGATCTCTATAAGTTTCTCAACTACCATGCGTACGAAGAGAAGCTGGATACACTCTTTGCGAAAGAGAAGAAGAACCCGTGAACCGATTCAACCCGTAACAATTCTTCAAGCGCTCCGGAGGTTCGCATGCGTACGCACGAGGTCACCCCGCCGGCATTCCGGCCCAAGAAGTCTGTCGCTCTGTCGGGTACGCCGGCCGGGAACACTGCGCTCTGCACGGTGGGACATAGTGGCAACGATCTGCACTACCGCGGCTATGACATCAAGGATCTGGCAGCACACTGCGAATTTGAAGAAGTGGCGCACCTGCTGGTCCATGGCAAGCTGCCCACCTCACATGAACTTCATGCATACAAATCCAGCTTGCGGCCGTTGCGCAGCTTGCCCGCAGCGGTAAAGCAAGCGCTCGAATTGCTGCCGCCTACGGCGCATCCCATGGACGTGCTGCGCACGGGTGTTTCGATGTTGGGCTGCGTGCTGCCGGAGGCCGCGAGCCACAGCAATGATGGAGCGCGCGCGATTGCGGATACGCTTCTCGCCTCGCTCGGTTCGATGCTGCTGTACTGGCACCAGTACGCGCGCAATGGCAGACGCATTGAGGTGGAGCGGTTTGAAGATTCCATCGCCGCGCATTTTCTTCACTTGCTGCACGGCAGTTCGCCAAGCGCGCAGTGGACCGCAGCGATGCAGGCCTCGCTGATCCTGTACGCGGAACATGAATTCAACGCGTCCACCTTCACAGCGCGGGTCATAGCGGGAACTGGATCGGATCTTTATTCCTGCGTGGCTGGCGCGATTGGCGCGCTGAAAGGGCCGAAGCACGGCGGTGCAAATGAGGTGGCACTGGAGATTCAGTGTCGCTACGCAACACCGGACGAAGCTGAAACCGACATTCGCAAACGAATCGCAGCGCGCGAAGTCATCATCGGCTTCGGCCATCCCGTGTACTCCATCAGCGACCCGCGTAGCGATATCGTGAAGGAAATCGCACGTACACTGGCGGTGGATGCCGAGGGCAAGCGGCTGCTTGCAATCGCCGAGCGAATCGAAGCAGTCATGCACGAGACGAAGCGTATGTTTCCAAACCTCGATTGGTATAGCGCTGTGGCGTATCACCTCATGGGCATTCCCATCGACCTCTTCACTCCTCTTTTTGTGATGGCGCGAACCGCAGGCTGGTGCGCCCACGTGATCGAGCAGCGCGAGGACGGCAAGATTATTCGGCCCTCGGCCAGCTACACGGGACCAGAGAATCTGATTTTTGTGCCTATCGCAGAGCGAACCTGAAGATGGGCTGCCAGCGTGGCGCAGGTCGAAACTGCAGTGCAAGTAACTGAATGGGAGATTGAGTGTCGTCCCACGTAAGGAATGAACGCCCCGCGCCAGACAAGGTTCTAACCGACATCGCTGACTATGCGCTGGGCTATGAGATCAAAAGCGAATTGGCATACGCAACGGCGCGCTACTGCCTGATTGACACATTAGGTTGCGGGTTGGAGGCGCTGCAGTATCCCGCCTGCACCAAGCTGTTGGGACCAATTGTGCCGGGGACATTAGTGCCGCATGGTGCGCGTGTGCCGGGCACCAGCTATCAACTCGACCCCGTCCAAGCCGCGTTCAATATCGGCGCAATGATTCGCTGGCTCGACTTCAACGACACCTGGCTCGCCGCTGAGTGGGGACATCCTTCCGACAATCTTGGCGGAATTCTGGCAACGGCCGACTGGCTCTCGCGTAGTCCTGCGGACGGCAGCCCCCCATTGCGGATGAGGCAGGTATTAACGGCAATGATCAAGGCGCACGAAATTCAGGGCTGCCTGGCGCTCGAGAATTCGTTCAACAAGGTTGGACTCGATCATGTCGTGCTGGTCAAGGTCGCTTCGACAGCGGTAGTGTGCCAGCTGCTTGGCTTGACCTGCGAGCAAACCATCAACGCTCTCTCGCTGGCGTGGGTCGATGGTCAGAGCCTACGCACTTATCGCCATGCGCCTAACACCGGCTCGCGGAAGAGTTGGGCCGCGGGCGACGCAACAAGCCGTGCCGTGCGACTTGTGCTGATGGCAAAGGCTGGCGAAATGGGCTACCCATCAGCGTTGACCGCAAAGACCTGGGGGTTCTACGACGTCTCGTTCCGCGGCAACAAGTTCAAATTCCAGCGGCCCTACGGCTCCTACGTGATGGAGAATGTGCTTTTCAAAATTAGTTACCCAGCGGAATTTCACGCGCAGACAGCAGTCGAAGCCGCAATGAGAGTGCGCCAGCGGCTTGATCAGATCGGCAAAACCGCCGGAGACATTCGCCATATCACGATCCGCACCCACGAGGCGTGCCTCCGCATCATCGACAAAAAAGGCCCGTTGGCCAACCCGGCCGACCGCGACCATTGTGTGCAATACATGATTGCGATTCCGCTGCTCTTCGGCAGGCTTACGGCCGCAGATTACGAAGACAACATTGCAGCCGATCCACGGATCGATGCCCTTCGCGCAAAAGTCGAATGCGTCGAAGATCCGCGATTCACTGCTGACTACCACGATCCGGGGCAGCGCTCGATCGCAAACTCGCTCCGTGTGGAATTGAACCATGGTCCAATCATCGAGGAGACAGTCGAGTATCCGATCGGGCATCGCCGCCGCCGCGACGAAGGCATGCCGCTGCTGGTTGAAAAGTTCAAGACGAATTTGCGGCGGCGCTTTCCCGACCAACAGCAGCAGCGAATTCTCGAGGTGTCGGTTGACCACCAGCGTCTAGATGAAATGCCGGTGAATGAGTACGTCGACCTTTTTGTGATCTGAGCGCACCTTGCCCCCACCCAGCCTCGCGTGTTTGACTGGTGGCCGAAGGAAGGCAGCACGCATGGCGTATATCCTTGCCCTCGACCAGGGCACCACGAGTTCGCGAGCCATTTTGTTTACTGAGGCAGGCGCGATTGCCGCGGTAGCTCAACACGAGTTCGAGCAGTTTTATCCGCAGCCGGGTTGGGTCGAGCACGACCCCACAGAAATCCTGACCAGCCAGATGAGTTGTGCAGTGGAAGCGCTGGGCAAAGTCGGCGCGCGCCCGCGTGACATCGGGGCAATCGGAATTACGAATCAGCGCGAAACCGTGATTGTGTGGGAGCGCGCGACGGGCAAGCCGATTCACCCTGCCATCGTGTGGCAGGACCGCCGAACTGCCGCGCAGTGCAGAGCATTGGAAGAGAGCGGCGTTGGAGACACTATCAGCAATCGAACCGGCCTGGTGATCGACCCGTATTTTTCCGCAACTAAGATCAAGTGGATCCTCGACAATGTGTCCGGCGCGCGAGCGCGTGCTGAAAAAGGCGAACTGGCCTTCGGGACCATTGACAGCTGGCTGATTTGGCACCTGACCAGCGGCAAACATCACGTAACCGATGTGACCAACGCTTCGCGGACGCTGCTCTACAACATTGTGAAAGGCGAATGGGATGCCGAGTTGCTGCGCATCTTCGCGATTCCCGAAAGCCTATTGCCTGACGTGGTGTGGTCGAGTCAGCAAGTGGGCGAGGTAACAACCACGCTGGGCCTGGGCGGTATCGCGATCGCAGGAATCGCCGGCGATCAGCAGGCCGCGCTGTTTGGCCAACTCTGCTGGAGCGCGGGCGAGGCCAAGAATACCTACGGCACCGGCTGTTTTTTGTTGCAAAATATCGGCACGCAATTTGTTCGCTCGAAACATCGACTCATCACCACACTTGCGGCAAGCGCGCAGCATCGTCTGGAGTACGCTCTTGAAGGCAGCATCTTTATTGGTGGCGCCGTGGTTCAATGGCTACGCGACAATCTCAAACTCATCGGCGCCTCAGCCGAAGTTGAGGCATTGGCAGCGGGAGTGTCCGACACAGGTGGAGTGATCTTCGTGCCGGCTTTTGTCGGTTTGGGCGCGCCGCATTGGGACCCGCATGCCGGCGGGCTATTGATCGGTCTGCGAAGAGACACGAAGCCCGGCCACATCGCGCGCGCGGCACTCGAAAGCATTGCGTTCCAGGTAGCCGATGTGCTCGAAGCGGTGCACAGTGAAACCAATACCCCGCTTGGCGCACTGCGTGTGGATGGCGGCGCTGCGGTGAATGACCTGCTGATGCAGTTTCAGGCAGACGTACTGGGTGTGCCGGTGGTCCGTCCGCGAGTTACCGAAACAACTGCGCTGGGTGCAGCCTATTTGGCAGGGCTCGCGACTGGGTTCTGGGCCGGACCGGATGAACTGCGATCAAAACGAAAAGACGATGTTCGATTCGAACCGAAGATGGGCGAACCAGAACGGGCCGAGCGTCGGGCGCTCTGGCAGCGTGCAGTCGAGCGGTCAAAGAACTGGACAGAATAAGAACGGAGCGAGAGATGCGCAGGGAAGAGATGGTGCGCAAAGTCCGGGAGCGGGCTGAACAGCAAAAGCCGTGGGACATTGCCGTCATTGGAGGCGGCGCAACAGGCGTGGGCGTCGCCGTGGATGCGGCAGCGCGCGGGCTCGATGTGGTGCTCGTCGAGGGTCACGACTTTGGCAAAGGAACCAGCAGCCGCAGTACAAAGCTGGTTCACGGCGGCGTGCGCTACCTCGAACAGGGCAACGTGCCGCTGGTAATGTCGGCATTGAAAGAGCGCGGGCTGCTTAGACAAAATGCGCCGCATCTCGTGCATGACCTGGCTTTCGTGGTACCCAATTACTCATGGTGGGAGGCGCCGTTTTATGGAATCGGCTTGAAGCTCTATGATCTGCTCGCTGGCAAATATGGTTTTGGAGCGTCGAAGCTCCTCACGAAAGAGGAGACGCTCGAACGGCTGCCCGCCCTGGAGCCCGAAGAGCTACGAGGAGGCGTGATCTATTTCGATGGCCAATTTGACGACGCGCGATTGCTGATCCATCTCGCCATGACTGCAGCCGACCATGGCGCCACCCTTTTGAACTACTGCCCGGCCATTGGCCTTTTGCGCGATGCAGAGGGCTATATCAACGGCCTTACCGCGCGCGACGAAGAGACCGGCGAAACGATGACAATTCGTGCGCGCATCGTGGTCAACGCCACCGGAGTTTTTACCGATTCAATTCGACGCATGGCCGACGACGCGGCCGAACAACTGGTTGTCACGAGTCAAGGCATCCATCTGGTTTTCGATCGTTCGTTTCTGAAAGGCGACACGGCTCTGATGGTCCCGCGCACCCCTGATGGCCGCGTGCTCTTCGTGATCCCGTGGCACGGCCATGCGGTTGCCGGCACCACCGACACGCCGCTCGATACGCCAAGCCTTGAACCGCGTCCGCTCGACGAAGAGATTGAATTCATTCTCGAAACAGCAGGACGCTATTTGAGCCGGCCGCCCACGCGCGCCGATGTGCTGGCTGTCTACGTGGGACTTCGTCCTCTGGTCAAAGGCGAAGGCAAGACCTCAGCGCTCTCACGCGATCATGTGATCCACGTGGACACATCGGGGTTGCTCTCCATTACGGGCGGCAAATGGACAACCTACCGTCACATGGCCGAGGACTGCGTCGATCACGCCATCACGCTGGGCCGCTTGCGGGATGAACCCTGCCCCACGCGAAATTTGAGGATTCACGGATACTTTCAGGACTCGGCGGCCCTCGGAGAACTGGAAGTTTACGGCGCCGATGCCGCAAAAATCCAGGCGTTGGCTCAGGACCCGAACCTGGCAACGCAATTGCATCGGGCTTTGCCTTACATCGCCGCAGAAGTGGTATGGGCTGCACGCAACGAGATGGCTCGCACCGTGGAAGATGTTCTGGCGCGGCGGACGCGTGCCCTGTTTCTCAACGCAGCCGCGGCAAGTGCGATGGCCGAACCAGTCGCGAAACTGCTTGCTGCGGAGCTTGGACACGATGCTGCGTGGGTCGCCGCACAGGTCAACGATTTTCAAGCGCTGGCCCAGCAGTATAGGGTGATGTAGAGAGGCTCTGGAGGTCCCCCATGGCAACACAATGCACGCACGTAGCCGATCACGTCAAAAAGGTAAAACCGCACACCAAGGGCTGCGAGGAATGCCTGAAGGCCGGCACCAAGTGGGTGCACCTGCGCATGTGCCTGGAATGTGGTCACGTGGGCTGTTGCGATTCTTCACCAGGTCAACACGCGCGCGCTCACTTCCATGCGGCGCAGCACCCGATCATTCAATCTGCCGAGCGCGGAGAAGACTGGCGCTGGTGCTACATCGATGAGGCCTACCTGTAGCTCTTACGCCAGCTCCACTTCGATCTTTTTCGAATCGGCGTTGAGCGAACTAATCTTGAAGCTGCGAATCTGACCTGCGCTCAAGGGCTCGGGGTTGGACGACGCGGATGGAGAATTTCCCTTCCAGCGGGCTTGCAGCAGGGACGTAAGAGACGACAGGTCTGGAGCAGCAGCGGAGACGGATGCTGACAGTGCTTTCTGCGCCGAAGGCGCGTCTGCCGCACGGCAAGTGCAGCGAATCCCTTCGCCGAGTTCCACCGTAGCTTGACCGGCCGACTCCTCAATAACGCGGCCTGAAACAACGTCGCCCCTCTTATGCTCGGCGATGTACTCGTCAATGCTCGTCGGGATAAGCTGCTTCATGCTCAGCTTGATCTGGCGCTTCTCCGCGTCGATGGCCAGCACCTGCGCTTTGACCACCTGGCCCGAGTGGAGCACCTCCGATGGGTGATTGATGCGGCGATCTGCAACGATCTCGCTGATGTGAACAAGGCCCTCGATGCCATCGGCAATCTGCACGAACGCACCGAACTTCATCAGCTTCGTGACCGGCCCTTCCACCTGCGAGCCGACGGGGAACCTCTGCTGGATTTCGCTCCACGGATCCTTAAGCGTCTGCTTCAATCCCAGCGAGATGCGCCGCTCTTCGGGCTTGATGGCGAGAATCTCCGCCTCGACTGTATCGCCTTGCTTGAGAACGTCGCTCGGATGGCGGATTTTCTTGCCCCACGACATTTCCGAGATGTGAATGAGGCCCTCGATGCCGGGTTCAATCTCGACGAAAGCGCCGAAGTCGGCGACCCGCGTGACCGCTCCAGTGACTCGTTGGCCAACCTGATATTTCGTCGGCACAACTTCCCAAGGCTCAGGTTCGAGCTGCTTCAGGCCGAGCGAAATCTTCTTTGTCTCGGGGTCGATCTTCAGTATGCGGACCTGCAGCTCCTGGCCAACGCTGAGCACATCTTCGGGCTTATTCACGCGGCCCCAGGCAATGTCGCTCACGTGAAGGAGCCCGTCGACACCGCCAAGATCGACGAATGCGCCGTAACTCATTAGGGTGCGCACAGTGCCTGGCACGGTATCGCCTTCCTTCATCGCAGCAAGACGCCCCTGCGACTCGGACCGCACCTGCTCTTCGAGCACCACGCGGCGATCGACGACCACGTCTTCATCGGTCACATCGAGTTTGGTGATGCGGCAATTGATTTGCGTGCCAACCAGCTTCTCGAGTTCGGCTGCGTCGCGGGTGCCGCTGCGGCTGGCAGGCATAAATGCGCGCACTCCAACATCGACTGAGAGACCGCCCTTGACCACGGCGGTCACCGTGCCCACGACGGCGAGTTTCTGCGCAAAGGCGTCTTGGAGTGCCGTCCAGTCGCGAGGTTGCGCTACTTTAAAGCGCGACAGTTCGTAGTAACCCTCTTCATTGCGACCCGTCACGGAAACTGGAAACTTGTCGCCGGGCTTCACTGCATCGGCATTGTTCTCGAATGCAGAGCGCAGCAACACACCTTCGGTTTTGTAGCCGATATCGAGAAAGACCTGGTCGGCAGACAGGGAGACCACATTGCCTTCAAGTTGCCGTGCACCGCTCGCGGGTTTATGCGTGTGACTACGCTCAAAGTCCGAAAGAATATCAGCGAAATTCTCGATAGGCGCTGCGGCAGATTCTGTCGCGGCTTCTTCTGCGGCTTGGGTTTCAGGAACGGCTTCGTGGGTCATGATGTCTACTGTTCCATTCTCCCACGATCCAACGATCTGCGTTCGGCTCATTGCATCAACTTTCACTCACGGGAATTCAGCAACCTTCGGTGTCACTCGATGTGGCCCCAGAGACGTGGGTCCGCCTTTGTCGTCGATGACATTCGAAATCTCTCCCTTATCGTCGAGGGCAACGGTGATCATGTGATGGAAGCGGACACTCGGCTTCTGTGGGACCTCGATTCCGCGGCTCAGCACAACGTCGGGATGACGAAAGACGCTGTAGATTCCCAGCCCCCACGCCTCGTGGTCAGCCACACTGTCCGCGACTTTGTAAGAAGCCCATCCGTTTGTGCCGGGCGCACTGGTATAGCCTGCCTGATCCGGCGGGTCGTAAGGAATCTCCGACTGATAGAAATACGTCCGGCCTCGATTGCCGTTCCACAACACCTGAAATTGCTGATGATGCTCGATGAAGAGACCGTAGATGGTCACGTCGTTGCCGTTCACTACCAGGCCATTCGCGCTGGGATTTTTTGTCCAGCCCACTTCTGCGCCATGATCCGCGCGCCAAATCCAAGTGTGGTCCACGATGGTGTCATTGCTGTTGATTTCTAAATTTCCATCTGTCCGGCCGACACCCGCGCCTCCCACGCGAAAGAAAACATCATGCAGAACGATCGGATTCTGTGCGTGATTGGCTCGACTTCCCTCGGGTCCGACTTCAAGTAGAACTGACGACTTCTCCGGCCCTGCATCGAATAGCAGACCGGCAATCTCGATGCCATCCACATCGGCCGTTTTCATTGCGGCTGTGCCCTGCGTCGGGTGCAACGTCGCAAAGCCGAGGCCCATCACGACGGTGTCCGGCCGCGCGATGTGGATCGGCTCGGAGAGCTCGTAGCTGCCGGGCGTGAACAGGAGGTTGCGGCCCTTGGCGAGCTGCGCGTTCAACGTGGCGGCGGTGTCTTTGTCGGGGTGAGCGAGATAGAACGAGCTGAGAGGGATCGCGCGGCCGGGCGTGGATCCGCTGCGCCAGGTGATGCCGACACTGTCTGTGCGCAGCGCGGGAATGACTACGCTCCAACGACGTATCGCAGGTCCGTAGTCGCCGCGAGAGTCCATTGTGAGAAATGGCTTTTCACGCACGATAGGCGTCCGGTCTACTTTGGTGAAGGGCGGATTCGGCCACTCCCCCGCTGGCGGACGTGGCACGCCCACAAACACCATGTTCCAGTTCGCGCCCGTCCAGCTGCCCCACTCACTGTTGCGCGAAATCCACTGCTGTTGCGGTCCCGCACCTACGTTGCCGTCGACGACAGAGTCAGACATCCATCCTCCGCTCGCCCAGCCACCGTTCTGGTGGAGCACGATGTCGCCGCGTACGTGCATGCGCCGAAAAGGCACTGCCTGGGAGACAGCCCATTGCATGGTGCCGCCGGTCGGCGTGATGGAGAAACCCTCGGCGGCACGCCAGAACGTGCACGTCGCGTTGTTGTGCGGAAGGCTCGCGTCGGAATGGACATTTCCCGTAATGTGCACGGCGTCCGGAGTCGCGCCGAGTCCGAGAACCTGCGTGTAGAAGCCCACCGGCACGTCGACGTGATATTCGCCCGGTAAAAAGAGCAAAGCATACCGCGCGGAGCCGAATTCGCTGTGCTGCTGGATCGCATAGACCTTGTCGATCTGCTCCTGAATTTGGGCCGCTGGCATCGACGGATTGAAAACCAGTACATTGGGCCCTAGGTCGGGCTGTGCTGGCGGTTTCGCTGCGTGCGCCACGGAGGCCGACACAATGATCAGTGCAAGAAAGAGCCCCGTCAGGACGAGGGCTTCACATCTGGTTCTGCATTCGCCAGCAATTGAGTGCATCGTGTGTCGCGCGCCTTGGTGTAACTCGAAGAGTTAAGTCGATTCCAGTTCCGTATGCTAATCGCCCGATGTTCCGGCTGCAAAGCGCATCCCTGGACACGCGGCGGGGCGCAGAGCGAGAATGGCGCTGCACGCGACACCGGGAGATCCTGAACAATGAAAATGCCTTCAATTACGCGCAGGGATTTTGTGCGTCTCAGCGCGGGCGCCGTGGCCGCAGGCGCGGCGATCAACTCCACAATCCTCGAGCCCGCCTTGCTTGCGGCTCAATCTCCGACTACCAATTCCGGACGCAAGATTCGCTTTGTCTCCATCGGCACGGGAATTCGCGGCTGCGATCTGCTGCGCTCCGCGCGACAGGTGACGAATGGAGTGCTTGTGGGCACGGCCGACCTCTACGACATGCACCAGAAGGCCGGCCTTGAAGCCTATGGCGCCGATGTTCCCACTACGCGCGATTACCGCACTCTGCTGGACCGCAAGGATGTCGATGCGGTGATCGTGGCCGTGGCCGATTTCCAGCATCGCCGTGTCGTTCTCGATTGCCTCGCCGCAGGTAAAGATGTCTATTGCGAGAAGCCCATGTCGCACAACGTGGCCGATGGTCTTGCCATGGTGAAGGCAGTGGAGGACGGCAAGCGCATCTTCCAGGCAGGCAGCCAGCGCGTCAGCAACATCGTCTACAAAAAAGCGGCGGAGATCTATGCATCGGGTCGGCTGGGCGAGGTGCATTACATCGAGGGCCACTCCGACCGCAACTCGCCTTCGGGCGCGTGGGTCTATCCGATTGCGCCGGATGCGAGCCCGCAGACGATTGACTGGGCAACGTGGCTTCGCGATGCGCCTGCGCGGCCGTTCGATGCGGCACGTTTCTTCCGCTGGCGTTGCTTCAGCGATTACGGCGAAGGCGTCGCGGGCGATCTGTACGTCCATCTAATTTCCGGCATCCAGTGCATCAGCGGCATCAATCAGGCCCCCGCACGCGCGCGCTCTTCAGGTTCCCTGACGCACTTCAACGATGGCCGCGACTTCCCTGACCTGCTGGCCACGCTCTACGATTATCCCGGCGTGGCCGTTAACCTGCACTGTAACCAGAACAACGCTGCCGGCGAGCCCATCATCTTTTACGGGCGCGAGGCAACCATGGTCATTAGCGGCAATACGCTCACGTTAACGCCACAGGACACGAGTCCGCAGCCTGAAGGCTATTCGCTGAATGGATGGACTGCGGAGGCAAAGCAGCAATACCTGAAAGACTGGCACGCCGAGCATCCTGAACCGCCGGCAAAGCTCGCTGAAGTGGAGACCTACTCCGCGCCGCATGGTTACGATGACACCGCCGACCACATTGCCAACTTCTTCCGTGCCGTCGAAACGCGCGAGCACGTTGTCGAGGACGAAATCTTCGGCAACTATGCAGCCATCGCCTGCCACATGGCCAACCATTCGTATTTCCACCACGCAATCGCCGCATGGGACGCAGCGGCGCAGAACATCAAGAGCTGAAAACAACCAGGAGAATTCAGAGAATGAACAGATCCACGCGCAGAGATTTTTTGAAAACTACGGGCGCAGTCGCCGCCGCAACGCTTGTCAGAGCCCGTGAACTTGCCGCGGCACCGCTTCGCCTGCCGATTGGCTTGCAGCTTTATTCGGTGCGCAACCTGCTGCCGAAGGACTTCGAGGTCACGCTGCACCAACTCAGCGCGGCTGGGTACAAGGAAGTTGAAGCGGCCGGCTACTTCAACAAAACGGCGGCGGAGTTTCGTCATGCAATGGATCAGGCGGGTCTGCGCTGCATCAGCGCGCACCACACGTTAATGCAGCTCAGGTCGCAACTTGACGAGCTGATCGAATACGGCCACACGCTGGGCCTTGAATACATCATCTGCTCGTCTTCGGGCGGCGTGCATCGCGATCCAGCGGCGAAGGGCGAGCTGACGCTCGACGATTGGCGCTATGTGGCACGCGAATTCAACCGCATCGGCGAGAAGCTGAAATCCGCGGGGATCACGTTCGGGATGCACAATCACATCCCTGAATTTGCCGTCGAGAAGGGCACACTTGTCTATGACGAACTGCTGAGGTTGACCGATCCCAGGTATGTTGTCTTCGAGATGGATTGCGGCTGGGTGACTGCCGCGGGACACAACCCGGTCGACTATCTCAGCAAGGCGCCGGAGCGTTTCCCGCTGATGCACGTAAAAGACATGGCGCGTGATGCGGATGGAAAGTTTCACTCTGTCGTGATGGGAACTGGGATTGTGGACTACCATCCCATTCTGCGCGCAGCCACCGGACTAAAACACTATTTCATTGAGCAGGAGGAGTTTGTGGGCGACACGATGACGGAGCTGCGTGAGGATGCCGAGTACATGCGCAAGCTCGACGTTTAATTGCGTTGGCCGCGGCGCGAAATGCTCCGCGTTCGTTTCGAGTACGCCGGCCATTCGGTTACGCTTGAGGGATGAGCGTATTTGACGAACGCAAGGCCGACCTGGAACGGCATGAGTTCATGATGGGTATAGAGCGGGGCAGGCTGGCGGTGGCGCTCGACCTGCTCACCGACTCGCTGATTATGGTTGGGCAGCACGGTGTGTATTGTGCATCGAGCCGCAATCCGAACATGCCGGCCCTGGACCTGCAGGCCGTTTTGAGCGGCATGGAAGGTGCAAAGACGCTGATCCAGTCGGTAATGGAGGAACTGCGAAAAAACAGGGAACAGGGAAAGGGGATTAGGGATTAGAACGAAACACATCCAATGGACGCAGCGGGGCCACTCCTGCTGCTTGAAACTTGTCAGAATTCTTGCTTGAAGTCCTTAAGTGGAGTGCATGGTGCGCCCGGAGAGATTCGAACTCCCGACCTAACGCTCCGGAGGCGTTCGCTCTATCCAGCTGAGCTACGGGCGCGCTCTATCAGCATACCGTATTTCGCCTAAACGGCTGTGGTTGTCGCTCGAATGAGGCCGCCTCAATGTCCTAGACTAGCCTCTGGCCGATTTCTTTTCGGAACCACGGCCAAGTTAGGACTGCATGCACTTGAATTTCGATTTTACCGCGGTCCAGATTCTCTGGACGCTGACCTTCGCGGCCCACCTCGTTCTGCTCGTCGTTTTGCTCGGCCGGGACCGCGCCAAACGATTTCCCTGGTTCACCACCGCCATCGCATTGGTAGCCCTGCGCCTGATTGCGAGCCGGCTGCTCTTCGGACGACTGCCGCAGCTTACACTGGGCACCATCTTCGTCATCCTTGCGGATGTGTCGGCGGCCGTTTCTTTTCTTGTCCTAATTGAACTGGCGCGAAGAGTGTTCGGGAAGGCTCGACGCACTGTTTGGATTGTCTGGACCCTGGTCCTGCTCTCGATCGGCGCTGTGGTGCTTGCGACCTGGGGCCATTGGCCCGCATGGAAAACAGTCCGTCCTACGACGCTGATGGCACTGTTGAGCCTTTTGCAAATGCTCGCGCAAAAGGGCGGCCTCTTGACCGACGTTCTCACAGTGACACTGGGGATCGTTGTGGCCTCTTTCGGCCGCCGCTACGGGTCGGGTTGGCGCAGTCACGCGCAACAGATCATGATCGGCCTCTCTACCGCTTCACTTGCGCAGCTTGCTGTGCAGGCAATCTGGCAGGTTATAGCCAGCACTGCAAAGCCGCACTCGATGGCGGAGTACGACCGGATCGTCGGGCTGCGGGAAAAAATGTTCAACGGAAACAGCGTCATCTATCTCGCCGTCGCCATCTGGTGGATTGTGTGCCTGTGGATCGATGAACCGGGCAGCGCTGAGACGGCGGAAGTCGCGGTTCCAGTTGGTTCGGATGAACCCCCGCGCGCGGCATCAGCGGCAGCCGAGCCGCCTGAAGACACCGAGAGCTAGACTAGAGCGGTTTCACGGTATCTGTATCCGATACCCACAGTGTTGAAACCAAGCGGTCGAGTTTTGCTGGGTGATGGTGGCGATGGCCGCAGCTAGGGCTTGATCGAGGGGATCGACCAAACGGG
>Ga0182024_10004061_pt1 | contig 34072 bp, 21 predicted proteins | sample P32metaG_FD_120480 | JGI IMG/M metagenome (GOLD analysis project Ga0182024, IMG submission 120480) | Permafrost microbial communities from Stordalen Mire, Sweden - P3-2 metaG (Illumina Assembly) | ecosystem: Environmental > Terrestrial > Soil > Wetlands > Permafrost | place: Sweden: Stordalen... | reverse complement strand
TGTCCGGCTGGCCTGCGAGCAGATGGATAGCCATGATGACTTACCTGCCCAGCGATCTGGGGACTTTGAACGATGGGAACAGGCGGTGCAGTCGCTGATGGACTGCGTCCTCTGGGACACCGATTGGGCGGCGGAAATGGTGCCGCTCGACATGAAGCCCAATGAGGCGCGCTTGATGAAGGCGCTGGCCGGTATCGACGACGATTATTACACCGCCGTCGCACCGGAGCCTTCGCCCGCGGAGTTGCAGCGGATTCGAGAAAGCCTGCAGCAACTCGTCGGGGCCTTCGAATCCGATCAGGGCACGCCAGACGCAACGGACGAGTCGGACGAACTCTTGTGGTGAAGTGATCGGCCGGTTTGGGGCCGACTCGCGTATTGGTCCAGGAAATCCACGAAGTCGTTGCCAATGGTCACCCCGCAGGTGTCGCGATACGCCTCGTGGGCCAAGCCATGCAACGCCGGTGGAAGGCAGTGCGTCTTGGACCTGTGTTTTCGGGCTGAAATGAGCCTGGGCAGCGTCGAAAGGCTTACCTCGAAGCCCGATCCCGAATTTTGTGAATTCTGCTTGACTACTTGACTCCTTGACTCGATCTGAACATATTCCTAACATGCTGACCGCATGCATCGGCAGCGGTGTGGCATGCGCGAGAGAGTCCACGAAGGGCAGGCATTGATGGCGATGGACGCATCTGTTCCACTCACTATGGAAAGGCGGTCGGGGTCGGGAGGAAGATGTGCCCCTCCAAGTTCACGGACGAGCACGAAGCAGAGTAGACGAGCAGAAATGGGCCTGGCGTTCGTGTTGGGAGCGACCAAGGCAGCATGGGCCGATACCCTAACAAAACTAATCTGGCTTTCTGGCATTCTGGCTTCCTGCATTTTTGGGCTGAAAATTGGGTTTTGGGAGCGACGGCTGATGAGACCAATCTGGCTTGTTGCCATTCTGGCTTGTTGGGCCGCCCCGAGTGAAGGTTGTGATTTGCCCCCGTTAAATTGACTTGAGTTTCTTGAGTTTCTTGGGTTCCCCTGTTTTTAGACGAAAAACGAGGGTGCGTGACAACGATGATGATTGTCCCGGCGCCGGGATGTTGGCCGATATTCTTCAGATGAAAAAGTCCCGGTTTGAGATCGCGGTCGAGCACCATCAGGCGGGGCGGTTTGCCGAAGCGGAAACGCTTTACCGCAAGGTCCTGGCGCTTCAGCCGAACCATGCCGATGCTCTGCACCTGCTGGGGGTGCTGGCGGCACAGATCGGGCGCTTCGACGATGCCGTCAATCTGATCGGCAGGGCTTGTGCGCTGAGCCCGAATGTCGCTGACTACCGCATGCACCTGGGCAATGCCCTGGGGGAGAAAAGGGAGTTCGCGGCGGCGATCGATGCTTATCGCCATGCCCTGCGGCTCAATCCGCGTTGTTATGGGTCTCATGATGCCCTGGGGTCCGTGCTGCGGGAGTCCGGGCAGTTGGACGAAGCGATCGCGTCGCATGGCCGTAGTCTTCAGATCAACTCGAACAACGCCACCGCCCATTACAACCTCGGCCTGACGCTGGCGAAGAAGGGGCTGCTCGGCGAGGCGATCGCGTCGTATCGGCGGGCGATCGGGTTGCAGCCGGACTTTCCGGACGCGCACTGGAACCTGGCCCTGATCCTGCTCATGCAGGGCGATTTCGAGCGGGGCTGGCGTGAGTACGAATGGCGCTGGCGGCGGAAGAATTTCCCGTCGCTGTGGCCGACGTTCTCGCAGCCGTTGTGGGATGGAGGGGACCTGGCGGGAAAGAGGGTCCTGGTTCACACCGAGCAGGGCTACGGCGATGCAATCCAGTTCGTGCGTTATGCGCCGCTGCTGGCCGGGCGCGGTGCGCGGGTGGTGCTCCTGTGCCAGGCGCCGCTGGCGCGGCTCATGAAAGGTGCAGACGGCGTCGATCAGGTGGTCTCGGCAATCTCGTGGGCCGGGGAGTTGCCGCCGTTTGATGTGCATTGCCCGATGCTGTCGCTGCCGTTGCTGTTTGGGACGCGCGTGGACTCGGTCCCGGCGGACGTGCCTTACCTGAAGGCCGAGCCGTCGCTGCTTGCCAGGTGGGGTGCAAAGATCGGCGCTGCCGCGGCGGGCCCGCTGAAAGTCGGCTTGGCCTGGTCGGGCAGCCCGACCAATAAGAACGACCGCTACCGCTCTGTCGCGCTGGAACAGCTTTCGCCGCTGGCCCGGGCGGGCGCGACGTTCTACAGCCTGCAAAAAGGCCCCGCCGCGGCACAGACGGCCCCGGTTGGAATGGGATTGATCGACCTGACCGATGAGCTGCAGGATTTCGCCGACACCGCGGCGCTGGTTTCCCAGCTCGATCTGGTGATCACCGTCGATACCGCGGTGGCCCACCTGGCGGGCGCGCTGGGCAAGCCGGCCTGGGTGCTGGTCGCCAGCGAACAGGATTGGCGCTGGCTGCTGGAGCGGGAAGACACGCCGTGGTATCCGACGCTGCGTCTGTTCCGGCAACGCACGCCGGGCGACTGGCCGGAGGTCATTGAGCGGGTGGCCGCGGCGCTGGGAGAATATGCTCGGGGAATGAGGCGCGCGGCGTGAGTGTCGCGCTTGCGTGGATTTGCCATTTGAGGTGTCATGCCGCGCCGTCTTCCTTTGACAGTTCCTCGGCCAGCACGCGCTTGAGGATTTTGCCGGTCGGCGAGTGCGGCAGCTCGCTCACCACGCGGATTTCTCGCGGGATTTTCCATTGCACCAGCCCCTTCTGCCGGCAGTAATCGCGCAGCTCCTCCGGCTTTGCCGTCATCCCTTCCCGGCTTGTCACGAAGGCGACCACCACCTCGCCCCGGCTGGGGTCCTTGCGGCCGAGCACCGCCGCCTCGGCGACCGAGGGATCGCTCAACAACACGTCCTCAATCTCGCGCGGTGATGCTTTCTCGCCGGCCACGATGATCAGGTCCTTCTTGCGGCCGGTGATGTGGAGATAGCCGTCAGTGTCGATGAATCCCAGGTCGCCGCTTTTGAAGAAGCCGTCGGGAGTGAGGGCGGCGGCAGATTCTTCGGGCAGGTTGTGGTAGCCGGTCATGATCATGGGGCCGCGGAGCCAGACTTCGCCGGTTTGGCCGGCCGGCAGGGGAGCGCCGTCGTCATCGGCGATCCGCGCTTCAGCGCCGGGAATGAGCCGGCCTACGGAGCCGGGGCGGATCGCGCCGGGGACGTTGAAGGCGATGGGGCCGATGGTCTCGGTCAGGCCGTAACCTTCATAGATGGGGATGCCGAACTTCTGCCCGAACGCCTCGCGCACGGCGGCGGGGAGCGGCTCGCCGCCGCTGATGGCGGCGTACAGGCACTTGACGTCGTCCGGGCCGGCGCTTTTCAGCCGGGCCATGGCGCCGTACATGCTCGGGACCGCCGCCACGATCGAGATCTCGTGGTCGCGGATCGCATGGAGCGTCCCGACCGGGCTGAACCTGGCAATGTAAACCACCGACGACCCCAGCGTGATCGGGGCGATGACCGTGGCCAGCAGCCCCGTCGAATGGAACAGCGGCAGGATGCCCAGGAACTTGTGCTTGCCCTGCAGGCCGGCGTGCTGGATCGCGGAGCGGACGTCGCTGTCGAGGTTGCCGTAGGTGAGTTGAACGCCTTTGGGCAGGCCGCTGGTGCCGCTGGTGTACATGAGGACGGCCAGATCGCTCGCCGCCGGCGTCGGTGGCTGGGGCATGGGCATGCCGGACGGCGGTGACGGGAGCGCGGCGATGTCGATGACCTTCAGCCCGGAAGACGCGAACGGCGCCATCTTGGCCGAGAGCGGCGGAGCGGTGAGGATGGTGTCGATGCCGCTGTCGCGGATGATGTGGCCGATCTCTCGTTCGCCCAGGAGGAAGTTGATCGGCACGACCGTCTTTCCGGCCGCCAGCGTCCCGTAGAAGCTGGCCACGAACCCCGCCGACCCGGGAAGAAGGATGCCGATCCGCGGCTGGCGGGTCTGCATCGAGAGATAGAACCCCAACCCCGCAACCATCGCCGCCAACTGCTGGTAAGTGTAACGGCCGCGGTCGTCGGTAATGGCCAGGTGCTCGGGCTGTTCCCGGGCGTGCTTGAAGAGCGGGTCGAGGAGCATGGCAGTAGCGTCCTTTAGGTCTGATGACGCGGATCATCGTGAAAGTGCTCCGCGCCGGCGATTATGTCCGGACCCGGTCCGAAATCGGGTCGAACCGTCCAACATAACGGAAGTCGCGGGGATGACAACGGGCGAATGACGGGCGAATGACGAGCAACAAGTGACAAGTGACAAGTGACTAAGTAACAAGTGACAAAGTGACAAGTGACCAACCCGCTGGCATCCCGCAGTCCCGTCGCTTATTTTCTCGAACATGAAACGCGCTCTTGCCCTTCTGCCGCTAGTTTTGATTTCATCCTCCGCGCTGGCCGAGCCGCCGCCGTCTGTCGCGGCGCCGGAGCCGCTGGGCGACCATTCCAAGCCCGGGCCGGATTCGCTCCGGCAGCCTGGCGTGCCTGCCGGCAAGGTGTTCGGCTTCAAGTTCACCACCTCCAAGGTATTTCCCGGCACCAGCCGCAATGTGACGGTTTATGTGCCGGCGCAGTACAAAGGCGAGAAGCCCGCCTGCGTGTACGTGAATCTGGACGGCCTCGGATTTGACGCTCCCGTCGTATTCGACAACTTGATCCACAAGGGGGACATGCCGGTGACCATCGGCATTGGCATCTCACCGGGGCAGGTGGAGTCGGCTGAGGCGCCCCTCGGCAAGCTCGGGACTGCGCCGGCCGATCCCCGGTTCAACCGCAGCCTCGAATTCGACGGATTGAGCGACTCGCTCGCCCGGCTGGTGCTGGACGAAGTGCTGCCGGAAGTCGAACAGCACAAGACGCCGGACGGCTTGCCGATCCTGCTGTCCAAGGACCCCAACGACCGCTGCACGGCCGGCGGCAGCACCGGGGCCATCGCGGCGTTCACGCTGGCCTGGGAACGCCCCGACGCGTTCCACCGCGTGTTCACCGCCATCGGCACGTTCGTCGGCATGCGCGGCGGCGACCGCTATCCCGTGCTGGTCCGCAAGACTGAGCCCAAGCCGATCCGAATCTTCATGCAGGACGGGGCCAACGACGAATGGGGCGGCGGGCCGGAGGTCGGCGACTGGTGGATGGGCAACCAGACCCTCGAACGCGCCCTGGAATTCTCCGGTTACCAAGTCGAGCACTCCTGGGGCACCGGCACCCACAATGGCGCGCACGCGGCGGCCATCTTTCCCGATGCCATGCGCTTCCTCTGGAAGGATTGGCCGCAGCCGGTCAAAACCGGGGAAACGCAGAATACGTTTCTCAAAGCGATCCTCCTGCCCGACCAGGGCTGGGAAAACGTGCCCGGGGAGCACGGCTCGCCGGAACTTCTGGCCGCGGACGGGCACGGCGAGGTTTCATTTCTGGATCGATCGAGCGCCACGATTCACAAGTTCACCGAACAGCCCGCCCCGACCCAGGGCACGCCGACACAGGGCGCGGCACGCGGCTTCGCTTTCGGGCCCGATGGCCAAATGTTCGTCTGCAACGGCGCCGATGGCATCAGCCTGCCCGAGCAAGCTTTCGTCGAGCATTGTCCCGTCAACCAGCTTTTCATCACCCACGCCGGCTTGATCTACGGCACCGAGCCTGGCTCGACCCCAAACAGTGGAAAGCTCTGGCTCATCACGCCCAAGGGCGGGAAGAAAGTCATCGACGAGGGTCTGGACCACCCCACCGGCGTGGCGGTTTCGCCCGATGGGCTGTGGCTGGCGGTGCTGGAGCAAACGTCACACTGGGGCTACAGCTACCGCGTCGCATCCGATGGGTCGATCGACGCCAAGCAGCGCTTTTACTGGCTGCACGTCCCCGATACCGCCGACGACAGCGGCGCCAAGTCGATCTGCTTCGACACCGCCGGCCGGCTCTACGCCGCAACGCGGATGGGCGTTCAGGTCCTGGACCGCAATGGCCGCACCCGCGCCATCCTCCCCGTCCCCGGCGGCGAAGTCACCGGCATCTGCTTCGGCGGGGAAAAATTCGACACGCTGTTCGTCAGCAGCGGCGGCAAGCTCTATCAACGCAAGCTCAAGTCCGCCGGCACACCGCCGGGAGCGGCGCCGATCAAACTCCCGCCGTGGGGCGCGGGGTGAGGGGTCGTGGAGGTTGACAAGGTGAGGAGGGGCGAGACGCGCGAAGCCAGTTCCACTCCCAAAATGGGGGTGTTCAATTCGGTTTATGACGCCTATTCCATTTGCCCGTGCCAGGGCCAGCGATGCCGGGGCAATTGGCAAAAAACGGTTTTTTTAAGCCGTTGATCTCTCCCGGCGTTTGGTTACCCTGCGCTTCCGCCGCACGGGCGGATCCAGCATTGGGTGACGCATGCAGGGTTCCGGATCGACCGGGCGCTGCGTGGGTAAGCGTGCCGAGTCGTGGGCCCCTGTTTTCTACAACCCGCCTTTATAGGACCATCTGATGTCTCAACGCCGCTGTCCTTCGAGCGATCGTCATCAGGTCCGTCGGTCGAGTAAGAATTCGCACTGCCGGCGCGAGTGGTCCGAGGTGCTCGAGTCGCGGCTGCTGCTCTCGGCCGGCGCAGCGCCGCTCGCGCCGGCTCACGTGGTGATCGTCATGGAGGAAGACCGCTTCGCCAACGCCATCGGCGATACGGCCGACATGCCCTACGTGAACCAACTGGCGGCCAACAGCCTGGTCTTCTCCGATCTGCAGGGGCTCAATACCGTCAACCAGGAAGGAGAGATGAACTACCTCGGCCTCTTCTCCGGGTCGACACAGGGGGTGACCGATGACGGCATCGATTACTCCTTCAGCGGCCCGAACCTGGCCGAACAGTTCAATTCCGCGCCGGGGCTCAGCTATGCCGGGTACAGCGAAGGTCTGCCGGACAACGGGTGGGAAGTCGACGTCTGGCCGGGAACGCAATACGGCTACACCATCCCCGACCTCTACACCCGCGCGTATAACCCGACGGCGATGTTCACCGATCTCGGTCCGGCCGGCACGGAAAGTTCCGCCGTCAACCAGACTTTCAGCCAGTTCCAGGCCCTGGCCACGGCGCCCGGCACGTACGCGAACCTGCCTACCGTCTCCCTGGTGGTCCCCGATCAACTGGACAACACGCACGGGTCGCTCGACACGACTCCGATGGACATCGACCCGGCCTACTACAATACCTTCCGGCAATGGTCCGACAGTTGGCTCCAGGAGAACATCGACCCCTATGTCCAATGGGCTAAGACGCACGACAGCCTGCTCATCGTCATGGGCGATGAAGGCGACCGCGCGCACAACTTTGCCAACGGGACCCAGGCCATCATCACCGGTGACCCGAAACTCTTCGTCCCCGGGACCGATACAACGCCGGTGAATGCCTACGACGTGCTGCGAACGATCGAGGACATGTATGGCCAGACGCCGCTCGGCAACAGTGCCACGGTCTCGGACCTGGATACGAACGCCGGAGGACAACTGGCCGCCCCGGACACCGCGCCCCCGGATACCATTCCTCCAACGACACCGGGAACGCCGACGCTCACGTCAGCAACGTCCACCACGGCGACCATCGCATGGGCGGCCTCCACCGACAATGTCGGCGTCAGGGGCTACAACATCTACCGCAATGGCACGCTCGCCGGGACGGTCAACGGCAGCACGACCTCATTCACCGACACAGGGCTGACCGTCGATACGAGATACTCGTACACAGTGGTGGCCTTCGACGCGGCGCAGAACAACTCACCTGCCAGCGCGGCGTTGAGCGTGACCACCCCCGATACGACGCCCCCGACGACTCCCGGAACGCCGACGCTCAAGTCGGCGACCTCCACCACGGCGACCATCGCCTGGGCCGCCTCCACGGACAACGTCGCCGTCACCGGTTACAACATCTATCGCAATGCCAAACTGGCGGGAACAGTCAACGGCAGCACCACGTCGTTCACCGACACGGGGCTAACGGTCAATACGACATATTCCTACACGGTTGTTGCCTTCGACGCGGCGAAGAACGACTCGCCCGCAAGCGCCGCTTTAAGTGTGATCACGCCGGATACCACGCCCCCGGCCACGCCGGGGACGCCGACGCTTTCGTCAGTGACGTCCACCACGGCGAAAATCGCCTGGGCGGCCTCCACCGACAACGTCGGCGTCACCGGATACGACATCTACCGCAATGCCAAACTGGCCGGGACAGTCAACGGCACCACCACGTCATTCACCGACGCGGGATTGACCGCAAGTACCAAATACTCTTACACCGTCGTCGCTTTCGACGCTGCACAGAACAAATCGGCGGCAAGCGGCGCACTGAGTGTGACCACCGCCGCCGCGTCGGCGGGGCCCACCGTTCCCGGGACACCGACGCTCACTTCGGATACCGAAACCACGGCGACAATCGCATGGGGCCCATCCACCGACAGTGCCGGCATCACCGCCTACAAGATCTACCGCAACGGGACGCTGGCCGGCTCAGTCAGCGGCACCACAACCACGTTCACCGATACCGGCCTGAAGGCGTACACGACCTATTCGTATACGGTCATCGCCGTCGATGCCAATCAGAAACAGTCTGCCGCGAGCGCGGCGCTGGTGATCAAGACGCCCGACACGACACCCCCAACCGTGCCTGCCGGTCTGGCGCTGGTCAGCAAAACATCGACGACGGTAACGATTAAATGGACAGCCTCCACCGACAACGTATTGGTTGCCGGCTATGACATATACCGGAACGGCGTTGACGTGGGCTGGGTAGGCCAGGGCATCACCACCTTCACCGATTCGAATCTTGCGCCGAGCACGACCTACAAATACCAGGTGGCCGCCTGGGATGAGACATATGACTTTTCGGCCCTGAGCTCGGGCCTGTCGGTGACGACGGCCGCAGCGGCGGCCGCTCCGACAGTCGCCGGTCCATCTCTCGGCGGCGGAACGGGTCTGACCGCCACCTATTACAAGAGCAAGAACCTCACCAGCCCCGTCAAGACGCGGGTTGATCCCACAATCAATTTCAGTTGGGGAAAAACCGCCCCAGTGGCTGGCACGGCCGCCGAGCAGTTCAGCGTCGAATGGGTCGGCCAGGTCCAGGCCAGGTCCACCGAAACCTACACCTTCTACACGACCACCACCGGGGGCGTGCGCGTCTGGGTCGACGGCAAGCTGCTCATCAACAACTGGACCGCCCACACTTCAACGACGGACAAGGGCACGATTGCCCTGGTGGCCGGGCAGAAATACGACGTCAAGGTCGAGTATTTCGACAGCGGCAACGCAGCCGCATGCGTTCTGGATTGGTCCACGCCGACAATCGCCAAGTCGGTCATTCCCGCCAGCGCGTTGTTTGAGCAGGCGTAAGGATAACATCCATCAGGGGAAGCAAAAAAGGCGACATGCATCGGTTTAGCGGCCCAAGGCTCGAACCGTGTCTAGCCGATGAAGTTCTGAAGCCGGTCCTTGTCCCGTTTTGACGCCGCTTCACTTGAGGCTTAGGATCGGTCGGGCGGTCAAAGGCCGTATAACCAGCAAAATGCTTGCAGTTTCTTCATCTTCCCCGCCTTCACAGGCCATCGGTGAGACCGACGGGCTCCTTGTCATTCTGGTTTCTCCCAACGTTTCCGAGCAGATGGGCGGCGAAGCGATCAAGGCCCTGCAGATTTACCTGGAACTTGATCGCCAGGGGGTGGAAGTCCACCAGATCACCCATGAGCGCGTGCGCGAGGAATTGACCGCCAAGTTCCCCAGGATGCGCGTCACCTACCTCAAAGATGATGTGCTCCAGAAGGCCCTGTGGGCCAGCAAGGCGGGACGGCCTTTCGTCCGCCTCGTATTCCAAAGGCGGGCGGCGCGGGCGGCCGATGCCGTAGCGGCCAAAGAGCTGGCCGCCGGCCGCGAGAATATTGTCATCCACTACTCGGCCCCTGTGTCCCCCGTTCTACCGGGCTTCGGCTCGCAGGTTGGCGTGCCGGTGGTAATCGGGCCGCTCAACGGCAACATCTTTTATCCGCCCGGCTTCACGAAACGCGAGAGCATGGGCGACCGAATCCGCCGGGTCTTCCACCCGGCGCTGCAGTTTGGTCACCGCCTGCTGTTCAGCGGGAAGCAGACCGCCGACGCGCTGCTGGTGGCCGGCGGCGAGCGGACGTACCAGTCGCTACGAATGGCCGGCTGCCGGGACGAGCAGTTCGTCGACTCGATCGACAGTGGCATTCCCGAGCGATTGCTGGACCAGCCGCGCATCCGCCATTCGGGCAGGAATTTGAACTTCATGCAGAACGGCCGGCTCGTGGACCACAAGGCGGCCGACCTGGTCATCCGCGCCATGACCAGGACGCGCAACCCCGTCACGTTCCACGTGATCGGCCGCGGGCCGCTCCGCGAACGTTGCATCAGGCTGGCGGCGGAGCTGAACCTGGGTGACCGCGTGCGCTTCACGGAGTGGGTGAAGGACCACGAGAAAGTGGCCGACATCCTCCGCGAGAACCGGGCGTTCGTCTTCCCGAGCCTGGCCGAGGCCAACGGCATCGTCGTGCAGGAAGCGATGATGATGGGCCTGCCGGTCATCTGCCTGGATTGGGGCGGCCCCGCTCTGCTGGTGACGCCGGAAAACGGCGTGCTGATCCGGCCCGAAAACGAAGGATATGTGATCGACGAATTGGCCAAGGCGATGGACCGCCTGGCTGAAGACGGGGAGTTGGCCGACTGCATGTCGGCCGCCGGCCGCGAGATCGCCGTAAAGCGCGGCTTCGCCTGGCCGCAAGTCGTTCGCGACTGGACGGCGGTGTACCGCCGCGTGCTGGCCCGGCGCGCCGGAGCAAAGGCCGGCCTGCCGTATCGCTATGGAAAGTCTGATTAATTGTGGCCGCTACGTCAGCAGATCGTGCATCACCTGGCCGTATACGTCGGTCAACCGGAAATCGCGACCGGCGTAACGGTAGGTCAGCTTCTCATGATCGATGCCCAAAACGTAGAGCAGCGTGGCGTGCAGATCGTGGATCGACATGCGGTCTTCGACGGCGCGGAACCCAAATTCATCCGTCTGCCCATATGACGTGCCGCCTTTGAATCCGCCGCCGGCCATGAACATCGTGAAGCCGTAGGGGTTGTGATCGCGGCCATCGCCGCTTTCCGAGACCGGGGTTCGCCCGAACTCTCCGCCCCAGACGACCGCCGTCTCATCCAGTAGGCCGCGCCGCTTGAGATCGGAGATCAAGGCCGCCGACGCCTGGTCCATATCGGGGCAGCGCTGGCGGAGGTTTCTGTTAATCCGGCTGTGATCGTCCCAGGGCTGGCCCGGGCCGTAGTTGACATGGACCGTTCGCACGCCTCGCTCCACGAGCCGCCGGGCCAGCAGACACCCGTTGGCAAATGGCGAGCTTCCATATTCTTCGCGAACGGCGGCGGGTTCGGCATTCAGATCGAAGGCTTCGGTCGCCTCGAATTGCATTCGATAAGCCGTCTCCATCGCCTGGATGCGCCCTTCGAGGAACTCGTCGCGGCCGAATGAATCTTCATGATTCCGATTGAGCGCCTGCACCAGATCGAGCTGCTTTCGCTGTGCCGGCGGATCGAGCTGGCGATTGCGCAAATCGCGGATCATCGCCTCGGGCCGGGTCTGCGAGTCGTCGAACCCCGTTCCCTGGTACTGGGCCGGCAGAAAGCCGCTCCGCGCGGCCGGCCCGCCTCCGCCGCCCGGGCCCAGCAGCACGAAGCCCGGCAGGTTCTGGTTTTCCGTCCCCAGCCCGTACGAGATCCACGACCCCATCGACGGCCGCGTCGCCGCGATGTTCCCTGAATGAAACAGGCTTCGAGCCGGCGTGTGCGTCGGGTTGAAGGTGTACATCGATTTGACCACGCATATGTCGTCGATGATCGATGCGATCCTGGGAAGCAATTCGCTGACGTCGATGCCGGATTTGCCGTGCTTCCGGAAGGCGAAAGGCGATGGATACAGGCCGCCGGTCGTGCGTTCGGTTCGCAGGTTCACCGAGTCGGGCCGCTGCCCGGCGTATCTGGCCAGGGACGGCTTCGGATCGAACAGATCCATGTGCGATGGGCCGCCCGGCATGAACAGAACGATGTTGTGCTTTGCCCGCGGCGCGAAGTGCGGTCCTTGACGACGCGGCTCCCGGGGCGCCGCAGCGCCCCCCGCCGCGCTTTGCTCGGCCAGCATTCCCAGCAATCCGACCGCGCCGAGTCCGGCGCTGATCGATTGGATGAAATCTCGTCGCGATGTACCGGGTATCAGGGCCAAAAGAGCACCTCATTTGTGCTTAAAAGAGCCTGTGCATATTGCGCGAGCGTACCACCTGCCGCAAAGTAATCGGCCGCCAGCTTTCGCTCCGTTTGATCCGGATCGCGCCCCAGCGCCTGGCGATACATCGCCCGCACTCGTTGCTCGCCGTCGGGCTGTTTCTCCACGCTGGCGGCCAGCGCCGACGCCTGAGTTTGGATGAAGTTGCCATTCATGACGAACAACTGCTGGAGCGGCGTGGTGGTGACTTCCCGTCCCGGGCTGTGCATCGTGGCTTCGGGGAAATCGAAAAGCTGGAACAGGTTATTCAACCGGCCGCGCCCGATCCGGGCATAGACAGTTCGCCGGTTGTTGCCCGGCTGATCGAGGTCCGACGAAACGCCGGACGGCGTCACATCGAGCAGGCCGCTGGCCTGAAGAAGGCAGTCGCGGTAGGCCTCGACGTCGAGGCGGCGCGGGTTCATCCGCCACAGCAGCCGGTTGGTCGGATCAGACAGCATGGCGTCATCGCGCGGACGGCTCGACTGCTGGTACGCTGCCGACAGCATGATTTCTCTGTGCAGCCACTTCAGCGACCACCCATGGGCGATGAACCGGGCCGCCAGATCATCGAGCAATTCCGGGTGCGTCGGCTTCTCCCCCTGGACGCCGAAATCACTCTGCGTTGCGACGAGCGGCTTGCCGAAGTGCCACGCCCACACGCGGTTCACAATCACTCTTGCGGCGAGCGGGGCGCCGTCGGTGAAGATTCGCTCACCCAGTTCCCGCCGCCCCGATCCTTCATGGAACGTTGAATCGTCTTTGGACAAAACGGACAGGAATCGCCGCGGCGCGACATCTCCTGGCCGCGCGACGTTCCCGCCCGGCAGCACGTGCATGTCGCGCGCCTCGCCGGGATGCACATCGATCATCGTGAAGTCGGCGTCTGAGCCGTTCACGAACGTCCCGCCGTCGAACACAGCGTTGAAGAACGGCGCCGTCGATCCCCCGCGCCCGCCGCGGCGGCCATTACCCATGGCTCCGACGCCGCCTCCCGCGCCGGCAATCTGCGGGCGTTGCACCGGTTGCGTCGCCGGCGGTGTCGACCGATCGTCGGGGTACGGCTGCGGACGCCGCCCCAACTGATCCAGTTGGGCGTACATTTCCGGATGCCCGTCGGTCAAGAACGACATGCCGGCCTTGATCTGCTCCATCTCGGCGACGAAGCGGCCGACTTTCTCCCTCGCTTCCGCCGGCTTGCTCCCCGGCTCGTCCCGCAGCAGGTTCGCAGCGTAGCTCAGATAGAAAAGCCGCTGCTCGGCCTGCATGAACCGCGTTTCAACCACCGGATCAACTTCAGCCAGGGGTCGGGGCACCTGCACAATCGACGCAAAGACGCCCTGAAGGCTGTAATAATCCCGCGTGGGAATCGCATCGAACTTATGATCGTGGCAGCGCGCACAGGCCACGGTCATCCCCAGGAACCCGCGCGTGACCGTATCGATCCGCTCGTCCCAGTCGTCATTGCAGAGGGTCTCGATCACGTCCTTCGAAAGCCGGCCGTCCTTGTGGTACACCGGTCCCGTGCCGAGGAACCCCAACGCCACCATGTCCTGCCGCGATGTACCCGGCATCTCATCGGCCGCAAGCTGGAGCTTCACGAACCGGTCGTATGGAACATCCTGGTTGAGCGACTTGATTACCCAATCGCGATACCGCCATGCGAACGGGTACGGCGGATTGGTCGCTTCGCTGGTCGGGTTGTCTTCTCCGTACCGCACCACATCCATCCAATAACGGCCCCATCGCTCGCCGTAGTGGTCCGACGCGAGCAGGTGGTCGACGACCTGTTCGTAAGCTCCAGGCGAATCGTCTTTGGCGAACGCTTCGGTTTCGTCAAAGCTTGGCCGAAGCCCCGTCAGATCAAGATAGGCGCGGCGAATGAGCGTCCGCCGGTCCGCCGGCGGCGACGGCCCTATCCCTGCTTTTTCGAGCTTTTCGCCGATAAACGAATCGATCTTTCGGCGCGCCCATTGCACATCGGTCAGCGTCGGGGCCGCAAGTTCGGTCACCGGCTGAAACGCCCACCATTTGCGGCCGGTCGCCAGATCCATCCCGTGTTTTTCAGTCCCCTGTCCGAGCGGGCCGGCCCCGGCAACCGGCGCTTCACGCGGATCGGGCGCTCCCATTTTGACCCACTGCTCGAACCACTGGATCTGCTCGGCCGTCAACTGCTTTTTGGGCGGCATCTTGAGGTCGGGATCGGTCCATTGCAGGGCCATGATGAGCCGGCTTTTCTCCGGCTCTCCCGCGACCAGAATCGGCCCGCCCGCGCCGCCCTTGGCCATGCCCTGTTTGGAGTCCAGCCAAAGGCTTCCTTTCACCTTCGGCGACTGCGCCGAGTGGCACTTATAGCATTGCTCGGCCAGCACAGGCCGAATGTGCTGCTCAAACAGCGCCAGGCCCTGCGGCGAGTCCGCTCCGCGGGCCGCCGCTGAGCCCAGGAGGATGAGGATGGGAAGGACAAGTCGCTGCATGCGTCTGACTCATCATACTGCTGATTCGAACAAAGCGCTCAATGGGATGCAACACGCAGGATTCGGCAGGTTCGCCCCGGTCATTTATCCCGTTCGGCAGCGATCGTGTTTTAGTCAATGCGGACATTATCCCGTAGCGGCCGCCGGTAGCGGGTCAGTTTGAAACCCTTGGCCGATAATTGCGACGTTTCATCGCACCATTGTCGATCGCCTTTTGTTCAGATGGTTCACGTCGCGGGGTCGCTTGGGGTGTTTGACCATGATGGTTAGAATGATATGTCTTGCGGTCGGCGTCAATCTTGATCGCTCAAGCATGACGAGGTTAGAAGATGCCAGAACCACTTGATTACGCCCAACCCCCGGTACATCCGAGAACACTTGCTCTGCCCGCGATGATTTGCGGGCTGGTTAGCGGGCCGGTCGCGTACGGCCTTATCTTCATTGCGTTCGACAGTCCCCTCCCTGACGCGATGAAGTTGCCGTTAGGCATTTTAGCCTTCATCGGTCCACTTCTCATTGCTTTTTCCTTCGCCCTGGACACCAAGCGTGGATTTCCTGCGTCGGCGTCTACAAGGGATCGTGTCTTTGCATGGTTCGGAATGGCCGCGCCCATTTTATGGGGTATGGCGATATTCGTTTTAGTCGTCTCCTCCTTAGGGAAACTTTAAGGTCGCAAAATTCAAACTGCCCCACTACCCGGCCCCGCGTCTTGTCGGGAAGCGACGGAGATTTGTAGAATAAGTCCATGTTGAATGAGATAAAGAAGAATTCCGGGCTTTGGACTCGCCGCAGGTTTATCCGGGCGGCAGGGGCGTTGGGCATCGGCGCCGCCCTGGCAAGGATCGCATCGGTCGAGGCCGGCGCGGCCGCCGAACCGGCCAACGCGCCTGGCGGGAAAGAAGCACCGCTGATTCGGATCGGTATCTTCCTGGCGACATTTTCCGGCAAATCGATTGAATCCAAGCTGGATTCGGTCAAAGCCAGCGGGCTCGATTGCGTGCAACTGGCCATGGAATGCGCCGGCCTGGCGCCGATGCCGGATGAAATTGCCCCGGAGATGCTGGAGCGCATTCGCCGGGAGGCTGCCGCCCGCGAGATCGAGATCGCTTCGATGCAGGGGACGTTCAACATGTGCCATCCTGACGCGGATTATCGCGCCGCGGGCGTCCGCCGCATCAAGGTCCTCGCCGACGCCTGCACGCAACTGGGCACGCCCAGGATTCACCTCTGCACCGGCACCCGGCACCGCATCAGCATGTGGCGGCGTCATCCCAAAAACGATTCTCCGGAGGCCTGGCACGACATGTCGGCCTGTGTCCGCGTCGCCGTCGAAATTGCCCAGCCGTCGGGGGTGACGCTGGCCTTCGAGCCGGAGGTCAATAACGTGGTCGATTCGGCGAAGAAGGCACGCCAACTGCTGGATGAGATTGCCTCGCCGCATTTGAAGGTCACCATGGACGCTTCCAACCTCTTCCACACTGGGGAATTCGCTCACATGAGCGACGTGCTGGACCAGTCCTTTTCGCTGGTCGGCAAGGACATCGTGATGGCCCACGCCAAGGACGTCAGTCATGACGGCGACGCCGGGCACGAAGCCGCCGGCCACGGCAAACTCGATTACGACCGATATCTCTCGCTGTTGCACGCCAACGGGTTCAAGGGGCCGCTCTTTCTGCACGGCCTGACGGAGGCGCAGGTCCCCGGTTGCGTGGCCTTCCTGCGCGACAAGATCGCCCGCCTTGCGGTAAGCGATTCCAAGACCAAGCCGTCCCGTTAACCCGGAACATTCAGGGATTCACCGCAGAGACGCAGAGTACGCGGAGGAAAAGGAAAACCACCAAAGGGTGTGAGCGGCGCAACGTGCGCGTGCTGCAACGGAAATCAACCGCATGTACGTCATTGGTACTCAATCTTCTCCGCGATCTCTGCGTCTCTGCGGTGAATAATCCGCGTTCATGGGGTTTCTGCAACCTTTGCCGCATCCCGACGTCTAAGGGCTGATCTCAAGCCAAGGAGTTCTCATGAGGATACTTTTGCCGGAAATCCTGGCTCTTTCATTCTGTGTGGCGGCGCTTGGCGGTCTGGCCCGCGGGGACGCGCCGCAAGCTGTGGGGCCTCGCCTTCCTGGTGCGGACATTGACCTGCGATCGGCCTGGGCGGTTGCCGACGCCGTTGTGTCCGGCCAAGTCCAGGCGGTGGACGCCGAACGGTGGATGGAGGCATTTGACGGCAGGTACGGAGCAGCCGATCTGAACCCGACCAAGGCATTCAAGGGAGAGGCGGCGCGGATGCCGGCTGTCTGGCTCCCGATCCCATCGGGAGGGCACTCGGATCTGGAGCCGGGAAAAACAGAGTTCATATTCTACTTGTGGGCCGGCGACCACGATCGACTCAGGGTTTTCAAGGCGGTCCCGGCGACACCGGAACTCCTGAAACAGCTTGCGGGCCTGGCAACCCAACCTGCTTCCCGGCCATCAGAAAAGCCGGCGGACTCCGAGCGCCTGACCGCCGCCGTCATTCGTCCCCCCGCTGCCCAGGCCGCAAGCCCCGGGTTGAACGCCGCACTGCGGCTGACCAACGAGGGGCGCAGTCCGATTCGTATTTGTTCCAAGGGCGGCCTGATGGGATCCACCTTCACACCGGCCAGCTACAAAAGTGACACGCCGCCGATCTACGATTTTGCCCGCCATATCATTGAGCTGGAGCCGGGGAAATCCGTTGACATCCCCATCTCCGTGCCGGCAACTCACGAGCGGGCGAGCTACAGCGTCAGCCCGAAAATCGCCGCCAAGCTGGATATCTGGGGCGGGACCGTCACCGCGGCAGCGCTGAAGCCAGGTCAACAATGAATGAAACGCCCTGACGTCCCGTTGTCTGGCGTCATAGGTCACGGCCCGTGGTTGGAAGCGGGCTGGTGGTTGTGGGCCCGGGGATCGTGACCACGCATGAATGACTGTCACCGACGTTTCACCAGCCGGAATGTCGACGTAGAAGCCCTGATCCCCAGGCTTGCGCCGGGGCTACATTCCAGAGCGATTCAGGATGAGTGAGCCCGCACCGTTGGTGTAGTAGGGAAGGCCGTTACCCTCATGATAATCGAGCTTCCCAACGATTTGGCCCCCGTCGCTGCTGACCATTGCACTGATCGAGTCGCCCCAGGGCCAATCCGGGTCTTGCGAGCCGCTGGCCTGAAGCGATAGCTCATCCCCGGCCAGGGTGCCGGTAACCGTCACGTTCCCGTCGTAGGTTCCGCCGTTATTGACCACAAGGTGCCCTGAAACCGCCCCGCCGGCAGACTGGCTCGTGATGGCCAGCGTTACTGTTTGGAGATTGGGACCGGAGAGGGAGGCGTCGCCGTCGTCGCCGTTTTGATTGACCTCCTCGGCGGACCCCGTATACGTCCCGGCGATTCTCGGCGCAACGACCCGTTTGGCAGGCCGGACGCGCCACAGGGTGAACGTGCCATCTCGCTGCAGGGTCGGCAGCGGGCTGGGAGGGTAGTCGGTGACGGACAGACTGCCGATGAGACTCGCCATGCTGCTGCCAACCGGCGTTCGGGCCGGTATCTGGAATGTTCCGGCCGCAATCGGGGGAACATAGCTCGTGTTCGAGAAGGTGAGCGTTCGCCCGCTCAACGTGCCGCTGATTTGAAGGGTGTCGAAATCGTCGCTCAGCGTGCCGCCGACCGCGCCGCTAACGCTCTGGCTGGTGATTTTCAGCGACACGCTGTCATAAACCGGCGGCCCCGAGGGAGATGCTTCGCCGGTGTAGGGCGAGGTCGAAAAGAAGCTGACGGCCGTGGCCGCTTCATACGTTCCCACTATGTTCCCAGCCGGCGCCGGCTGGATGTTCACCGCCGTCCCATACTGCGGGGCGGCGGTGGTGAACCGCCCGCGCCGACTGACGTTGTGATGCGCCGCGAGGTTGGTTTCGCTGAACGCGCCTGTCAACGCGGAGACATCGCTGGCTACCTTCAACGTCAGCGTTCCCGACTCGTCGCTGCCGGTTGGGTCGGTGACGACGTGCAACGTCGCGCGATACCCGCTCACGCGGCCCGACACCGAGGCTGCCTTACCGAAGCTGTCGCTGATGGTGCCGGCTAGCTGGCCGCTGGTGTTTTCATAAGTGATGTCCAGGTTGATAGTGTCGGTCGCGGCGGAGTGTGATGCGCGCGGTGAGAAGACGACGGCGGCGGTGCCCGTATAGTCGCCGGTGACGTTGACCGGCAGCGACGTGTTCGCCCGCACGTCCAGGATTTCCCCCTGACCGGCGGAAGGCAAGACGATCACGAGGCCCTGCGATCCCTCGACGGCCGGCGGGATCACCGCCGCCGGCAAGGCATCGGAGGAGAGGTCACCCAGGTCAACGATGGCGTTCCCGCCAGCGGGAAGCTCATAGGCGGTGTCCGATCCTCCGCCCGTCACGCCGAACAGGTCGCCTTCGGTATCCGTTACGGGGGCGGACGTCGGCTCGGTATTTCCGGCGAACGACGCCAACGTCGTAACGGCGCTGCTGCCTTTGGGAATCTCGATGATCGCGCCGCTGCTTTCACCGTCGCCCGGTATAGTGGCGGCGAACACGTCGCCGCGCGAATCAACCGAGATGCCTTCGACGAATGAGGTTGCGTAGGGAGGGCCGTAATGAGCGAGAATGACGGGGCTGCTCGATCCGGGCGGGATCTCAAACACCACGCCAGTGGTCGGCGCCCCGTCGCTCGCGGTCTCGCCGTAGAGCGCCCCATCCGGGCCCATCGACAATTGTCTGACGGCGCCGAGCGTCGGCACGAACGGCGTAAAGGCCGCCGTTCCATGCGGCAGTTTGAAGAGATAACCGTCCCCCGCGATTCCGAACAAATCGCCCGCTTCGTCGACGGCATCGACGCTCGACTGCGAAATGCCCGCCATCGACTGGGGCAACGACGCCAGCGGAGCGATCGCCGCGGCCCCTCGCTGGAGTTCGAAAACCGTCCCCAGCCCATCGGCGCCGCCGCCGGTGGTGGTCCCGTAGAGGTTACCCGCCGAGTCGATCACGAGGCTGTTCGGCCCCGTGCCGACGGCCCCGCCGAAGTACGCGAGGACGTTCAAACTGCTGGTTCCGGCAGGCACCTCGAACAACTCTCCGGAATTGTGGGTCGAGTCGGTGCTGGTGACGCCGAAGAGGTTGCCGCCTGCGTCTTCGACGAGTGGCCCGGGCTTCGCGCCGTTGGTGTCGTCGAAGGAGACGAGCGTGGCGATGCTGACAGGCGCGACGGTCGACAACAACATCCGGCATTCCAGCGGTTCAACGAAAGTTGAACGTTGTGCCATCGCCTGATTCTACAATGCTCGGGCGAAGCCGGCAACCCGATCCGCCGACTCGATCCGCCCATCGGCCATCTGGCGATAATACTTCCGGACTTGACGAAATCTCGCTTGTTAACAGCAGAGTCTCTTGACAGATGTACCAAGACAGGCTATATACTAAGCCATGGCAACCATCACGGGCGACGCCCTTCGGGGCCATCTCGAAACGCTCGTCCTTTCCGCCTTGCGGCGAGGGGACGCCCACGGTTTTGAAATCCTCCGGCGGCTGGAAGAAGCCGGGTCTGGGGCGCTCAAGCTCAAGGAAGGGTCACTCTATCCGGCGCTTTACCGGCTCGAAGCGGCCGGAATGGTCAAGGGGAAATGGGAAGACAGCGCCACTCCCCGCCGAGGCCCACGACGGCGAATCTACCGCCTGTCGCAGAAAGGGCAACGACGGTTCGACGAAGCGCGCCGCGAGTTCCAACTGTTCACCACTGTCATCGGGGGCATCCTGGGAGCATCGGCATGAAAGACCTCATGATCCACGTCGAGCGAATCGTCCGTCCCGTGCGAGCCAGGCAGTCGCGAAAGCTGCGCATGCGCCGCGAACTGCTGGCGCACCTTCAAGCAGCGCTGGAGCAGGAGCGCGCTCATTCAGCCGACGACGCCTCGGCGCTCGAGCAGGCCAGGCAACGGCTTGGCGAGCCGGCGGAGCTGACGCGCGAGCTGCAACGCTCGGTGCCTCTGATCGAGCGAGTTTTGCTCGCCCGCACGCCGGAGAATTGGAACGGCTGGGAAAAGCGCGCCGGCAAACGATTGGGTTGGTACGAACCGGCCACGCTCGCGCACTGGTTGGTCCTGTGTGGGACTGGAGCGGTCGCGGTGATGATCATCTGTCTGTTTGCGCCGCACATTCCGCCGGAGGCCCGGACCCGGTTCTTTGTCGATGGGATCGATCATCCGGCGCATGCCAGAACGGTGCTTGCTGTCGTCTGGGTCGTACAGGTGTTCTGGTTTTACATCGGCATGAGGTTCCTCACTGCCGCCGCCGCTCCCGCGGGAGTGTTCCGTTTGCCGCGAGTGATCCGACGCGGGACCCTGGTGGTTGCCGCTCAGGGGCTGCTGATGGTTCTGATCATCACGCAAATCGTGCGGCGGTCGCCGACCGTTGCGGAAATGGCTCGAACCCTGGGCATCAGCCTGCTGCTTCTCGGCGTCACAATGTTCGTGGGCCGAGGCGTGGCGGCGCTGCGGCGGCCTTATGATGAATGGTTGACGCTTGACCTGACGCAGTGATGTCGTTGACAGCTAAGACGCTCCACCCATAATTCCCAGAGGGTCTTTCCACGAAGGGAGCGTTCGGGATGAGGCATGCTTGCGCTGTCGTCAGGGCGCTTTGCGCAGTGTCCGCCATTGCAAGCGTTGGGACCCTAAACGCCGGGGCGGGGAGCATTTTCGACGACGACTGGGTCCCGCCAAAGCCGAGTGTTGCACCATCGCCGTTGCCGCCCACGAGGCCGGTCGAGCCGGTCCACGCGCCGGGCCCGGCGTCAAAGCCGGCCGCGGTCGCGCCGCCGGCACATTCACCCGCTGTCGCGCCGCCCGCACGTTCGGCCGAACCCGCCGCGTTGCCGGCGGCGCCAATCCGTCGACCGGTCCCGCCGGCCGCGGACCGAGCCCGCTCGCGCACTTTGTTCAAGGAAGCCTTCGCCAGGGAGCTTGTCGATCATGGTCCCGTCGCGCGCAGGGCGTTGGCGACAAAGCTGCTGGACGAAGCCGCGAAAACCGGCAACGTCCCCTCGGATCAATTCGTCTTGTTCATGGGTGCGGCCGAAGCGAGTCGAGACGGCGAGGACCTGGGTACGTGCATCAAAGCCACCGACGCGCTCTCGGCAGTCTACGACGTGAACGGGCTGCAACTCAAAGCCGATTTCGCCGAGAAGATTTCTTTACACGCCGATACCCTCCAGGGCACGGACAGAAACTGCCGTGCCGGCCTGGAACTCGTCGATCAGTTGACGGCGGCAGGGGAATACGCCGAGGCAGCCCGATTGCTGGGGCCTCTGGGCGCGCTCGCCACTGTTGACCCGCCGTTAAGCCGGCAAACCCAAAGGCGGTCGAGGGAGGTAAACGCCATCATCGCGGCCGAGCCCGGCGTCGCCCCGCAACTCGAGAGACTGCGGGCCGCTCCGCTCGACCCGGCCGCGAATCTGGCCGCCGGGCAGTTCTATTGCTTCATTGCGGGCGATTGGGTTCGCGGCCTCCCCATGCTTGCGCTGGGGGCCGATGCCACGGTGAGTCCTCTGGCGAAACAGGAACTCGCCGGCCCGTCCGGCGCGGAGGCGCAGGTCGCCTTGGGAGACGCCTGGTGGGACTATGCGGCGAAACTGGGAGGGGTCCCCAAATCGCGCGTACTGGCGCATGCAGCCACCTGGTACGCGGGCGCCGCCGAGCACCTTTCGGGACTGGCCAAAGAACGGGTCCTGGCCCGGCAGAAAGAAATCGCGGAGGTTGGCGGCGGCTCGCCTCAACCCGTCGACCTGAAAACAGTTCAGATCAACGGCAAGGTCCGTTGGGACTCTGGTGCACTGGTCCTGACCAAGGGCTCGAGTATCTCCACAGGCATCAGCTTCCGTCCGCCGGTCACCTTCCAGCTCAGGGTCATGACGGACGAAAAGGACTTCCGAATCGGGTACGCGGCCGACCAGATCATCTTCAACTGGGAGGACAATAAGGACCAGTTGCGCGTTGACGGCGGCCCCGTCAATGGCAAGCACAAGAAAGGCGTGGGCCGACTGCCCGCGCGGCGCTGGGTGAACATCGATCTGGTCGTGAACCCGGACGAGATCGTATTGAACGTCGACAAGACGGAGATCTATCGCGTCAAGGCCAACTTCTCAAAGGTTGATCAGCCGCTCACGTTGCGGGCGAGCAATGGCGAGGTGGCGATCAATTCAATCACGATCCTGCCGTCAGATTCAAAATGAGGCTGGGCGGTTCGGGCCCATGTTGCGTTCCTCGGGGCGTAAAAACCGTTAACCGTCGAGAATTGCCACGAGAATGATGACTGTCGCCATGAGCACGAACCAAAGCAGTACGAGGTTTCGCGCATTGACGGATGAATTCCCGGGTGACTGGCCCGGCGGCAACACTGTCACTCGCCACGCCGGGTGGGGTGAAATCCGCGCGCCTCGAACAGGTGTTGAGACGGGTTCCGGGCGAGTGGTTACACCGGTCGATGGCGATGCGGTCGCGGCCTGCTCAAGCGTTCCGGGCCACAGAATTCTCCGGGCCCGCTCCGCCTCGCTGGCCAACACCAACAGGTCCATCCGCTGCTCATCCGTCTGTGTCGATGACGTTTCCGCCATCATCCGGCTCGTGATCTGATGCCGGGCGAGCCGGCCGTTTGCGGCGTGCCATGCGGACGCGGTGCCGAAGGTGGCTACTTTGACCCATCCAGCTTGCCGCGGGCCTTGGGGAACGCGGATCGGTGGTGCGTTCAGCGGTTGCCCGCAGCGGCGGCAGAACCGCGCGTCGCAAGGCAGCGGCTTGGCACACCGCGGGCACCAGAGATTCCCGGACATCGGCGACATTATGGGATCATCGCGACGTCGACCTGACCGGCCAATGATAATTCCCAGCCATTTTTCTCACGTCCGACAACTTTCTGCGAGTCGCGGGGGCGGATGGCGACAGCCGATAGGACCGGCATGTTTGACAAACTTGCAAGGCAGCCGGGAACGTTCGCGGTGGCGATGGCGCTCGATCTGGCGTTGCGGGGGGAAGCGCTGGATGCCGGGCCGGAGTTGGAGAAGATCCGGGCAGCTTTGGAGTTTGCCGCCGGCACGACCATCTATGCCACCCGGGCCAAGGCCCTGCTGGTCCGGCCGCTGCTCCGGCAGAACATCGAGTTCGACAAAAAGGACTGGCGCGGCTGCGCGGTCCGGCTCTACGCACTGTGGCAGGGGATCCCGGTGTCGGAAGTCGAGCAGCGGATGGCGGCGCTGCGCGAGCAATATAAGGGGCACTGGCAGACCAGCTTCCCCGACGAATGGGACATCGACCAGCGGAAACTGCTGGCGCTGTACAAGTCGTCGCCGGCCCTGCTGGTCAACGGCATCCATGACTGGAACGAAATCAGCCTGGCCCTGCGTTTCTTCGTGACCGAGCAGTTGGCGGCCGCCGCGGGCAACAATGGTATTTTTGACTGGGGCGGATCGGACGGGATCAGTTGCATCTTCGCCGCTCACCATGGCGCGACTGACGTGCACCTGCACGAGCCCAACCCGGCAGCGCGGTCGTTCGGCAAGTGGCTGGCCGAGGCGCTGGGCCTGGACGGCATCGGCTTCCACGAGCAGGACCCTGCCCGCCCGCCTGCCGGGCGCCGCTTCGGCGCCGGCATCTGCACCGAGGTCCTGGAGCACGTCGTCGATCCGCCGGGCATGATCCGGCACATGTACGAACTGCTGGTCCCCGGCGGCATGCTCTTCGTGACCAGCAGCTTCGGTGTGCCTCAGGACACGCACCTGAAGCAGAACGTCAAGTACGCCGGGCGGGAGCGCCAGCTTATGGTCGATGCGGGCTTCGAGCTATGCGTGCCCAACGCCGCGCCCCCGACGCCGTTCCTGCCGCAGTGGGGGTTTTGGAGGAGGCCGGCGTAAGGCGGGATTCACCGCAGACGCGGAGCAGGCAGAGAAAACCATCGCATGGAAAGAACCTGGGCTGCCGCGCGGAACATTGTAAACATAAGACGCGCCCATGGTTCGTTTCTCGGAATCTAGCGAGCACCTTTTTTATGCGTTTATTGGCCGATCCTGCGTCCACGGCCCACCGGCCGGCCACTGAAGTTCGAATGGGGTCCCTGTGCCGAGCGCTTCGGCCGGAGGCCATAAGAAGGTTGCCAGGTACTCGACAATCTTCTCGAACGGCGGGGCCGCAGTTGCAAGCTTGGCACGTTTGACGAACGCCGACCATTGAGCTTTTTTTGAGGGGTCGCCAGCAAAAGTCGCCGTCAACGCCATGGGCGGTACATTGGGGAGGTCGGTGCCGCGACGCTTGAACGTCGCGCGAACGGCGCGGGCCAATAGCGCACCGTCGAAATCGAACTTGCCGCTCAGCACCCAAAGGTCGTAGAAATCCTTCATTCGGCTGTTGGCAATGCCAAGCGACACCATTGCCTCCCACTTCTCGGCGACCACGGTTTCTTTTGGGTACGCGCGAAGGACCGGGGCAGGTTGTGAAAGAAGCGTGGGGTATTCAACTTCCTGTGCCTTTGGCGTAACCGCATCACCAAAGCCAATGTCAATCTGGAGCGGGATACGGGCGCTGCCGAGGAACGCATCGATATGAATGCGGACACCGTGATAGCGCTGGTCCTCGCGAATCTGCTCACCATGGATGCGTGCCGTGTCGAAAGCGAGACCGTCGTCTTCGACCACCTCGTTGCAAGTATCCCTGAAAATGTCTTCGAAATCGGCCACAGCCTCTCCGGCCCCTTCGGCCAACAGGTCGAGATCGAGTGTTGAGCGGTGTGGTTGGCTCGTCCAAAGTTGGAATAACATCGCCCCCTTGAGTACGAATCGTTTCCCGTGCCCAGACCGGCTGAGGCGGTACAACAACCGCTCGGCGCCGTAGCGGATTAGAACAAGCTGGAACTCCTGCTTTCGCTGCCGCGCGAAATTCAATAAACGCTGGCGTACCGACGCCGCCGTGTTGGCTGGGTTCTGCTTACTCATGCCAGCGCTTCCATGTATGGGCGCATCACATTAGTCACCCGGCAGACGCCGGCCATGCGCCAGAGATCGTCCATCGTCGCCCGTTTCTGCCGTAGGCAGTCGCGGAGGGCCTCAATCGCCACGTCGAGGCCGATCTTGTTGCGGTACTTGAAACAGTCGGCGACAGTCTTGGCCGGAGAGTACAGCTTGACATTGATGCCCTCGATTTTTCGCTGCTCGATGCCCTCAGACAGCGCGTTGCGCGAGAACCGGACGATACGGATTGGGGGATAATCCAGCTTCGGCTTCCATGCTTTGGGATCGATGGCCATCCAAACCTCGAATGGGACTTGTGTGGTCAGTCCGTGCAGGCGCAGGGCAGTTAAAAGGCAGACGGTGCCGCCAGGAACGGCCTTGGCGGCTTCGGCGACGGTATGCCCCTCGGTAACGTTCGCGACATCCGCCGAGACATAGAGACCGCGGCTGGCCTTGCGAATTACGCCTCGCGTTTCGAGGATGCGGAGGTATTGACGGGGGATTCCGTGGACCGCCAAGTCACGCGAGCGCGTGACACCGGTTCTTCGAATGAGCTTCGCGAGATTGGTGGCGTGGTCCGGCATGGCGTTTTCAAAAGCTAGGTAGATTGTAACAAGTACCTAGCTTTTGTACACCGGCATGCTCGGTCATTTTCGTGGCAGCCGCAACGCGGCAACAAGTCCCCGGAGCGCTCGAATCCGGGGCGGCACGGCGTCGGCCCTCCCAAATCATCGGGCTTTTCCGGCGCCGCCCCGGCGTGACGAATACGCTCGAAGTTCGCAGCAGCGCCGAATGCTCGGCCGTGGACACGAGCCCGTCCATCACGCCAGCGTGATCTCCGTCCCCGCCAGGTCTTCGCCCAGGACGCTGGCTGATCCGGGCGAAGACTTCGTCGCGCGTCTGGTTGCGCACGTCGTAGTCGCGCAGATACCACCAGAACTGGTACTTGATCACGCGCGCCTTGCCGGCCAGCTCGTACTGCTTGACGACGAAGCCGTGGTCGCCGGCGAGGTGCTGGCAGCCCTCTGTCGCCTGCTTGATGACTGCCAGAACCTTGGCGACGTCTTTTTCAGTTTTGATGCTGATATCGACGCTGTCGAAGGTCCGGCCGTCCCGGGTCAGGTTGCGGATGGTTTCGTTGGTGATGTTGCGGTTGGGGACGCTGATGATCTGGCCGTCGAGGCCCTTCAATTGTGTGCCGCGCCAGCTCAGACCCACGACCTTGGCCGGCTCGGCCTCGCCGATGCGGATGACGTCGCCGATGGAGAACTTGCGTTCGGCGAAGATGATGACCGAGCCGATCACATCGGAGATCATCGGCTGTGCGGCCAGGCCGATGGCCAGCCCGCCGATGCCCAGGCCGGCGACGATGGCGGTGATGTCAAAGCCCAGCACGCTCAGCATGAGCGCGATGGCGATGATCCACCCGGCGGTCTTGACGAAGGTCTGCATCGCCGAGAGGACCAGCGAGGCGTTGCCATGCTCGTCGGCGGCGGCCTTGGCGCCCAGGGCGCGGCGCAGGAGCGGGCGGACCAGGAACGGAAAAATGAGAGCGGCCAGGATGATGACCGCGATCTTGATCGAGATGACGATCACGCCGTGCCGGCGGACTTTGCCCAGCTCCGCGCGGGTGTTGGCGATGCTCCCGCCGACGGCCTTGAACCTCTGCCGGCCGGTGACGGCGGCGGCCTCGGTGGTGCCGGGGGCGGGCAGGTCTTGCCCAGTGAGAGCTTCGATGCGGCGGGAATTGCCGCCGCTGCTGGCATTGGCGCGGGCGATCTCGTCCTGGTAGACGCCGGCCTCGGACTTGATGCCGCCGGGCGCCAGCCGGGCCGACAAGGCGGCGGCCCAGTTCCTGGCCGCCACTACCAGCACCTCCTGCTCGAAGATGGCGCTGGCAAGCTCGACGACCTTGTCCGGCTTTTCCTTCTCGCTGACCGGCAGCGGCTTGGCCAGTTGCCGGCCGGTGCTGACGGTAAACGCCTTGAGCAATTCGTCGGCCTGCTCGGGCCGGAGCCGGGCCTTGGCCAGCACCGCTTCCTGGTCGCGGCCGGCCTCCAGCGACTTGACCTGGCTCTCCAGGACAGGCAAGACCGACGCGATGATCGTTTGCTCCTGCTGGGCCAGATCGACAAGTTTGGTGGCGATGTCGCGCTGCTGGCGGAGGTTGTCTTCCTTCAGCTCCAGCTCGATCAGGTCGCGGCAATCCGATTCCAGCAGGTCCGCCAGGCCGGTGGCACGCTTGGAGGTGTCGATGGCCAGCAGTGTGTCGAGGGTCGAGGACTCGCCGTCCTGTCGCTCGGCGGCCTCCTCAACCAGGCGTTTGGTTTCACCGGGGTCGCGGTCTTTTGGCGCGATCTCGTAGGCCGCCTGGAGCCGGCCCAGGTCGGCCAACAGGTCGAGCCGCTGACCGACCAGTTTCAGGACCTGCCGGGTCTTGGCCTTGGCGTCGTCGGCGACGGGGTCAGCCTTTTGCAGCGACTCGCTCGTCTGCCGGAGTCGCTGCACCGTCGCCAGAAGGTCGGCGGCGTCAGCATCGAGGCGGGCGCGGAGAGCCGGCTCCAGGGCGTCGGCGACGCCTCGGGGCAACTGGTCGCCGGCCAGGTCGCCCCGCCCGACGCGCTTCTTCAGATCGATCGCGACAACATGCACCTTCAGCTCAGCCTGCCGCGCCTCGGCCAGGGCGGTCTCGTAACCGTGGTCGGCCTTGTCGAGGGCGGCGATGGCCGTGACGACGTCTTTGCCCACGACCTCGCGATCGTCCAGCACCCGCAGCCGGCCGCTGATCAACTGCTGGAAATCCTGCAGCGAGGCGATGGCCTTCTGCAGCGGCGTACGTTCGAGCTTTTTCTCGACCACCACCGGGGCCGCGGCGGCCGGCATCGGCGTCACCTGGGCGACTGCGTCGGCCTTGGGCGCGCTCGAAGCGGTTGCTGCGGCGCTGGCCGCGGTCGCGGCGTCCGGCGCCGCCCGCTCCAGCCCTGCTTCCTTGCGCAGTTCGCCCAGGATCTTCTCTTTCTCTGCCTGACCGGCGTCCTCGGCGGCGCGCAGGAACGGGTCCTTGAGGTCTTCGAACTTGCTGAGCAGGTCCTTCACCTTCGCCAGCGACGACTCGTATTCCTTCCGCTGCTGCTCCACATCCGTCAGTTTTTGAGTGAGGGTTTTCGAGCTGTCGGCAAACGCCGCAACCGCCTGGTCGGCCTTCATCCCCTTGAGCTGGGCCTCCCAGCCTAGAGAGGCCAGCGTGGCGTCCTGCGATTGCTTGAGCCGCTGGAGTTGGTCGGCGGCGCTGGAGAGGTTTTCGCGGGCGTCCGCGAGCTGCTTTTCCACGAGCGGGGCATCGGCCTTGATCTTCTCCATGGCCGCCTGCGCCAGCGTCACCTGGCCGCTTTCCCGCGTGGAAGCGTTCAGCACTTTCTCCGGCGTGGCCTGGATGATCAGTGGTTCCCCTCCCTGGGCCCCCTGCTTCTTCAACACGTCGGCGATCACCCGCATCTTGAACAGGTGCTCCGACGACACCGTCGCGTCGGCGGCGAACTCGGTCCCCAGCTTCAACGCCGCGGCCTGGGCCGCGGTCAGGGCCTCCAGCATCTTCACACGGCTCGTGTAATACTCGATCAACTGCCCGGTCCCCGCGGTCGCCTGCTGGACATCTTCCAGGCGCGAAAGCTGCGGGATCTTCACCTCCGGCGTTTTGGCGGCATCGACCGCCTTGCGGAGTTTGTCGACCTCGGCCACCGCGCTGTTGAACCGGGCCAGCCCCAGCTCGAACGTCCCCTTCAACCCGATCCCATCCTCCGCCAGTGCGTTGAGTTCCGCGGTCAATTCGGCCGGCGATTTGCCTGCGTACTGCTTCTCGAACTCGGCGCTCTTCTCTTCCAGCGTCAGGGCGTTGGAAGCTTGCGCCAGCTCGGCCTCGGCGGCGCGGGCTGACTTGGCATCGTCATCCAGTTCCTTCGCCGCCGCCTCCTGCTCCCGGGTGACGGCCGTCGAGAGGTCCTGCCGAGTCTGCCGCGCCGCGAGCAACTGGCCCTTCTTCCAGGTCAGCGCATCGGCGTTGACCGCCGGCGGCACGGCGCTGGCTTTGAGCGAGCCGTCCTCCACGCGCAGGCCGATCTCGACGGCATACCCGTGCAGGTCGTCCAGCGCATTCAGGAATGCCGTCTCGGCGGTCTGCGTGGCATCGACGGCTGCCGCCAGGCGTTCCAGCAACGCCTTCTGCTTCTGGGCGAGTTGGAGTTTGCGATCGACGGCGGCCTTGCGAACCTTGGCGGCATCGACCGCGGCGCGGGGCGTGGCCGGCGCCGTCGCCGCGGGAGCAGGCAGCTTGACCTCGGCAAGCTCCACGCGGGCGTCGGCCAGGAGCATGACCGCGGTCGTCAGCTCCCGGCGGTGGGCGCGGTAGTCGACGTCAGCTTTGTCAAAGAGCTCTGAAGCCTGTTTGAGCAGATCGTCGTTCTTGAGCCTGTAGAGTTCAGTGGGCGCCGCCGGCGGTGACGCGGCCGGCGCTGCCGGACTGGCGGACGTTGCTTCCGTCGTGCCTTGTTCCGCGAACGCCGGTGACGTGATGAACAGGAGGATGATGGCGATCGCCAAACGGTTGGGCTTCGGCACAATCGCTGCAGACATGTTGAACCATCCCGGTGAGTGGCATTTTGGCGCCGGGCCACTGGCCGCGCTCTCGCTCAAGATGGTATAGCGGGGGTGGAATAGCCGGGCAAGTTGCCCGAAGACGTAAGACGTGAAGACGTGAGACGTGAGCCGTGAAAGACCAGTGAGGTCGTGGAAACCTGAACACTACTTCGCATTCCCTCTTCCGGTACTCCGGGAGAGGGAATGCGAATGGGAGACTAATGCGTCATGAACCGGCGGACCAGCGTGATCACCCCGCAAGCCATCATGACCCCCAGGCCGGTGTAGAAGGCCGGCGGCAGGGGAACGGCGACGGCAGTTCCGCCGGAAGCGGCGGGGCCCACGGGGCGGAAGGCGTTCTTGAAGGAGACGGTGCCCCAGACGTTGTCAAGCTCCTGGCCGTGCGGGCCGTTGACCTGGAACACGTCGGCCAGAGAGAAGGTGACCGCGCCGTTAGCGTCGAACCGCGTCGCGTTGGTCTTGACGGCCAGTTCCGGCGGGCCGCCGAGGCCAGGCGCGTTGGCGTAGAATTGAAGGCTCGAACCGTTGGCGGACCGCCGCACGGGGGCCGTCGCCTCGAACTGGAGCTGGCCGGCCACGTTGGTCTGGTAGGGGCCGTAGCCGTTCACGGTCAGTTCCGACCCCTGCGATGCGCTGGTGTACCCCTCGTTGTTGAGCTCAATCTGGTAAACGAAGGTCAATTCGCCGGTCTTGGGGTCGCGCAGGACCTCATCATCAAACCGACCCGTGGCAACACCGGAAAAATCAACGAATGTGCCGTTGGGCTGATAGTTGGCGGTGAACGGCGTCGACTCCTGGGCCACAATGTTCCCGGTAAGCGGCTGGTACGCCGAACCGGCCAGAACAGAGGATTGTCCCGGCGCCAGCGGCACGAACCCTGCCCTTGTCGCGGTCGCGCCGCAGAGGAGGGTGCCAAGTGCGAGGGCGGCCGCGCGGCTCACCATGGGCCATCTGTTCGACGCCTTACAAGGCTGCTGTTTCACGAACTGCTCCCGTCAACCCACGGCAAGACCTATAAATCCTCCTTTTACAGTCCTTCGGTCGAATGTGCGGGAAAACTTGAAACCTGTGGGTTGTCCATGGTCAGTTGTCAGTGGTCAGTGGTCAGTTGTCAGCGACGAACACGTTTTCGTAATCCGAAGCGCCGCGCCGCAAACCATCAGGAAGGTAACGCTTTCTCCGACCACCATCGATCAACTGACAACGGACAACTGACAACTGACCACCAACAACCTATACTTTCGCGCGATGTTGAAAAAGCGGAAGACGAGGGAAATTGCCATGCAGGTGCTGTTCGTCTGGGACGCCAACGGCTCGGACGACCCGGAAGCGGCCCGGCATGTCGTGGAGGGCGGCAGCCCCGAAGAGGACATCCGCCGGACCGCGCTGGAATTGGCGACGGCGGCATGGAAACAGCGGGAAATTACCGACCTCTGGGTCGAGCGGATCGCCCCGCAGTGGCCGCCGCGCCGCCAGCCCGGCGTGGACCGGGCGCTGATCCGCCTGGCCGTCTGGGAGATGACCTCGGGCGGAACGCCGCCCAAGGTCGCGATCGACGAAGCCATCGAGCTGGCCAAGCAGTTCTCCACCGAGCAGAGCCCGGCGTTCGTCAACGGCGTCCTGGATGCAGTCCTTAAGGAACAGCGGGCGTTGACCAGCGCCGCGGGCGCGACGGGCGGTCCAGGCACAAAGCCCGAGGGCGCGGGCGACGTATCGCCGGAAGCACCGGAGCAGGCGGCCGAATCGTCCGAGAGTCGCGAACCATCGGCTCCCACTTCGCCGACCCCCGAACCGTGATGGGTAAATGTCCGCATCTGACCAGGTGAAGTTTTCACATGAGCTTCTTTTCTAAAACGTTCGACAAGATCAGCCGCGGGTTGGGGAAAACGCGCGACATCCTGTTTACCGATGTGCGGACGCTGTTCGTCCCCGGCCGGCAGATCGACGAGGCGTTCCTCAATGAGTTGGAAGAGCGCTTCGTGGCTTCCGACATGGGCGGTGGGAACGCCCGGCGGATCGTCGATGAGATCCGCCAGCGCTGGCGGCTTGGTAAGATCCGCAACGCCCAGGAAGCCGAGTCCGTGGTGCGCGAGCAGATGCTGGCCAACTGGCCGACCGCCGACCGCGAGCTGCGCTTCGCGCCAACCGGGCCAACCGTGATCCTTGTCGCCGGCGTTAACGGCGCGGGGAAGACGACCAGCATCGCCAAGCTGGCCTGGCTGCTGAAGAACGAGATGAACAAGAAGGTGGTCCTCTGCGCCAGCGACACGTTCCGGGCCGGCGCGGTGCACCAACTGGGGATCTGGGCCGAACGGGTCGGCGTGGAAATCGTCAAGCACAAGCAGGGCGCCGACCCGGCCGCCGTCGCGTACGACGCCTGCGAGGCGGCCAAAAGCCGCGGGGCAGACGTGCTGATCGTGGACACCGCGGGCCGGCTGCCGACCCAGGAGCCGCTGATTCGCGAGCTGGTAAAGATCCGCGACGTGGTGGCCAAGCGGATCGAAGGCGCGCCCCACGAATCGCTGCTGGTGCTCGACGCCACCATGGGCCAGAACGCCATCCAGCACGCCAAGGTGTTCGGCAACGCCATCAACGTCACCGGCATCTTCCTGGCCAAGCTCGACGGGTCAGCCAAAGGCGGCGTCATCTTCCCGATCAAGGACCAGCTCAACATCCCGGTCAAATTCGTCGGCCTGGGCGAAACACCGCAAGACATCGAGTCGTTCGACCCGCAACGGTTCATCGCGGCGCTGTTTGGAGACAAGGGGTATGCGCAGTTGGACGAGACGGGGCAGTAGAAGCGCTCTGAAGCACGAAAGTCGAAATCCGAAACTCGAAATAGAAAGCAGAAGAGTTTATTTCGTGTTTCGGCTTTAGGGCGCCAGAACCGCCGCCCGCAGGCGGTCGAACGCGACCTGGAACTTGAGGTTGTTTTCGTAGGCGCGGACCTTGATGGCGGCTTTGAGCCTGCGGACCTTTCGCAGGCGCATGTCGGCGCCGCTGCGCAGGGCGGCGAGCATTCGCCGGGCCAGATCGAGGTCGGCTTCGCTGCGGTGAGGCTTGAGCCGGCGGCGTATGTTCGCGGACCTGGTCGCAGTCTTCTCCGCCGCTTCCATGTCCCGTTTGCGGCCCTTGGCCGGCCGCGCGGCCCCGGCGGAATATCGTTTCCTGCTGACGGTACGTTTGCGGTCACGACATGACGCCAGGCTTCGGCCCATGAATTGCCTCCGATGACTCAAACGCGCGATCGCCGAATTCGGTACGATCGACAAACCCGCGAACCGCTCATTTGGGAAGGCCGCTCCGGATTCGAGCAGACCGGTTCTTGGCTCGGCAGCGCGCCGATTCTCTCGACAGAACATCGGACTTTTGACGCTTCTGTCGCTAGTAGCGCAAAGTCAGGGCGGGGGCCCACGATTTGGCCACGATGGCCAGCGTGTCACTTTCTGGTCAGTGCTTCTGCCTGGCGGGTGGATTTGGAGTGTCTCTTGCGCGCGGCCGCAAGCGGGATCACAAACTGCGGTCATCTTCCCCTGACAGGGGCGGCCGGACGTCAAGCTGCGCCTCGTGACGGATCGGTAGCACCCACGCCTTCCGACCGCCG